>Ga0187847_10000270_pt1 | contig 62774 bp, 49 predicted proteins | sample June2016WEW_4_10_FD_132458 | JGI IMG/M metagenome (GOLD analysis project Ga0187847, IMG submission 132458) | Peatland microbial communities from SPRUCE experiment site at the Marcell Experimental Forest, Minnesota, USA - June2016WEW_4_10 | ecosystem: Environmental > Terrestrial > Soil >...
GATGCGTGGTTTCATGAGGCGCGTCAGGCAAATTGGAAGAACTCTGCCGACATCAAGGCCAGCTATTCCCATGCCAGTATTGTTGGCGCGGACCGGGTGGTCTTCAACATCAAGGGAAATGCCTACCGCCTCGTGGCCGCGGTGGACTACAAGCGGTCCACGGTCTTCATCAAATGGGTAGGAACACACAAGAAATACGATTTGATCGACGTGAGGACGGTGCAATATGCAACTGAAACCAATCAGGACTGACGCCGACCACGAGGCCGCGCTCAAGGAGATCGAACGGTTGTGGGGCGCAGTGGAAGGTACCGCAAACGGCGATCGGCTGGAAATCCTCATTACGCTTGTCGAGGCCTATGAGCAGACGCACTTCCCTATGGACATGCCGGACCCGATTGAGGCCATCAAGTTCCGTCTGGAGCAGCAAGGTATCGACAAGAAAGCTCTGATTGGAATCATCGGCAACCGAACCCGCGTGTATGAAGTGCTTCGCCGCGACCGTGCCCTGTCACTCGCAATGATTCAAAAGCTGAATCGGCAATTGAAGATTCCCGCGGAAGTTCTGATTCGCCCTATTCGGGTCAGGAAGAAGAAGCTGGCAGCCTGAGGCTCGCATTTCCGGCCACATAAGCACAGACAGCGTAGATCCGAAGAAATCACGCCTTTTCAATCCTTTATAGACGTTTCCGGCGTCGTTTCAGCGCATTCCACAAAAACACAGTTCAATTCTCGACAACCCTTTCGCTCGGAATGGCTAATTCTCAGCAGCCTATTCGCAAATGCGGCAGGCCCACAAAGTTAACCCCTCTAATTTCTGCAACCACCCAGGCGAACATTCCGGCCAAATCGCAACCTTCCAGGCGAACCTTTACCGGTAACCGTCCACCCCTGTGGGCAACCGTTTCACACCCCCGCAAGCATCGCAATCGGCGCGGCAATCAGTCTCTACTTTTCGGCGTGAAGGAATGCTATTTCCCAACCACGTTGAACGCCACAGGGATTGTCTTCGGCGGTAGGCAGACGGCTTTGTCGCAGGCCTGAAAGTGCAGCTTGCCCTCCACCAGATGACTGCCAGCAGGAGCGACGATGCGTGCCTGAATCGCGAAATCGCCAGTGTAGACGCTGAGTTTAGTAGTGGGATCCATCGGCAGAGTGAACTCCGCGCCCGGCGGATAGTCCGCCGAATCCAGCCGCGCCGCAGCGCCCTCAGGAATCGAGAAAGTCGTGGGGATCAGGAAGTCATCTTTAGGCGTATGAGAGTTGACGTGCAGTCCTTGCGCGACACGAAAATGCAGCGCGATGCTCGTCGGTTTTCCCGCCGCCACCGTGACCTGTTCCGGATACAAATACTGCACCGCCGCCCCATTCAAAATAGACCGTGCAGGCGAGTCTACCTGACCATGCGCGAGCACGCCGGCCATCGGCACGAACATGACCGCGACCGCGATTCTATTGGCGATTCGTACCATCTCAGTTCCCCAGAGCCTTCTTGATATTGGCTTCAATATCGGCCTTCGATGTCAATCCAATTTGCGCGGCAACGACTGTTCCATCGCGATTGACGAAGAATGATGTGGGCAGTTCATCGAGTCCTCCATACGGCTTATCAAGCGAGCCGCCATCGATCAAAACCGGATAGTCGATATGCAACTTCTGCGCCGATTGCGCAATCTCCGTTTTGTCTTTGGCCAATTCCTTAGGGTCGTCGCGGTTCAGGTCATCCGCGGAAATGCCGAGGACTTCAAACCCCTGCGACGCATATTGATTCCGTAGCTCGACGATCCAGGGCGTCTCAATTTTGCAGGGAGCGCACCACGTGGCCCAGAAGTTGATGAGCACTGCCTTGCCCTTGTAGCTGGCCAACGAAACCCTTTTCCCGCTCAGGTCTTCAAGCACAAAGGCGGGCGCAGACTTACCCTTCAGCGGCGAAATGTATTGCGGCATTCCGCCGGATGCATCGGGGATAAGCTCGCCCTTGGCAACCGAAGCAAGCGCCTTTTCGGCAGCCTGTTTGCGATACTCATAGTTTGCCCAACCTGCCCAGGCAAATACGGAAAGAATGAACAATACGGCTGTGATGACCAAGGTGTTGCGCTTCAAGGAAGATTGACCTCTCGTGATCTATTGTACGAAATCGTGCGACCCGTCGAAACCGCTCGGACTGATACCATCAAAGACCGATGAACGACACTCCTGAACATCGCCCGGTGGAGCCAGCCGCACTAAGCCCCGCGGATTTGGTCCGGACCGAGGCGGCGGCGCTTGAGGCATTGGCCAGGCGTCTTGAAAGTGCAATGGCCGAGCCCTTCCGCCAGGCCGTCGACCTGATTGTGCGCTGCGGAAATGAGAATTGCCGAGTGGTCGTGACCGGCATGGGCAAGAGCGGCATCATTGCGCAAAAAATTGCCGCCACCCTCAGTTCCACTGGATCGCCCGCACTGTTTCTGCATCCTGCTGAGGCTGTCCACGGCGACCTGGGTGTACTGATGCCCGGCGACGCGGTGATCGCTCTTTCCGCAAGCGGTGAGACGGAGGAGATTCTTCGACTGCTGGCCATGCTCAAGCGCAAGGGCGATGCGCTTATCAGCTTCTGCTGCAACCTGAATTCCACACTGGCGCAGGCAAGCAACGTGGCGCTCGACTGCAGTGTGGAACGCGAGGCTTGCGGACTCAACCTGGCGCCCACTGCATCCACAACGACGATGCTGGCCCTGGGCGATGCGCTGGCCATTGCGGTGAGCCTGCGCAAGGGCTTCCGCGCGGAGGATTTCGCGGATTTGCACCCCGGCGGCAAACTGGGAAAGCAACTGGCAAAAGTGTGTGATCTTATGCACACAGGCGACGCCCTGCCAACGGTTGCGCTTACCACGTCAATGACCGATGTGATCTACGAAATGTCATGCAAGAAGCTGGGTATCACGACGGTGCAGGAAGATGGTCTGCTTTGCGGAGTGATCAGCGACGGGGATTTGCGCCGTCTGCTGGAGCGCGAAGGAGGAGCGGCACTGAGCCGGACGGCAGGCGAGGCGATGAACGCTCACCCGCGAACCATCGCAGCAGAGGAACTTGGCGCTACGGCCCTTGCAATTCTGGAAGAGCGAAAGATTACTTCCCTCGTTGTGGTGGATGCGCAGAACCGGGTCGAGGGCGTGGTGCACCTGCATGATTTGTGGGGCATTGAGCTGATCTGAATTCGCCAAGAGACGGCGAATGTCAGCGAAGCTGCGGAGCCAGAAGTGCGACCATCTCGAGATCGTGATCAAGAGTCACGGACTCATCCGGCTCGGCCGGGTTATACCGCGCCTGAAGCCGCTTGTCCTTGATCTGGCGGAGAAACTCCTCAGCCTCATCTTCCTTGCGGAATCGATGGACATGCGTCCCCGAGCGATACTCTTCCACAAAATAAGTGTACTTCAGTTCGACCCAGAACTGCCGGGGACCCGCGCCATGCACCTTCCCGTACTGGACCCTTACCTCTGTGGACGGCCACCCTGCGAAAGCCTGATTCTGCCGCCACTTGTGATAGAGCCTTTTCACACCATACCCAGCGGCGGCACCTGGAATGAGCCCGAACTTCACCAGAAGCTTGAAAGCAAGCAGGAGTACAAGTCGCCACGGAATATGTTGCGGATCCATGTCAAAGGTGTCGCACACTGATTTGCCGCCCGGAACTGGCTGGAACTCCTAGCAGCGCGTTCCCGAACATTTAGAATGATGACTGCACCAATTTTTGCCTTGCGTCCGCCACGGCGGACGGGAAAGCACGTTCACACATCACTATGCATCGCTGGTCGAAACTGTTTGTTCCCACTCTTCGTGAGGCCCCGGCGGACGCCGAAGTGGCCAGCCACAAGTTTCTGCTCCGCGCCGGCTATATTCGCCAGCTCGGCGCCGGAATTTACAGTTACCTCCCTTTTGGACAACGCGCGCTGAACAAGATCATCGGCATTGTGCGCGAGGAGATGGACAAGATCGGACAGGAGTTCTACCTGCCGGCGATCCACCCGCGCGAAGTTTGGGAGCAAAGCGGCCGCTGGACCACGATGGGCGAGAACATGTTCCGGCTGAAAGACCGCAAGGGCGCAGACCTTTGCCTGGGCATGACGCACGAAGAGATCATGACTTCGATTGCGCGCAACGAACTGCGCAGCTACAAGCAGTTGCCGCAGATCTGGTATCAGATCCAAAACAAATTCCGCGATGAACCAAGACCGAAATCCGGGTTGCTGCGCGTGCGCCAGTTCACGATGAAGGACAGTTACTCCTTTGATATCGACAAGGCCGGCCTGGACAAGAGCTACGATCTGCACGACGCCGCATATCGCAGGATTTTCACTCGCTGTGGTCTGAAGTTTGTAGCGGTCGACGCGGATTCGGGGTCGATGGGCGGATCGCAGTCGCAGGAGTTCATGGTCTATACGGACGCTGGCGAGGATTTGATTGCAAGCTGCCCGGTATGCGGGTATGCCGCTAATCTGGAGAAGGCCACTTCGCGGCTTGATCCGGTGATTGAAATGGAGCCGACCGGCGATGGAATGCCGGAGCTGGTTTCTACGCCGGGTTGCGCAGCGATTTCCGATGTAGCGGAGTTCTTCAAGATTTCGCCGGCTTCGGACATCAAGTGCGTGGCCTACATGGTGCTGAAGCGCGGAGTGGGCGGGAAGCCCGACACGTGGCACGGCGTGGCTACGTTCCTGCGCGGCGACCATCAGGTGAACGAGACGAAGCTCTTGGGCGCAGTGGGAGGCGCGGACCTACGAACCATGCAGGCCGAAGAACTTTCGCAGTTCTTCAACGGTCCGGCCGGATTCCTGGGACCTGTTGGGCTCAAACACAACGGGAAGCCGCTGGACGACGGGCTCACGGTGGTCGTCGACAAATCTCTCGAAGGCCGCAAGAATCTGGTGGCCGGGGCAAACAAGCTGGACTACCACTTGCGCAATGTTGTGCCGGGCCGTGATTTCACATGGACGCTGAGCGCAGATATTCGCAGTGTGAACGAAGGCGAGAGCTGTCCCGTAGATAATTGCGGGGGCAAGCTGGTGGTAGGCCGGGCGGTTGAAGTGGGGCACATCTTCAAGCTCGGGTACAAGTACACCGAGAGTATGGGCGCGCGCGTGCTTGATCCGAACGGCAAAGAAGTGATGCCGATTATGGGCTGCTACGGCATCGGGATTGAGCGCATTCTCACTGCTGCGATTGAGCAATCGAACGACAAGAACGGCTTCTGGCTGCCAGCTTCAATTGCTCCTTTTTCTGTGGTGGTGACAGTAACCAATGTTTCCGATGCGGCGCTGGCCGAGGCGGGCGAAAAGCTGGCGGAGACGCTTGAATCCGAGGGGATCGACGTGTTGTTCGATGACAGAGATGAGCGTGCGGGCGTCAAATTCAAAGATGCGGACCTGGTCGGCGTACCCTACCGGATTAACGTGGGCAAGAAGGCCGCCGATGGTTTGGTTGAGTTTGTAACGCGCGCCTCGGCAACCAGCGTGGACGTCGCGTTGAGTGAAGTAGCTGCAATGGTCAAGACCCGCATCGAGGAAGATGCATTGTTGAACTCGATCTGAGAATAGCAATTCCGATTGCGTTGATTGTTTCCGAGGTCTCGGGATCGAAAACTGAGGCACACCGTTGAGAGAGAAGAATCAGGTGCGGCGATGGCGTTGAAAATACGGTTGGCAAGGTCCACGGGGAAGAATCCCACATCAACGCTGATATTGCGCATTGCGCTCGCGGCTATTTCGATCGTGGCACTGGTGGGCATTTCGATTCTCGGCTATTGGAATTTCAAATATGAGGGCGTGGTAGACGAGCGGCTCAAACAGCCGATTTTTGAAAACACTGCCAAGATTTTTGCCGCACCGCGCGAGGTTCGCCCCGGGCAAAAACTTTCGGTTCGCCTGATTGCGAATGAACTGCGCGAGGCCGGTTACACCATCGACGGAGCTTCACCGGTTTCGCAGTTGGGTACGTACTCCGAAGCGTCGCAGACCATTACGGTGCACCCTGGCCCGCAGTCGTATCACGCGCAGGACGGGGCGACTATACGCGTCAGCAGCGGCGTTGTGGATTCGATTGCAGACGATCACGGACAGCCGCTTGCCAGTTATGAATTGGAACCTTTGCTTATCACCGGCTTGAGTGAAGACGCCAACCGAACCAAGCGGCGACTGCTTACCTACGACGAGATCCCTTCTAACGTTGTACAGGGAGTGCTGGCCATTGAAGACCGCCGGTTCTTTGAGCACGGCGGCGTCAATTACTTCAGCATGCTGAGCTGGGCCTGGCATGATGTGATGGGCGACCGCAAACATCGCGGCGGCGCTTCTACGCTGACCATGCAATTGGCAAAGCTGCTCTTCCTCTCAGACAACGGCACCATCAAGTACAAACTGATCCAGATCATGGTTGCTTTCCATCTGGAGCACCGCTTCACCAAGAAGCAGATTTTCGAGATGTATGCTAACCAGATCCCTCTCGGGCAGCGTGGCAGCTTCTCAATCAACGGATTCGGAGAGGCTTCGCAAGTTTATTTCGGAAAAGATGTACAGCAACTCGATCTGGCTGAGTGCGCATTCCTCGCTGGCATTATCCAGCGTCCGAGTTACTTCAATCCCTTCCATCATCCGGAACGCACCATTGAGCGGCGCAACCTGGTGCTCGACTCGATGGTTGAGACGGGGGCCATCACCAAAGACCAGGCAGAGCGAGCGAAGACCGAGCCCTTGCATCTCTCAGCGCAGGGCGTAGATGCGAGTGAAGCTCCTTATTTTGTGGATCTGGTGCACGATCAACTAAATCAGAAGCTGGGGGAGCGCGACTTTAACCGCGAAGGACTGCGGATTTACACCTCACTCGATCCGGACCTGCAGCGGGTCGCATCCGCTGCCGTCGACTCCACCATTCACGAAGTAGACGAGCAGGTGGACCGGTTGCACCGGCATCACAAGCCGGGCGAGACCTGGACCTACCCGCAGGTGGCACTGGTTGCGCTGAATCCTCATACGGGCCAAGTGCTGGCGTTGGTAGGTGGACGCAACTACGGCAACTCGCAGTTGAATCACGCAATTGCCAATCGTCCTACAGGATCAATTTTCAAGCCATTCGTCTATGCCACAGCCTTTGCAACGGCCGTCGAAGGGACCATGCTCCCCGGACAAACCAAACTGTTCTCACCGGTCACCATGATCAGCGACGAGCAGACGACCTACGACGTGGGAAACCAGGTATACACACCTCGCAACTATAAGGGCGAATATTACGGCCCGATCACCGCCCGCTATGCACTGATGCGCTCGGATAACAACGCAACGATCAGCCTTGCCAGTATGGTCGGCTTCGATCGCGTGGCCGCGCTTGCTCGCGACGCCGGCATCAAGAACGCGCGCGGGACGCCGTCCATGGCGATCGGTACTTACGACGCAACGCCGTTGGACATGTCCGGCGCCTACACCGTATTTGCCAACAACGGCCTTCATCTGAACCCGTGGATGTTGGCCAGCATTCGCACGCCTACCGGGGACATCATCAGCGATTTCACGCCTACCTCAAGACAAGTGCTAGACCCGCGCGTTGCTTACCTTACAACCAACATGATGGAAGCCGTCCTGCATGGCAACGGGCAGGACCCCTGCGTGATCGCAGGGCGCGATTACTGCGGGACTGGCGCTGGAGTGCGTAACCTCGGGTTTCTCTCGCCGGCGGCAGGTAAAACAGGTACGGATCACGATGCGTGGTTCGCTGGCTTTACCAGCAATCTGCTTTGCATTGTGTGGGTGGGTAACGACGACTATACCGACATCAAGCTGGAAGGCGCGCACGCTGCCGCGCCCATCTGGGCTGAGTTCATGAAGAACGCCGTGCTGTTGCCTCAATATTCAGATACGCACGAATTCTCGCCCCCCGAGGGCGTTCAGATCGTCAGTCTCGATAAGAACACGAACCTGCTGAGCGATGCGGCCTGCCCCGACGACTATGACGCAGCATTTCTTAACGGTACCGCGCCTACCGACACATGCGATCACCCCCCGGACAAGCGCAATCTGCTGCAAAGGATCTTCGGGGTTGGTAAGCCCGCGAACTGAGTCGACGGAATTCTTATCCGTCGATTACGGTGCCGTCGGGCATGGGCTGGCAACGGTCACACCAAAATGTGACCCGTGCATCCGGGCCCTGAATTCGCTTGCGAATGGGCTCGCCGCAACTGCGGCAGGGTTCGCCTTTACGACCGTAGACATAGAGGCTGGCGGCTGGATCTGACTCGTGCGTGGTGCGCCGTTTACGGCCGCCGTAGGTCACGATGGAGTCACCTGAGTCTTCCTGCACGTTTGCCGCAACAAGCCTTTGCGCGGCGGCGATCAGAGCTTTAGCCTTGGATTCGCTTAGTGCGGACACCCTGCAGAAGGGGTTGGTCGCGGCAACAAAACAAATCTCCGACTTAAAAACATTGCCGACTCCGGCCAAAACCTCCTGGTGAAGGAGTACATCGGCAATCTCTTCATCTCTGTGGATCAGCAGCCGGCGCAACACCTTGGCAGCATCGAAGTTTTCACTCAAAACATCGATTGATGGCGCGGGAATCCTCGTCGCTCGCGCGAGTTCCTGAGGCTGCAACATCTTTGCTACTGGCACGCGAAAGCCCACCGCGACGTATTCGTTGTTCTCAAGTACGATGCGCATGTTGATGCGCGGCTGCTGCCATCGTTCGCCCGGCCTATAGATGTGCCAGCTGCCGCTCATGAGCATATGAGTAGCCAACGTTCCCCCGCCCGAAAAATGGACGAGCAGCCACTTGCCGCGCGACTCCACCTGCTCAACTAACTGCCCTACAAGCGGCGTTTCGTCGTCGAATCGGATGAGCAGAGGATAGGTAGAGCGGAAACCTGTAAGCGGTTTGGCCGTGAGCGCGCGGCTCAGTGCACGTGCAGTGCGGAAGATGGTGTCGCCTTCAGGCATGGGCTACTGAACCTCGCCCGTATGCGGCTCATGGGCTTGCTGTCCGACGGGGAGCAGAATACGGCGCAGTTGCATGCCGAGCGGACCGGGATGGAAACCGGCATCCATGAGGAAGCGCGCCATGGGATGCGCCGCGACGGGCTGGCCGTTGATTGTAGTGATGAGCACGCCTTGATGGCCACCGCGCATGCGTTCCTGACCGCGGGAGCAGAGAAAATGGGCAAGCCCGGAAGCTGTCTGCGACCGCTCCGGTTCTTCGGCAGGCAGAAATACGAGCAAGTTTGGATTGCCGCGACGGAGCCAGGCAACCAGTTGGCCGTTACGCAGAATCACCTCGGCATAGACAGCGCGGGTGAGTAACCGAGGAGCGGTTTCCGAATCTTCTTCTGCGACTGGCAATTCGGGCCAGCGCAGGACGGAACCATACGGGTTGGCGGGATCGGTCGCGGCCAATTGGACAAATTCCGGCTTCTCCTGCGGCGGCGCATTGCGCAACTGGCGAAGCAAATCCACCGCGGCCGGCAAAGCAAACTGGGTTGCGCCGAGGCCGGCGACGAAATAGCCGCGGCGGATTCGGCCACTTTCTTCAAGAGCTTTGAGCACGCCATAGACTGCGCCGAATCCGCCCGGCACATTTTCCGCGGCAACCAATTCGCGGAGCAGAACGCCGTAGCGGTTGAGTAACTGCAGAGCGAGAGCATGGCTGGCTTCGGTGGCGGTGGGAGAACTTTCGCTTCCATTCTGCGGGCGCAGCGGCAAGAGCGACCAGCGGCCTTGCGCTGTGGGAGGAGTGGTCCTGCGCGAACGGAATACCACTCCAGTCTGCACTCGGCGTGGCGTGCGCGCGCTTTCTGGCCGGGCGATGTAGGCGCGCAAGGCATGCAGAGAGTCGTTGGTGATGAGGGCGCGCCAGACCAGGCTCCACAGCGCCTCGATGGTCTCGCCGGGGTACCCGCCGCCGACGGCCTGATGAAGGGCGTCGAAGAAAACCGCGCCGGTAGATTCAAGCACTGCGACAAGTTTTTCTTCGCGCTCTGTCAGCGGCTCTGCTTGGGGACGCTGTTGTGCCAGCAGGGGCAGCTTGTCTGCGAAAAACAATGCGATGCGTCCATCGCGTTCGCCAAGGGGCTCGACTCCGGCCCATGTTATTTCGCCCGCCGCAATCAATGTATCGAGGCCGGCCGAGGCATAGTCGGCAATGCGCGCAGGGAGGATTGAAGACTCGATCAGCGAGGCAGGCAGAGGGGCGCCTTGCAGACTTTCGATGGCATCGAGAAGGCCGTCAAGGTTTCCATGGCCGCTGCGACGCGGCGCGAGGATGCCTTGCCAGTGGGTAAGAAAGCGGGCCAGGGTGTGCTGCTCGACCGGCTCGACTTCACGACGCAGTTTGGCGAGCGACTTGCGACGGATGAGGCGCAGCATTTCCGCATCGCACCACTCACGATGAAGGCCGCCGGGACGGAAACCTCCTTCGAGGACGCGGCCTTCCTGGGCAAGCTGGCGGAGGGCGTCTTCGACGGCAGCAGAATCCAGCGCAAATCGATCCGCCACCTCGCGCAATGTGAAGGGTCCATGCGTACGGGCGTAGCGGCGCACGAGTTCCAACACAGGATGCGCGACCGGCTCCAGGAGTGCCGACGCCAAGCCCGGGGGCAATGGAATTCCCAAGCCGTCGCGATAGCGAGCCGCATCTTCAGCCGCAACCAACCGGTGCTCCCCGGCAATGCGCAGTTCGAGGAGACGGCGCGAACGCACGAGGCGGTCAACCTGCGCTAAAAGATCCGGTGACGCAACACGACGCGCCAGTTCCACACGGGAAAGGTCGCCGAGACGCAGGCAGAGATCGTGAATACCATCTGCCGAACGCGCGCGATACTCTTCCCGGAGACACTGCGCAATTTCCTCAACTTCGCAGATAGCATTTGCATCGAGCAGTTCGCGCAGATCGGCTTCGCCAAGCAACTCGCGCAACTGATCCTGGTCGATGGTCAGCGCCTGTGCACGGCGCTCGGCAAGCGGCGCGTCGCCATCGTAGAGGAAATTTGCGACATAACTGAAGAGCAACGATGACGCGAACGGCGAAGGTTTCTGCGTCTCGACAACATGAACGCGCAGTTGACGTTGCTCAATGGCCCGCAGCGTTTCAATCAATGCAGGCATATCGAATACGTCGCGCAAGCACTCGCGATATGCCTCGAGAAGCAACGGAAAAGACGGATAGCGGGCAGCGACGCGCAGTAAATCGTAAGAACGCTTTCGCAATTGCCAGAGCGGTGAGCGCGCATCGGCACGGCGACGCGGAAGCAGCAGAGCGCGACCGGCGGCTTCGCGAAAACGACCGGCAAAGAGCGCAGTCGTGCCGAGTTGGCGAAGTACCAGCGCCATAGCTTCGGCCGACTCGACCAAAAACCAATCTGGATCAGGCGGCTCGTCGGTATCGGGAAAGCGCAATACGAATCCGTCGTCGCCCCACAAAGTTTCGACTTCAGGCCCTCCGGCCGCACGGATGCGGGCGCTGACAGCCATAGCCCAGGGTATGTGGATGCGGCTACCAAAGGGCGTGAGGACGCAGACTCGCCAGTCGCCGAGCTCATCGCGACAGCGCTCGATGACTACCGTGTGATCGTCTGGCACAAAGCCGGTGGATGCCTCCTGGTCGGCGAGAAACTGCATCAGGTTTTCCGCTGCACCGGGGTCGAGGTCGTGCTCGGAAACGAGGCGCGTCAAGGCTGCGGGTTTGGGTAGTGCGCGTAGTTCGCGAACCAGCTCGCCGATGCGGCGGCCGAACTCGAGCGGCCTCCCGGGACCATCGCCCTTCCAGAAAGGCATTTTGCCGGGTTCGCCGGGGGCGGGGACTACCAGAACGCGGTCGTGGGTGATCTCGACAATGCGCCAGGTGGAAGCGCCGAGGATGAACGTCTCATTGGGGTGCGATTCAAAGACCATCTCCTCGTCGAGTTCGCCAACGCGCACGGCCTTGCCCTCGCTGTATGCAAGAAAAACTCCGTAAAGACCGCGGTCTGGAATGGTGCCGGCGTTGAGGATCGCCAGGCGGGCCGCGCCATCGCGGGCGGCGACCACGTTGCGGATGCGATCCCACGTGAGCCGCGGCCGCAGTTCGGCAAACTCGTCCGAGGGATAGCGGCCGCTGAGGAGATCGAGGACGCCCTCGAAGGCGGAGCGGGCAAGTGAGCCGAAGGGAGCTGCGCGGCGGACGAGATCGAAGAGGGTGTCGACGCTGACTTCTGGCTTGGGAATCTCTGGTTCCGGACTCGCCGCACCCCAATCGTCGAATTTCAATTCTGCTGTCGGACTCTTCACTCGGCGCGCACTCTTCAAGACTTTCGTCTTGCGAGGAACGGCGGCGTGGGGCGGGTGCGCGACAATCGCTACCAACTGCTGCGCGAGCACATCGAGGGGATTACGCGGGAAGCGCGTGGACTCGATGTGGCCTTCATGCATGGCGCGGGTGACGGCGGCGCAGGCTACCAGGTCGGCGCGGTATTTGGGAAAGAGAATGCCCTCGCTCACTGCGTCGACGTGGTGGCCGGCGCGGCCGATACGCTGCATCCCGCTAGCCACCGAGGGTGGGGCTTCAATCTGGATCACAAGATCGACTGCGCCCATGTCGATGCCCAGTTCCAGCGTTGACGTGGCGCAGAGGGCGCGAATCTTGCCGGCCTTCAATTGCTCCTCAATGACGGAGCGCTGGGGGGCGGCCAACGAGCCGTGATGGGCGCGGGCGATGTCTTCGCCTGCCAGTTCATTCAACGCCCCCGCGAGGCGCTCGGCTACCTGCCGACTGTTGACAAAGAGGATGGTGGAGTTGCGCGCGCGAATGATTTCGAGCAGGCGGGGATGAATTGCATTCCAAATGGAAACCCGGCGCGGCGGCTGCGAGGCCGGCCCGCTGGGCAGATACTCCTGCTCGCCGAGATGCGCCATGTCCTCGACGGGAACTTCGATCCGCAGCTTCAACTGTTTCGGTGCGCTGGCGTTGACGATGGTAATGGGGCGGTAGCGGAGGGTTGCCGGATCGGAGGTGTCAGAGGACCAGGACGATTCCTGATAAACGGGTTCCGGCTTGGGAGTGTCCGCGTCGCCGGCTGATGCTGCTTGAGGCGTTTCTGCGCCACCTAGGAAGCGGGCTACTTCTTCCAGAGGGCGCTGCGTGGCGGAAAGTCCGATGCGTTGCAGCCTGCGCTTGGTCAGCGCTTCCAAACGCTCGAGGGAAAGCGCGAGGTGTGCGCCGCGCTTGGTGGGAACCAATGCATGGATTTCATCGATGATTACCGTGTCGACGGTGCGCAGGGCTTCTGATGCCTGCGACGTGAGCAGCAGGTAGAGCGACTCCGGCGTAGTGATAAGGATCTCGGCTGGATGGCGGGCAAACCGGGCACGCTCTTGCTGCGGGGTATCTCCGGTGCGCACGCTGACGGTGGGCTCGCGAAACGGCACGCCCATCCGCCTCGCCATGTTGGCCATGCCGGCGAGGGGCGAGCGCAGGTTGCGCTCCACATCGACAGCGAGGGCCTTCAACGGCGAAACATAGACGATGCGGCAACCCTGAGCCTTTCCCGGCGGAGCGGGCTGCAGCATCAGGCGATCGAGACACCAGAGGAAGGCTGTCAGCGTTTTGCCGGTTCCGGTGGGTGCCAGAATCAGCGCACTTTCGCCGCGGGCAATGACAGGCCAACCCATCCGCTGGGGCGCGGTCGGCGCATCGAAGACGGCGCGAAACCACTCCGCTGTTACCGGATGGAAACAGGCAAATGAGTAGACTGTCTCGTCCGGGGTGGGGCGGCACGGCGGCATGCTCATAAGAATAGCGCAGAGGAAGGCGAATAGGAAGCGAAGAAGAGGCTGCGGTTGCGCTCCAATTCGTTTTGACCGGTTCCTTCGAAACTCGCTCAAAATTTGGATTAGACCCACGATATGGCTGTAGAACTCTTCCAGTTTTCCGCAGGTATCCAGTATTCCCGATGAACGCGAGCGCCTGCGGTCTGCACCGGGAACTGTGCGAAATAGTCCGTCTCAATGTCAAAACGGAGCACAGAGCCAGTCCCACCGTCGCGGGTGTTCCAATCTCGGGCAATTTGAGTAGCGTAGTCTTCATTCAAAACCGGATAAAAGATCGGCTGCTCAGGTAGACGCGACGCGAAAAGTCGCCAGCCGCTGGCGCGGATCAAATCCAGTTCCTTTTCGCCGACGGGGCGGTAGAGCTTTGTGAGCGGCATTCGGGGTACTTGTCTCCAAATCCAATCTAAACAGTCCCACCCGAGCCCGATTGTTGTATCCAGTTGAAATAAAAGTGTCACAACGCATCCGATGGAGCAGTTGTCCCATCGAATAGCATAATCATTGCCGGAGCGCCCATGCGAGACCATTTGGCTACACTCCTCGACGACTTCCACCGCTACGGTCGCGAGGTCGCTGTGGTGCGTTACCAGGGCAACCGGCGGCGGGTCACCACCTACGGGGAGATTGCGCGGCTGGCTGGACGTTTTGCGGCGTTGCTGGCACAGCGCGGCATTGAGCCGGGCGACCGTGTGCTGATTTGGGCCGAGAACAGCGCAGAGTGGATTGCGGCTTTCCACGGGTGTATGCTGCGCGGGGTGCTGGCGGTTCCATTGGATGCTCACGGAACTGCCGAATTTGCGACGCGCGTGGCTGCCGATGTGAAGCCGAAGCTGGCGGTGGGCGATGCAGTTCTGCTCAGCCAGTTGCCGGATAACGAGCAGAAACTCGGGTTCACTCGAATTCTTTTTGAGGAATGGCTTGAGCACTTGCCTGCGGAAGAGGCTGGACCGGTTCCGGGGCTCTCAGGTGAAACGCCACTGCAGATTCTGTTCACGTCGGGGACGACGGGTGATCCCAAGGGCATTGTGATTACACACGGCAACGTGTTGGCCAGCGTGGGGCCGATTGAAGATGCTTCGCAACCCTACCTGCGCTACGAACGACTGATCCATCCACTTCGCATCTTGCACACGCTGCCTCTGAGCCACGTCTTTGGCCAGACCATGGGGCTGTGGGTCCCGCCGATCTACCGGGCGGAACTTCACTTTGAAAGTCGCCTGGTGGCGCCGAGGCTGATTGAGACGATCCGCAAGGAACGCATCTCTGTGCTTGCGGCGGTGCCGCGGGTACATGGCCTGCTCAAGGCGCATCTGGAAGCCACGCTGCCGGGACTTACCGAACGCGCGGAAGGCCCACAGGGCACAGCAACCGGTGTTCCTGTCTTGCTGCGATGGTGGCGTTTCCGCGATGTGCACTGGGCCTTCGGCATCAAGTTCTGGGCGCTGATTTCTGGCGGTGGCGCATTGCCCGGGCCGCTGGAAAAGTTCTGGAACGCTGTGGGCTTTGTGGTGGTGCAGGGTTACGGGATGACCGAAACCACAGCACTGATCACGCTGAACCATCCCTTCCATGTGGCGCAGGGAACGATTGGGAAACCACTAGCTGGGCGCGAAGTGAAGCTGGGCCCGGACGGCGAGGTGCTGGTGCGGGGTGCAGCCATTTCCAAGGCAATCTGGTCAGGCGGAGTTCTCAAGCCGCGTGAAGACCAATGGCTGGCCACGGGAGACCTGGCCGAAATGCAGCCGACCGGCGAGTTGCGCTTTTTGGGACGGAAGAGCGAAGTGATTGTGACTGCAGCGGGCCTGAATCTGCACCCCGAGGACCTGGAAGCGGCCATCGATCAATCACCCGGCGTAAGAGCGAGCGCGGTAGTGCAGATGGAGACCGCAGCCGGCCCGGAACCGTGCGCCGTGCTTGCTTTTCACGGGACGGCTAAAGAGGTTGAAGCTGCCATTGAACATGCCAACGCGCGGCTGGCGGAATTCCAGCGTCTTCGCCGATGGGTGGTATGGCCCGAGCCTGACCTGCCTCGTACTTCGACCGGCAAGGTTCGGCGCAAAGCAGTGGCCGAATGGCTGGCCAAGACCAATACGACCTCCAATGGCGAGGCCAATGGAGGGTTGGCCAGTAAAGCGGCCAAGAATGGCTCTGGGGTGTCGACGGATTGGCTGTTGACGTTGATTGAGCAGGTCTCCGGCGAGGCTCCGGCCGGAGCCGGCGATGACCTTCGACTGACAGAAGACTTGCACCTGGACAGCCTGGGCCGGGTGCAGTTGGCCGCCAGCATTGAGGAACGAATGGGAATGGTCCCCGAAAGTAGCTTCCTGGAAGAAGTGCAAACGTTGGGCGCGCTGAGACGGTTGGTAGGTGGACCCCAATCGCAGAATGGCTCGCGTCAGACTGCCGAGTCGGGGCTTAGTACCGAGTTGAACTCGGCTGGGGGAGGCATTGTTTCCGACGAGAATCCTGAAATTACGGTGAGCAAAGGAACAGAGGAATCGACAGCCGTTCGCCAAGAGCCGCAACCGGAGCCGCAAGCTGTGGCCGCCCCGAAGGCTAATTTTCTCTATCCGCGCTGGCCGTGGTGGCTGCCCATGCGCTGGGTACGCGCGGCCTTTTGTGAGACGGTGATACGCCCGCTGACCCGGTTGCTGGCCAAGCCCAAGGTGGTCAGCGATGCGCCAGAAAAAATGGAATCGGGCGAACCGTTGCTGATCGTCGCCAACCATGTCACGGCATTCGACGCTGCGCTGCTGCTGTATGCGCTGCCTGGAAAAATACGGCGCCGGGTTGCCGTGGCCATGTCCGGTGAGATGCTAGAGGATTTCCGCCACTTCCGAAATCCCTTCCCAGGGCCGAAGTATGGCCGCTTCTATTTATTCGGTCCGCCGGCGTACTGGCTGGTGACTGCGTTTTACAACGTGTTCCCGTTGCCTCGGCAGCGCGACTTTCAACCCAGCTTCAGCCACGCCGGAGAAGCGATGGATCGGGGATTCAGCGTGATGGTGTTCCCTGAGGGCGCGCGCTCGCCGGAGGGGAAGATCGCGCGGTTCCGGCCGGGAATCGGGCTGCTGGTAAAGCAATCGGGAGTGCCGGTGCTGCCGATGGCTCTGCGCGGGCTGGGCGAATTGAAGACGCAGCAACTGAGCTGGTTCAGGTCGGGAATGATCGAGGTGGTTGTTGGAGAGCCGATCCGTTTTTCTGTGCTGGAGACCGAGGCGAACATTACCGCGAGGTTGCAGGATGAGGTTGAAAAGCTGATGAGGGGATAACTGAATTCTGCGCTGAGCCCGTTCAAAGCTCGACTTATTAAGGCGACTAACTCGCCTGTCTCGGTCTGAAGTAGCATGTGCCGCCCGCAAGAACCGGGGTCCAGATTGAGGGGTCGGCGGGTTGTTCACTGGAGCCAAGAAACAGAATTCCATCCGGAGCGAGCAGGCGATGAATATTGTTGAGCAGGGCGCGGCGCGTTTCCTGTGAGAAATAGAGCATTACGTTGCGCAGGAAGATCACGTCGAAACGATCACTTGTGCGCTGGAACGGAAACTGCGGTCCGCAGAGGTTGGCCTGGCGGAAGTTACACATCTTTTTGACCTCCTGCTTGACCACCCAGTCTTCGCCCTGATGGTCGAAGTAGCGCACCACGAAGCGGGCGGGCAGGCCCCGGTTCATCTCGATGCGGTGATAGCGCCCGTCCTGCGCTTTCTCCACAACTTCTGCGCAGATGTCAGTCCCCTCAATGCGCGTGTTCCAACCGACGAGCATGGGAAAATGCTCCAGCATCATCATGCCCAGGCTATAGGCTTCCTGGCCGGTGGAACAGGCCGCGCTCCAGAAGCGCAAGGATCGAAGGTTGCGACGAGTCTCTATGAGCTTCGGCAGCAACTCCGTGCGCAATAGCTCGAAGGGGCGACTATCGCGGAAGAAGCTGGTTTCGTTGATGGTCATGGCTTCGGCGATGGCCCGTTCCAGAGAGGGATCTTTGCGCACACGAAGGTGGTGGACCAGTTCGTCGAGATGGGCCATGCCTTGATTGCGGAGCAGCTTGGTGAGCCGCGTATCGAAGAGGTAATCGCGCGAAGCATCGAGCACGTTTTGCGAGACCCCGAAGACGAGTTGCCGAAGGTAGCCATAGTCGACGCTGACGGAAGTTTGCATCCCTACACCGCCGATCTGAGAAGCCCGCGGGCTTCACTGTTTGTCCGGCTAACAATTCGGAGAATTTCGGGAGCGATGGCGTCGAGAGGAAGCACTTTCTGCGCCAGGCTCGCATTAACCACTGCTCCCGGCATACCCCATACCGTGCTGGTTGCCTGGTCCTGGGCGAGCACGCTGCCACCACGATCACGAATGATGCGGCATCCGATCATGCCATCGGAACCCATACCTGTGAGCACAACCGCCAGCACACCGGAGCCGTAAACCTCCGACGCAGAGCGAAAGAGTACATCGACAGCAGGCCGACAGTGATTCTCAAGCGGGCCCTGATTCAGGTGAAGCGAGGGTAGCGATGGAGGGCGCGACGCCGCGAGCACCTCCATATGCCAGTTGCCGCGCGCGATATAAATCACGCCGGGTTGGACCACGTCGCCCTCCGCGGCCTCGCGAACGGGAATCCGGCAGCGGCCATTGAGACGCTCGGCAAAGAGCTTGGTAAACATCTCCGGCATGTGTTGCACGATCATGACCGGCAAAGGAAAGCTGGTGGGGAAGGCCGGAAGCAGGCGATCGAGAGCCGCCGGGCCACCCGTAGAAACGCCGATGGCAACCACAGTCGGAATGGACGAGAGGGGCTGCTTGTTCACGGTCTGCATTTCGGGAAGCAGAACGGGCGGGCGAGCGGGACCGCCGCTTGTGGCCGGAGGGGGTACCAAACTCGGGCCGGAGACAGGGCTGGTCCAACGCCCAGGCGCAGGAACGGCAACCGCCGGAAGGAATTGAGGCTGCAGCGGTGCGGTGAGCGCATGGATTTTGGGAATCAAGTCCTGAGCAAGCGCCTTGGTGGCCGCTTCACGGCTTGACTGCCCAGCCGGCTTGGCGACATAGTCAGACGCTCCGCACGCGAGTGCCTCGATAGTGACCTTAGCACCGCGCTGGGTGAGAGAACTGCACATGATGACCGGCATTCTGTGTCCCCGCGCACGCAATTCACGTAGAGTCGCAAGGCCGTCCATCACCGGCATCTCCACATCCAGCAGTAGAAGGTCGGGCCGCGCGGTTTCAACCGCTTTCATGGCCGATTCCCCGTCTGCCGCGCTGGCCACCACTTCGAGACGTGCATCTGCGCTGACCACAGTGCGCAGCAGGCTACGCATAACCACCGAGTCGTCGACGATGAGTATCCTGGTACGGCCCGTGGCCATTATTCAGTCCTCCGCCAGACCAAGCATAGCCAGCTTTTCGTTCAGTGCTTCTCCGTCGAAAGGTTTCATCATGTATTCGTCTGCACCCGCATCAAGGGCGCGCAGAATAAAGTCATTCTCGGCCTCGGTGGTCACCATCATGACTTTGAGATCGTCGAACCCTTCTGCACGTAGTTGCTTCAGCATCCCCAGACCATCCAACACCGGCATGTTCCAGTCCACGAGCGCTAGGTCAAAAGGTTCGCTCTCCCCCAGCCGATCTAAACCGGCCTGGCCGTCGGCAGCTTCCTCGCATTCGATGCCTTTCTCCTCCAGCAGGCCACGCAGAATGCTCCTGACAAAACGGGAGTCGTCGACGATGAGTGCTCGCATTGGGCACCTCCAGGCGAAATTTGTTCAAGCAGCCTGCGCCGCACCCAGACGTATGGGGTCGAGGCGCTCGGGATCCAGCATTACGAGCAGGCTGTCTTTTAGCTTGTACGCGCCGGCAAACAATCCTCTCCGGCTCTCGTCCAGAATGGAGGGATTAGGTTCATAGTCGACCGATGAGACAGTCAAAACTTCACCCACCGAGTCGACCAGCAACCCGAAGCACCCGCCCGCGCTCTCCAGAACCAAAATATCCTGGGGGCCCTCTTTGGGTGGCAACCCCAGCACCTGGCGCAGACTCACGGTAGTGAGCACGTCGCCCCGGTAGTGAACCAGCCCCCCAACAAAGCCGGGAGCGAGCGGAACCGGTTGCGGACGCGCTGAGCCCACGATTTCAAGAATGTGGGTGATGGGCACGCCGAACAATCCCTCGCCGAGACGGACGGAACACATCTCGACCAGCTTGATTGCCGTTTTCTTTCGGCGCGTTATTTCTCTTCCATCCTGATTCATCGCACTGCCTCCTCCCACTCACCGGCCACTTTCTCGACGACCGGCAGCGGCTCTACGCCGCCCAAATCCACAATTCCGGTCACGCGATCCTTGAGCAACGTCACCCCACCCGCCTGCTGGCTGGTGCCGGCCTCAAATAGGTCGCCGCCCGAAGTCACATCGAGCACATGCGAAACCGCTACGCCCACCTGGCGGTTGCCTTCACGGCAAACGACCACGATGATTTGCGCATTTGGATTGTCAGAACCGCTCCCGGCTGCGGACAGAATCCCGCCCGAATCCTCGACCGGCAATAACTGTCCCTCGAAGTTCACCACCGGCCGGTAGCCAATGTATTCAATACGTGAGATCGGGAGTTGTTCTATGCGAACCACGTCTTTGAGTGGCACAGCAGCACGCCGCCCGGCAACCTCGACCAGCAGATACTCCAGGTTGTCGGCCTTTTCGGATTCGGATTCGCCGTCTGCCGCTTGCTCCGTCTCTTCGTGCGCGCTCATGCTGACGCCGGCCTTCATCGCAATTGCTCCCGGATCGAGAATCAGCGCCAATTCCGCATTTCCGAGCACGGTGGCTCCGGAATAGAGGCCAATATTCTTGAGCACCGCGTTGAGCGGCTTCACCACAATTTCTTCCGGATCCGCCAATCCGTCGACGACCAAGCCAAACTGCCGTCCGTCCGCAACCAGGACAGCGATGAAATTGTCCGCGTCTGCAGGGGCGCGGTGTGGGCCTCCGGGCGTCAGCAGCCGGTCAAGGAACACCAACGGGAGCAACCTGCCTCGCAGACGGTAAAGGGGTGAACCTTCGATCCATTCGATGGCTTTCGCAGCTTGTTCCGGCGGGACATGCACAAGTTCAGAAAGCGATCCCTGAGGTAAGGCAAAGCTCTGGCGAACACTGCGGACAATAAGGGCCGGAATGATGGCGAGGGTTAGCGGAATGCGCATCCGGAGCGTGGTTCCGTTGCCCGGCCGCGAGTCGATTTCAACCTTGCCGCCAATCTTCTCTACATTGGTTCGAACCACGTCCATCCCTACGCCGCGTCCGCTCACATTGGTTACGGCTGCAGCGGTCGAGAATCCCGGCAGGAACACGAGCTGCAGCAATTCGCGTTCGGCGAGATGCGCGGCACGCTCGGCAGGAATCAGACCTTTTTCGATGGCCTTTTGCCGTATCTTCTCGACCGACATGCCTGCGCCGTCGTCGGAAACTTCGATGATGACGTGACTGCCCTCGTGGCTAGCCCGCAATTGAAGCGTCCCCTCGGGGTCCTTGCCCGCCGCCTGACGGACATCCGGCGGCTCGATACCGTGATCGAGCGAGTTCCGTACAGCGTGCGTCAGGGGGTCCTTGATGGCTTCGAGCAGACTCTTGTCTAGCTCCGTTTCCTGGCCCACCACTTGCAGCCGCACGCGGCGGCCAAGGGACTGTGAAAGATCACGCACGATGCGCGGCATCTTGGAGAAGATATTCGAAACAGGCTGCATGCGGGCTTTCATGACGCTCTCGCGCAAATCCGCCGTCACCATGTCGAGACGACGCGAAAGCATGGTCATATTGGGATCGGCCGCAGTGGCTTGCAGCACCTGGTTGCGGGTAAGCACTAATTCACCCACCAAATTCATCATGCGATTGAGCAGAGTGACGTCGACACGGAGCGTGCTTTCCGCAGCGGTCGCTGTTGCCGCAATCTGAGTTTGCACGGGAGCAGCCCTCTCCGGTTCTCCGGCAGCCTCACGGATTGGCGCTTTGACTGGCACGGCGGGTTGTTCTGCCGTCGTCGATGCGGGTGGAGTAACCTCAGATTTCAGGGAGTGGACAGAGGTTGCTCGAGCGCTCGCTCTCAGGCGGGTCTTCTTTAGCTGAGATTGGGCCTGTGCTGGAGCTGGGCGCTCTGCGAGTGGTTGCGAAGCGCTCAGCGCCTGCAGTTCTGCAAGGCTTTGGATGAGTCGGTCATCCTCGCCCTCTCCTTCGCTGTCCACGGTCTCGATGGACTTCAGGATAGAGCGCAGGCCATCAAGGAGTTGCAACAGGCCGGTGATGATTGGGCCATTCGCAGCCAATTTGCCTTCGCGCAACAGCCCAAGCAGGTTTTCGCCGGAATGCGCCAGCCTCTCCAACCGCTTGAAGCCGAGGAATCCAGTGGTTCCCTTAATCGTATGGACAGACCGGAAGATATCTCCGATGAGAGCCGCATCCTGCGGCTTCTTCTCCAAGTCGGTGAGACACCGCTCCATGCGGTCCAACCCTTCCTGGCTTTCGATCAGGAACTCCCTCGTCAATTCATCGATGGCCATTTCGTACTCTCATTGGCCGGCCGGGATATGAAGACCCAGCGCAGCAGGCACTCATAGCCTTTATCGGTATAAATTGACTCAACATGAGGCCCCCCGAGTTTCGCGGAGATTGGGCAGTGGAGTGTCTGCAATGAGGAAGCCTGACAAGAGGGACGCCCGTCTCTTTTGTTGCTTTTCGGATCGAGATTCGGGGAGTTCGGGAAATCGCGAACGCCTGCCCATGTACAGCTGGGGCCGAAATGCTTTAGCCTCAAATCTCACGCGATGCAGACAGAGAAACTGATGACCATGAAGAATATTCCGCAGCAGACGCTCGACGAGTTGCTTGCAGCGGCAGCGAGGGCGGCAGAGAATTCCTACTCGCCCTACTCTCACTTTCGTGTAGGCGCGGCACTAAAGCTGACCGATGGAACCATCGTCACTGGCACGAATGTCGAGAACGTGAGCTATGGGCTGACTATCTGCGCGGAACGGTCGGCGCTGGTCAGCGCTGTTTCGCAATTTGGTCCAGGAGTGAAGATTGAGGCCGTGGCTATAGCTAACTTGAACAATGCGGCAAGCCCGCCGTGCGGCGCCTGCCGGCAGGTGCTGGCCGAATTCATTCTGCCGGATGCCCCGATCATCTTCCCCGCTGCTGATGGGCTGCGCGTTCTTCCCTTCGCCGACCTGCTGCCGCTGGCATTCGACTTGAAGTTGAAATAAGGCTGACACTCAATGACGCAATCCGACTCCAATCCTGCAGAAACGCCCCTTCACACCATTGACCTGATTCGCAAGAAGAGAGACGGGGGCTCGCTGGAGCCTCGCGAGATTGCGTTCTTGGCTGCAGGCGCGGCCTCGGGTTCGATCCCGCTGGAACAACTCTCCGCCTGGCTCATGGCTGCGTGGCTCAACGGTCTCTCGCTGGACGAAACGCGCGCGCTCACTCTCGCTATGCGCGACTCAGGGGAGAAGTTCTCGCCCTCCGGCATGGGCAAGGTGGCTGTCGACAAGCACTCGACCGGTGGCGTGGGCGACAAGACCAGCTTCCTGATCGCTCCCATCGCTGCCGCATGCGGTTTGGCGGTCCCGATGATCAGCGGTCGCGCTCTGGGCCACACCGGCGGAACACTGGATAAGCTGGAGGCAATTCCAGGGTTCCGGACGGCGTTGACGTTGAAGGAATTTGAGACTGTGCTGGCGCGCTGCGGTGTTTCAATCGTGAGCCAGACACCGACGCTGGTGCCCGCCGACCGCGTGCTTTATGCGTTGAGAGACCGCACAGGCACAGTCGAGAGCCCAGGGCTTATCTGCGCTTCGATTTTGAGCAAGAAACTGGCAGCGGGCCTGGATGCACTGGTCTTGGACGTGAAGACCGGGTCGGGTGCATTTTTGCGCAAGAAGGAAGACGCGGAATATCTCGCGGCCCTGATGGTGACCACGGCCGAGGCTGCCGGAACACGTACTGTTGCCCTGATGACCGACATGGACCAACCGCTGGGCTGTGCGGCGGGCAACTGGATTGAGCTGGTTGAATCGGTTGAACTACTGCGGGGCAAGAGGCCGGCGGAAAGCGAAGACCTGCGCGCTCTCTCGCTGATTTTGGCGGGATGGATGATTTTCCTTGGCGGCAAAGCAGCCACAGCGGAAGCTGGTCGCCAGTTGGCCGAAGCCGCACTGGAAGATGGTTCCGCTTTGTCGATTTTCTTCAAGATGATTGAAGCGCAAGGTGGCGATGTTGCGGTTTTCGACGACGTCAACTTCCACAAGCCGGGCGCAACCGAAGTGCTGAAGGCGTGGGAAAGCGGATTCATCTCCGCGATGGATGCGACCAGTATTGGATGGGCTGTGCAACGACTGGGTGCGGGCCGCGAGAAAGCCGGCGAACCAGTGAATCCCCATGCAGGCATACTCTTCCACGCACGGCGCGGCGCACGTGTGGAGCAGGGGCAGCCGGTTGCAACGCTCTATGCGACCACACCGGCGATGCTGGCAGAGCCCGTCGCGCTGCTGAAGAAGGCTATCACCATCAGCAAAGATCCGCCGGAGGCTGTGCCCTTGGTCAGCCGCATCTTCACGCGCGAAGCTGCTGAAGCTTTTCTCCGCAATGCTGTAAGGTAATCGGATACGAAAAGTTTCCAGAGTTCAGTTTTCAATCGGCCGAGATGGATGCCATTCGCCCGGAAACTGACGACGGAAAAATGTTCCTCAAGAAGGAGCAACCTCTTGGATCGATTCACAGGATTGCTTGGTATTCTGGCCGTGCTCATTGCAGCCTGGCTGGGCTCGACAGACCGCAAACACATCCGCTGGCGCACTGTCATATGGGGACTGGGCCTGCAGGTTACCTTCGCCTTCCTGGTGCTTCGCTTCGACTACGGGCAACGCGCCATGACGTGGGCGGGTGGCGTGGTGAACAAAATGCTCTCCGCCACCTTCGCTGGAACCGCAGTTCTGTTCGGCCAGTTCGGCCTTCCCAATTCCGGAGCTTTCGGCACGCTGATCACGCCTGCTTCCGGCGCGGTCTTCGCGTTCCAAGTACTTCCCACCATCATCTTCATCTCCGCATTCTTCGCAGTGCTTTACCACATTGGCTTGATGCAGATCATCATCCGTGGCATGGCGTGGGTGATGCTCAAGACCATGCGCATCAGCGGCGCCGAAAGCATGAATGTGGCGGCATCGATCTTCATGGGGCAGACCGAGGCTCCACTAACGATCCGCCCGTTCCTCTCGAAGGCTACGCGCAGCGAACTAATGGTGATCATGACCAGCGGAATGGCCCATGTATCGGGCGGCATTATGGCCATGTACATCGCTCAAGGGGTTGAAGCGCGGCATCTGCTGTCGGCGGTCATCATGACTTCGCCGGGGACAATTCTGGTGGCCAAGATGCTGGTGCCGGAAACCGAGCAGCCCGCTACCGAGGGTAAGGTCGTGATCCCCAAGGACGAGTTGCACAAGGAAGAAAACCTGATTGGAGCGATTGCCCGCGGAACGATCGACGGCGGCAAACTGGCCATGAATGTGGGCATCATGCTGATCAGCTTTCTGGCGCTGGTGGCGCTGCTGGACAGCCTGCTGCTGTGGATCCATGGAGGCGTGCCGTGGGTTCCAGGCTCGTTGGGGCAGATTCTCGGCTACATGTTCGCCCCGGTCGCCTGGTTGATCGGCGTACCGTGGCATGACTGCATGACCATCGGCAATCTGCTTGGCACGCGCATGGCACTGAATGAAGTGATCGCTTACATTGCCCTGGGTGCGGAGAAGGCGACACTCAATCCGCGCTCCTTTACTATCGCGACGTTTGCGTTGTGCGGATTCGCGAACCTTGGATCGATCGGGATGCAGATCGGCGGGATTGGGGCGCTGGTTCCGGAGCGGCGGAACGACCTAGCCAAGTTGGGTGTGCGGGCCATGTTGGCGGGGACGATGGCTAACTTAATTTCAGCTTCGATTGCGGGGATGTTTTTGGGATAGGATTTCGCTGGAGGAGTTCGTGATGAGCAATGAGCGACTGACCAAGCTCTTGAGCGAATTTGCCGACGGGCGCACGGAGTTGGTATTCGATCTTCTCGCCGCGGGGCTACCTGCGGACCACAAGGACGATTACGGCGTCTCGCTTATCCGGCACTGCTCATACTACGGAGACGTGAGCGCGATCCGTTTCCTGTTGTCACATGGAGAATCTCTCGACTCGCTGGGCGAAAACTACGGGCTCGACAGTGCTGCTTTCCATGGCCATTGGCGGCTCTGCTCGCTCCTTCTGGAGCAGGGCGCGGAGGTAAACCATGCCGCTGCAAACACAGGCGAGACAGCGCTGCATGCGGCGCTGAGCAAGACAGACCGCACGGTCTACGACCGGGTTCTCATGGTGCTTCTGGCCCATGGAGCGAATCCCAATGTTGCTACCAGGCCAGGCATGGAGACAGGCGCCTTTATGCGCGACTGCCGGACCAAAGGCGAAACACCGCTCCATCGCGCCGCGGCTTTCGGTGAAGTGGAAACGATCCGGATGCTGAAGGATGCTGGCGCCACTATCGACGCGAAGGATGCCAATGGAGACACGCCACTCTCGTGGGCCAGCTGGTATGGGCGTCCGACGCCTATCCTGAGAGAGCTGCTCTACGGCGACTTTCGCATTCATCCACAGAATCAGCCCATGCGTGCCAACCTGTTGGGGAAACCTCACGTTTAACTTGCTGCGGGATTGGAGGCAGCGGCCCTCAAGCGCCGCACACGGTAGAAGAGCGTGAGGAAAGTAACCGAGCCGCAGGTCAGCAAGCTCGCTGCCATGCCAAGAATCAGCGAGAGATCGCGCTGGTAGAGGCCATGCACGATTCCGATGGCCTGGAGGACGCTGAAGCCGCCGAAGGTGATCAGCGAAATCCCCTCGTCGGATTTCTTGCGCCAGACGGCCAGCACTTGCGGAACGAAGAGCAGCGCGTTGCAACCGAGGCCCAATCCGAAGATGACGGCAACAATCTCTTTCATCCAGCGCGTCTCCTGTCGCCGAATCTCTCCGCATTGCGCGCCTTTGCCTTGGCAGCTTCTTCCTCGCGGCTTCGCGGCGGAGCATTGGTTTCGAGCGATGCGAGAAGATGCGCGGAGACATGGGCGATCTCGTCGACCGCTTTCAAAAATGCCGCTTCATTGGCATGCGACGGCTTGTTGAAGCCGCTGACCTTGCGCACGAACTGGAGCGATGCGGCTCGAATCTCTTCTTCGGTTACGGGCGGATCGAAGTTGAAGAGCATTTTGATATTGCGGCACATCTGGTGAGTACCTCCGGTCAATCCTATTCTCTGCCTGTAGAATTTCAAAAAGTGCGGTGACAAGCTACTGATGACCCATTTCGATCAAGTCAATGAAGCTGCGGAGTCCCTCCGGGAGAGACTCGGAGGAATCGCGCCGAAGATTGGCATCGTGCTTGGCTCGGGGCTAGGCGCGATCGCAGATGCCCTGGCCAACTCCGTTGTTGTTCCTTATGCTGAGATTCCTCACTTCCCTCAGTCCACTGTCGTGGGACACGCGGGGCGGATTGTGGCAGGGGTTCTGGGCGGCATTCCGGTCGTGGTGATGCAGGGGCGCGTCCATTTCTACGAAGGCTATTCGCCGCAACAGGTTACGTTTCCCATGCGCGTGCTCGGCGCGCTGGGGTTGCAAACTGTGGTGCTAACCAATGCTGCGGGGGGTATCAAGGACGGCTACCAGCTGGGCCAACTCGTTGTGCTGGCCGACCATATCAACTTCATGGGCTTCAATCCACTGAGCGGTCCCAACGAGGCGCGGTTCGGATTTCAACGGGGCGCGGGGTTGCGGTTCTTCGATATGACCGAGGCCTACTCAAAACGATTGCGCTCGCTGGCCCGAGAAGCTGCCGCCGCCGAAGGTTTTCCACTTGATGAAGGCGTCTATCTAGCCGTTCCTGGTCCCAGCTTCGAGACGCCGGCCGAGATACGCGCCTTTCGCACTCTTGGAGCAACGCTGGTGGGAATGTCAACGGTACCGGAGACGATCGTCGCCCGCCACATGGGACTTGAAGTGCTGGGCATCTCCTGCGTCACCAACCTGGCCGCCGGGCTAGGCGCGACCGCACTGAGCCACGAAGAAGTGTTCGAAACCGGACGGCTCGTGGAACACCGGCTGGCTGGGCTATTCAAGCGCCTTGTGCCGCAAATAGAGCTATGGGTCGATACGAAGTAGGACAGTGCAACGTCGACTTCCCTAGAACCTGTTATTGACTTTGCTCCGGTAGAGGGTTTTCGGTAGGGGTTTGTATTTGAATTGCTCATTCTGGAAGGGTGAGCAATTCTGAGCGACGTGTTTATCCCAGCGATGTATCCGATGAAGAGTGGGCGTTTGTAGCGCCATATTTGGCGCTGTGCCGCGAGGACGCCGCGCAGCGGGATTATCCGCTACGGGAGGTTTTCAATGGGCTTCACTACATTGTGAAGACTGGCAACCAGTGGCGGATGATGCCGCACGATTTGCCGCCGTGGTATGTGACCTATCAGCAGATGCGGCGGTGGATGTCGGCGCGATGTTTTGAAACGATGGTGGAGGACTTGCGCCTGTTGTTGCGTGAGTTTGCCGGACACAAGGGACAGCCCAGCGCTATGGTTATCGATAGCCGCGCCTTGCAATCAACACCGGAGTCAGGGGCGAGGGCCGGCTATGACGGAGCCAAACGGCGCAGGGGATCGAAAGTGCATGCGGCCGTCGACACCCTGGGGCACCTGCTGGCACTTCATCTGACACCAGCAGATGAACAGGACCGAGCCCGGGTGGGCAAGCTGGCCGAAGATGTGCAACAGATCACCGGCGAAAGCGTCGAGGTGGGTTTTGTGGATCGAGGTTACACCGGTGAAAATGCCGCTCAAGCTGCTGAGAAGCACGGTTTACGGCTTGAGGTGGTCAAACATACCGAAGCCAAGCGCGGATTTGTGCTCCTGCCGCGCCGATGGGTGGTAGAGAGGAGCTTTGCTTGGGCAGCTCGCTTCCGGCGTTTGACACGAGATTACGAACGCCTGTCGCAAACTCTCGCTGGATTGCACTACCTCGCCTTCGCCTGCCTCATGCTCGCCAAACTCTTCACCATCTTGGCAGGAGGTTAATAACAGACTCTAAATGGAGAAATCCCGCCGACTGCTGACCAATTTGGTCCCTTCACAGAAGATTCATTGCGTAATGATCCATTTGGCGCATCTTAATCGCTAAGGTGGGGTTAATACAGATATGGGGGACTGATGACCGGCAAAGACAGCAAACGGATCGACCAGAGTATGGCTGTCTGGCTGCGACAGGGTGTTTCGCCCCGCCGGCTGGCTCTGACCCTTGCTCTCGGATTTGCCATTGGCTGCGTTCCGGTGGTTGGCATTCCCACCCTCGTTTGCGCTGTGCTGGCGATTGCACTGCGGCTCAATCTGCCCGCGATTCAAGCTGCGAACTATGCGGCCATGCCGTTTCAATTGTTGCTCATCGTTCCATTTGTCCGGCTCGGCGGATGGTTATTTGACGTCGGCCCCATTCGTGCCGCGCAAGCTACTGCTTTGTTGCACACTCCTGCCACCGAAGTGATTTCGCAGTTGGCAGGGCTTTTCGGGCCCGCGTTGCTAGCTTGGCTGTTGATCGCGATTCCCGCGGTCCTGATGATGACTTGGGTACTGGCCGCGGTGCTGCGGCGCGTACCCATGCTGGCCGCGGCCGAAGCTGGAGACTGAAGTTTCGCCTACTTGCCAGCGTATGGATCGGGTACCGGCTTAGCGCTATCCACCCACGCGGTATAAATCATGTCGCGCAGCATACTGGCTCCAGCAGCAAGCCGCTCTGCAGTAAACTCCCGCGACTCGGCCGATCCCGCTCCGATGAATCCTCCCGCCTTTTCCAGTTGGTAGACCTTCTCGACGTAAGTGGCCGTATGGCGCAGATACACCACGTAGCTGTCGAACATGTCTCCGTCAATGGTTTTAGGCGCGGTCATCTTTGGCAGCACGTCCGCCTCATGCTCGTTAGCGGCGACAAAGGGACCCTCGAATTGCCAGTGAATCTGGTGTTCGGTGGTGTAGCCGTTTGGATTGGGGCCAAGCCAACCGTTGTACTTGTCAGTGGTGTGGAGGGGTTGCGAAGCGTCCCCCACATAGTGGCCCAGCCACCCGGCATAGAAGATCGCGGCCGCTTCTGCGCCACGGGTATCCTGTTTGGCGGCTAGCAGGCTGCGGTACTCACGCAGTGCGGCCTTGAGGCGCTCCCAGACCTCTGTGGCCTCCCACGGCTGTAGACCGATCCTTTCAGGGCGCTGGCCAGCGGCAAAGACTTTGGCCTCGAAATCCAAGCGATTGTGTGGCAACGGACCCAGTGCGTCTGCCGGTTCCAAGTCGATGAAGTGTTCGGGGGCCTGTGCCGCGGCCAGTTCCGGCTCGGCACGCGACCGCCAGCGGTCAGGCTCGGGACCGAGATATTCGATCTCGTTGGCCGCTGACTGGGTACGCAGAAAAACAGGGACGGCGGCGGGCAGAGTGGAGGCTGCAAGTTTGTTGATAAGGCGATGCCCCTCATTACCCCAGGCGTGGCCTGCGGGCGGAAGAACAAGAAAGCAAAGCAGAAACGCAACAGCGATGGAGCCGCTGACTGGACGGAAAGACGAAAATTGGCGCAACATGAGGCCAGTATACGGTTGAAGCGCGGACCGATGTTTGAAGATTGGCCCATGGAGTGTTGGTCAGGGATGGGACACTGTTCCGAATTGGCTAGTGAGGTTTGAAGCAAACGCTTATACTACCTGCAACTAGTTCAAAGCAGAGGTTCACCCCTCCGCGCGAAAAGGGGAACGTTCACGTTTGATAGAATGCCGCTTTCCGCGATCGGAGATCGAAAAGCTGTCGGCAGTGGCAGTGGCGTTGAACCTTAATTCCTGGGGGCAGGATGCAGGACCGGGCTAACGTGGAAACCACTACCGGCACCGGAGCACCAGTGCGCCCGAAACGCGGTAGTTCGTCGCGGTTCTGGGCGATTCTGGCAGGTCTGATCTTCGGCCTGGTCGCAGGCGCCATTGTGGTGCGGCTGGCGCGCGGCCCTCAATACGACGGTTTGTTAATGTTCATTGCAGAGGCCGCAGGAATCGCGGCGGCGCTGCTTGCCCTCCGGATGAGGGTGCGCAATTCCCCGCTGCCCAAGTCCCCTGGAGCGGATGCGGAGTCCCTCAAAGCTGTGCTGGACTCGGCTGGGCCCATGTTGATGGCAGCCGGTCTAACTGGTCGATTCACCTACCTGAATCCCGCAGCGGAGCGGCTGCTGGGATACCACGCCTCGGAGCTGATGGCGATGACCAGCGCAGCGGAGGTTCTGCTCCCGGGCGAAGCAGAACGCCTGGTTGCTGAGTTGCAGAAGCTGTCTGATCTTCCCAAGTCGTCGAATGGCGAACCCATGGAAGGGATAGAGGCGTACCTGAACTGCATACGCGCTCTTCCGCCTAGTGTAGTGCCCAGCTTCCATACTCAGTTGCGCCACAAGGATGGTTCGCTGTTCCCGGTTACGCTTCATATCTCCGCGCTTCGCGATACGGCGGGCGCGCTGGCTGGCCTGGTGGCCGTGGCACTGGACCAGAGTGCTACGGTGCGGCAGGAGCAGGCGCTGCGCGAATCGCAAGAGCGCTACCGGGATCTGTTCGAAAATTCCAGCGAGATGATTGCCACGCTGAGCCCTTCAGGTCAGTTTCTCTACGCCAATCCGACCTGGAAGCGCTGTTTTGGCCAGGATGTGGCCGGGCTGCTGGCTCTGGAATCGTTTGAGGCTCTGTTCGGACCGGCCTGCCGCGGAGAAGTCGCAGCCCTGTTCCGTCGGTCACTGGACGGCGAGGTGGTGGATCGCGCGCCATTGCGGCATCACACGGCGGATGGCCGCGTATTAGAACTGGAATTGAGCCTAAGTCAGAGACAGAAGGCGGGCAATCCGTTGGCCGTGCGTTGCCTGCTTCGCGACGTGACCCAACAGAAGCAGCGTGAGCACAGGCTTGCACTGCAACTGGTGGTGAGCCAGATTGTGGGCGAGAACACCTCGCCTGAAGTCGCGTCCACACGTATCTTGGAAGCGCTTTGCGTCTCGCAAGGTTGGGACATGGCGCTTAAATGGGAGGTCAACGCCGAGGAGAACCAGCTTGAATTCTCAACAGCGTGGGGCGCTCCCGGCAGGCACGCAGAGTTTCTCATTCACGAAAGCATGAGCCTGACGCTAACCAGGGGCATCGAGTTGCCGGGACGAGCATGGAACGACGGTCGACCTATCTGGATTTCCGACCTTTCGACGGTGCCGCTCACCCCGCGTATTCAGTCTGCCCGACGCCAGGAAATGGTCTCCGGTTGGGCTGTTCCTGTAAGAGTCGGCAACAAGGTGCTGGCCGTTCTGGAATTCTATTGCCACTTCTGCCTACGTGAAGACCGTGAGGCCGTAGCTGCCGTAGAGACGGTCGCTGCCTCCCTGGGACAGATGCTGGCCCGCTCTCACGAACGCGGTCGCGCTGAGGAACTTTCGAGGCAACAAGAGATCCTGCTGAATTCCGTTGCAGACGGCATCTTTGGCGTGGACCGGCACGGGCAGGTGAGTTTTGCTAATCCAGCGGCTGCACGCCTACTGAACGCACCAGCGATAAGCCTAACTGGGAAACCTGTTCACGAACTGCTGCACGGGGCTGCAACGCCAGGCCGCCAGTGCGCCGAGGACTGCACGCTACGCCGCGCAACGGGTCTCCATCTGGCTGCAGCCGGCGAAGAAGCCATTTTCCGCTCCGATGGCACTTCCTTTCCGGCCGAGTACTTCATGACACCCATCCTGGACCAGGGTCGGTTCTCCGGTTCCGTGCTGAGCTTCCGCGATATCAGTCAGCGGTATGCCCTGGACCGCCTCAAGGACGAGTTCATCTCCACAGTTAGCCACGAGCTTCGAACGCCACTCACCTCGATTCGTGGGGCACTCGGCCTTCTTTCCTCGGGAATGCTCGGCGAGATGACCGAAAAAGCTGCGAATCTATTCCGTATCGCCCTCACCAACTCCGATCGTCTGGTCCGCCTGATCAACGACATTCTAGACCTCGAGCGCATTCAGAGTGGGCGCGAACCTCTAGCGTTTCGATCGGTGCAGTTGGCGGAGATCGTTCGGCAGGCCATCGATGGCATGGCCCCAGTGGCCGAAGCAGCGGGCGTACAGCTGATTCACGACACCACGCTGGTCGAGATCGCAGCCGATCCGGACCGGCTGTTGCAAGTGCTGACCAATCTGCTTTCGAATGCCGTCAAGTTCTCTCCGCCGAGCTCCACAATCTCGGTAATGATGCGCCCCGGCACCAATGGCGTGACACTTTCCGTTATCGACCAGGGGCGAGGAATTCCCGCCGACAAATTGGAGGCGATCTTCGGCCGCTTCCAACAAGTGGACGCCTCGGACTCTCGACAGAAGGGTGGCAGTGGGCTGGGCCTAGCCATTTGCCGCACCATCGTTTTACAACATTCCGGCCGCATCTGGGCCGAGCGCAATTCGGTACGCGGCTCGACATTCCGCGTCTTTCTGCCTTACAACCCCGCTCCGCCCGGCCGATTGGAAACAACTGGTGGCACGTATGAACAGGAGCCGCGCCAAGGCACTGTACTGCTGGCCGATGCAAAGTCAGCTACGCGGCTTGAGATCGCGGCGCAACTGACCCGCCACGGATACAACGTTGTTGAGACCGGCACCGTGGAAGAGACACTGGCCGCGGCCCACAAAGGCGTGGAAGCAATCCTCCTGGACACCTCGCTCGACGGCATGAACGGGTGGGAGATTCTGCCGATGTTGCGCCAACTCGACCCAGAAGCGAAAACTCCAATTGTTCTGCTCAGCATAGGCAATACGCAGGATTCCTCGAACCTCCCGGATGCACCTACCGACGAAGTGGAAGGGTGGGTCGGCCAACCTCTCCAGGAAGATGCCCTACTCGGTGAACTAGGCCGCGTGCTATGCGGGCCTGGAGAAAATGCCCGCGTACTGATAGTCGAAGACGATGTCGATCTGGCTCGCGTGATAGGTGATGTATTTGCACGCGACACGATTGGGATCAAATTGGCACATACGCTGCAGGATGCGCTGGATGCCTGTTTCGCCTTTCAGCCGCACTTGCTGGTGCTGGACATCGGACTACCCGACGGGGACGGCTTCAATCTGGTAGACTGGCTGCGCCAGCATGAGAACCTCGCCCGTTTGCCGCTGGTGGTTTACTCCGCCCGCGAGCTGTCACCGCCTGAACGCAGCAACCTTACGCTCGGGCCCACACACTTTCTTACCAAAGCCCGCGTTCAGCCTCAGCAGCTTGAGGCTCTGGTCCTTACCATGCTTCGCAGTTCACGCCAAATGGAAGAAATCTCGCCGCCTCAATCAACAGTCCCTAACCCCTAAGTCAGCCATATTGCCGTATTTCTGATTGAATTGTCCACCGAAAGGCTTTCAAAGTGTCCCATCGCATCCTGATCATTGACGACGAAGACGACATCCGTGAAGTAGCAGCACTTAGCCTTGAGACTGTGGCCGGCTGGGATGTCATGACGGCCAACTCCGGCGCTCAGGGCCTTGCCCGCGCCATTGAGCAACAGCCCGATGCCATCCTGCTGGACGTCATGATGCCGGGCATGGACGGCCCGACAACTTTTCGTGAGCTGCGCAAGAATCCTGTCACCGCGCGCATTCCCGTGGTATTACTGACCGCCAAGGTGCAAAGCAACGACCAGCGGCGCTTCGCGGATCTCGGTGTCGAGGCAATTCTGCTCAAACCTTTTGACCCTCTCACTCTTGCCACCCAGATTTCCGATGTACTTGGCTGGAGCAAGGTCCCCGGTTGAATTCGCCGAAGCGCCAGTATGTCAAGAGAAACGCACGAGACGCGAAGTCATGAACCTCATTCCACAATCCGATCCTCAAGCCTCTGGTCTGGCAGAGGCGCTCACTCGCCTTTGGAGTCAGTTCCTCCCTCAGATGTACGAACGGGTTGATGCCATCGAAAGAGCAGTAGGGCCACTCGCCAACGGAACCATATCGGAAACGCAGCGCGAAGAGGCAGACGCTGCAGCTCATAAATTGGCGGGCATCTTGGGATCGTTCGGGATCCCCGAAGGCACGATTCTGGCTCGCGAAGCGGAGACCCTTTGCAATTGCGGCCCCGAAGATGCGAAAGCCGCCTCAGCCCGCCTCACTGAGATTGTGGCTCTATTACGCAACGAAATCGAGAGCCGCAAATAACTTCGCTTGGAGAATTGATTCCTCACCCTCAGCTTGCAGATGCCCCCTGCGTCAACAGCCCTGGCGTGCCAGACTCTGCAATGAGGTGCCCGAAAGAATGAAAGCACCGCCCGTAGTGGATCGAGAAGCGGTAACCCCTCACCTATTACACTTCATAGGGAATGCTTTCTTCCGGTTCAGCCACGAAGCAACTCGACCTCTCTTTTGAGGAACCGCAGGCTAGTCGGCGCATCTGGCCTGTGCGTGAGCTGGTAGGCCAGGTTCGCGAACTGATGGAGCAGAGATACTCAGACGTGTGGGTGGAAGGCGAGATCTCCAACTTCCGTCCAGCACCCTCCGGACACGTGTATTTCACACTGAAAGACGCGGATGCACAGCTACCGGTGGTTCTGTTTCGCCGTCAGGCAGTGCTGCTTCGCTTCCGACCCGAGGATGGGCTTCATGTGCTGGTACGTGGGCGCGTAAGCGTATATGAGCAACGCGGGCAAATGCAATTGGTTGCCGAAACCATAGAGCCGGTAGGCGCCGGGTCGCTGCAACTCGCGTTCGAGCAGCTCAAGGAGAAGCTCAAGGCTGAAGGTCTTTTCGATACCGGCCGCAAGCAGCCTCTACCGGCCTTTCCTCGCACGGTGGGAGTTGTCACTTCACCCACTGGTGCCGTGGTTCGGGATTTCCTCAACATCGTTGCACGCCGCCACTCCGGTCTCAACGTCCTCGTATTCCCCGTCTCCGTGCAGGGGGATTCCGCGACGGCTGAGATTGAAGCTGCCATTGTCCAGCTTAATGGCGCAAGTCTCACATGTTCGGGCCCGGACAATTCCAGCCGAGTGGATGCCATAGTGCTCGCTCGGGGAGGCGGATCGCTGGAAGACCTGGCCGCGTTCAACAGCGAGCGAGTGGCACGCGCCATTGCCGCCTCACGACTACCGGTGGTTTCCGCGATCGGCCATGAAACTGACTTCACCATCGCAGACTTTGTTGCCGACCTGCGCGCATCTACTCCGTCGGCCGCTGCCGAACTAATCACCGAGGCTCAGCACAAGATTGAAGAGCGCGTGGCTAGCCAGATTCACCGGCTGGATCGTGCTGCGAGCTTTCAATTATTGCAAGCCCGCCAGCGCCTCACGCGCATCCCGGTCAGCCGCGCCGAGGCGCTCGTTGCCACTCTGGTACATCGCTGCGCACAACGGCTCGAAGACCTGACATTTCCCCTTGAAGGCGAGCAGACCAAACAGATTAGCCAGCGCCAAAAAAACGTTGCAAGGCTTGCCGCGGCTGTTCTCCACCACAATCCGCGCCAAGGCCTCGCCTACGCCCGCGAACGCCTTCAGGACTTCCGCACACGACTCGACCGGTCACTGGGGCGCACATTGCGACGTGCCACAGTCCGCATCGGCGCCCTCGATGCTCGTCTCCACGCATTGTCGCCTCTCGCTGTCCTCGACCGCGGTTACGCGCTGGTACTTACTGCCGAAGGAAGCCTGATCCGTTCTATCACTCAGCTGAATCCCGGCGACGAACTGAGCACACGGCTCGCCGATGGCAATTTCACCAGCCGCGTGGAATCTACAGCGACCAACAATCCCACTCCCACCAATACGACTCAAAAAAAGAAGCGCAAGAATTGAGACCATGACCTCATCCACCACCCGCAAACTCTTTGGTACCGACGGCATTCGTGCCGTGGCCGGCGAATCTCCACTCGACCCCACGACCATCTACGCGTGCGGTCTTGCTCTGGCCCACTCGCTGCGCGGCGGTGCGGCCCAACCGGCTGTCCTGCTAGGTCGAGACACACGCGAATCCAGTCCCTGGATCGCCGCCACGCTTGCGGCAGGCCTCCGCGAAGCGGGAGCGCGTGTTGAGAGCGCGGGTGTCGTGCCGACTCCGGCGGTCGCCTTCCTGGCTCGGACCCACGGATTTCAAGCGGGTGTGGTCATCTCCGCATCGCACAATCCATGGCGCGATAACGGCATCAAGCTTTTTGGCGCAGACGGTTTCAAGCTGCCAGACGCAGTGGAGTTGGCAATGGAAGAAGAAATACTCAGCCAGGCCGCCGCGATCGATGAGGCCCCAAACCCTGAAAGCCTGCCGCCTGTTGACGACGATCCGGCTCTGCAGGCTGATTACGTTCAGTTCCTGATCGGCTCAGTTCCCGGCCTGAAGTTGAACGGCCTGCGCATTGTGGCCGATTGCGCCAACGGCGCCGCTGCAGCCGTGGCCCCCGAGCTTTTTCGCCGCCTCAATGCCGACGGGAAAGCCGGAATCACATTGCTCAACACAGCTCCCGACGGCTGCAACATCAATGCCGGTTGCGGCGCGCTGCATCCGGCTTATGTAGCGGGCGAGGTGATGGCGCGCGGTGCAGATCTGGGACTTACATTCGACGGCGATGCCGATCGTTGCATGCTGGCCGGCGCGCAAAACAATGTGATCAACGGCGACGCGATTCTGCTGATAGTTGCGCGGGACCTTAAAGCGCGCGGCATGCTGGCCGGAGATGTGGTTGTCGCCACCACCATGTCCAACATGGGTCTTGAGGCGGCCCTAAAACGCTCCGGCATCCGCATGGAGCGGGCCCCGGTGGGCGACCGTTACGTGCTCGAACGAATGCTGGCGCACAATGCAGCGCTGGGCGGCGAACAGTCAGGGCACATTCTATTGCCGCATTTGGCCACGACTGGAGACGGCCTGCTGACTTCACTTGTCGTTGTGGATCTGATTGCGCGGTCCGGAAAGAGTATCGACGAACTGACTGCGGATTTTAAGGTTTTTCCGCAGGTGATCGTCAACGTAAAGGTGCGCGAGAAGAAGCCAATGGAGTCGATTCCCGCAGTGGCCGCGGCGATTCGCGCGGCAGAAGAAGAGTTGAAAGAATCAGGGCGTGTGGTGATTCGCTACAGCGGCACCGAAGCGCTGGCCAGAGTCATGATCGAAGCAGAGTCCGAATCTCAGATGCGCCGCCATGCCGAGGTCATCGCGGACGCCATTCGCCAGGAACTCGGGACTTAGCAAAGTCTTCCCGGCTAACTCGTTCGAGCTTACCCGTCATCTTAGTCGCTTGAGGTTTGGCATGGCTCCGGAACACGAACCTGCGGGTGCGGAAAGATATCCGGGCGATGCAACTGCGTCGCAACCCGCAACATTGCCTGCTGACCTTCAGACCAAAGCGCTTTCCCAAACCAGCAAGGGCCTTCTGCCCTGGCTAGTTGCGGTGGCAATGTTCATGGAATCGTTGGACACAACGATTCTCAATACGGCCGTCCCGGCAATCGCGTCGGCACTGAATGTCGGCCCACTGAGCATGAAAGCCGTTCTTGCCAGCTATACACTCAGCCTTGCTGTCTTCATTCCCATCAGTGGTTGGATGGCCGACCGATTTGGAACCCGGCGCGTTTTTGCATCTGCTATCGGCCTCTTTACTCTTGGGTCGCTTCTGTGCGGGATCTCCCCCAATATTCACGTGCTCGTTGCCTGCCGCGTTCTCCAAGGTTGCGGCGGCGCCATGATGGTCCCCGTCGGCCGGCTTACGCTGGTACGAGCATTTTCCAAGGCGGAACTGCTCAGCACCATGAGCTTCATATCTATTCCCGCGCTTGTGGCTCCGATGCTCGGACCGATCGCCGGCGGTCTCATTGTCGGCTATCTCCACTGGCGCTACATCTTCTTTCTAAATATTCCCATCGGGCTTGCGGGACTTGTTATGGTCTATCTTCATCTTCCTAACTACTCTGAAGGAGATGTAAAGCCGCTTGATCTGGTTGGGCTTATCCTCTTCGGTTCCGGCATCGCGCTGTTGTCTTATGTGCTCGAGATCTTCGGCGAACATACCTTGGGTACCGCCGAGGTCATCGGCATGTTGACCCTGTCTCTCCTTCTGCTGGTTGGCTACGCACTCCACGGGAGAAATACGCCCTTTCCGCTGCTGGACCTCTCACTTTTTCGTATCCGCACGTTCCGTGCTGCGGTAAGTGGGAGCTTCTTTTCGCGCCTGGGCATGGGCGGCATTCCTTTCCTTCTGCCGCTGCTTTATCAATTGGGCCTTGGCTATACCGCCATCCAGTCGGGGCTTCTCATCATGCCACAGGCACTGGGAGCAATGGGCATTAAAGCAGTCCTCAAACAGGTTCTCAACCTTATTGGGTACCGCGGAGTGCTGATCTCAAACACAATCATCGTCGGCATTCTGATGATGACCTTTGCCGTGATTGGCTTGCGCACTCCCGCGTGGCTCATCGTTCTTCTTGCATTTGGTTACGGCGCTTTTTCTTCCCTGCAATACACGAGCATGAACACCCTTACCTACGCCGATACCACCGAAGTCGAGGCCAGTGGCGCCAGTTCCATCGCCAGCACGACGCAACAAATGTCAATCAGTTTCGGAGTCGCCATTGCGGGCCTGACAACGGCATTCTTTTTACCGGCGACATCCCATTCTCAACCGCTCGAAGCCATCCAAGGGCTGCACAGAGCATTCCTGCTTCTGGGCGCTCTCACAATTCTCTCGACATTTGTCTTCAGAAGTTTGCGCAGCGGCGATGGAGACGACGTAAGCCGCCATAAAGTTCTTCACTCCGGCGAGTGATCGCCCTCAGCGGGATGAAATCTGCCGGCGACCGCGCTAAAATTGAAGCTGGGGTAGTACTATCTGGCATCCAACCAAAGCGGGGAAATTGCCCGCGTCGGCAACACGGAGAAAACACCTTGGCACTGATCAAGACATCTAATCCTGCACTCGGCGAAAACACGTTTCGCAACATTTCCGGCGGTGGATATGGCGGTATGATCGACGCCGCCGACCGTATGTCGCTGAATGGCACCGTAAACAAGACCGGCATTCTGCTGGTGTGCGCCATCGCCACCTCGGCGTGGACCTGGAGCAGGTTCCTTGAGTCGCGCGATATGAGCGACGTGGCCCCGTTGATGATGGGTGGATTGATCGGCGGACTCGTCTTCGCCATGATCACCATCTTCAAGAAAGAGTGGTCTGCCGTAACGGCGCCGATCTATGCTCTGCTCGAAGGGTTAGTGCTGGGTGGGCTGTCATCGCTGCTTGAAATGCGCTATCCGGGCATTGCGATCGAGGCGGTAAGCCTGACCTTTGGCACCCTTTTTGTTCTGCTGATCCTTTACCGATCCGGCGTGATCCGCGTGACGCAGAAGTTTCGCATCGGCATCATCGCGGCCACAGGTGGTATCGCGCTGTTCTATCTTCTGGAGATGGTACTGGGCATGTTCGGCGTCCGCTTTGCTGCCATCAACAACTCAAGCCCCATCAGTATTGCCTTCAGCCTATTTGTGGTCGCGATTGCCGCGCTGAACCTGGTGCTGGATTTCGACTTCATAGAGCGCGGCGTGCAATACGGGGCACCCAAATACATGGAGTGGTACGGCGCCTTTGGCATCATGGTTACGCTGGTCTGGCTCTATCTTGAGATCCTGAACCTACTGTCGAAGACGAGGAGCCGAAACTAGCGGCAGCCTGAATTCACAGGTCACGCCAGTTTGGCCCAAAGCCCAGATCCGCCAGCAGCGGGACATTGAGCTTCACCACGCTTTCCATCTCCGTCCGCACCAGCTCTTCGATTTCAGCAGTCTCGTCCGCGGGAACCTCGAAGAGCAACTCGTCATGGACTTGAAGAACCATGCGGGTTTTGAGCTTGCGCTCTGTGAGCTTGCGGTCGATTGTGATCATGGCCAGTTTGATGAGGTCGGCGGCGGTGCCTTGCAACGGCGTATTGATGGCTGTGCGCTCGGCGAATCCGCGCTGATTGGGGTTGCGGCTCTCGATGTCGGGAATCGGCCTTACGCGGCCGAACATGGTGCGGACGGATCCATCCCGCCGCGTCTGTTCCAATGTCTTCTCGATGAAGGCCTTGACGCCCTGGTATCGTGCGAAATACCTCTCGATGTAAGCCTTGGCCTCTGATTGCGGAATCCCCAACTGCGCGGCAAGGCCGAACGCCGAAATTCCGTAGACAATGCCAAAGTTGACCGCCTTCGCCCGTCCGCGCGTCTCCTTATCCATGGTCTCCGCGGGGACACCAAAGACTTCGCTGGCGGTGAGCGTGTGAATGTCCTCGTTGTTCTGGTAAGCGCGTGTCAGGAGCGGATCGCCGCTGAAGTGGGCGAGAAGGCGCAGCTCGATTTGCGAGTAATCCGCCGAGAGCAGTTGCGTGCCGGCCGCAGCAGTGAAGGCGGCGCGAATCTCGCGGCCGAGTTCGGTACGGATGGGAATGTTTTGGAGATTCGGATTCACGGACGAAAGGCGCCCGGTGGCCGTAGCCGCGGCTTGAAACGTCGTGTGCACGCGCGAATCAGAGTCGGCCAAAAGCGGCAACGCGTCAATGTAGTTGGACTTCAACTTTGACAGGTGGCGAAATTCCAAGACCAATTTTGGAACTTCGTGTTGTGCGGCCAGCGCCTCAAGTACGTCCTGCGCAGTGGAAATGGCCTTGCCCTTACCGCGACTGGCGGGCGCAGGCAGACCGAGATGCACGAATAGAACCTCGCCTAGCTGCTTGGGAGAGTTGACATTGAACCTACGGCCAGCCAATTCGAAGATGCGCTCGCCTACGCGTTCGAGTTCCAATGTGAAGCGCTTTGAAAGGACGTCCAAAGCCCCTTGATCGATGCGCACGCCAGCCCGCTCCATGCGGAACAGCACCGGGGCGAGTGGAAGGTCGATCTCGGTGTAGACGCGACTCACGCCTGTCTTTTCAACTTCAGCCCGCAATACCGGAACCAACGCACGAATTGCTGACGCGCCTGCCGCCAATGATGTCGGGGCAGGCTGTCCGTGACGCGCGGCCACATCGGCCAGCGACTGCGTGGCGTGGGTCGGATTGAGCGCGTAAGAGAGCAGCATGGTATCGTCGATTGCGCCTTGCAGGTTCACTCCAAGGCCGCTGAGTACGTGCAGTGCCAGCTTCCAATCGTGCACGCGCTTGGGGACAGACGCATCTTCCAACAGCGAGCGCAACTCAGGCGTGAGCGCCAGGCAGAGAGCCGTCTCAGTACTCGCGCAAACACCGACACTGGAACGAGTCTTCTTCTCTGCGGCCTCAACAGCGTCAAGGAGCGAGAAGTTCATTGGCTGCTGAGCATCTTCGTCATCATCCGCGCCTTCGGGCTCTTTGGCATCGAGCGCGAATGCAAAACCGTGTTCGCGCGCGGCGGAGTAGAACGCGGCAGTCTGCTCCGGTGTCGGAACTTCAACAAGCTCGACCGAGGACCTGCCCTCCGCAGGAGCAAGGTCGCGAAGCATCGATGTAAATTCGAGTTCCGTGAACAGTTCGCGGCAGGCTTCGATATCGGGTGGCTGCGTCTGCATGGCCGCCAAGTCAAGTTCGAGCGGAACATGGCTGTCGATGGTGACCAGTTCCTTTGAGAGCAGAACGGCGTCGCGATTCTGTTCCAACGACTCGCGGTAGCTCTTGCGTTTGACCTCACTGGCGCGATCGAGCACCGCATCCACGCTGCCAAATTCGAGAATAAGCTCCACACTACCCTTGTCGCCGATTCCCGGCGCACCGGGGATGTTGTCGACTGAATCTCCGCGCAAGGCCATGACATCGACTACCTTTTCGGGCGGAACACCCAGAGTCTCAGCGACTTTGGCAGGATCGAGAATGAGGTTATCTTTCTGCGGGTTGAGGATCTTGACCTGGGACGTGACCAACTGCATCATGTCCTTGTCACCGGAGACGATGAAGACTTCGTGCTCGCGTTCGGCGGCCTCGCGAGCCAGCGTGCCGATTACATCGTCGGCCTCAAACCCAATGGCCTCGAGGATGGGAATGCGGAGGGCCTCAAGCGCGCGGCGAATGTAAGGGATCTGGCGACGTAGGTCTTCTGGCATGGTCGCACGATTGGCCTTGTAGCCCTCGTAGCTTACTTCGTCGAAGCTCTGGGTCTTCGAGTTCCACTTGCGCAAGGGACCCATGGCGCGGGCGCGTTCGTCGCGGAAGACCTCACCGCTGACGTCGAATACCGCAGCAAAGTAGAGGGGCGAGAAGTCCTGGCGCAGCTTCTTGATCATGTTGACGAAAACGTAGATGGCCGCTGTAGGCAGGCCGCCGCGCGTCGACATGGGCCGGCTGCGCTGCATGGCATGGTAAGCGCGAAAGATGAATGACATGGTGTCGAGCAGAAAGACAGGCGGCTTGGCTTGTTCGGTCACGCTAGAGAGTCTATCAGCAGTCGGGGCTAGTGCTTCCGAATTGCGGGGACGGCGGAACAAGGAGAGATATCTTGCACGGGTCCGGGAGTCTTCGCGAGAAGCTCATATGCATCGGGTCCCGTACCTTCGCGCATCTCTACTCGCCAGCCTGGTGCGCGCTCGATCGAGGTGGAGAGAGGCGAATCCGCCTGGACCAGCACATGATCGATCCGGTACTTTTCGAATATCGTGAGCGGTTCTACAAGATGAACAACTCCGAGGTAGTCCGCGAGCACTCTGTGATGTACAAAGGTGTCATAGCGTGTGTCATAGAAGGTTGGCTTCGCGTTGAAAGCCATCATTCCGCCTACTGCGTCCTGGTTGAAGGTACGCCACGAGGGTTGAACGGCGGCGATGGATTGCAGCGGATACTGCGCGGCCAAACTCTTTTGCAAACGCGTTTCGGTCGGGAAGAAATATGCAATGACGCACAGGACAGCGGCTGCGAAGATAGCATTCATTGCCGGAATCGTTTTTTCATCGGGAGGCGAGCAGAAGCTGCGAGCCACATCGACTGTGAGCATTGGGATGATGAGTAAACATGCAAGGAAGGTGAATCGTATGTGATTGAAGGCCTCAAACCAAGCGAAGAAAATGAACGCCAGTTCGTATACTTTCCATTTTCGACCTCGAACACAGTTGGCAACAATCATGAGGGCGATGCAAAGCCATGAGGCAATGCCCGCTCCCGTGCTTATATTCAAGGGCTGCCATTCCTGGGCAATGGACATCATCTGCTTCTGGTTCAGGAGCATGTCAATGGGATTCCAGATTAGACGCCAGCCGTACGGGTTGAATATCAGCGCCGCTGCGGAAGTGAGGAACACCAGGATCAGGCGGGTACGGTTTGGACTTGAAAAGGCATCCTGCTCGAAGACACCTACCTTCAGAGTGAACGCTCCGCAGAGGATGTAGAGACCGAGCAATCCCAAGCCTATGATCCAACTTCCGTGCAGGTTGATCCAGATACAAAATAGCGGCGGCAACAACCAAAGAAGACCCGTCTTTCCGCGTTCGCTTGCTTCCAGGATGGCCAACTCGACTGAGAGCGCGAGATACGCAATCAGAATGGTTCGCGGACCAGCGCTGATCGTCATGAGTAGGAAGCCGAGAGCCGCGGTTCCGAGCGCCGCGCCCGCATTCCGCGCCTTAAGGCAGCTACGCCAATAGACGAGGAGGATATTGGCACAGAGGGCGAGGACGGTTACGAGATAGATACCGGTAAGTCCAAGCGTTTTGTAGCCGAGCCAGAAGGGCATCTCAGAGAGCCATTCCGGGTTGATCCATGGTTGTGCAGCGACCGAAAAGGAGTAGGGTTCGACATGAATAAAGCTATGCGTCGTGGTGAGAATGCGGGCATTGGCTAGGTGCCACCAAAGGTCGACGTCCCGCTGAGGCAGTTCCGGCTGGAAGAGAATTCCCGTCGAGTACAGCGCCACCAGAACTAAGAGAGCTGCATTCATCAAGTGACGGGTGAAGATGCGGTTGAAGGCACGGACAAAAAAACCTAGATTTTCAGTCACGGGAGGATCGGGCAAAGTTGCGACCGGATCAGACTGCGGGGGATTCATGCCCCTACGATACATGCGGATTATGCACGATGGAAAGTGGAATGCCTGGGCATGGAGACTCTGCCTGGTGACGAACCGCGTTTAATCAGGCAAGAAACATGCAGTCGCCGTAGCTGAAAAAGCGGTATTGTTCCCGGACTGCGTGACGATAGGCGGCGAGCACACGGTCGCGACCGGCGAAGGCGCTGACAAGCATGAGCAGGCTCGACTGGGGAAGGTGGAAGTTGGTAAGCAGGGCGCCGACGAGATGGAAATTGAAACCAGGCGCGATGAAGATATCCGTGACGCCCGAGTGCGGTTTGATTTCGCCGCCCGCTGCCTGCAATGCGCAGTGTTCGAGCGTCCGCACCACCGTGGTTCCGGCGGCAACAATGCGGCGGCCGTCGCGGACAGCGCGATTGACCGCATCCGCCGCAGACTCGGAGAGCGTGAAGCGCTCGCGATGGAGGTGTACCTCGTCGAGCCGATGGACGCGGAGTGGCGCAAAGGTACCGAGGCCGACGTGGAGAGTGACACGAGCGATTTCAACACCCTTTGCGGCGATGGCGTCGAGGATTTGAGGTGTGAAGTGCAGACCCGCTGTGGGTGCGGCCACCGAACCGGGCTCGCGCGAAAATACGGTTTGGTAGCGCTCGCGATCGGCATTGGCGTCATCGCGGCGGATGTAAGGCGGAAGCGGCATGTGGCCGATGCGGTCGACGGTGGCAAGAAAATCCTCTACGGGAGAAAAGCGAAGCAGGCGCTCACCAAATTCTCCACGCTCCAGAACTTCGGCCTCGAGTTCGATGGAACCAGACTGTGAGGCAAATGTGAGATGGACACCCACGGCTACTTTTCTTCCCGGTTTAACCAGGGCCCGCCAGCAGTTTTCGGCAGTGGACTCGGTGAGGAGGACTTCAATTTGGCCAGTGGGTTCCTGCCGTCCGCGAATAGCGATCCGCCGGGCGAACAGACGCGCGGGAATGACGCGGCTATCGTTGAGGACCAGCAAGTCGCCAGGGTTGAGTAGCGAAGGAAAATCGGCAAAGCTCGCGTCGCGCAAAACGCCGGTGGCGCGATCCACAGTCAACATGCGGCTCAGGCCGCGCTCAGCGGGAGGTTGCTGGGCAATCAACTCGGCAGGTAAGTCGAAATCAAAATCAGAAACTTGCAGTCCGCTCATGAGTGTGTGATCTCGAAATGATCTAACGCGCGGAGGCGGGCGCGTTCGATTGCCTCGTTGAGCTCTGCGCGCATGGGCTCAAACTCATCAGGTGAGAGGTCTGCGGGTACTCGCGTGTATTGCGCCCAACTGACCACGATCCGCGTAAAGGGCTTGGGCACCAGGAAGCGGTCCCATGAATGCATCACCCACGCGCGTTGGGGTTGCAGGTGGAAGGCTCCGATGGGAGCGCCGGTCACTTGCGCTAGTTTGATGGGGCCCATTTTGGTTTGGTAGATGGGACCGCGCGGACCATCGGCCGTGAAGATGGCTGGGCCACCACTTTCTATCACCTGTTTGAGTCCGAGCAGCCCCTCGCGCGCACCGCGTGAACTGGATCCCCGCACGGCACGGAAGCCGAAAATGTTGAGGATGCGCGTAATCAACTCGCCATCGAAGCTGCGGCTGATAAGGATGGTGGCGTGACTGTGACGGAAGTAAACCGCGCAGGGCAAAACGCACTGGTGCCAGAAGCAATAGATTTCAGCGCCTACCCCTCGCCCAAACGGAAGCGGCGTAGCGCCGGGCTCGGCAATCGTCTCAAAGCGCCAGGTGAGGCTGACGACACGCAACAGAACCCAGACAATACGCGGGACGATCGCCAGGAGAATACGCTGGCCGATGGTGAATCTGGGACTGTGTTCTTCGGTCACTCAAACAATTCTAGAGTAGGGGGCCAAAACGCAGATCTTCTTCGGCGGGCTCGGAGCCGGCTTTCGACTGTGCGTTGCTTCGCTCAGGAGTAGCGCAGCCAGCGCAGCAGTTCCGGCAGTGTGGCGCGCTTGCCGTACATCAAGATGCCCACGCGATAGAGGCGCGAAGAGAACCAGAGCGTGGCCCAGATGGCGAGCACCAGCAAGATTATGGAGACGGCAATCTGCCACAATGGCACAGTGGTCATACCCATGCGCGAGACTGCAACGTAGGGCGAAGTCAGTGGGCAGAGTGTTGCCGCAATGCTCCAAGTAGAGTTGGGGTCCTTGATCATGACCGGGAGCAGGCCCATGCTGGTGTAGAGCGGAACAATCGCCACCCACATGAATTTCTGCAAGTCCTGCGAGGTCTCGCAGCTTGCCGCGAGTCCGGAAAAGATGGCGCTGAAGAGAGCGAATCCCAACACAAAGTAGATGGGAAAACAGATGCCCTCAGCCCAGGAGAAACGAATGGCGATGTCGCCTGTGAGCAGCGAAGAGGCCAGCGCGGAGCCCATGAATAGAGTGCCGCCAATAAGCCAGATGGCGATCTGTGTAATGCCGACGCCGCCCACGCCCAGTAGCTTGCCGGTTAACAGATCGCCAGGCTTGGCCACGGCCAGCATCACCTCAAAGATGCGCGATGTCTTCTCCTCGACGATCGCCCGCGCCATATCCAGGCCATAGAGCATGATGGGAATCGAAAGCAGGAGCAGCATCAGGGTCGCTTTAATGACCGTAGCGCCACCTTTGCTCTTGCCGATCTTTCCGTCCTTGTCCAGTTGCAAGGCATCGACGGATACCTTGGCCAGCATGGTGTCGGCATCGGCCTGGGTCATGCCCTTGCCGATCATGCGCTCATTGATGACGCCGCGATTCAGAGCATTTTGCAGGCTGCCGTTCTCGGAGACATCGGCGACAGAGAGCGAGGTGAAGGTGGCGGAAATCTTCTCTGGATCGGAGGAATCGATGGCCAGCACTCCGTCAATTGCCTTGGCGCGCACCTGTTCCTGCAACTTGTCACGTTCCTCCGCAGTTGCCGGCGCCGTCACATCCACTGTGTATTGGGCGTCTTTGTCGTCAAGCATCTGCTGACGGACTTGGTTTGCCAGGGCCGCATCCTGGGCCACGATCGCGATGTGCTTACCGGTATTGGCCTTGCGGTCCATGTAATGGCTGTAGCCTAGCAGCGCTGCAATCAGGAGCGGCATGGCGATGGTGGAGATCTTGAATGCGCGGCCTCCGATCTGTTCCAGATATTCCCGCTTGGCAATGAGAAGAATGTTACGCATCAGATTTGCCTCCCACAGTCTGGATGAATATCTCTTCGAGCGACGGCTCGACCAACTCGAAGCGGTAAATTGTGGCGACCGCTGCGACTTCGTGGAGGAGCTTCTGCGCGTTGCCGTGGGGCTTGAGCTTGATTTCAGCGTGGCCTGAGAAGTTCTTTGCTTCTGCGATTTCGTCGCTGTTCAGGAATGAAGAGTTTCCTTCAAACTCGACGATGACGCGGTTGCGTTCATAGGTCGCCTTGATCTGGCGGACTTTGCCGGCTAGCACAGCCTGACCATTGTTGATCAGGCAGATGGTGTCACAGAGTTTTTCGACCTGGTCCATGCGATGGGTCGAAAACAGAATCGCCTTGCCCTGATCCTTGAGTTCAAGTAATGTCTTCTCCACCAGGACTGCGTTTACTGGGTCAAGTCCGCTGAAAGGCTCGTCCATGACGATGAGGCCGGGATCATGCAACAGCGACGCAATGAACTGGATCTTCTGCTGCATGCCTTTGGAAAGTTCCTCGGTCTTCTTGAGAAGAACGTCGGCAATTTCCATCTTCTTTGCCCACTCAGTGGCCCTTTTGCGCGACTCCTCCGCAGTGAGCCCGTGCAGTTGGCCGAAGAAGACCAACTGTTCCAGAACCTTCATTTTCTTGTAGAGGCCGCGCTCTTCCGGGAGGTAGCCGACGCGTTCAAGACTCTTGCGATCAAAGGGCTTTCCAAAGAGGCTGACTCGGCCTGAGTCGGGAATCGTGATGCCCATCATCATGCGAATCGAACTGGTTTTACCGGCCCCGTTCGGTCCCAAAAGGCCGAACATCTGGCCCGCGTCGATGGACAGACTCAGATTGTTGACGGCGACCTTGTTTTCATACGCCTTCGTCACTCCCGCGAGTTCGACAACCGCCATGAATTCTCCCGCCGCAATCCCAGTGCTCGGCTGACGCTCAATTTAAGATCGGCTAGCGCAGAACCGGGGCGACACTGTGAGAAGTGTAGCAAACGGCCGACGGGCGCATGGCGGGCTTGAACTGGATACGCGGGAGGAGGCTGCGGGGGTTCCCGGCGATGGCAAGTCCACGCGCCAGTTGGCCACACAGGGAGCGTTTGTCCTACGGAATGCGAGCCAGGTGATTCGCAAGCCGGTACTTTAGTTACCGCTGTAGGAATTGAAAATCAAAATAGGCTCGAAACGTGACCGGAATGGTTACTGAAGGCCATTCGCAAGCAGCTGCGCCAGCGACAAGGAATATATTGGCAACAGGAGTAGTGTTTATTACATGAGTAATATGCAGCCGATGCTCGAGTTCATCAAGAGTGACCCTCTTTCAGGCCCGATGCAACGGCCGCAGTCCTTTTCGGCTTTGGACGTGCGGCAGTCAATCCTGGAGGATCTGGCGTTAAAAATCCTGTATCTCTCTGGATCGCTCTCCATTCTGGAGCTATCAGACAAGACAAGACTTAGCTTTGAGCTGGCAAATGAACTCTTTCTCAAAATGCGTACGGAACACTTTTGTCAGGTTACGGGGATGGCGGGCAATATTCCCTTAATTGCCATCACATCTCAAGGTAGAGCGCGAGCGATCGAGTTGCTTTCGCACAGTCACTACGCGGGCGTCGCACCGGTCGCTCTTGATAGCTACGTCAAGCAGGCGCGCAGCCAGGCTGTCCAGAATGTCGCAGTGCGGCCAGCCGCTGTGGAACGAGCGTTCTCCCACCTAGTAATTGACGAGAAGACGTTGGCCCAGTTCGGAACAGCGCTCAACTCTGGCTCCGCTGTTTTTCTCTACGGTCCTCCGGGAACCGGAAAGAGCACAATGGCTGCGTCGCTGTCCCGTGTGCTTGCCGAAGACGCAGTGTGGATACCGCACGCGGTGGAAGTGGACGGCCAGATTATCACCGTCTTCGATCCCGCGATTCATAAGCGCGTCCCGGAGCTGGAGCCTCAGGAACACGACGACCGTTGGGTGCTCTGCAATCGGCCAACCGTGCTGGTGGGCGGGGAGCTGACGGTAGAAATGCTGGACCTTCAATTCAACCCGATTACCAAATTCTATGTGGGTCCTGTGCAGATGAAGGCCAACAATGGGGTCCTGATCATTGACGATTTTGGAAGGCAAAGGCTCCGGCCTGAAGAACTGCTGAATCGGTGGGTGGTTCCTCTCGATCGCAAAATCGACTTCCTCACTCTTGCGGGAGGCAAAAAGATCGAGATTCCCTTTGAAATGCTCGTGGTGTTTGCGTCGAACATTGACCCTGCCGAGTTGGTGGACCAGGCCTTCTTAAGGAGAATTCAAACCAAGATCAAGATCGGCGAGGTATCAAACGAACAGTTTTGCGAGATCTTCAAGAGAGTGGCGCGGGACAAGGGAGTGGACGGCGAACCGACGATCTGCAACGAGTTAATCGATTTCATTCGAGACACACTGAAGCAGGAACTGCGATCCTGCTATCCAAGGGACATCGTGAACCAAGTTTGCTGGGCGGCGCGATATGACGGTACAAAGCCATTTCTCAACCATGAGTCGTTGATGCAAGCGGTCGACGCTTATTTTCTGGTCAAGTCCTAAGGAGTCACGCCCCTTGGCGGGTTTGTGGTCTCTTTGCTTGTCCATTTAGCATCCAAGTGTGGCTGGGCTCGACACTCCGGTAATGTACGTGCGCGGCGTGGGGCCGAAAGTGGCGGAGATGCTTGCCGTCAAGGGTATCCAGACCGCCGAGGATCTGCTCTACCATCTTCCCTTCCGCTACGAGGACCGCCAGAATCCGCGCAGCCTTGACGAGCTGAAGCCTGGGGAAATGGCCAGCGTAATTGCCGAAGTACGCGGTTCAATGCTGATGCGCACGCGTAAGGCGCCCATCTTCGAGCTGACCCTCGGCCAGAGTCGTCACGCACTGAAGTGCATCTGGTTCAACGGTACCTATCTGGAAGGAAAGTTCCATGCTGGGCAGACGGTGGCCGTGTTCGGGAAAGTCGAACCCTCGCGGTCCAGCAGTAACTTCAAGATGATTCAGCCTCAGTTCGAGGTGTTGCCCGACGCCTCGGATGACGCCGAGACACGCCTGCTGGAAGTGGGCCGCATTACGCCGGTGTACGAGTCCCTGGGCGGCAGCCGGTTGGCCTCGCGGTGGCAGCGCAAGGTGATCTTCCACCTACTTGAAGGGGTGCGTGGCACGGTGGCAGAGTGCCTGCCGCATGAAATGCTTGAGCGGCTGGGACTGTTGGATCGGGAAACAGCGCTGCGCGAGGTGCATTTTCCGCCGGAGGGCACACCCTTTGCGCAATTACAGTGTTCGGCAACCGGAGCCCATAAGCGGCTGATTTTTGAAGAGCTGTTTTTTCTGGAGCTTGGGCTCGAATTGAAACGCCGCCGCATGAGGGAGCGAGCGGGCCTAGCCTTTGCCACGACGGAAAAGGTCCGAGAGGCGATCCGCGAAGTACTTCCCTTTCATCCGACGGCGGCGCAAAAACGAGCACTGGGCGAAATTGTATCCGACATGCGCAACGCGAGCCCGATGCGGCGGCTTTTGCAGGGAGATGTGGGCTCCGGCAAGACCATTGTGGCTCTGCAGGCGATGCTGGTGGCGATGGAAAACGGCTTCCAGGCAGCACTAATGGCACCAACCGAGATTCTGGCGACCCAGCACTTTCTAGCCGCACGCAAGCTGCTGGAAAAGTCATCGCGCCGCTATCGAATCGTGCTCCTGACAGGGTCACTCGACGAAGAACGGAAGAGGCACGCGCGAGGCCTGATTAATCGAGGCGAGGCGCAGCTCGTGATTGGAACGCATGCGCTGATTGAAGAGAAAGTAGAGTTCGATCGGCTGGGATTGGTAGTGGTCGACGAGCAGCACCGGTTCGGAGTTCTGCAGCGATTCAAGCTCATGAAAAAGCCGAATCAGGCTGAGCCGGACGTACTTGTGATGACCGCGACGCCGATTCCGCGCACCCTGGCGCTCTCCCTCTACGGCGACCTGGACGTGAGCGTGCTGGACGAATTACCGCCAGGACGCACGCCGATTGTCACCCGGCGCGTGGAAAGTGAGCGAACGCCCGAAGTGTGGGACTTCGTGCGGAAACAGGTTGCACAGGGGCGTCAGGCATACATCGTCTACCCAGTGATTGAAGGGCCAAAGGACGACCAACCTGAGCTCGATTTCAGCCGCGATGACGTGCAGGGCGACGTTGAGACGCCGGCACCGATTCGCAAGTCCCCCAAAAAGGGAAAGTCGGCGCAGCTATTTCCTAAGATTGCGCAGGAGGCCAACGGAGGCATGAAGTCGGGGCTGAAGTCGGCGGTTGAAATGCACGAAAAACTGCGCACTGGATCGCTGGCAGGCCTGCGCGTGGGATTGTTGCATGGGCGCCTGGACTCCGATGAAAAAGAAGTCATCATGCGTCGGTTTCAGCGCGGCGAGATCGACGTTTTGGTAGCAACCACGGTGATCGAAGTCGGAGTGGATGTTCCAAACGCCACGGTCATGGTGGTGGAACATGCGGAGCGATTTGGACTGGCCCAGCTTCACCAGTTGCGCGGCCGCGTGGGACGAGGCGGGGCCAAGAGCTACTGCATTCTGATTACCGGCGGGCGCGTTTCTTCTCACGGCGAGGAGCGGCTGAACGCCATGGTCCGCACGCAGGATGGATTCGAGTTGGCAGAGCTGGACCTTGCACTACGCGGTCCAGGTGAGTTTTTCGGGACGCGCCAAGCCGGTTTGCCGGATTTTCGCGTGGCTGACCTGGTGCGCGACCGGCAGTTGCTGGAGTTGGCAAAGTTGGAAGCCGCTCGCTTTGCCAGCGCATCCGGGAGCAACGGGGCCACCCCAGCGGAGGGAACCGAGGCAGAACGGACACGTGTGTGGGCCCGACTCAAAGACGCATGGCAAAGGCGGTATGGATTGGTGGAGGCAGGCTGAGAAGCGCTGCATGTTTCCGGTTCTTCAGTTCGGAGCTGGTGAGCCAGTTCAGACCACTTCAGAGGAGACCGAACTACGTGTCATCTCCACTGGGAAGGTTTGAATCTCGAGATCGATGCTGGCAACCTCGGTGCCGCAATCCGACTGGTGAATGCGCGTGCATTGGCAGAGTTCGGTAAGGCGAATATGGCCGGACTGACTCAATTCGAGCCCGACCGCGACCAATACGCTGTAGATATCGAGACAGGCCTGACGTTCGAACTCGAAGAGCATGGTGACCGTTCCCGTGTCGTTGGCGCCGCGGCTCAGAACCCAACCACCGCAACCAAGAATCGCACCAGTGAGGATCCGAGCCAGGCCTGCAGGATCTTCGCTGGAGATGGCCTTCATCTGCATGGCCCAGGGGACATGTGTTGCTTGCCCTTCGAAATGTGCCGGCATCTTCATCTTCACAACTAAGTTATCGGAGAAGGACACGGTGGCTTGAAAGCTGTTGCGGAGTCGAACGGAGCTTGACCAGGTTTGAAACATCCACGTCATCCGGGAGTCAGACTGTTCTCTCCGATGGTAATTGGAGGCTCGGCTGCGGCTGTCCGTCACGAAGCGGTTTCCGAGAAAAGAGAGCGAATCGAGGAGCTAACCGGCGCATCAAAGGATAGATCATGTAGCTTGTTAAGCAGGATGATTATCGGCTCCGGTATTGACCTAGCAGAGGTCGAGCGAATTCAGCACTCCACGGATCGCTATGGCAAGCGCTTCCTTGACAGAATTTACACCGCCGGCGAGCAGGCGTACTGCCTGCCGAGACGCAATGCCGCCGAGAGTCTTGCTGCACGTTTTGCAGCCAAGGAAGCGGGCGCCAAGGCCCTTGGGACAGGCATCAGCCGAGGAGTCCACTGGCTGGAAATCGAGGTGGTCCGCGAGCCCGGCGGAAGGCCGGCGATCCGGTTTCACGGACGTGCAGCGCAGATTGCCGAACGAATGGGGGTGGTGAATGCGGCGCTCTCAATTACCCACACCGCAACTCTCGCCATGGCCAGTGTAGTGCTCGAAGACAAACGCTAAACCCAGCAGTTTCTGCTATTCTCAAGGCGTTACCAACGCGCCTGATTTCAATAAGGGGAGTTGTGTGCCTAGCCGCAAAGAGATTCAGTGGTCACAATTGAGAGTGGGGGCCTTGGTTCTGGTCGCGCTGGCCGTGTTGATCGGGCTGATCTTTCTCATGTCCAACACCACAGGTGGGTTGTTTGCCCGCAAGCTGATGCTCCGGTCGTATTTTGTCAATGCTGCTGGATTGAAAGACGGCGCCCCGGTGACACTTGAGGGCGTGACGATTGGCAACGTGATTCATGTTCGAGTGAAACCTGAACGGAACCCCACTCCCGTAGAAGTGACCATGCAGGTGGGGGATGAATTCCGCGAGAAACTGCATACTGATTCGACAGCGTCGATCAGCCAGGCCGGAGTCCTGGGCGACAGCTTTGTGGATATCACCTCTGTCAGCGCTACGGGGCCGCCGCCAGCAAATAACGCTGAACTAAGAGGTACTGCCGCGCCTGGTATTCAGCAGGTGATCAGCACCAGCGAAGGATCCATTCAGCAAATTACCGTGCTGACGAAAAAAATCGAAATCCTGGTAGATACGCTCAACAGCAAAAAGGGCACCGCGGGCGAACTGATCAACGATCCAGACCTGTACAAAAAGTTCGACAGAATTGCCGGCGATCTGCAGGCCATTACCGGTAAAATCTCCGACGGCCAGGGCTCCATCGGCAAGCTGATCTCAGATGACACTCTTTATACGCGTCTCAACTCGACTCTCGACCGGCTGAACAAAATCGCCACCGATCTAGACGATGGCAAGGGCACCGCGGGCAAGTTCCTGAAGGATGACTCGCTCTACAACAACCTGAACAGCGCCGTCTCCAATGCCAATCAGCTGTTAGCCGATGTCAACGCGGGCAAGGGAGCGATCGGCAAGCTTGCCAAAGACCCTGCCTTCGCGCAGAAGCTGGACGACACAGTCGCCCATCTGGATGGCATCCTCACGAGCGTGGATGAAGGCAAGGGGACAATTGGTCAGCTGCTTCAGAATCGCTCAGTGTATGACCATGCCGATCAGATGCTGGACCAATCGCAGAAATTGGTGAAGGCCATCCGTGAGGATCCTAAGAAGTACTTCGTGATTCGGTTGAAGCTGTTTTAGGAGCCCGTCAAGGAACTTGCGGGCAGTGCCGGCGTGAGAATCGTGGGTCCGCGCTGGCGAGAGAGCACGGGCAGCTGGGGTGATTGCTCGGTGCATTTGGGAGCCACCCACCCCCACTCAGTTTCTGAAATAAATTAATTATTTTCAGCATCTTAAACAAGACGGTGTGCCGCAATTCTTGCTTCGACAAGAGTTATTTGCAGATTCTAGACGGCCGAGGGTTAAGCCGCACTGTTTGTGTGTGGACGGGAAACTCCTGGCCCAATTCACGAAGCCGCTCACACTCATTCGCCGAGTGCCTTTGCGCAGCTTCCCGGATCTGCGTATTGACTGCGGATGGTCCTCGACCTTGCCATGCGGGGCAAAGCTCAACTTAATTGCAATTACTTATCGAGGACACTTAATTTTCTGCAAACAGTTCGCTATTTTTCCGAAATCGGTGATGCGGTTCTAACTACTGAGTCGCTGGCTTGCCCTCACGAAATGTCCGCCAGAACTGCAGGGAGCTCTTGAGCCGCACTACCTGAAAATAATCGTTGGCCACGAAAAAGAAGACGATGGACGCGGCCCAAACTATGTGCAACGCGTCGCCTCCTAACTGATCGCTGAAAGGCAGAGGCGCGGCGGAGAATACCATGGCCAGTACCATGACCGCCAATTTCACAATGCCCATGACCAGGTTGATCTCTACCAGTTTGCCAGTGAAGACCTTTCCCAGCTTCAGACTCTGACCAAGAGATGAGAGTGCCGAGCGATTCTCTGCGAGCATGAGGATTGGCGCGATCGCCAATGGCCAGCTCACCAATGCCCAAGCTGTAAAGAGCCCGAGCGACAGAAAAATCAGCCAGATTGAAAAGCCGATCAGGTCCGGTTCACCGCCGGATGTAATGTGCGTGGCTGCAACCCAGCCCACCAAGCGAAACCAGCCCCAGAAGGTCGCACCCATTAGAACCAACCATACGGCTTGCAATGCAATCATCGGCAAGGGGCGGAATGGCAGGCGGTTGGCAGGAATCGGATCAATTTGCCGCAAAACAAGGCTTCGGCCTAGGCCAGAGAGGACTACCCATGCCAGCGCAGCTATCGGCGCCAACCAGCGAAAGACCGCGTCAACGCGCGGCTGATAAAGCGCCCACGTGTGGGCAAGCTGCGTAGCCGCCACCCATGGATTTTGCGGATCGACACTCGAAAGCCCGGCGGATTCTGGAGTGAGGGCGGCGAGAATCTTCTGCGCCTGAACCCAGCAAACAGCAAGGAACGGAATACCAAAGATCCAGCGCCACGCGATCTCGAATGTAGTGAGCGATGGTCGTGAGAAGACCCAACCCATCTGATTGACCAACGACTGAGTTCCGCGGAGTGGCGTCGGCACTTACTTCTCTCCCAGAGTCACTACTTCACCACCAGATTCACGAGCTTTCCTGGCACCACAATGACTTTGACCACGGCCTGGCTGGCGATCCGCGACTGCACTTTCGCATCGGACAATGCCGCCGCTTCGATCTCTTTGGGGCTCGCATCGACGGCAACACGAATCACCGTCACGAGCTTTCCATTGATCTGCACCGGGATTTCCAGTTCGTCTTCCTTGGCCAGGACCGGATCGCTTGTGGGCCAAGGGGCGCGCAGCAGGTCGCCTTGGCCACCAAGCTCCTGCCACAACTCCGCGGCAAGATAGGGTGCGAACGGGGCTAGCAGCTGCGCCAGCGAGCGGAACAGCTCTCGCACCACCGAAGCGGGGACTTCGCCCGCCGCGATTTGTGAGTCTGCCGCCTGAATCTCGTTGACCAGCTCCATGATGGCCGAGACATCAGTGTTGAAGTGCCAGCGACCTTCAAAGTCCGCCGTGATTTTGGCGATGGTCTGGTGGAGCTTGCGCAGCAGCTTTAATGCGACTCCGCTCGGTTGAGTTTCGGTCGGGCTCTGCGCAGCGGAACGAGCCACCGGCGCATACTTCATACCGAGACGATGGGCGCGCGTGAGGAACCGGCTCACCCCGGCGACACCATCCTCCTGCCAGTCGAGGTCGCGATCCGGCGGCGCGGCAAACAGCGAATACATACGAGTTGCATCTGCTCCGTAGCGAGCCACCATGTCGTCAGGCGAAACCACATTGCCCTTGGACTTGGACATCTTCGCGCCGTCTTTAATGACCATGCCCTGCGAGAATTGCCGCCGCACCGGTTCGTCGTCGGTGACCATACCCAAATCACGCATCACTCGAGTCCAGAAGCGCGAGTAGATGAGGTGCAGAATGGCGTGCTCCACGCCGCCGATGTACTGGTCAATGGGGAACCAATACTTCACTATGGCCGGATCGAAGGGCGCGTTTGTATTCTTCGCGTCGGTGTAGCGATAGAAGTACCAGCTCGAATCGACAAACGTGTCCATGGTGTCGGTCTCGCGTTTCGCGGGACCGCCGCATTTGGGACAGGTCACGTCCACAAACTCCGGCATGCGAGCCAAAGGCGATCCGCCCTGCTGTGTGATCTCGATCTGCTCGGGCAGCAACACGGGCAACTGGTCGTCGGGCACTGGAACAACGCCATCGCGTTGACAGTGAATCATGGGAATGGGAGTGCCCCAGTAGCGCTGGCGGCTCACTCCCCAGTCCTTCAGGCGAAAGGTAACCTTGGGCTCGCCGATTTTCTTGGTGGCCGCAACCATTTGGAGGAGTCTCTGCGCTTCAGTGCAGGTCAGCCCGTCATATTTGTCAGAGTTAACCAGAACGCCATCTTCAGACACGAAGGGCAGCACCACAGCCAGGTTCTCGTTCCCCGGTCGGATCACCTGCACGATGGGCAAATCGTATTTCGTCGCGAATTCGTAATCGCGCTCGTCATGCGCCGGTACGCTCATGATGGCGCCGGTACCGTAGTCGGCGAGGATGTAGTTGGCAATCCAGATGGGCACGCGCTCGCCGCTGTAGGGGTTGATGGCGAAGTGTCCAGTGGGAACGCCGTGCTTCTCGATCGCTCCCAGGTCGCCCGCTTCACGTGCCTTCTTCTGTTGGTCGATCAGCTCATCGACCTGCGCCTTCAGCTCAGGATTGACCGCCGTGAAAGCCGCGACCAACTTGTGCTGGGGCGCCAACTGAACGCTGGTCGCGCCAAAGATGGTGTCGACGCGCGTGGTGAAGACACGAATCTTATTGCCGCTGTCGACGACCGCAAAATCTACCTCCGTGCCCTCACTGCGGCCGATCCAGTTGCGCTGCATGGTGCGTACCTTTTCGGGCCAGCCGTCCAGCTTGTCCAGGCCGTCCAGCAACTCCTGCGCATAAGCCGTGATGCGGAAGAACCACTGCACCAGGTCGCGCTGTTCCACAATTGTGTCTTCATGGCGCCAGCAGCGCCCGTCGATCACCTGCTCGTTGGCCAGCACCGTGCAGCACTCCGGGCACCAGTTCACCTTGCTCTTTTTGCGATACGCCAGGCCCTTCTCATACATCCGCAGGAAGAACCACTGGTTCCAACGGTAGTAGTCCGGAAGGCAGGTGGTGACCTCAGTGGCCCAGTCAAATCCCATGCCCAGGCGCTCAAACTGTCGCTTCATGGCGGCGATGTTGCCGAGCGTCCACTCGCGCGGGGGCGTATGGTTTTTGAGCGCGGCATTCTCCGCAGGCAGTCCGAACGCATCCCAGCCCATGGGGTGGAGCACGTTGTAGCCGCGCATCCACATATACCTGGCCAGCGCGTCTCCGATGGAGTAGTTACGCACATGGCCCATGTGCAGCGCGCCGCTAGGGTACGGGAGCATCTCCAGCACATAAAACTTGGGCTTGCCACAATTTACGGGCTCGGCCGCATAGAGGGTGGGATCGGCCGCCCACCGCTGCTGCCACTTGGGTTCAATTGTCGCCGGGTCGTAACGCAGTTCGTTCTCTTCCGCCATAAGACTTTAGTTTAAATGGCCTCACTGCGATTGCGCGGCCCATCCTATTGCGGACACCGAACCTCGTCATGCTCTTCCTGGGTCACAACTTCAAATTCCTGCGGCGGTTGAAACAGAGTCGCATCGGGCTCGCCCGGGGTGAACTTCACAAGCTCCCTGGTCGTTTTCCCAGTTCGAGGATCATCGACCATCTGGCGCACATTGATTCCGGGAAGGCCCGGCGTGGTCGAGAACCACACTTCATTCACCCGCACCAGCGGCTCGCTGTTACCAATTTCCCCTGCCGGAGTCGTCCAAGTGCTTCGATGTCCTTTCGCCTCCACCCCCAGAAACGTTTGCTTCCCGAGGTCTTCCATCGTTGGATTCTGACGCTGGACCGTCTCGGACTGCACCACGGGAGTAACAATGCTCGACGCGCAAGTCGAACTCTGCTGCGCCCCCGGGTCCTGCAAAATCCTTACCGTAACCCGCTTAGCCAGCGTTGACCAATACGTATGTGTATGAGCCACAGGATCGTTGATATTCACATCGGTGTGCACCGCCTGGCCTTCGGCCTGAGGAGTGCTCGTCGATGAATTCAACGTCCGCCCCTGCGAGTCCCGCGCCAGCACTTCCGTCGTCTCGCGAGTAATGGTGCTTCCATTCGCCAGCGTCTGAACGTGCGTTGTCTTGAACTCCGCCGTATAGGGCAACCGCGCCGGGCGGGCCACTCTTCCCGCTGAACCAGTCGTCCGAACTCCATCAACCTGCCCAGCAGCAGAGAGCGTTATCCCGCCTACCACCGCCAAAATCAATCCTCCGCAAATTCGCACGCGCATATCTCCCCCCAACGTTCGACATTGCGACACACACATTCTGACGCGATGCCGACGGCACGGCAAGCAGCAATTTCGGCTTTATTTTCGCGGTTACTTCTTCGGACGCGACTCCGGTGGCACGAGTCCAGCGACGCGGTAGTAGACCACCAGCTGTCCGTAGTGCTCGCCGGAGTGTTCCACGAAACCCCATGCCAGGTCGGAGAACCGGTCCTGCTGGTTGGCGAATGGATCCAGGCAAAGGTCGTTCATCCCGCCGTCCCCCTTGCTCTTGATCAGCTCCGCACCCTCCGCAAAGGATTTCTTGACGAACGCAATTACCGCGGCTTTGGTCGCGTAATCGGCCCGTTTCGGGTCGCCGGTTGGACCCTTCAGACCCTTTGCAGGGTTAATGAAGTAATAGTTTCCACCCGCAGCATGCAAAAGCTGCTCGGCAAAACTCCGCTGCACAGGATTCGGTTTGAAGTCGTACTTGTCCTCGGGAAAATCTTCCGCCATGGCGATTAGTTTGTGCCCAACATCGTTCCAGTTATCCAGCAGCACTTTCGACGGGCTGTCCGGCGGCTTGGGGGCGGGGTTTGGAGCATTCTGGGCGGCGGCCTGCACAGCAAGCCCGACGGCAACAATCGTCAGTGCCTTGGCAAGGATTTTCATGGGCTCATCTCCTTCGGTACCGTGCGAGAAGTTTAGCCGAAAGAGTGCTGTCCGGACTTGACCATTTCCACAAAACACTGAATCATTGTGACCAAACGCCTGGATCTTCACTCCACCAGGCTCTTCAGCACCCGCACATTGCGTTCCTCGTCGCCGGGTTCATCCACGGGCGTTTCCGCGACGAAGGCCGTGTGGGTAAAGCGGGGGTCGTTGAGCAATCGGCGGAACGGTTCCACACCCATGTTGCCCTGGCCGATGTGCTCATGGCGGTCAAGCTTGGAGCCGCGTGCAGCCTTGGCGTCATTGCAATGCCACACGCGAACCGCGTCGAACGTGACCGTCTTCGCGACCTGCGCCATCGTTTCCGCGTAGCCATCGGCGCTGACCAAGTCGTAGCCGGCCACGTGGGTATGGCAGGTGTCCAGGCAGACTGCGACGGGGGCGGTAAGTTTGAGCCGATCAACCAGTTCTGCTACCTGTTCAAAGCTGCCGCCGAGCGAAAACTCTGCCCCGGCAGTGTTCTCAATCAGGATGTGGAAGCCGGTTCCCGGCCACGCGAGGCCATCGATAGCGCGGGTGATGGAGTCGGCAGCCAGCTTGAGGCCTTCGTCGCGCGTCAGGCCCTTCCAGGAGCCCGGATGCAGCACCAGGTACTCGGCGCCGAAGGTAAGGGCACGCTCGATTTCGCCGCGAAAGGCGTCAATACTCTTCTGGCGCACCTCGTCGAACTGACTGCAGACATTCACCAGGTAGCTCGTATGAATCACCAGCGGGCCCACATCGAGCTTGGCTCGCAACTCTTTCATGCGCGCGGCCTGTTTGGGGTCGACTTTGGGGGCGCGCCACATGCGCGGGCTCGACGAAAAAATCTGAAAAGTGTTGGCGCCTATCTCACGTGCGCGCTCGACGGCGTTCGAGGCGCCGCCCGCCGTGCCCAAATGGATCCCGATGCGCTTGACCGTTTTGACCATGGGAACAGTCTAGCTGCTCAAACCGGCAGTCGGAATTGTCTCGACTTTAAGTTTCCCGTCCAGCCCGCACGTAGTAGAAATAGCAAATGGAGTCAGTCCGCCAATTCTGGAAAGTCCGATATAGGAATCGCTTTTTGATGGCCGTCATGATCGAACTCGCAGGAGATGCGCACATTTCATTCGAGGGAGACTCGAAGATCCTGGGATTGGCCGACCTTCCAGGTGCATCACAAATCGAGAACTCGGTTCTCAAACGATACACTCTTTTCCCACGCCAAGAATTCGTTATTGCGCCCCTAGAACGCTCCACGGTATCTGCAGTATTTTCGAAGATTGGGGGAACGATTCCAAAAAGTGTCCTGCACATCCTGATTGAGAAAGATGGCCGACTCGAATTCGGAGCTTACGACCGTTTTCATCCTGAGTGCTTTTTTTCGGCGGTGCGATGACAGGCAAATTCATCGACTCACTCATTTCAGAGGGCCTTCTTGAGCGAATCAAGACCTGACAGCCTTTCCCTAACTCCCAATAATCCCAGAAACCGCTAATCGTCGTCATCCTTGGCGGACTTCTTCGATCGTTGCTTCAGCATCACGGGCACGGGAGCGTCGCCTTTCGCGTCCTTCCACAAAATCACGTTCAGCTTTTGCGGATCGGCGTGATCGGCGTGGCGGAAGTCCATTTTCATGCTCTCCTTAGCGCCGGGAGCGGTCTTTTCGTTGGCGGTGTAGATGAGATTGTTATCGCGATTCGAGTAGTCCGTTTCATACGGCGGCTGATCACCGGGACCGGTGAACAGAGTAGAAATCAGCGAGCTGAACGCGTCGTTGTTGTTCATTGGCGGCAGACCAAGCAGAGTCTCCATGGTCCGGATCACGCTTACAGTCGAGTAGAAGCGGCTATCGACAAACGGAGCATTATTCACGGTATGCGGCGCATATTTGCTGACGACGAGGGCCACGCTGCGATGTGCGTCCACGTGGTCGCCGCCATCCTGCGCATCGTCTTCGAGGATGAAGAACGCAGTATCGTCCCAGAACGGCGAATGCGAAATAGCCTCGATTGCTCGGCCAACCGCGAGGTCGTTATCCGCGACCGAAGCCTTGGGCGTGGGGCCACCTGGCCGAGTCCCTGCGGTATGGTCGTTGCCCAGCCGAAGCAGTACAAAGTTAGGCATGGTGTCTTTGCCCTGCTCCTTATCGGCGACCCACCCCTTCAGGTGCTTCATGAAGATATCCACGCGAACCTGGTCGGGCA
>Ga0187847_10000272_pt1 | contig 62176 bp, 57 predicted proteins | sample June2016WEW_4_10_FD_132458 | JGI IMG/M metagenome (GOLD analysis project Ga0187847, IMG submission 132458) | Peatland microbial communities from SPRUCE experiment site at the Marcell Experimental Forest, Minnesota, USA - June2016WEW_4_10 | ecosystem: Environmental > Terrestrial > Soil >...
CTGCAATTGCGCTATCTGCAAACCCTCACCGAGATCGGCGTCGAGAAGAACACCACCATCGTCTTCCCGCTTCCGCTGGAGATGATGACGCTGTTCAACAAGCTGGGCGCGACCGCCATGGCAGCGGCGGAAAAGAAATAGGCGGACTTCTTTCGGATACTGCAATAAGATTGGGTGCCCCATCCATCGCGCTTTTTGCGATGGGTGGGATAGCACAAACGTTGGGTGCCCCCTCCTGGCCGCGTCTTTGATTTTGCGGCATCGGGGTCTCCAACGACGGGTCTTCGTCGTTGGGTTGAGCGAAGGGTGGGATAGCACAAATCTAACTGGCCCCATTCTTCGTCGGATCTGATCAACAGAATAGTCTTCAACCAAAGGGCGCTCAATGCACGGAGTCTTTGACGAGGAAAAGGTTGTGCCGGTCGAGAGCCGGCCAGACACTGAAGTGACGTTGGGCCCGATGCTGCTGCTGGGTCTCTTTTTTGGCCTGGTGCTGCTCTGTGGCCTCTGCTTCGGGCTGGGCTACTCGATGGGCAGCCGCGGCGCTCGCGAAGCCTCAACCGCCCAGCAACCCGGAGATCAAGCGTCTTCGCAGGCCGCTGGTTCTCTTTCAAAGCCCTCCGCTGTTTCGCAGATGGTCCCGCCGCCGCCGCTGCCAGCGGCCGACCAGTCCGCTTCCGGCGCGAATCCGGCCACAACCCCGCAGGACTCAGGCGGTGCTCCAGCCGGCGACGCCAACTCCACACCGTCGATCGTCAAACCGGCTCTGCCCTTATCGGCGATCACACCCGCATCCGCGCTGGTTTCTGCCCAGCCTGTTCCTGCGCTCAAGGACGCGTCAGCCGCCGCGATCATGGTTCAGATTGCCACCGTTTCGCATCAGGAAGACGCCGATGTGCTGGTTGGCGCGCTGCACAAGCGCGGCTATACGGTTACCGCTCGCCGCGATCCGGTCGACAACCAGTTCCATGTGCGCGTTGGCCCTTTCAGCAACCGCAACGACGCAAACGCCATGCGCCAGAAGCTGCTCCGCGACGGATACAACGCAGTCGTGCAGCCGTAGGCGTTTGTTTGGATAGCGCAAAGTTTCCGCAGCGCAATTGTTTCTCAACGCCGCAGGTTCTCACTTCTCAGGCGTTCCCGCTATAATCCGCAAAAAGGGGAGGTCATCTTGAATAGAACTCGACGCAAAGCCCTCTGTGCTCTCGCTCTTGCTTTCTTCGCGCTGGTTTCCGTTGCCGGAGCACGCGCACAGCAACTCTCGGAAAAACTTCAGAACGCCGTCGGACATTGGCAAATTGTCAACAGTGACGGCTCACCCGGCGGCAAGGCAGAAACCTACCTGAAGGACGGCAAGCTCTTTGGCCGCGTCACTGAGATAAAACCAGGCCGCTCTCCGCACGATGTGTGCAACAAATGCTCCGGTGAGTACAAGGACCAGCTCATCCTGGGCATGGTTTTCATGCGCAATTTCCATCCCGACGGAGATGACTGGGTGGGCGGAACCGTGGTAGACCCGGAAAATGGAAAGGAATACCAGGGCAAGATCTGGACGGTCGGGAAAGACAGCCTCCACATGCGCGGCTTTGTCGGCATTTCGCTGTTTGGGCGCACCGAAGCATGGGTGCGGATTCCCTGAGCGGGCAGCCCGAATTTGCGCGACGAGAGCCTTATGTCCGCATCCACTCTGGCAGTCCTGATGCGATAACCTCGCGCACAGCGTGTGACAGCTCATCGCGCGTGGCATAGTCGCCTGGATTCACGGGCGCGTGGAAGATGATGTGCGCAACTCCTGGCTTGATGCCAAAGCTGCCTTTGGCCAGCATCGTCTCGGTGCCGTAGATGGAGACCGGAATGCACGGAGCGCCGGTCTGCATAGCCAGATAAAACGGACCCTTCTTGAATGGCAGCATGCGTCCGTCCCTGGAACGCGTGCCCTCGACAAATGTGGTGATGTGCAGGCCCTTGTCCAGAATGCGCTTGGCCGTGGCCACGCTCTGCTGCGCGCCGGCCGCGGTGCCCAGCCGGTCCACGGGAATGAATTCACCGAGTTTGAGGCAGTAGCCAAAGATGGGCATATTGAACACTGCGCGTTTTGAGAAGCCGGAGGATCGCCCCGGAATCCGCGAAATCAGCGCTGGCGGATCGAGGTTCGACACATGGTTGGCCATGAAGATGCACGCGCGGCCCGGAGGAATGTTTTCCCGTCCCTCGACCCCAAAGCGCATGCCGCCCACAAAGTAACCCACGCGGACAATGAAGCAGACCACGTTATACAGCGGCCCCACGTTGCCGGTAATTACGGTCAGCGGAATGAAGATCACCGCCGAGGGAATGCTCAAGACGAGAATGACAACGAATACGAAAATAGACAAAATCATGAGTGTCCCGCAAAAAATCTGAGATTTGTTTTGCCGGCCGCCGGGGGCCCCATCCATCGCGCCTTTTGCGATGGGTGGGATAGCACCGAGTGCCTCTACGTTCGCATCCACTCCGGCAGCCCTGAGGCGATGGCCTTGCGAACCGCCTGCGTCAATTCCTCGCGCGTGGCAAAGCCTGCCGGCTCAATCGGCGGATGAAAAACCACGTGCGCCACTCCGGGATGCATGCGCACGCTGCCTTTGCCCTGGATGCTTTCCGTGCCATGAATCGAAACCGGAATGCACGGCGCGCCCGAACCCATCGCCAGGAAAAACGGGCCTTTCTTGAAGGGCAGCATGCGGCCGTCCGGCGAGCGTGTGCCTTCCACAAATGTGGTCATGTGCACCCCCTTGGCCAGCACGCGTTGTGCAGCGGTCACACTCTCCTGCGCGGCCGCCGGGTTGCCGCTGCGATCGACAGCAATGAAATCGCCCTGCCTGAAGCCGGTTCCCAGCACAGGCAGGTTCATCAGCGAGCGTTTCATGAATGCCGAGGTGCGCCCCGGAATCAGCGAGATCAGCGCGGGAGGGTCAAGGTTGGAAACGTGGTTTGCCATGAAGATGCACGCGCGGTCCCTTGGCACGTTTTCCAGGCCTTCAACGTGGAATCGCACACCGGCCATCCAGCAACTGCTGGAGAGCATGAAGCGCGTGCCTTTGTAAAGCGGCAGCACGTCGCCCGTCAGCCAGCACCACGGAATAAACAGGATCGCCGTGGGAATTCCAGTGACGACCAACGTGGCCATAAACAAAAAAGTAGAAATCATGCAGGCCTTTCTGAGCTTTCAGCGCTGAAGCGCATTGCGGCAATGAAGCAGTCTCTCACTGATGCGCCCAGGCCTCGCCATGTGCAATCAGCGATGCCGGCCCGGTGAGCCTCAGTTCCGTGCCGGGACCGTCCCACTCCACCGTCTGCGCACCGCCGGGAGCTACGACCGCGAGCGGCGAGCGACAGCCGTTCAGCGCCAGAGCCGCTGTAGCCGAGGCTGAGCTGCCTGTGCCGGATGAGGTCGTCGGTCCCACTCCGCGCTCGAAGATGCGAATCTCAATCTCCGTGGGACTGATGATGCGAAGAAATTCCACGTTGGTCTGGTGGGGAAAATCGGCATGCACGCAAATCTCCGCGCCGATCTGCTGCCACGTCAATGAGGCGACGGTAAACTCGGCGTTGTCTACCACAATGACAAAATGCGGATTGCCGGTGGAAACCTCGACTCCCGCAACTCGAAGCCCGTTGCCCAGCTTGACGGCACGCGGCGCAAACGATGGAACGCCCATCCCGGCGGTCACTTCCGCGGTAAATTCGCCGTCCGTCTTCAGCGCATTCACGCGGCAGACGCGCGGGCCTGCGTCAGTCGCAATCTCCACTTCATCGCCCGGCTGGAAGCCGCGTTCGAGCGCCATCCACGCAGCCGCGCACCGCGTGCCGTTGCCGCTGATTTCGGCGATGGAGCCATCGGCGTTGTGCAGGCGAATGCGGCCCGACTTGGGTCCGGTCCATGCAAAAAACTCGATGCCGTCAGCGCCGATGCCTGTGTGTCGATCGCAGAGGCGGCGCGTCAAATTCACACGGTCGTAGTCTGCCGCCGCCTCTTCCGTCACAATCAAAAAATCGTTGCCGCAGGCGTGAGCTTTAGTAAATGGAATCAATCTTCCTCCAAATCGATGCGGGTGAATGGATCGCGTTTCCTTGCCCGATGCTATCACCGTAGTCGAAGGCTCTGGGTGCCCCATCCTTGCGACGTTCTTGTTTTCGTCGCAAGGGTGGGAAAGCAAATCACTCAATGCGGGCCAATTCAGCTCATTCTGGCTTTATTGATGAAGACCTGCCCAAGCGATAACCTGAAACATAAATCGTCGCATCGGGCTCTCCCGCCGTCGAAAAGTGACGAACCGCAGTCAGCCCCTCAGGATGCGCCTTCACTGCGCGGTCAATCTCGTCCCCATCGAAGGCCAGTACAAGACCAGCGTTCGCAGCCGGCGCTGCGAGCGCGGCGCGATAAATCTCCAGGTCGCTCTCGTTGATCGTCTGGCGGAGCGGAATCCCGGTGAGCGCAACAAGCTCAGGAAAGACCGACGTATTCATCAGCACCACGGCTTGCGGCCTCTCAGCGAGCTGCGCGCGCAACACAGGGGGAATCTCGATCTCGTAGGCCCTGCGAGCTGCAATATTCTTCGTCCCCTCCATATAAACCAGCGGTCGCTCGCGCACCATTTGAATTGCGTTGACCGCAAACACAGCGAACAACGCGCCCGCCGCATAACCCACCCATCGCGCATTCACCCCGCGCGGCTTGAACTCATTCACCACGGCCAGCGCAAACTGCGCCGCAAATCCCAACCCCAGGGCAAAGGCTGGCAGCATCTCCATCCCGTAGCGCAGGTTATAAAACGAGTGCGGCCACCAGACGGGAAGAAAGATGGGCACCGAGCCGTATGACACGGAGTACGCATAAAATGCGGCGGGAAACCACAGCAGCAGCGCCCACATGAACGCTCGCCTTCGCGCCGCGAGCCAACCCCATGCCGTCCCCGCAAGGCTCACTATCAGCAGTGTTTTGCCCCACCCCGCCGCAGCCGCATCCAACTCAGCGCACTTCACAAAAAAAATCAGCCCAACCCAGGGATTGTGCCAGCCGGGATGCGGCGGAAATCTAGGCACGGCGGTGCGAATCTCGATGGCCTTGGCCGAATACGGTCCGCGCGCGAAGTAGAGCCAATCCCCAAATCCCACTGCGTTGTACGCAATCCACGCCAGCGGCGCAGCTACTACCAGCGCGCTTGCCATCCAGAAGCCCGGCGACCGCAACCGGCCGCGGCGAGCGAGCATCAGGCCCATGCACGCCCATGCCAGCAGAGCCAATATCCAGCCGTCGTAGCGCGTAAAAATTGCAGCCACGAGCGTCGCCGCAATCAGCCACTGCGTGCGGCTCAGTTTTCTGGGGTCTGAATCCAAACTTGCACGCCACTCCACCAGCCAGACCACGATCCACACCATCTCGCAAATAAATAGCGGCTCGGTCATGGCCGTGGTTTGCAGGTAAAGCAGATTAGGATTCAGCGCGAAGAAGGTCAGCGCCAGCGCCGACGGCGTCCGCCGCAGCCAGCAGCGCGCCAGCCGATAGATGCCAGCGCATGCGGCGAGATATGCCAGCGCCGATGGAATCACGCCTGCCAAACCGTTGGCCCACCAGCTATAAATCTGCACAAATGGAATCAGCAGCAGATGCGGCAGCGGCAGCCACACCGAGCCCAGTTCAGTCAGCCGCGGCTGGTGGGCGTCGAAGACCCGCCGCGCTATGTGCAGATGGGCAACAGCATCGCCATAGTTGAGCATGGCACCGTGTTGCCAGCTCCACATGATCGCGGTGATGGAGGCCGCCGCGCAGCCCGCCACTACCGCCAGCCACTCAGAACCTTTCACGCGACGATGGGAACTTTGCTTCATCAGGCTTTCAGTCAAGGTGCGTCAATTCGCGGAACAAATTAACTCTCTCGTCAATCTCATCGCGCGTCAGCTTCTGCAGCCGTTCGGTGCCGAAGCGTTCGCACGCAAACGAGCCCATTACGCTGCCGTAAAACATCGCCCGGCGGTAGGCTGCTGGAGACTGCTCAGGCTGCGAAGCCAGGTAGCCGAAGAATCCGCCGGCAAAGCTATCGCCCGCGCCGGTCGGGTCGATGACCTCTTCCAGAAGCATTGCCGGCGCGCGGAAAGTCTTGGCGTCTTGACTAAACAGCGTCGCGCCATATTCGCCGTGCTTCACCACCAACTGCTTAGGCCCCAGCGCCATCACCGCGCGCGCCGCCTGCACGAGGTTGTTGTTGCCGGCAATCATTTTGGTCTCGGTGTCGTTGATGAGGAGAATGTCGAGGCCCTTCAAGACTTCGAGTAGCGCCGCGCGATGATCCTTGATCCAATAATTCATGGTGTCGCCGGCCACCAGCTTCACGTCCGGCATCGCTTCGCGCACCCGCCGCTGCAAAACCGGATCGATGTTCGCCAGAAACAGAAACTCCGAGTCGTGGTAAAAGTCGGGAATCTTCGGCTCGAAGGCTGCGAAGACGTTCAAATCCGTAATGTGCGTCTTGGCTTCGTTGAGGTTGTCGAGATAGGAGCCTTCCCAGAAAAAGCTCTTGCCCGCCATGTGCTCAATGCCGCGCGTGTCGATGTTGCGGGCCTGGAATACTGCTTCCTGCCTGCGGCCAAAATCCTCGCCCACCACGGCGATTACGCGCACATCTGTAAAGTAACTCGCGGCCAATGAAAAATAAGTCGCCGCCCCGCCCAGGCAACGCTCGCGCTTGCCCGCTGGTGTTTCAATCGTGTCGTATGCAACGCTGCCCACTACGGTAATTGCCATTTGTTCCTCTCTAAACCAATCGCGCTGACTCGCTACTAGCCCAGATACTTCCCGAACAGCAGCTTCAGTTTTTCCTTCGCCGCCGCAGGAATCGCTTCCGGCTGGGTAAGCACAGCATACTTTGCCGCCGACGCGCAGGCGCAATTCCGCTCATGCGGCATCGCAGCCACAGCGGCCTTCACCACGCGCGCCGCGTTCTCGGCGTTCTGGTGCAGCACGGCCACAATCTGCTCGACAGTCACCGCGTCGTGGCCTTCACGCCAGCAGTCGTAGTCGGTCACCATGGCAACGGTCGCGTAGCAGATCTCCGCCTCGCGCGCCAACTTGGCCTCCTGCAAATTCGTCATGCCAATCACGTCCGCGCCCCAACTGCGATAGAGGTTCGACTCCGCTCGGGTGGAAAACTGCGGACCTTCCATGCACACATACGTCCCGCCCAGCTTGCCCACCACTTCCACCGCTGCGCACGCATCCGCGGCGGCTTTCGCCACTGTCGCGCAGACCGGATCGCCAAAGGCCACGTGGCCCACAATCCCCTCGCCAAAGAACGTCGAGATGCGATGAAATGTGCGGTCGATGAACTGATCGGGAATCACAAAATCCGTCGGCTTGTGCTCTTCCTTGAGCGAACCGACGGCCGAAACCGACACAATCCGCTCGACTCCCAGCTTTTTCATGGCATAGATATTGGCCCTGAAGTTCAACTCCGAGGGCAGGATGCGGTGCCCACGCCCATGCCGCGCAAGAAACGCCACGCGACGCCCCTCCAGCTCGCCCAAAATAAACTCATCCGACGGCGCGCCAAAGGGTGTATCCACTGTCTCTTCGTGTACGTTGGTAAACCCGGGCATCGAGTAAAGCCCGCTGCCGCCGATGATGCCAATCTCCGCCTGAGCCAAAGCCTGCCCCTTCTCCGCGCGCCGTTTCCGGCGCGCCTTTTTGCACTCTGCAAACACCTTAGTATAAAGGCAGGCACAGCTTCGGCGCGGACCTATTGCGTTTACGTTGTCAATGAGGCGCGAAACCGATAATTTGGAGGCATGCGGAAGATGAATTCCATGAGAGCCTGCGCGGCGCAGATTGCGCTCTGTGCGGCATGCGCGGGAGTTTGCGCGGCGCAACAAACTCCAGCGCTGCCGGATGTGACACTAGCGCCACGGTCGAGCGCGGTGGTAAGCGCGCAGGTGATCGACCCATCCAAAGAGCCGGCGATCACGCAGGGACAAAAGCTGCGGTTGATTCGCAGCCGGGTCAAATATGTTTTTGTGCTCTTCGAGGAAAACCGTTCCTTCGACTTTTACTTTGGCAGTTACCCCGGAGCGGATGGACTCTACGCGGGACCGGCCGGGCCTTACACCTCCAATCAGGTGGCAGGATTCACGCAGGCGATTGTGAATACCGACGGGACGGTGGGCGTCATTACTCCGTTCAGAATTCCGGCTGCGGTGGTTGATGCTGAGGGCAAAACAGTGCCGATTTATCCGGCGGACGTCGCGTCGGTGAATCACTCGCATGTGGCAATTGCGCGCAAGATTGCGCTGGACTCAAACGGCGTGGCGCAGAACTCGGAGTATGCGCTGACCGAGGAGGGTGTGACGCTGAAGGACGGTAAGGCATCCAAAGTGCCGACACTTGAGCGCAAGCAGTTTGGCGAGTTGGTGATGGGCCATGTGGATTGCGACACGGCGCCGTTTCTATGGCGATACGCTGACCGTTTCACGCTCTTTGACCACTTCATGGATACCATCGTCGGCCCGTCGGCGCCCAATGCGATTGCCCTGATCAGCGGCCAGAGCGGTGAAACGCAATGGATGCTGCACCCGGATCAGGCGGCGACGGGAGGCCAAGGCAATGGAGCGACTGTGCCAGTAGTTTCAAGCTCCGCGCCCTATTGGGGATCACCGCTGGACTCAGCGAATCGGCTGAAGCAGCCGCAGGAGAAATCTTCCCCTCGTGGCATTGCGAAAAACCTTACCTTTGCCAGCCTCCCGCTTTCTTTCATGGGCAGCGACATCAAAGAAGTCACGGCAGCGGACTACGACCCTGGCTTCGATTTGCCCGACGTGCGCGAAGATATTGAAAAAATTGCGGGCCACGGCACGAGCGCGGTCAATTGGGGATGGTATCAGCAAGGCTATGAGCATGAAAACAACGACGCCAAAGGGAAAGCTTCGCATGACGGATATATTGCTCATCACAACGGGCCGCAGTTTTTTGGCTATGTGGCGAACAATCCTTTGGCCACCACACATCTGCATGGCCTAAGCAGGTTCTTCGACGATGTCGCGGCCAGGCGGCTGCCGTCCTCTGGCGTCTTCTATGTGCGCGGCGGTTACGGCAACATCGATGGATGGCGGCCGCTGGACCCCAACCCCAGGCTCGCCAGAGTTTTCAACGGCGACGACGACCACACCGGCTACTCCGATACGCAGATCAGCGAGGCGCTGCTGGCCGAGGAGATCAACGCCATCGCTGAGAGCCCATACTGGAGCCAGAGCGCCATCATCATCACCTATGACGAGTCGGATGGGTTGTATGACCACGCTCAGCCGCGCATCCGCTCTTATGATGCGGCAGGGCTGCCGCTGCAGCAGGGGCCGCGCATTCCGGCGATTGTCATCTCGCCTTACGCAGTGGCCCATGGCGTCTCGCACGTGCCTTCTGAACACAGCTCGATTATCAAATTTGTGAACGAGCTGTTTGGCCTCGTGCCGCTCGCTGACCTGCCCGATGAAGAGCGCGGGCGGCAGATTGGCGTGGAGAAATTCGGCCAGGCAAATCTGGGGCCGTCGGACGATAAGGTGACAGGGGTGGGCGATATGAGCTCGGCCTTCGACACGCTCCGGCTCCGAGGCGTGCGCGCGCCGCTGAGTGCCAAGTACGCGGTGATTCCGCCCGCGGAAATTGCCCGCTTTCCTCATGCGAATGGCGCGGGCTGCAGGCAACTCGAGATCACGCCGACCGATAGCGGCCTGCCCAATCCCGTGCCGGCGGACTTTAACCCCCGGCCGGATTCCACGCCGGGCGTACCGACGGCCGGTGGATGGACGCCGTAATGCGAACCTTGGCGGTCATTGCCCCGCTGGCGCTGGTCGTGACTGTCGCTTGCAGCGTTGCGCGCGCGGCCGGCACTTCGCCGACATTAGCTCGCGTACGCGCGGCAGGCGTGCTGCGCTGCGGCATCGACCAGGAGGAAGCCGAATATTCAACCTCCGACGATCATGGCAATCGCGAGGCGTTCGACGCCGATCTTTGCCGCGCCGTCTCGGTTGCAGTGATGGGAAAAAATGCGCGGGTTCGAGCAACGCATTATCCCGATGACAGCGCCGCCATGCAGGGGCTGCGCGCAGGCGAAGTCGATGTGGTGGCCACGCTCTCTGACGACTTCACTCATACTGTGGGAGCACATCTCGAATTCACTCAACCGCTGCTGTGGGACGGCGTCGGATTTCTCACACCGGCCGAAAGCCCGGTCGTGCGAGCGCGCCAGTTGAGCGGCAAAAAAATCTGTTTTCTCGCGGAGACTGCCGTTGAAGAGAGTGTCCGCGCCTGGTTCGCTCGCGAACATCTGGAGTTTGTTCCGTTTCCGTTTCAGGAAGAAGGCGAAATGCGAGCGGCCTTTGCCACAGGCAACTGCGGCGCGTTGGCCGGCGACCGGACGCGTCTGGCCGAAACACGCGCAGCGCTGGCGCGGCACGGGAAACGGGCGCGCCTCCTGCCCGAACAGATTTCAAAAGACCCGCTGGCAGCCGCGGTCCGCGACGACGATCCCCGGTGGGCGGCGATTGTGCAGTGGGTAATGCAGGCGCTGGTCCAGGCCGAAGAGAGCGGAGTGACGCAGGCGAATGTGCAGGCGAGGCGCGCTCACGCAGACAGCGATCCCGTCTTGCGCTTTCTGTTGGGCGCGTCGCGCGAAATTGGCCCCGCGCTTGGGCTCGATGACGATTGGGTTGTCCGCATGATTGATGCGACAGGCAACTATGGCGAGATCTATGAACGCGACCTGGGTAGCGGTTCGCTCTTGAAGCTGCCGCGTGGCGATAATAATCTGTACGAACATGGCGGCGCCATTACGGCATTGCCTCCAAAGTAATGCCAAACATAGGAACATTCTTTGCCAATAGCATGGCTGCTGGCCAGATGCGAAGATATATAGATAGCTTCAGCTTGCCCTTCCGCACCGGGTGAGAAATCGCCAGGAGAGACTCGCGATGCGCCGTGTTGCGCTCATCTACAATCCGGCTTCCGGCCAGCACACCCTGGGGCGTCGCCAGGCTATCGACAAGGCGCTCGTTATCCTGCGTGAAGCGGGCGTTGAGGCTGAAGCGCTGGAGACAAGCGCGCCGGGCAGCGCCAGCTTGTTGACGGTGGAGGCCATCAGCCGTGGCTGCGACGCGATTCTTGCCTGTGGCGGCGATGGCACTGTTCATGAAGTTCTGCAAAGCCTGGTTGGCACCAACATTGCGCTGGGCGTGGTGCCGCTGGGCACCGCGAATGCGTTGGCGGCGAATCTGGGCCTCCATTCATCCCCGGCGAAAACGGTTCGCAAGCTGCTGGCTGCGGACCCGGTGCGCATCTCAGTGGGCCAAATCTCGTATCGAGCGAAAAAGGGGGCAACTGACTCGCACTACTTCACTGTGGCTGCCGGAGTGGGCGCGGACGCTCTGTTTCTTTCCAGGCTCGATCCCAGCCTAAAGCGCCGGCTCGGTTATCTGCTCTATCTTGTTGAGGGATTTCGCGTCTGGGCCACTTATTCTTTTCCGCTTTTTGAAGCTGCATTTGTGGAGCGCTTTAGCGCCCAGCCGCGCGTGGAACAGATCTCCCAGCTTCTTGCGGTGCGCATTCGCGACTTCGGCGGCGTCCTCCACAACTTTGCCCCCGGCGCCACGCTGCACAACAACGACCTGCGCCTGATTGCTTTCAAGACCCGCAGCCGCCTGAGCTACTTTCGTTTTTTGCTGGCGACCATCTTCGGTCACCAGACATTTTCCAGTGAGATTGAACTGCTCGACGCTGTCTCTGTCGAGTGCCGTCCGTCGAACGGCTCTCCAATGCGCGTCTTTGCAGAGGCCGATGGGGAACTGCTGGGGCGACTGCCGGTCAGGATCGAGATCGTCCCCGATGCCGTCACCCTGCTGATTCCTCTTGGCGCGCGGCCCTGAACGCTGTGCACAGACCAGGAAGATGGAGCCGTTTCCCCTGCGCAAAACCCGGTCAATGATTTCAAGCAAATGGGCCACACTTATGAGAGACCGCACCTCGCTTCAAGCCTGAATTCTTGCTGTATCCTATTGAGCAGATTCCGCGTTCGCAGCGTGGAAAACTCGAATTGTCGTTGCGATTCAGCACGTCTTGTATCAGATAAGGGCCGTGCGGAAACGCCGGGAGGAACACATGCTTGGAATGGCCTTGACTGTGGTCTTGATTCTTGCGCTGATCGGCGCGCTGCCGGCGTGGCCACACAGCAGAAACTGGGGATACTATCCGACCGGCGGGATTGGGCTGGTCCTCGTGATCCTCCTTGTTCTCTTACTTCTGGGCTGGATATGAGAAGCAAATCCAATGCGACGAAGCAGCGCTGGCATCCGAGGCTTGCTCGAGCGACGGCGATTGTTTTCGCTTTGCTGGTGTTGTGCGGGGGCGCATTCGCTTACTCCGTTTTGACGCACGAGGAGATCGTAGACCTGGCATGGAAATCGGAGATTCGACCGCTCCTGATCGAGCGTTTCCCGGGCATTACCGATGAGCAGATCAAGGAGGCTCATGCCTACGCGTACGGAGGCTCGGTGATTCAGGATCTGGGCTACTATCCCTTCGGCAATAAGGAATTCAGCAACCTGGCCCATTACGCCCGCTCCGGAGATTTCGTTCTGGAGTTGCTGGCTGAGAGCCAGAATCCCGATGAATATGCCTTTGCGCTGGGCACGCTCTCACACTATATCGCGGACATCGACGGCCACCCGGCGGTCAATGAGGCCGTCGCAATTAATTATCCGAAGCTTCGGGCGAAATACGGCAGCTCCGTTCGCTATGCCCAGGACACAACGGCGCATCTGAAAACGGAGTTTGGATTCGACACTGTGCAGGTGGCAAAGAACCGCTATGCGCCGGAACAGTTCCACGATTTTATCGGATTCCAAGTCGCGGAGCCGCTCTTGGAGCGGGTCTTCCCAGTCGTCTACGGGCTTGAATTGAAGGACGTGCAGCCGCACCAGGACCTGGCAATTGGCTCCTATCGTTTCTCTGTCAGCCGCGTGATTCCTGAGATGACCCAGGTGGCGCTTCAAGCGCACAAAAAGGAACTGATGCGCGAGACGCCCGACTTTTCCCGGCGCAAGTTTCTCTATCGCCTGTCCCGCTCCGATTACGAGAGAAACTGGGGAAAGTCCTATACAAAGCCTGGATTGGGCACACGAATCTTATCCTCGCTTCTTCGCTTTATGCCAAGGATTGGCCCTTTCAAAGGATTGGGATTCAATAGCCCGACCCCGCAAACCGAAGACCTGTATATCAAGAGCATCAACAAAACCACCGATGATTACCGCGTTCTGCTGGAAGAGGTGCGCGCGGGCAAGCTGGTGCTGCCCAACCGCAATCTCGATGACGGCAAAAGCACTGAGGCAGGAGAGTACTCGCTTGCGGACGATACCTACGCAGACCTTCTCGCAAAGCTGACGGCGCATAATTTCGATAAGACATCCACCCAGCTCCGCGATAACATTCTTGGGTTTTACGCGGGCGCCACTCTGCCGGCTGAGACCAAAAAAGATTCGACTCGCCGGCAAGAGGTTTTGGCCGATCTGAGCCAGCTAAAGGCAGCAACGCCTGCACCGGCCGTGGCGGACAAGCCGGCCAATCCAAAACCCTGAATGAAAAAGCTATTACAATTTCTCTTATGCTGATTGGCGTCATCACCGTCTCCGACCGTTGCTCGAAAGGCCTGATGACCGACACCGCGGGTCCAGCCGTTATCGCGCTCGTTGGCCGGCAATGGCCGCAGGCGGAAATCTCCCCTGACCTCGTGCCTGACGACGAAGACTGCATCATCGCCACGCTCGAAAAGATGACCCAGGAGGGCGCGGCACTGATCTTCACCGTTGGCGGCACAGGACTCGGTCCGCGTGACCGCACCCCCGAGGCGACCCGCCGCGTGATTGACCGTGAGGCCCCCGGACTGGCCGAGGCCATGCGCTACCTCAGCGCCGCGGTTCATCCTTTTGCTTGGCTCTCGCGCGCTGTGGTTGGACTCCGGGGCAACACGCTCATCGTCAATCTTCCCGGCAGCCGGCGCGCCGCCGAAGAGTGCCTGTCGCCTATCCTTGTCCTGCTGCAGCACGGCATCGACGTAGCAACCGGCGGCCAGACGCATCCCTGAATGCCCGCCTACTTCCCCCCGCCAAACCGCCAGGAAACTGACCCGCCCGCCCAAGACACCATGCGCACGCCGACGCTCTGCTCGTTTGTTCCGCAATCAAAATCGTTTGCCAGGCCGCTGGGGCCCGACCCCGGCGCGCAGTACGGTGCGGTGCCCATCACCCAATTAGGAGCAAAAGTCTCCGTGGTCTGCCCTGTGTAGCCGCGCGCCAATTCGCCGTTCGCGCCCAGTTCCAGCCGGCCGCTCAGAAACGAACGGACCATGGCCATGCGTGTTTCGCTCACCGGAATAGCTTCGTATGCGAGTGGATGCTGCGCGTTGCCCAAATCCAGCTGCTTATGGCCCACGTATTCGTACTCGGCGCGTCCATGCAAGCCCAGCGGCAACCGGTCCAGCGTCGCAAGGGCGTCGAAGATGGAGCGTGGCGCCTCGGGTGTAACCTGCGCGGGAATCGTTGCGCCGCCAATCGTTGCGCCCAACAATCGCGCATCGGCCTTCGAGAAGACCGCCTGCACAGTGCCGAAGCTGAACAGATGGCGCGCGCTGGCGGTGAGAAACTTCAGCGTCCCCGGTCCCAGAGGTTGCTCGGTGCCGTTGTCGGGATCGATCTTGCCCAGGGTCTCCGTGGTCGTCGTCCGGCCCACCGTCATGCGCACATCGGTTGCGAAGACTTGTTTCTCTAGCACCAGTTGCTCGGAGTGGGAGCGCTCGAAGGGCGACAGCGCCTGCGGTGCGGTAGACTTTTCTACTGCCGTGCGCGGATCCTGTGTGAAAAATGCCTGCCCCATGCTGAACGAAGCCGAAGGCAGCCAGCGCACAGGCCCCGTGCCCGGATTCAATGTCACCGTGGCCTTGGGCGCTAGAAGCGTCTTCCACTCATCGAACGAATAAGCGGAATTCACCATATCGACGTTCTTCAACTCGATCGCGTCCGGGCGTAGTCCGCCGTAAAAGCGCACATGCTTTCCCAGATCGCCATGCAGTGCCGCATAGGGAGTCGCATCGCGGATGGTGACGTTATTTGATAACACTTTGACGAAAGCACCGTAGAGTTGCGCAGTGCTGGAAAGATAGTGGTCCAGATTGTCGCGGTGAATATCGTCTTCGTGGTAATCGAGCCCGGCCATGCCCTGCAACCACGGCCTGAACGTGTGCGTCTCGCGAGCCTCCGCGCCTTCTACACTGCGAAACTCACTCTGCCGTATCAGCCCCTCGCCGAAGTTGGAATAGAGAGCCAAATTATATGTCCGAATAAATCCGGAGAAGGCAGCTTCGTCGCTGGCTCTCATCGTCCAGCGGTCGTTTACCGCCACCAGCGCCGTGTGCGTTTGGTCCATCTGGCGCGGATCAATGGTGTCTCCCAACTCAAGCCCATCTCCCAGCGGCACCAGGTTTCCCTCGTGCGACTTGCCCCAATAACCAATGGAGAAAAGCGTAAACTCGTGCCTGTCTGCATCGAAGATGCGCAGCGCGTTCCACTTGTATTGCTGCCGGTGCTCCAACCGCTTCATCAGGCCATTACCGTAGTTGGCCTCCAAAGCCACCCACTCCCGCTTAGACTCATTCCTGGGCGCAAATCCTGCTGTCAAATCCGCGTCGCGATCGTCGCCGGTGAAAGTGACAAACCGGCTCAGTTGCGCGCGCGGATTATAAGTGGCCGCAAGATTAAGCGCATGATTGCCCTCCAGCACATTGAAGGCTCCGCCGTCTGTCGTCACGCTGCCCAGCGCGCCGGAGACGTAGATATTCGGGTCGGCGTAGCCGTTGCCGTGCGCGTTGGCGGAGAGATTGTTGGTCACCAGGTAGCCGCCTACCGCTATGTACTGCGCAATCGGCTCGCCGTGATCGCCGGCCACGCCAGGCACAAAATACTGCGGCGCCTTGATGCCGCCGGATGCGGTCTCGATGGGCAGGCCGGGAATCGAAATCGGCGCGCCCGGCCGTCCGGGATTGGCGTCCAGTAGCTCCTCGCGCACCATCACTCTTTCTGAAGGGTCGGGCGAAGTGAGCGCGACCTCGCTGACATCGCCTGTGACGATCACCTGTTCAGCAGCACCGGCCACTTGCTCCAGCCGCAATGTCAGGCCCGCAGTCCCGGCGCTCAAATTCATCTTGTGCGTCACCGCGGCAAACCCCGCAACTTTCAGGCGCACCGTGTACTCGCCCCATGCGGGCAATGTGACGTTGAATCGGCCATCCCCGCCGGTAATGCTGCTCACCCGCGCGCCTGTCTCGGAATCGAATTCCACCCTCGCTCCCACGACCGGCCTTCCTGACGGATCAAGCACTGTGCCGCTTACGCGTGCCCCGCCGGACAAGGCCGTTGGAATTTGGGCGGCCGGCGCAAGGCTGAATCCCAGAGCCGCAAAGAAAAGTATTACGATTTTTATATTCGTGCTACTAGTTCCCATGATCGTGCCCGCGCCCCTGGCCCCTTCTTGCATCAATGTTTGTGGTTGCGTTTTTGTTCGTGCTCGTGGGGATGCTCAATCGCATGTTCCGGAACGCTCATCACCAGCCGTCCGTGCTGCACGCCTTTCAGGCCAATCAGCAGATCCGCGAACTGGGCAACCTGGGCCGATTTGCCGTGCACAATCAATACTTCCAGGCAGGATTCGTGGTCCAGATGGGCGTGGCTTGTTGAAACCACAAGTTCATGGTGCGCGTGCTGCGCCTCGGTCAGCTTTTCGGTCACGCCGTGGGCATGGTGGTCGAAGATCAGCGTGATCGTACCCACCACTGTTGCGTCCGGCTCCGCGGTCTGCTCGGTCACCAGCCGGTCTCTGATCAAATCGCGAAACGCTTCAGACCGGTTGGTATAGCCGCGCCGCTGAATCGAGCTGTCAAAACGCTTCAGAAGCTCCGAATCCAGCGCAATCCCGATTCTGCTCAGAACGCCCATACGCACTCCCGACAGACCAATTGACTTCCCTTGGTTTTCAAAGGGGAAGTTTCAGAGTAGCACGACTTTTAAAATCATGCTACCAAGCCTTCCGCTTCCAGACCCGAATCCTGTTCGACTCTAACTCGGTCGTAGATTTTGAGGTAGCAGGGAGCAGTTGCGTCCCGGACGGGCTCTGACAAGACTTATCCCTGCCTCCGCAAGCCTCTGGTCCGGGATTTCGTTGACTCCGGGGCCTGATTCGGGTATTCTGAAGTCCTTGCGCGGTGTTGCGCCTGGGGTCCCTGTGTGTACATTCGGACCCGGCTAGCTCGTATCCCAGGTGGAATTTCTCGGGGATCGGCTGGAACAGGCTGCCGGCTGCTGGATGCGAGTTTTGTAAGACGCGTTTTCAGCCTGGCTAGAGTCCTTTTGAGGGCCAGCCCCCCGTAGTCCTCACCCGAACAGATTTGTTTGGCAGTGGGTGGAAATTTGGCCCGTGCGCTCATTTGGCGCGGGCAAGAGCGCTTTGTGCTGGGTTTTTCAGTGTTTCGCCCCCGTACAGGGGTTTGTGATTCGCCAATTGTTGCGGGCGGTTTTGTTTGAAACTGGCGTTTTAGAGGGCAGGAGAGAGATGAGCACCTTTATTCCGAGCGGCAAGAATATTGACCGCAAGTGGTTTGTAGTGGATGCCAGCGGCAAGACGCTGGGCCGTCTGGCGACCAAAGCTGCCGATGTATTGAGCGGCAAGCTGAATCCCCAGTACGTGCCGTACATCGATGTGGGCGACCACGTAATCGTGATCAACGCGGAGAAGGTCCGTCTGACCGGCCTCAAGGCTCAGAGCAAGCTCTATCGCCGCTACACCGGTTTCCCCGGCGGGCTGCGCGAGGAGTCGTACACGCGCCTGCTGAACCGCAAGCCGGAAATGATTCTGGAACAGGCCATCAAGGGCATGCTGCCCAAGAGCAAGATGGGCCGCCAGATGGCTACCAAACTGAAGGTTTATCGCGGCGATAAGCACCCTCATGAGGCGCAGCAGCCGGTGGCATTGGATATCGCGTAAGAGCAGCGCTACCTTCTAGCCGCTAGCTTTGGCATTTAGGATTCGAAGTTTTGAAAGGTCCGGGCTTTAGCCCGTACGCTCAAGTGAATAAAAGGCGCGGGGGCTGGTAGGGATGGGTTTTAACCCATCCAGTCATCCCTGAGGCCAGGCCGGAATCGAAAAGAGAGAGAGCAGAGAATGGCAGATTTGGTTCAGTATTACGGGACGGGGCGGCGCAAGTCGGCGATCGCGCGCGTATTTCTGCGTCCCGGCACGGGCGAGTGGAAGGTTAACGGCAAGGCATTCGATGTGTACTTCGTCACCGAGCAACAGCGCGTGGCCGCAAAGCGCACGCTGGCGCTGGTCGAGTTGGCGTCGAGCTTTGACGTGGTCACCACGGTCAGAAGCGGCGGCGTGGCCTCGCAGGCCGATGCTGTCAAGCTGGGCGTTGCCCGCGCGCTGGTACAGTTTAATCCCGAGTTGCGCAAAGTGCTGAAGGCCGAAGGCCTGCTGACCCGCGACTCGCGCATGAAGGAGCGCAAGAAGTACGGGCAGAAGGGCGCTCGTGCAAGGTTCCAGTTCAGCAAGCGCTAAAGCGCTTGCAGCGACTGAGGTACCAGGGACTAAGGGACTAGCCGTAACTTTGGCGCTGTTTTCTAGTCCCTGGTCCCTGGTTCCTGGTTTTTCAAATTCCCGCAATAGCGGGTTAAATTCGGGCGCCGGCATCGACCACCCGAATGCAATCCACGAAGGAGGCCCATTGGCCACGATCACAATGAAGGAGCTGCTCGAAGCTGGAGTTCACTTCGGGCATCAGACCAAGCGCTGGAATCCAAAGATGAAGGAATACATCTTTGGCGAGCGCAACGGTATCTACATCATCGATCTGCAGAAGACGCTCAAGCTCTTCAAGGAAGCGTCGAAATTCGTCACCGAGCTCTGTGCGAGCGGAAAGACGATTCTGTTTGTCGGCACCAAGCGCCAGGCGCAGGAAGCTGTGGCCGAAGAGGCCAACCGCGCGGGCATGCCGTACATCAACCAGCGTTGGCTGGGCGGCCTGCTCACCAACTGGGTGACGGTGCAGAAGTCGGTGAAGCGCCTTCAGGAACTCGATGAGATGGCCACTGACGGCCGCTATGAGCTGCTGACCAAAAAAGAAGTTATCAAGCTGGAGCGGGAGCGCAAGCACCTCCAAGCGAACCTGGCCGGCATCAAGACGATGAAGCGCCTGCCCGATGCGCTCTTCATCGTCGACTCTAACAACGAAGCGATTGCCGTGAAGGAAGCCCGCAAGCTGGGCATCCCGGTGGTAGCCGTGGTGGATACCAACTGCGATCCCACGGTGGTGGACTACGTGATTCCCGGCAACGACGACGCGTTGCGCGCCATTCGCCTCTTCACCTCGAAGATCGCCGATTCGGCATCCGAGGGCGTGAACCTGGTGGGCGACAAGGCCTTCCAGGAAGAGCAGCCAGTCGCTGTGGCCGAGGAATCAGCAACCGAAGCTACCCCTGCCGAGGCAGAAGTAGTGGACCTCGAAGCGGCTTTGGGCGGCGGCATTCGCAAGGCGCCTGCCGCGGTGGCAGCGTTGGACGAGGCCGAAGTGGCCGAAAGCGCTCTTTAATCTTTCCTGCGCGTAGCGCGCAGAATGAGACAAGCGTGGCCGCCAGCGTTGAGCGCCACGCTTTTCTTATGCCGGGACTCCTCCGGTGACAAGACTTCGGGTGCCCCACCCTCGCCGCGTTTTTGTTTTTGCGGCTAGGGTGGGAAACCCAAATCTCGACCGGCATCCGTTCTTGATCAGTCAGGACGGGGGCGAAGAAGGTTCAGAATTTCAGAAAAGAGAGACAAAAACAGTGAGCGAAAAGATTGATGCCAAACAGGTAAAAGAGCTTCGCGAAAAGTCCGGCGCTCCCATGGGAGACTGCCTTAAAGCGTTGCAGGAGACCAAGGGAAACATCGAGGAAGCCTTTGTGGTGTTGCGCAAGCGGGGCATGGCCTCGGCGCAGAAAAAGGCCGCCCGCACCACCAACGAGGGTGCTGTGGGAACCTACATTCACGCCGGCGGAAAGATCGGTGTGCTCCTCGAACTCAATTGCGAGAGCGACTTTGTGGCCCGCACCGAGGACTTCCAGGAACTGCTCAAGGATGTCGCGATGCATATCGCGGCCTCTGATCCGCGCTATGTGCGGAGCGAGGATGTGACCGCTGCCGATATGGAGCGCGAGAAAGATATTTATCGCGCACAGGCAGCCGCCACCGGCAAGCCTGCTCCGGTGATCGAGAAGATTGTCGAGGGCAAGATGGCCAAGTTCTACGAGGAGGTCTGCCTGTTGGAGCAGCCTTTCATCAAGGAGCAGACCGTCAGCATCAAGGAACTGATTGCGACCAAGGTGGGCAAGCTGGGCGAGAACATCACCGTGCGGCGCTTCGCGCGCTTCAAGGTGGGCGCGCCCGACTGGACCGTGGCCACCACGAAGCCCGTGGAAGCGGCGACCGAGTAATTAGCCAACCACATTCCGGAAATCTTAAAGGCCCAGGGTGCAAACCCCGGGCCTTTTCTTTTTTGCAAGTTATCGAGCAACCGCCACGATCCGCAGCTAAATCCCCTCCTGCGAGTCTGCATCTACAGGTGTCTCCGGCGCCGGAGAAAGTTAATCTCTCAGCGGACCAAGGCCAGATTTATTTTTGCGGGTCTTGATGGAAAGTTGATCTTCTTCACTAATTCCCTGTAACGGGGATCATCTCTCAAGGTGAGTAAGTCAGGGTCCACCAGACACCAAAGGGCATCCGCTTCATGACGGGAAAAGGCGGCATAGAGCAGATCGAGCGCTTCCTGCCGTTTGCCGAGAGCGACGCAGGTCTTGGCCAACATTGCTGCTGGATATTTCCCCATCGCGTAGTATTCCTTTTGCTTGGTATAGAGTCTCTCCAATAATCCGCGCTCCCCACCGCTTGCATAACCCTCTCTCGCAGACGCCATAATGTCTTTGAGCGCCGGATCGTTCCGGACATCAGCGCCCTTTTGTCCCTCATCCAGAAAGGTGCGAAAGTCACGCTGGTCGAAACTGGTGAGCATCAGGTAGAAGTGAGGCATGAAAAACTCCGGGTCGGTGCGCTCCACATCCTTCAGAAGCGCGATCCCCTCCTTCCTCTTCCCTGAATTGAACAGGATAATGCCTTTGTCGGATAGAGTGGCGTGCGAAGCGGGATCAAGTTCCTGGGACACTTCGAATTGCTCAAGGGATTCTTCAAATCGGCCCGGCACCGCGAACGCATTGGCGAACCAGGCGCGGGTCACGGGATCTTTGGGATTCAGCTCGATAGCGCGGCGAAACTCCTTCTCTGACTCTGCATAGTCCCCTGCGCCGTAATACTCGGCAAAGGCCAGCGCTCGATGGGCTTCGGCCAGAGAATCATCCAGTTGCACGGCCCTCCTGGCCGCGGCAATTGCCCTCGGGTAGGAATCGGTCAGCGACAACGTCGAATAGATATGCAACAGGTTGTAAGTATCGGCCAGTCCTACGTAGGATCTGGCATCGTTTGGATCGTGCACTATCGATTGTGTGAAATCGTCCAAAGCACGGTTGAGGCTGTCCGGAGTCCTTTGATTCCACTCGAAGCGGCCTTTGAGGTAGAAGTCATGGGCCAGGCGCTTGTCCGAATTGTTAACGGCCGTCGATCCGGGAGGAACGGACGCTGCTTCCGCTGGGCCAAACATCGAAGAAGTCCGATGCGGATTTCCGCTACTGACGGAACGAGCAGCCACGGTGTAAAGGGCTGCGCCTACCGCTCCTGCCGCAAGGATTCCAGCAAGCACGGGCTTCCAGCCAGGCTTGAAGTCGTGCCGGCTGGCTTGCAAGTTGGCAGTTGCCATTCGCTGAGCGTCCAGGGGAACAGTGATCAACGGCTCAGGCGTGCCAATCCTGGGTCTTTCGTGTCCCGTCGCTGAAACGGAGCCGTCAGCTCCCGCGCCCGCGCCATCCAGACCAATCTCAAGCTCCGCCCCTTCCAGCGCCTTGGCTGACCTAAGCCATTCATCCAACTCCAATGTATAGGCATAGACGCTGCCCCGCCCGCCGCCGGGCAGACGATGAACCGGCAAAGCCCGCTCGGTCTCCCACCGCTTCGCCGTCCGCTCGCCCCTGCCGAGGTAGGATGCAATCTCCTTCCATGAGTCAAGGCGGATGTTCGCTGAAGCTTCTGGCAGGCCGGATAGGCCCGAAGGAGCATTTCGCACGAGATGACCTCCAATAACCTAAGACGGCACTTGCCGTGGGGAGCTTAGATTCCCGATTATAACCTGAAGTTCGGCCGCTTCTACCCCATCTCACTCGCGAGAGACCGGCTGAATTCGCATCACGCGGCTTCCCCTCAGCCCTGAAATCCCTGCGTTTGCCTCCCAGGAAGCAGAAAGAGGCAAACGAGGGATCGAAGGCATCAGAAGACGAACCCTAACAGGATGAATACTCTGGAGAATTGCACATGAAAATCAAAATTGGATTTCTCGCAGTTCCAATCCTTGCCTTGGCTGGCGCGGTTGCTTCAAACGCCTGGGCTAACACCGTATATACCGTCAACGAAACCATCACCAGCCCGCTTAATGGAACTCCCGGAAATCCGACCCAGACCGACTCGGTGGTGGGCACCATCACGACGGATGGCACGATCGGGGTTCTCCAAACAACCAACATCATCAGTTGGGACCTCGATTTAATCGACGACACCAATCCACAGTACAGTTACGATCTCACGACCAGTGATTCGTTTGTGAATGAGTATGACTATGGTGGTGAGCTGTCGGCCAGCGCCACAAGTCTCTTCTTCAATTTCAGCGGCACCGGCGCAATTTTCTTTGAAGCCAACAGCCCCGGATACGCTAGCGGTTATCACTATTGGTGTCTGACCGCGAGTTTTTACGGTTGCCTCGCCGGCAATTCGATCGCTCCGGATAATGTCTACGCGGGGAACATCGGCGACGATTTAGTCGTCGCCAGCGGCACTCAGGGCCAAGTGGGCAATTCACCACTGAATCAAGGGGGAGAAGTCCCGGAACCTTCGACAGCACTCCTCCTCGGCAGCGGCCTGGTCGGCTTGGCCGGCATGTTGCGCCGCAAGATCGGCCTGCGCGCTTAACAGCTTCAGAATAAGCAAGCAACGTGTTTCTCAGGCCCAGGGTGCAAACCTTGGGCCTTTTTGCAGATTGCAGACCCACCGAGCAGTAGAAGCTCAGACGTCTTTCACGTTGCCGCCGCAGTCCGAGTGGCCGCAAAGGCAGACGATTTCCATCTTCTTCCCAATTCCTTCGCAGTGGGGGCTGCAATATTTTGCGTTCCCGGCTGGGACACAGGTACAAGCCAGATTTCCGCATTTTTTGGGGTTCGTCATAATCCTCCTTCCTCCTCTTTTCTTCCTTCTCTTTCCTTTCTCGCGCCGTTCCGTTCTGACGCCTTGCTGCAACACAGCATTATTAGATGTCACTCTGATGCAAAAGGGAAGCGATAAAGAGCCCGGATTATCGCCACGCCCGGACTTGGGCTGCGCCGCCGAACCGCCTCGTGCAGGACGGGCTGAACCCGTCGCACATGGTGATTGCCTCTGGCGCCTTCTATGCGATACTCGAAAAGGCATGTATAAGCGAATCGTTCTCAAGCTTTCGGGTGAAGTGCTGGCCGGCCCGCGCGGATTCGGCCTGGATGCCGACAAACTCGCCGAGATTACCGGCGAGATTGTAGATGTGCACTCGCTGGGCGTAGAAATCGGCGTAGTGGTGGGCGGGGGAAACTTTTTTCGCGGCGCAGGTGCGCAGGCTAAAGCGATGGACCGCGTGGCCGCCGACAACATGGGCATGCTCGCCACCATCATCAACGCCATCGCCATGCAAGACGCCATTGAAAAGCGCGGCGTGCAGTGCCGCGTGATGAGCGCCGTCTTCATGAACCAGGTAGCCGAGCCGTATATTCGCCGCCGGGCAGAGCGCCATTTGGAAAAAGGCCGCGTGGTCATCTTTGCCGCCGGCATCGGCAATCCCTTCTTTTCCACGGATACGGCGGCCAGTCTGCGCGCCATGGAAATCAAAGCCGATGTGCTGCTGAAAGCCACCAAAGTGGAAGGCATTTACAACGCCGACCCGGTGCTGGTGAAGGACGCGGTCAAGTACGACGAGATCACCTACATGGAAATTCTGCGCCAGGGGCTGAAGGTCATGGACCTGACCGCCGTGAGCCTGTGCAAGGACAACAACCTTCCCATGATCGTCTTCAACATGAACCAGCCGGGGAATATCCGGCGGGTGGTGCTGGGCGAGAAAGTCGGCTCGCTGGTCACAGCGTAAGACTACCAACAGATAACAGCTGACAGTTTCCAGTTGAGAGGCGTTTTGCTGTCCGCTGATAGCAGTCGGCCATCGGCCATCTTTTGCCCGGAGGCGTCTAACTGCCAGTGGAGATACGCAAGCCAGATCGGCTGAATGCATTGACGGGCTTGCGCTGTTTCGCGGCCATCAACATCGTTTTCTTCCATTTTTCAAATCCCAACTGGTTTGGTTGGCTGGCGCCGGTAGTCGATGCGGGCTTTGTCTCAGTTAGCTACTTCATACTCCTCTCGGGTTTTGTGCTCGGCTATAACTACAATGCGCGGGCGCGGGCCGGAGAACTGAACCTGACGCGCTTCTGGAAGGCGCGGTTCACGCGCATCTATCCCATCTATCTGCTCAGTCTGTTACTGAGCCTGGGGACGTTAAGCAAGGAGTACGGCAGTCACACCCACGCCATGTTCTGGACTGGCGTGGTGCTCACACCCTTGCTGATGCAAGGGTTTATCCCGGCCATCTCCACCTTCCTGAATACGCCCGCCTGGACCATGTCGGCCGAGGCTTTCTACTACGTGATCTTTCCCTGGCTGGCTCGATGGAAGCGGCCGGAGCGCGCAGGACCCTACCTTTGGAAGATGGCTGGCGTCTGGATGCTGGGCTTGGTTCCCGGCGCACTCTATATTGCATTCAACCCGGACGGCATTGCGCATCCCGACCGCTGGAGCTACGGGCGCTGGCTGTGGGCCCTCAAATATACCCCTTACGCGCACGTGGCCAGCTTTGTCTTCGGCGTGATGCTGGCGGAACTGGACGAACTGATAGCGCGCGACAGCCGTCTGCGCCTATGGCTGGGACTGGGCGGCTTTGCCGGTATCTATGGCCTGCTGACGCTGGGGCCGCTGATGCCTTATGCAATCATGCACGACGGCTTGCTGATGCCGTTCTTCGGCTGCATCGTCCTGGGGCTGGCCGGGAAGAATCCGCTTGCGGCCGTGCTCGGAATACGTCCGCTGGTCTTCGTTGGCGAGGCCAGCTACTGCCTTTACTTGCTCCACTTCAACCTGTGGAATATGGTCCATGAGTCGCACGTCCTCGACCGGATGGGGCTCACCCGTTTCGACCCCTGGCTCAGTTACGCGTTGCTCATCGCCATGGCCGTCGCGACGCTTTACCTGGTCGAAAAGCCGGCGCAGCGAGTATTGCGCAAGTGGATGGGCGCGTAACAGCCCATCACGGCCGATCACCAGCTCCTTAAACAGTCACAAAGCCGGATTCACGCATATTCAGCTGGCTTATTAAATGTTCACCCAAACTACGAGGCCCAGCCATGACCAGGCTGGGCCTTCTTGTCTGCGGAACTGGCTGCGGTTACGGTGTAACCGATTGCGTGGAGTAGTTGCCGTGGGGAACAGACACGATCGCGGTCGGTTTTTCCCCTGTGGGATACGGAGTGGCCTGTGTGACCGCCAGCGCGCCCGAAGTCGGATTAGCTATAAACCCGGAGATCGAGTTGCCCAGGTAGTTGGCGGTATAAACAAACCTTCCCAGCGCAGGATCCATCACAATGGCAACCGGCTCAGTATCCGTCGAGTTGTTGCCGGAGCCAGTGGCGTTCACTGCGCCCGTAGGAACTCCGGTGGCCAGCGTGATCTCGTAGGGAGATACCGTGGAATCCAGCGAATTGGTGACATAGATGAACATGCCGCGCGGGTCGATAATCACGGCGGTGGGCTCATTCCCTGTTTTGAACGGACCGCTGGGCAGAAAGCTCAGAACACTGCCGTCAATAATCGTGTAGCCGATCAACTGAGACTGCGCGAAGTCCGTGATATAAACAAAGCGATTGGTCGGGTCAGAGGCGATAGCCGAGGGCTTCACGCCTGCTTCCCATGGGCTGACTGTGATGGCGGGGTTGCCTGAAGTAGATGCCGTCAACGTGCCGCCCGAGCCGATGGCGAAGCCAAATACCCAGCCGGAATTGGCACAGCCGATGGGAGGGCAGGGGCCGGTCGTCCCCCCGGGATTGTAGGCCGTCACGTCATAAGCTGAGACGAAGACGGCATTGCCGGTCACGTCGCTGTTATTGGCCAGTACGGTGATTCCCGTTGGCACAATATCATCGCCCGCATAGATGCCGGCGGAAACATTGCTGAGATTCAACGGCACTGAAGCAACAGCAGCGCCAATCGTGCCTGAAGAGAGCCCATACTCTGTAAGCGCCGCGGAGCCGGCAGTGCACGTCTGAGTTGCCGAGGGCGTGCAGGAGATTACATACAGATAGGTCCCGGCAGAGTTCACTGCCATGCGAATCGGCGCGGCGCCTGTCAGGGTAAGCGTGTCAGCCGCCGTCAGGGTGCCGCTGATGTTGATGTGGAAGTGGGCGATATTGTTGCTTCCCGAATTGGCGACGTAAAGGTTCTCATAGTCGGAGGTGACGGCCATGGCAACAGGGTTCACTCCACCGGAGGAGACAGCGCTACCCGCCGTGCGCAACGCGCCGGACTGGGAGTCTGCCGCGTAAGTCTCGATCTGCCCATCATTCGAGGTTCCCGTGCCCGTGGAGTTGGCCACGAAAACATAATCGATGGTCGTGATCGCGCAGGCAGAAAAAACGGTGGCTACTAGAAGGCCTATGGAAGAGACCAGAAAAAGCTGGCTCAATTTGCTGAACTTCATGCGCTTCCTTCGTCGTGGGCTGGCCATCTGCGAGCCCAGGAAAACTGGTTAAGTTGCCCCGTATCGATTGTAAAAGCCCGGTACGAGGTGTTGCTAGAGCGCCTGGCAGCGACCAGGCGCCCAATATTACTTAGGTCCGCCGCTGTTCGGAACGGCGACCACAGCCGTCGGCTGGGCGTTGGACTTATAAGGAGACAGCTGCGCGTTGATAAGAGTGCCCGCTGTTGTGCTCATCTCAAAATCGGAGACATTGCTGCCCAGAAAGTTGGCGGTGAAAACAAAATGGCTGGTTGATGGGTCAATGCCGATAGCCACCGGATCAAGGCCTGCGTCGTAAGGAGTGCCTAGGGGGCTGAGCGCCCCTGAACCGCCGATGGAATACGCGCTCACAGTGCCGTCAAGCGTGTTGGCGACATACGCATACGTGTAATTGGGATCGACGGCGATGGACTTGGGTTGATTGCCGGCCGGAAATGAGCCGAGCGAAGTCAACACGCCGGATGCCACTGAAAAGCCAAGAACCTCGCGATTGATGTAATCCGTGACGTAGACGTGGCCGCCAGAAGAATCGCTGGCAATGCCGCAGGGCAGGCTTCCGGCAGGGAATGGTGATCCCCGTATCGCCGCGAGCGCGCCGTTCGAGCCAACCGAGAAGCCAAAGATATATCCAACGGCGCCCGCGTAGGCGCTGGCGTTCAGATTGCAGATGTTGACTGTGCCCTCGTTATTCGCCGCAACGGCCGTCGAGTCGTAAGCCGCGACGTACACATAGACTCCGCCTTGCAGCACAGTGACCGCCGTAGGCACCATCACGTCGCTGGTGCTGCTTGGGTTGATCAGCGGCCAATAGCTGGCGTTGATGCTTGGATTGACGATGGGTGGTCCCAAGCCGCCGGCAGGGATCGCAGTAGAGCCGCTGGTCGACGCTGGCTCGATGGGGAATACGCCCACCGACCCCGAGCAAGGGTTCGCGAGCGAGCAGCTTCCCAGCGACTGGAATGTGTCTACAACATAAAGATACGTCGACGGCGACGTGCTCGTTCCGTTCACGGCAACGGCAAGCGGGTATATCCCCGGCGTATTCACGGTGTTCAGGGGATAGAGTTTGCCATCGGGGCCAATCTGGAACTGAACGATGTTGTTGTCAAGCTGATTGACCACGTACAGGGTTCCGTAGTCGGAGGTAACGGCTTCGGCCACGGGGTCGCGTCCACCCGAAGGGAAGGGCGATGACTGTATCTGGCGCATAAAGCCGGAGACAATGTTGATCTCGAATACATCGATCTCGCCGTAGCTGTTCGGTCCTGCGGCCAGGGAACTGGACACGAAAACAAAATCCGTGGTTGCCGTGCTGCAGGCGGTCACAAATCCGGCCACCAGAAGGCTGGCTGCGGAAACCAATAGCAGTTGGCTCGACTTGTTGAACTTCATGCGCATCTTTCGTCAGTGGCCCGGAACTCCGGGCCTCCAAAAATCAGGTTTGGAATCGAGCTCCCGTGCGCTCCGTAACAACTTCGTGCCCAGGAATTCGGCTGCGTTCTTGATGACTGCGAATCAATCGAAATCCTGGGGCGAAGGCTCGCTTTCCACCCCAGGCACGTCCTTATCAAGCGGCAGGTCAGTTTGTGCGCCCATCCACAAGGCACCAGGTGGGCTGGCCTGTCAGCGGATAGCTGGCGGGCACTTTCGACACCTGAGAGAGTGGGGTGAGGGTGCCGGCGTTTTGGTCAATCGCCTGACCGGTCACGGTTGAAGAGTTGAAGTTGGCCGTATAGAAAAACTGATTCGAGGGATCCTCGACCAGGCACTGCGGGCCGGCGCCGGTGCCGAAACCGATGGGCGTGCCTGACATTTCGGTGGGCTGGAATGGGCTGTTCAACACGTAACCCGCCAGACCGCTCTCGGCCGTCCCCGTACCCGTCGTGTTGTTCCCCTGATTGGCCACGTAGAACCATTTGCCCTTTGACTCCACCGCCAGCCAGGTAGGGTTGGATTGGTTCGGATCATCCGGAATGATGCCGTTGGTGGCCGCCGCCAGAGCGCCGCCGCTGCCGGTGGTGAAAGCCACAATCTGGCTTTGCGCGCCGGTGGGGTTGGGAGTTGGCGCCTCGTTGTCCAGCACGAAGACATAACCGTTTCCGCTCACGAGTGCGGTCCCCTGTGCCACATTGAGCAGCGGGTTAGTGCTGTTCTGGTTTATCGTCAACTGTCCGTTTGAGGCATTGTAGGTGTAGGGAAAGACCGATGAACCGCCGGTGTATGCCCCGGTAATCGTATCCACGGTGGTTCCCGCGCTGCTCATCGTCAGGAGGTACCCGCTAGCCATCGCAAAGTCAACGGGATTGGAGGGAACTGGGAAGTAGGTCAACGGAAATCCGCTGCCGCCCGCCGCAGTCACCTGGGTATTCTGGAGAAGCGTCAGCCGGCCCGTGGTCGGGTTCACTGCGAAGGCCGTAACGTCGCCGCAGGTCGTTGCGCCGATGAGGGCAGCCGCGCAGTTCGCGTTGCTGGTGGCCGCAACCGGAACGCTGGAGGTCGAGGTTGGAGCCGGCGAATCATGATCCAGCACGTAAATGAAGCTTCCCGAACTATCGGAGATAATGCGGAACGGGTTGACGCCCTGCGTGTAGAAGGTCTCCTGAGGCGTCAGAATCCCGTTGGCGCCAATCGCAAATTGGGTAATATTTGCATTCAGGCAGGGATTCGTCGCGGTGCAGTCGGTGCCGCCCGAGGCGTTCACGCCCCGGTTGAGAACATAAAGAAAGCGGCTGCCGCTCAGCAGGACGGCCCGCACCGGATTTGCTCCGCCGGAGGGAACGGGCAATCCGTTGATGTTGTATAGCTGGCCCGTGTTGTGGTCAATCTTGAAGCCGCTGATGATGCCGCTGCCTGCGGACTGCGACGTCACCGTTCCCGTCACATACAAATAGCCGACCGAATAATCCTGAACGCAAGACGTAACGCTGAGAATAACGCCAGCAGAAAGGGCGCTTAAAAGAAGGGCCTTGCCGAATTTCGTGAACTTCATGCGATTCCTTCATCCTGGTCAGGCGTGCGCCGCCAAGTTTGCTAGTTCCACAGCAGAGCTGGGTTGGGACGGGTCCCTGTTGCATTGTAAAAGCCCAGGGGTGGTTGTGCCTAGTTTTGGCGAAAGACGGGGCAAAACGGTGCATTTTTCCCTGTCCGGCTCGGCGTCAGGCGCGGCGAAATCCCCTTCATTCGGGCTGGCCGAGCCATTCTGATCCTATTTGGATGCGGTTTGGACCCTCAAACCGCGAAAACGTCCGTCTGCATCTACAGGAAGATGAACCGCCCAGGTTGGCTGGCCTGACCCTCCCCCAGCCACGAAGCCATGGTTTCAATGCGCCACGGCTCCCGGCCAGGGGTGAAGGCCGCGCTCTACCAGACCCGGCAGGAGTTCGCCGGATACATCGGTTGGCCCTTGGTGCAGCCAAAAGCCCTGCCGAACTGGTCGAAGTTCTGCACTGTGCCGTTGACGCGCCAGCGTCCCGGCGAGTGGGGATCCACCAGCGCTGCCTGGCGAGCTGACTGCTCGGTCTGGTTCTGGCACCACACCTGCGCAAAGCCCAGGAAGTAGCGCTGTGCCTCGGTGTAGCCGTCAATCTTGTCGTTAATGCTCTTGCCCTGCGCCGCTAATGTATCCAGCAGCGCCATATACGCGATCCTCAGGCCGCCATTGTCGGCCGTGTTCTCACCCAGCGTAAGCTTGCCATTCAGCTTTTGTTCGGCGATGTTGTCATGCGCCGGCGCGGCCTCAAAGTTGCCGTACTCCTCCACTTCGCAGTCGGTCCGCTCGGTAAAGGACTTGCGGTCCTCGGGCGTTTGCCACTCGCGCAGGTTGCCCCTGCCGTCGTACTTCGAGCCCTCGTCGTCGAAGCCGTGCGTCATTTCGTGGCCGATCACCACGCCGATGCCGCCGAAGTTCACCGCCGGATCGACAGTGAAATCGAAGAAAGGCGGCTGCAGAATGCCGGCCGGGAAGTTGATGTCGTTGAACGAGGGATTATAGTAGGCGTTTACCGTGGGCGGCGTCATGCCCCACTCCTTCTCGTCCACCGGCTTGCCCAGATGGTTCAAATTCCATTTGCGCTCAAAAACCGCGCTGCGCTCCAGGTTCCCGATCAGGTCGTCGCGATTCACCTTCAGCGCTCGATAGTTGCGCCACTTCTCCGGGTAGCCGATCTTGTTGCGGATCAATGCCAACTTCTCTTCCGCGGCCTTTTTTGTATCCTCGCTCATCCACGGCAGCGTCTTGATGTCGTCGCCCAAACTCTTCTCCAGCGCCGCCACCAGTTGGTCCATGCTGGCCTTGGCCGCCGGCGGAAAGTGCTCCTTCACCCAGCCCTGTCCCACTGCCTCGCCCAGCGCGCGATCGGTCATTATGGTGCACTGTCTCCAGCGCGGCGTCGGCTCCTTCTGCCCCGCCAGCGTCTTTCCAAAGAAGGCGAAGTTCTCGTCAAAGAAAGCCTGCGGCAGGTTCACTGCTGCGTCATGAATCGTGTGCCAGCGGAAGTACGCCCTCCACGCAGAGACGGGCTCCTTCTGGACCAATTCATTCAGTTCCATGAAAAAATCCGGTGTCGCCACATTGAGCGTGTCGAAGGGGCGCACTTTCACGTCCTTGAAGTAAACCGAATATTCAAACTCCGGAGTCAGCTTCTGCAAATCGGCCAGGGTATAAATGTGGTAGCGTTTATCCGGGTCGCGCATGTCGGTGCGGCTGGTGGAGGCCCTCGCCAGCGCGGTCTCAATCTCCATCACCGCCGCGGCTTCATTCGCGGCCTTCTCGGGCGCGTCCCCGGCCAGCGTGAACATCTTGGTCACGTGCTTTACATACTGCTCGCGAATCTCCTTGAAATGCGCGTTGTCCACAAGGTAGTAGTCGCGATCGGGCAAAGACAAGCCGCTCTGCCCAATCTCCGCAATCTGCTTCGATGAGTCCTTCTCGTCCTGCCCGACGCCAAACCTGAACAGTGGCGCCGAGCTCCCGTCGGCCTCCAGTTCGCCCATCAGCGCGGCCAGCTTGCTCGCATTTTTCAGGCCGTCAATGCGCTTGAACTCCAGCTCCAGCGGCTTCAGCCCCGCCGTCTCGATCAGGCCGGTGTTCATGCAGGCGGCAAAGTAGTTGCCATACTGCTTTTCCAGCGCGCTCTTGGGGTTGCTTGCCGCCGCGTCCAGCTCCTGCCATAGCAAATAGCGGTTTCGTTCCGCCAGCAGCGAGAACGACCGCGCCCAGCGCACCTGGTCGCCGGGAATGGGGTTGTTCTTCACCCAGTTGCCGCAGGCGTATTGATAGAAATCCGCGCAAGGGTCGGCGGTCTTGTCGATCGCCGATAAATCGAAGCTCTTGATGGCTGCCGGCGTCGCGGGCTTCTGTGCATCAGTTGCGGGAGAGGTTTGAGCAACGGCGGTTCCAACCGCCAGAATGAGAATCGGTGCGAAACAAAAGCATTTCATGAAAAGTCCTCTTGGTGGCAAAATCAGCCGGTCTGGTCCTTTGACGCGGAAAGCGCTCTTGGGTCGCGTCTGCAATCGCATCTTTCGCGGCAGCCGATTCATACAAGCTGCATCGCCTAGCAGCCTATCACGCCCGGCTGAGAGTGACGGAGAACGCGCCTGCTCCGCCTCGCTGCATTTGGTCGATAAACCCGTGATACTTGAACGCGGCGAGTCGGGGATGTTCTGCCGGGTGGAGAGTCATGGCAAGCCCCGCTTTCGCACCGTTGGCCGAATAGGCGAACAGCCTGCGAGCACTCCGGCAGACAGACCCGCTGAACAACTGTTTTCTGGTATCCTTGGCGAAACAAAACTTCTTGAAAAAGGTACGTATATGAAGAGGAATAAGTTAAGGGAGCTTCTCAAGACTATTTTCTTTCCTGCATGGCTGTTCATGGTCGATTTACTTCCTCGTAAGTGGCATGTGACAGTTGATCATATAAGGGTGTTCGGTAAGCTTCCTAATCTTAAGCATCCGCGGACTTTCAACGAAAAGATTGCTTACAGAAAGCTATATGACCGTGACTCAAGAATGCCCCCTCTGGTAGACAAGATTATCGCAAAAGAGAAAATGGCCGCCAGATTTGGTGATGGCTTCATCATCCCAACACTGGCGACATTTGAAAGCCCGATAGATATTGATTATGATGCTCTACCTTATCCGTGCGTTATGAAAACGAACCACGCGTCGGCCGCGAATGTATTTCTCATGAACCGGCCCGCAGATGCAAAAGATGAAGAAATGATACGCCGTCAGCTTCGCGAATATCTTCGTATGGACTTCCATGCCGCTTCGGAAGAATGGGCATATTCCAAAGTTCGTAGACGACTACTCGTAGAGCCATTCATCGAGAGCGGAGAGCATGGATTGGTAGACTACAAATTTCATACATTCAATGGGCGAGCGTTTGCCATACAAGTCGACCTTGACCGGTATACCGGTCATCGGCGGACTATTCGCGATTCGAATTGGAATGAAATGCCTGTCGAATATACTTTTCCACGACCTTCATATGCTATATCGCGGCCTGACAACCTTGATAAGATGCTTCGCTACGCAGAGCAGATCGGGGAAGATTTCTCTTATGTAAGGGTGGATTTATATGAGATTTCAGGCTGTGTTAAATTTGGCGAAATGACGTTTTATCCAGGAGCTGGACTGGAGCGCCTCTCGCCGGAATTTGATGAGTTATTAGGAATGCAGTGGTCAATCCCAGAGAGAAATTAAGAGCTTAATGAATCTAGTTAACCAGAAGTGCCGATTTGCCTTACTGCCTGGTAGCTGTTTTCGCTGGGTGCTCCATCCTTTTCGCGCTATTTGCGAAAAGGGTGGGAATACACAATCCCCATTCCGTACATTAGCCGCACAAAATCAACTGTGCTTTAGCCGCTTAGGAAACTCGATTCGGAGGGAGGCGGGGGGTTCAGCCCCCGCATAGAGCGGGCAAAATAAATCCGCTTCAGCCCCGGCAACAGCCGCCAATTCAAGTTCACGGCTGAAACACCAGTCGCGTGCCCTGCTCCGGGCTGTTCCACAAGGATTCAATCTCGCTGAGCGGCGCCGACTTCACTTTGAATTGAAACGGCTCCCGAGCAGCGCTCTTGAAAAACTCCTCGACTGCCGTCCGAATCTGAATGAGCGACGCGCTGCCAAAACCGCTGCCCAGCAACTCCAACCCAGAGCTGCGCAGAGAGGCTGCCGCCAGGCTGATTGTCCCGCCGGCGCTCGAGCCAATCTGCACATACCGCACCCGCGGCGCAGCCTTGTGCAGTCCCTTCTGCGAGATGGCCTCCAGCGCGCACTCCGCCGGGCGACCCCATAGATAATCAATCACCACATCCACGCCTGCTTCTTCGATCTCGCTCTTGAACGCGGCCACCAGCGGATCATGCTCCTGGTCGAGCAAGATAATCGCATCCGCACCCAGCGCCTTCAGCTTTTCCAACGCCTGCGGATTGCGTCCGGCTGCAATCACGCGCCGCGCTCCCAGCCTTTTTGCGATCTGCACCGCAAGCTGGCCGGCCACGCCGGTTGCGCCGAGAATGAGCACGCTCTCCCCGGAGACAAACTGCGCGCGCGCCTTCAACGCAACCCATGAAGACATGGCAGGATTGGCAATCCCCGCCGCCGTCGCGTCATCCAGCCCCTCGGGCAGCGGAATGCACATCCAATTCGCCGCCAGTGTCCGCTCGGCAAAACTCCCAAAAGGGCTGCGCGCCGCGCCGAAAAACACGCGTGTTCCGTCCTCCAGGCGCCCTGCGCCGTCCACTCCAGGCACAAACGGAAGCTCCCCCGTGCTGCCGTAGTGTGTACCGTTCGCCAGAGCCTTCACAATGGGGTGAAGCCCGGCAGCGGCTACCGTCACCGCAAGCTCCCCTTCTGCCGCAACGGGGTCGTCAAAGGTGGCATATTTTGGTGGCGTATCAAAGGCGCTCACAACGGCTGCACGCATGAGTTTTCTCCTTGGGTTGGCAGGCTTTTCTTTTCCGGAAACCAGTCGGGGAATCTGGCTTTCCCCGGATTCTATTGCATCTCCCGCCCGAACTGGAAGCCTGATGTCTAGTGCCTGTTATGAACTTTGCCGGGTGCCCCATCCTTTTCGCGTTCTTTGCGAAAAGGGTGGGATACCACGATTCCCCATTCCACTTTGCAGATTATTCCCTTCCCGCCCCGCACAATGAAATCAGAGTCCGCCCTAATCTGTCTTGCAAGGAGAACCCTCATGACTGAAGAATCAAGCTTCCTCCCCGAGAACTCCGCCAACGCCATCCCCAAAAACCCCGCCATTGCGCGCTGTTCCGCCGAGTGGAGACGCGCCTACCAGGGGACCATCGAGAATGGAGAATCCAACTACACAGCCCGGCAGAACGCTGGATGGGCCTATCGCAGGGCCATGCCTCCGCTCACCGGACAGGAGAACATCAGCAGCTTTATCGCCTGCGTCGCCCACGGAATACTCATCGACGCAATCGATGGAAGAGACGCAACCAGGCTCCTCTATGCTGCCCAGGTTGCCCTAGCCGGGGTCCGTAACCAACCTTCCTCACCCAAAAACACCGCCGCCTGACCACCCCCTACCCCCCTATTTATATTTTCAAAACCATGCAGATTAATTCCGCGTTGTGGAAATCTCCAAATGACCGCCGGGTACCGGGTGCCGGGTGCCGGGTGCCGGGTGCCCCATCCTTTTCGCGTTTTTCTGCGAAAAGGGTGGGAACGCACAATGTCCATCCCGCCTTGCAGATCATTTCCACCCTTTCCTCGCAAATCTTGATCCCGCTTGCAAATTGACGACATGCCCTGCCACACTGAAATCGTGGCCACCCAGACAATCGTCATCCTCGATTTCGGTTCGCAATATACGCAACTGATTGCTCGGCGCATTCGCGAGCAGAACGTCTTCTCTGTCGTGCTTCCCTGCACCGCGCCCCTTGCCGAGATCAAAGCGCTCCATCCGCTCGGCCTCATTCTCTCCGGCGGGCCGTCGTCGGTCTATGATGCGGACGCGCCCGCGGCCGACCCCAAGCTGCTCGAACTCGGCGTGCCGGTACTAGGCATCTGCTATGGGCTGCATTTCATCGTCCATCACCTCGGCGGCAAGGTGCGCCCGGGCGCCAAGCGCGAATACGGCCACGCCGAAGTCACCATCGAAGACAGCGCGACGACGCTCTTCGCCGGCTTGCCGCCCACGCTCCAGGTCTGGATGAGCCACGGTGACGAAGCGCTGGAGCTGCCCGCCGGCTTTCACCGCATCGCCGTCAGCGCCAACGCCTTGGCCGGCATCGCCAACCAGCAGCGCCGCATCTGGGCTGTGCAATTCCACCCCGAGGTGCACCACACGCCGCTCGGCCCGCACATCATCAAAAACTTCGTCTTCCAAATCTGCGGCGCGGCGGGCGACTGGACCCCGGCGCACTTCATCGAAACGACTGTCACCGCAATCCGCGAAAAAGTCGGCAAGGGCCACGTCATCTGCGGGCTCTCCGGCGGCGTGGATTCGTCAGTCGCGGCGATGCTGGTGCACCGGGCCATCGGCGCAAAGCTCACCTGCATCTTCGTCAACAACGGCGTCCTGCGCAAAAATGAATTCCAAAGTGTCCAGAAGAACATGCGCGACAATCTCGGTCTGAAAGTCGTCGCCGTCGACGCCGGCGAACGCTTCCTGAAACAACTGGCGGGAATCACCGATCCAGAAACCAAACGCAAGCGCATTGGCGCAGAGTTCATCGCCGTCTTTGACGACGAGGCTGCGCGCATTGCCAAAGAAACCGGCGGTGTGGAATGGTTGGTTCAAGGCACGCTCTATCCAGATGTGATCGAATCGTCGAGCGTCAAAGGACCCAGCCAGACCATCAAGAGCCACCACAACGTGGGCGGCCTTCCGCTGGGCATGAAGCTCAAGCTGATCGAGCCCTTGCGCGACCTCTTCAAAGATGAAGTCCGGCGAATCGGCCGCGACCTCGAGATGCCCGATGAGATTCTTGGCCGCCAGCCTTTTCCGGGCCCCGGTCTCGCCGTCCGCATCCTCGGCGAAGTTACGCCTGAGCGTGTCGCGCTGCTGCAAGAGGCCGATGAGATTGTTGTTGCCGAAATCAAGGCCGCCGGGCTCTATTCGTCCATCTGGCAGAGCTTTGCCGTTCTGCTGCCGGTCATGAGCGTGGGCGTAATGGGCGACCAGCGCACCTACGCCTACACCGCCGCCGTCCGCGCCGTGCATTCTGAAGACGGCATGACCGCCGACTGGACTCCGCTTCCTTACGAGGTGCTCAAGCGCATCAGCAGCCGCATCGTCAACGAGGTGCGCGGCATCAATCGCGTGGTCTACGACATCACATCGAAGCCGCCGGGAACGATCGAGTGGGAATAGGTGCTTGCTGCACGTGTGTAAGCGCCTTCGGCGCCGCCGGGCGCTAAAGCTGAAAGATGTCTGGAAGCTGTTTCATGACCTGGTTTTGAAAGGGTACGGATTAATCCGTACCGTAAATTCCAAAACGGAGGGAGGCGGGGGTTTCAACCCCTGCACAATGCCGCCAGGAAAAACGTGGCTTTAGCCTCGGAGGGAACGCGCCCTTACCGCTTCCTTTCCAAGCGCAGCGATACATCTACGGTGTGAGCCTGATCATCCATGGTCAGTTTGAAAACGCAGTTGGCTCCGGCAAAAGTTCGTCCGAGCGGGGAATTCGGATCTTGCCCGGAATAATAAGAGCGCAGCGCGCTCTCATTGAAGACCGCGCCGGTGGGCAGCTTCCATGCGGACCACATTGCTGCCCGAAGATCGTCGGCCGTATTTTCAATGATCAGTTTTCCCATGGTATAAACCGGGCCCTGCTCAGCAGTAACGGCGAAGCTCACTGTTCCATCCGCGCGGTCGTAGCTGGGAGTGGGATGAACCCTGGCCTGCATGTAGCCCTTGTTGTGGTAAAGGCTTGAGAGGTATTGCCAGTTCTCGGTCAAGCGTTGACCTTCGGCAATATCTCCGGGATGAAGTTTCGATTGCCGGTCGAACTCCTCTTGCGTAACTCCCAGACCGGGCGCGAGTTGGATTCCCGCCAGCTTGTACACGGCGCCCGGCGAAACCGACACCGTAAAGGGGATTCGGATCGCCTCTTGCGTAACCACCGGCGCGCCTTGCGGCGCAGCGTGGATCTCCGCTTCCAGGTAGCCCTTGTCGTGATAGTAGTTGCCCAGGTAGGTCTCAATCTGGTTTGGGCTTCCCTCGCTGTCATAGGCTGAGCCGGTCAACTTGGCGAGAATTTCCGCGACCTTAGGATCAGTGGGAGCCGCCGCGCCATCCAACCGAATCTCGCCCACATCGACCGGCGGCGCAGTGATGGAAAAACTCATCGCGGTCACCTTGCCCAGCTTTTGGTCTGTGTAGGGCGTGGCCGTGACGGTGGCTTTGATGCCTTTGGCCGCCAGCATCTCTTCGAGAGCGCCGCGCACACCTTCGAGTAGTCCGCTCTCGGCTGGCACTTTGCCGTGGTACAGGGGAAAGCGATCGTGCAGCGCCGCATCCAGTTCTTTGCCTGGAGTCAACGGCAGATTCTCCAGGCGAACCGGGTAGAGATCGGTGTGCGGAACTATGGTATAGACAAGGTCCACGCCATCGAACTTGAAGAGGAGACTCTCAAAAACGCCGGTGTCCATCAGTTTCTGCGAGTGTTCCTTCATGTCGGCATAGGCCAGGACCGTGCCCTTTTTCAGCCCCGCGGCCGCCATAAGTTCCTGGTCGGAGTACTCCGGCGCGCCCTTGAACTGAATTGTCTTGGGCAGAAACTTCTGTGCGGCTGCGGGCAAACTGGATGCAAGAAGGAAAACGGCTGTCAGAATCAGAAAACACGTGCGCTTCATGATAAGGAAAGAGTAGCAAAAGGATCCGCTTGCGCGGGGAATCAATTCGCCGATGCCAATGGCTGATGGTCCATGCGTCCGAATCTCAAGCCCTGCTTACCTTCCTGCCGCGACCTTGCTTTTGAAGAACTCCAGCGACTTGAGCAGCCCTTCTTTGAGCGTGATGTGCGGCTCCCAGCCGAGCAGGGCGCGTGCCCTGGCGATGTCGGGGCAGCGGCGTGCGGGGTCATCCTCGGGCAAGGCTTCAAAGCGCAATTCGCTCTTTGAGCCGGTAACTTCCAGCACGGCCTCGGCGCACTCCAGAATCGTGAACTCGACGGGGTTGCCGATATTCACCGGCAGGTGCTCATCCGAACGCGAGAGGCGCAGGATGCCTTCGATCAGGTCGTCCACATAACAAAAGCTGCGCGTCTGGCTGCCGTCGCCGTAGATGGTCACCGGTTCGCCGCGCAGGGCTTGCATGATGAAGTTGGAGATAACCCGTCCATCGCTGGGATGCAGGCGCGGGCCGTATGTGTTGAAGATGCGCACCAGGTGAGTATTGACGCCACGCGAGCGATGATAAGCCATGACCATCGCTTCGGCAAACCGCTTCGCCTCGTCGTAAACCGAGCGTGGGCCCACCGGATTCACGTGGCCCCAGTAACTCTCGCGCTGCGGGTGCTCCAGCGGATCGCCATAACACTCCGACGTGGAAGAGTGCAGATAGCCGGCGCCATGACGGGCAGCGATTTCCAGAGTGTTTTCCACGCCTGCTGAGCCGACGCGCAGTGTTTCAATTCCCAATCGGAGATACTCCGGCGGGCTGGCCGGAGAAGCAAAGTTGAACACGTAATCAACCGCGCCCACATCGAAAGGCTTGCATATATCCAGTTCCTCAAAATGGAAGCGCGGTTCATGGCCGAGATGCGCGATGTTTTCACGATTGCCGGTGGCCAGGTTATCCACGCCGATAACTGAATGGCCCTTGCCCAGCAGGCGGTCAGTGAGGTGAGAACCAAGAAACCCGGCAGCGCCGGTAACAAGTACGCGCATGGTCAACAGTCTATACTCCAGATGAATCGTCAACAAATAGTTAATTGTATTAGCCGGAATGGCGGAGTTAGCCCTGCAATTGCTCTTCTCGCCGCTACACCAGAGGCTTGCGTGGCTTGCCTTGCAGCGCCTGATAACTTGCCGGGCGGCCCATGCTCACATAGGTGAAGCCGTGATCCATCATCTTATGCGGATTATAGAGGTTGCGCCCGTCAATCACGATGGGGAAACGAACCGCCCGGTTGAGGCGCGCCAGATCAATCTCGGCAAACTCCTTCCAGTCGGTCAGAATCAAAACCGCGTCAGCACCTTTTGCGGCTTCGTATAGGTCCGCGGCATAACTGAGCTTCTCGCTGGGTGGCAGCACCTCTTTTGCTCGCTCCATGGCTGCGGGATCGTAGGCTGTGACCAGGGCGCCGGCATCAAGCAGCTTTTTAATCACCTCAATAGCCGGTGAATCGCGAATGTCGTCGGTATCGCCCTTGAATGCCAATCCCAGGGCAGCCAGCCGCTTGCCGCGCAAGGTCCACAACGAAGCGCGCACCTTGTTGAAAAATATCTCCCTCTGGGTGTCGTTGACCCTCTGAATCTCCCGGAGAAGCTGGAAGTCAACACCCTGCTGCTGCGCCACCCAGTGAAAAGCGGCCACGTCCTTTGGAAAGCATGACCCGCCATAGCCTAGCCCGGCATGAAGAAATTTTGCGCCGATGCGGCTGTCCATGCCCATGCCTGCCGCGATGTCCTCAACGTCGGCGTCCACGGTCTCGGCCAGATTGGCCACGGCGTTGATGAAGGAGATTTTCATCGCCAGAAACGCATTGGAGGCATGCTTGATAATCTCCGCGCTCTGCGCGGAAGTTACCAGAAGTCTAGCCGGCGCCGCCGCGCTGCAAGCGCCCTGCAAGGCATCCGGCTGAGAGTAATAGCTGCCGCCGGTGAGCGGTGCGTAGATGCGCCGCAAGACTTCAGCGGCGCGCTCGGAGTCTGCCCCGACGACGATGCGGTCGGGATGCAAAAAGTCCATCACCGCCGTGCCTTCGCGCAAAAATTCCGGATTCGAGGCCACATCGAAGCTGTGCAAGGCCACACCATTGCGGTGCAGCACGCGCCGTATCCACTCGTTGGTGTACACCGGCACCGTGCTCTTTTCCACGATCACTTTATAGCCATTGATGGAGCGGGCAATCTGCGAGACCACGGCCTCAACGTAAGAGAGATCGGCTGCGCCAGTATCGCCCTGCGGCGTGCCTACGGCGATGAAAACTGCCTCGCACTGTTCTACACCGGCGCTCAGATCGGCGGTGAAGTTGACGCCGCGTCCAAGGTGCTTCCGCAGGAGCTCCGGCAAATGGCGCTCGAAGATGGGCACACCGCCGCCGCAGAGATTCTTCACCTTGGCTTCGTCGTTGTCCACGCAGGTAACCTGGTGTCCGATTTCGGCAAAGCAGACAGCAGCAACGAGTCCTACATATCCGGACCCGATCACACAGATGGAAACTGGCTTCGACATGCGCTTGAACTTTCTCCTTGGAGAATTAGCGGGTTGGGCGCGGCCGCAGAGACACAAACCAAACCCCCACCATCATATAGTCCAGCTCCTGGTTTATTGGCTAAAGAAAGGTGCGCAAGCTCCGCCACGTGGAAAGAAATTCATCAACACTGCGCTCAAATCAGGGTAGACTGAGTCGCAGTCCACACAAGAAGAGGTTGCCTCTCTGATAGAGTGAGATTGCAGAAGTATGCCCGGCAAGTGGCCTGTTTTTCTGGAGAAGCTGAAGATCCTGATGGCAATTTCCGCGCAATCCGCTCGTTCCGTCTGGGCTCCATTTCGAATCGCACCCTGGTATTCCGAGCGTGTATGGGGCTTCCGCGACCTTCATCCCTGGTATGACCGGATAGTTGCGGATGGTGAGCCCATCGGGGAGGCGTGGCTCACCGGTGACCAGTGCATTGTGGCTACGGGCGCGCACGCCGGCCAAACGCTGGGCGCGCTATTTGCCGAAGCGCATGAAAGCCTGTTGGGCAACGCTGGTTCCAGTGGCAAGGCCGACGGACCAAATGCTTCCCCTCTGCTGATCAAGGTAATCTTTGCCAAAGAAAAACTCAGCGTCCAGGTGCATCCGGACGACGCGATGGCGCAAAAGTATGGCGATCCGCGCGGCAAAACGGAGTGCTGGTACACGCTCTCAGCCGAGCCGGGAGCGCAGGTGGCCCTCGGACTCAAGCCGGGCGTCACACTGGAAGGCATCAAGGCTGGAATCGAAGCAGGCGCGCTCGAAAGCAGCCTGAACCTGCTCGATGTCGCTGGCGGAGACATGATTTTTGTGGACGCAGGAACGGTTCACGCTATCTTCCCCGGATCGATTCTGCTGGAAACTCAACAGAACTGCGACCTGACCTACCGCATGTACGACTACGGGCGCGGACGCGAGCTGCACATTCAGAAGTCCCTCGAAGCCACGCGGCTTCAAACCCGCGCGGGAAAGATTCCTCCACGAGCAATGGCAGACAGGACTCTTCTGATGGACGGGGAATATTTTTGCGTGGAGCGCATTAGTGTAGCCGGCAGCAGGACGAGTGCCAGCCTGGCTGATGAATCCCAACCGGTCCCTGGGCTCCAATACTTGTTTGTGGCTTGTGGATTGGCGAGAATTGCCGGACCGTCCTTTGAAGCCCTGAAGTTGCCCATGGGGGGCATCGTTGCTGTTCCGGCTGTTTCGCCGGAGTTTGTGGTGGAAGACCTGGGCAGCCTGGATTTGATGCGCATTACGCCGCGCTGGCCCGCAGAAAAAAGGTAACAGGAACAAGCTGAAAGAAGGGATACGCAGAATGGGCATCCGGCTTTATCTTGTACCGACCCTCGCCGTGTTTTTTGTCTGCGCTACATACTCCGCGGTTGCGCAAACCGTACCGGCGGCAACGGAAGGAAAATCGTCTTGGGCCATCGGAGCCGGTATTTCCGGTTACAACTCCGATTATGGGAATGGCCACATTCTTGGCGGAACACTGTGGATCGATTACAGACTCACGAGGGTCCCGTCATTGTTGCAGGGGTTTGCCATAGAGGCCGAGGCTCGCGACCTCAACTACTTCCGCTCGGCGACGGAAGAAACGAATCTGAGACAGGACACTGCCGGAGGCGGCCTGATTTACTCCTGGCGTCACTTTGCTAAATTTCGCCCTTATGCAAAGCTATTTGCAGAGTATGGAAACAATGACGAGGGATTGAAAACGGGAACGCGCTACCACGACTCCCGAAATTTTTTTGCCGAGGGAGGTGGCGTGGAATACCGGATGATGCGGCATCTCTGGGTGCGAGCCGATTATGAATACCAATCCTGGCCTGATATGTTCTCCAAGTCCACTGTGTCCACCGGGCGAATGAACCCCCAGGGAATTACGGTTGGCGCCATCTACCACTTCACCCGGCCCCGTCTGCATTGAGGGCAGATTGGCGCGCCGGATGGCGATTCATCCCGCAGCCGAAATCCTGAGACCGGACCTGCAACTGAGTGACTTCCGCTTGGAAGCCGCACGGGGCCTGAAAGCCTGTTCACGGCCATTTCGGGCCGCATAACTAACTCCCTGCTGCATAATCAGATACGCTCGGCTGTTTTTATACTTTTCGCTGGTTTCCTAAATCCCTTGTTTTGATGCACAATCAAGAGCAGGATGAGCTTTCGATTCGCACTGCCCGATGAACTTCGCGGAGCCGTAGACCAGGCAACCGCCGACTGGACCGTCAACAACAAAGTTGCCCGCTTCTGGCAGAAGGATCCCAGCCTGTGGACTCGCGACGGCGAGGAGAAATGGCTCGGATGGATCGACATCGTCGAGCGGCAGCAGGAGGACCTGGCAACTTTTGCCTCGCTGGGCGCGGAGATAATGACCTCCGATTTCCAAACGGTTTTGCTGCTCGGCATGGGCGGCTCCAGCCTCTGCCCCGAGGTGCTCAGTCTTACCTTCGGCCAGCAGCCGGGCTTTCCGGAGCTGCGCATTGTCGATTCCACTGATCCTGAGCAGGTGTGGACCGCCCGCAATGAGGTCAACCTGGCCAATACTCTGGTGGTGGTGGCCAGCAAATCCGGCTCCACGCTCGAGCCAAACATACTCAAGCAGTTCTTTTTCAATGAGATGAAAGAAGCTGTGGGCTCGGATGACGCCGGCAGCCATTTCATGGCCATTACTGATCCAGGCTCGAAGATGGAGCAAGTCGCCAAAGACGATGGCTTCGGCTATATCTTCTACGGCGACCCCGCCATCGGCGGGCGCTTCTCTGCGCTGTCGAACTTTGGCGTAGTGGTGGCCACGCTTGCCGGCTTGAACACGGAGAAGTTACTGACCGAGGCAACCAAAGCCACCGCGTCCGCTAAGCTGGACCCGGAGAATAATCCAGCAGTCGAGTTGGGCCTGACCTTGGGCACAGCGGCCCGCGCGGGACGCGACAAGCTCACCATCTTCACCTCGCCGGAGATCTCTGACCTCGGCGCATGGATGGAGCAGTTGGTTGCCGAGTCCACCGGCAAGCAGGGCCTCGGCATCACGCCGGTAGACCGCGAAGCGATTGCCGCGCCCGAGTTCTACGGCAAAGATCGCATCTTCGTTTACATCCGTTATGCCGGAACGGCCGATAGCAACGCGGATTCAAGCCTTTCCGCCAAGGTCGCTGCCATCGAGGCAGCCGGCCATCCGGTCGTAACCATCGAGATTGCAGACCTTTACGAGATTTTCTCGCAGTTCTTCACTTGGGAATTTGCAACCGCCGTGGCGGGCTCGGTGATGGGCATCAACCCATTCAACCAGCCGGATGTGGAATCGGCCAAGATCGAGACCCGTGCCCTGACCGCGGCCTATGAGGAAACTGGCAAGTTGCCCGTGCGCGAGCCCGTGCTGGTGACCTCCGCAGATGGTCAGGAATTCAAGCTCTACGCCACCGAGGCCTACACCGCCACGCTGAGAAAGGAAGCAAGCGCCGCCACGCTGGCAGGCTATCTGCGCGCGCATTTCAACCAGATTCATGCCGGCGATTACTTTGCCGCGCTGGCTTATCTGCCCATGTTCCCCATGCACGAGGCGGTGATTCAGGGCCTGCGTCACAAGGTACGTGACGCCAAGCGCGTGGCCACTTGCCTGGGCTTCGGCCCGCGATTCCTGCACTCCACCGGGCAGGACTACAAGGGCGGCCCCAACACCGGCGTCTTTTTGCAGATAACGGCAGACCACGCCATGGACGTGGAGATTCCGGGGCAGAAGTTGACTTTTGGCGTGGTAATCGACGCCCAGGCCGCCGGCGATTTGGCGGTGCTGGAGTCGCATGGACGCCGGGCTCTGCGGGTTCATCTGGGATCAAGTGTGACAAGCGGCCTGCAGACGCTGGCCGCGGCCATTGACGAGGCGCTCGCGTAGGGCCGGGAATTGGCCCCAAGCCCGCTTATGGTCTGAATATCTCCTCCGGTCCGCGGAACTTTTCCCCGGCAGCGGGGTTCAAGCAGATGACGGCTCCCTCCATTCCCCGTCTAATCAGGGTGAATGGGGAGCAAACTTCAGGCCCAGGAGATGCATGACGATGAATCGGCCAATGTCTAAGAAAATATTGCCCCTGACCCTGGTTTGGGCCATGTTGGTGATTCTGTGTGGCGCAATTGCGCTCGCCCAGGACGCTGCACCCGCCCCACCCGCGGCGGAAGTCCGCACCGACAACCAGATCGAAATGGACGTGGTGCATGCCCTCGATTCCACGCAGGCGCTGAAGAGCGAGCTGATCTCGCCGTCCACCATTCAGGGCGAAGTTACGCTTTCCGGGACGGTTACAACCGACTCCAACCGCAAGCTGGCGGAGACAATAGCCGGCCGCGTGGCAGGCGTAACCAAGGTGAATGACAACCTCAAGGTCGTTAGCGCGCAGGCAGCCGAGGACACGGACGACAACGGTGATCAGGAGATGGCGCAGCCCCAGCCGGAGCCACCGAACCAAGGAGCCCCAAATCCGGGAGCCAGCCACCCTGTAACACAAGACCAGATTCGCGCCGAAGTCCAATCCCAGATTCAGGCCCAAAAACAGGCTCAGCTACAGACACCGAGTGGCCCAGTGACCATTCCTCCCGGCACCCTGCTCAAGTTGCGCACCAATGAGCCGGTAGGCAGCAAGAGAGCCAAGGATGGCCAGCCGGTTGAGTTCACTGTGATTCAGACTGTGGCCGTAGGCGGCATGAGAGCCATTCCACGCGGCGCCACAGTTCATGGTGTGGTCACCCAGGTCGAGCAGTCAGGCGCCTTGGCCGGAAAGCCGGTGCTGGCTCTCACGCTCACTTCGCTGGAAATGGGCGGACAAAGCTATCCGCTTAGCACCGACCAGTTCAAGGTCAGAGGACCGGGCAAGGGTGATCGCTCGGCCAATAACATGATCGGCGGCACCATGATGGGCACCATTATCGGCTGCATCGCCGGCCGCGGCATAGGTTGCGCCATCGGCGCTGGTGCTGGTCTGGCCGCGGGCACGGCCGCTTCAGCGGCTACCCCCGGACCCGGCGTCTGGATTCCCGCCGAGGCGCTGGTCGAATTCCACCTGAGTGCCCCGCTGACGGTCAACCCGGTAAGCGCGCAAGAGGCGGCCCGTCTGGCGCAGGGGCTTTATCAGGGCGGCCCTAATCTTTACCGGCGCGGCTATTATCCCAGTGGCCAGCCGTATCCCTATGCGTACCCGCCGATTTACTACCGTCCCTACTACGCCGTGGGCGGCTACTATTACTGGCGCTGACAGCCTGACAATCGACACGCAAAATGCGGGCATCCCGGAAACCGGGATGCCCGCTAAGTTTTTGTGAAGCGTTTGGGCATTTGTACGGAGATTTCTAAAAGTGAACAAAGAAATCTGAAAGGGCGCAACTCCACAGGCTGCGGAAGAACCCATTGTTTTGAAAGGGCACGGCTTCAGCCGTGCCGTAAATGCAACAAAAACAGTAGCGGGCTTTAGCCCCTGAGGAAATGTCTATTCAACCTGCTCCTGTGCCGAGCGCCAACGCCAGCCTCCTTGTCGTCTATAATGGCGTCAGCGGTTCTCCAATTGATATGCTCTGAAAGCACATCCGCTAAGTGGCTTTTTCCTTAAGAAAAAGCCACCTCGCACTGGACTCTCAAGGGCACGTGAATTGGAGAACCGCTTTAAGAATCGCGTCAAGCGACAATTGCAGGTCAATTGCGCACGTCAGGCCGACGTCTGCGCGTAGAGAGTTGAAGGTTCAAGTCCGCCATGATCCGTTTTTTGCAGAAAGATAATCGCGTCGTCAAGGCACTTTTCGTAGTCATCATCGCCGCCGCCTCGGTGGGCATGGTGGTCTACTTGATTCCCGGCCTCACCGGCATGGGCGCTAACACAACCGACACTTACGCCACCGTCTATCCGCATTGGTACAGCCGCATCTTCTCTTCGGGAGAAACTATCAGCCAGCAGCGGGTAAGCCAGATGGCGCGCCAGCAGTTGATGCGCCGTGGCCCGCAATACGCTGACAACCCGATGATCGTCAGCATCATCGAGCGGCAGGTTGGCCAGCAACTGGTACAACAGCAGATTCTGCTCGCTGAAGCCGAGAAGCTCGGCATTTCTGCCTCTGACGACGATGTGGCGCAGTTCCTTCATCAGGGCCAGTTCGGCCAATTCCTATACCCCAACGGACAATTCATCGGCCAGGATCAATACACCAACTTCATTGCCCAGCAGTTCAATATGTCCGTGCCGGAATTTGAGCAGGAGTTGAGAGACCAGATTCTTATCAGGCGCCTGCAGTCGCTGGTGACCGCCGGCATCACGGTGAGCGACAAGGAAGTGCGCGACTCCTATCGCACGGAAAACATCAAAATCAAGTTCGATTATGCGGTGATCTCCGCCGACGACCTGCGCAAGACGATCAATCCCTCAGACAGCGACCTCCAGGCCTTCTTCACAAAGAACGCCGCGCGCTATGCCACGGCCGTGCCGGAGCAGCGCAAAGTCACCTACTTTGCGTTCACTCCCGACCAGATACCCGGTGGCGCCCCGCAGGTCAGCCAGCAGGAGATTCAGCAGTACTTCAAGGCGCACGCCTCCGAGTATTCGGTTCCCGAGCAGGCTCGTTCGCGCCACATTCTTATCAAGGTGGCTCGTGACGCCGACGCCAAAACCGATGCCGCAGCCAAAGCCAAAGCCGAAGCGCTGCTCAAGCAGATTCAAGGCGGGGCGAACTTTGCCGATCTGGCAAAGAAAAACTCCGACGACCCCGGCAGCAAAGACAAGGGTGGCGAGCTGGGCTTTGCCCGTCGCGGCATGATGGTGCCGGAGTTCGACAATGCCATCTTCACCCAGAAGATCGGCGACACCAAAGTTGTGAAAACCTCCTTCGGCTACCACATCATCCAGGTCGAGGAGCGGCAGGAAGCGCACACCCAATCGCTCAGCGAGGTGCTGCCTACGATCCAGGCCACCATCGTCCGCCAAAAAGCCGCCGCAGCCGAACAGAACTACGCTCAGGCGCTTACCTCTGAGGCCATTAAGAGCGGCTTGGCGAAGACCGCAGCAGCTCATCATCTGGAATTGACCACCACTCCGCCGCTCGGCGTGCAGGGCGTGATCTCAGCGCTGCCTGATTCCTCGCAGATTATGGGCAAGGCCTTCGAATCCAAGCAGGGCGACCCGCCGCAGTTCGCGGCCACTGGCGAAGGCTTCGCGGTTTTCCAGGTTACGGATGTCGAAGCAGCTCACGCGCCCGATTTTGCGAGTTGGAAGAGCCGCGTTGCCGACGACTACCGCAATGAGCAACTTCCTGCCCTGCTCGCGCAGAAGACCACTGAGCTCGCCGCCAAGGCCAGGACCACGCATGATCTTGCCAAGGCCGCCAAGGACATGGGCGCATCTCTCAAGTCCAGCGAGTTGGTTGGTCAATCCGGCCAGGTGCCCGATTTCGGCCAGGTTGGCCAGGTCGCCCCGCAACTGTTCAACATGAATCCCGGCGAAATCAGCGGACCCATCAGCGCGGGACGCACCGGCGTAGTTGCCAAAATCGTAGACAAGCAGGAGCCTACCGCGGACGAGATCACCAAAAACTTCGACCAGTTCCGCGATCAGATTCTCGACCAGCGCCGCGGCCAGGCCTTCAACATTTTCCTGAGCACCGTCACGGCCGATTACAAAAAGCACAACCGCATCCTGATTCCAAAGTCAAAAGCCAACGAGATCCCGGCCACATAGAAAGCAGACTAACTGGAAACACACAAAGGCCCGCATCCATTCCTGGACGCGGGCCTTTTGTCATCCACTCTCCACTAATGACTCACGACTTTGCTGGGACGCGTCTATTCGCCATTAGTCCCGAGTCCCTAGTCCCTAGTCCCTGGTCCCTGTTCTCAAAACGGTATATCGTCGTCTGAGATTTCGGCCTGTTGGGCGTATTCGTCTGGTCCGCCCGCCGCAGCCGGAGGCCGCTGGTCGAAGCTGGCCGAGGAGCCCGATGAACTCTGCGACTTGCTGTAACCGCCCGCGCCACCACCGTCTTCGCGGCCGGAAAGCAGCGAAAGATCGAAGACCACAATCTCCGTTTTGTAGCGCTTCTGGCCTGACTCCTTGTCGTCCCAACTGCGCGTCGTTAGCTTGCCCTCGATGAACAGCTTCGAACCCTTCTTCACATAATCGCGAATAATCTCGGCGGTGCGCTTGAACGCGACCAGGTTGTGCCACTCGGTGCGGTCCTGCCAGTTGCCCTGCGCGTCCTGGAAGCGATCACTGGTAGCCAGGGTGAAGTTGGCCACCATGGTGCCGCCAGGAGTGGACCTGATCTCGGGGTCCTTGCCTACGTTGCCTAAAAGAATGACTTTGTTAACGCTCTTTGCCATGTTCGTATACTCCGTTAGTTGAACAGAATAGCAGACGATCAGCGTTTACGCTCAAGTGCCCGGTTGCGCAGAGCCTTGGCCAATCCAAGCGCCGCCAATAATCCGCCAAAAGGAACGCACATCAGCGCGACGATCAGGGCAAACCAGCCGGCATTGGTGCTGGCCCCGGTGCGCGAGAACCCGCCCAGCACGGTCTCCAGCAGTACCCCGGCCAGAATCCCCGCGCCCAGCATCAACCCGCCCCATTGCAGCAGTTGACGTGTCCCGTCGCCCGGCGAAATCTGGCCTTGGCTGGATGGCTTCGAATTAGGGTTGTTCGCTTGCATCGTCACTTCTCAAAAAACCGCGGGCTGAGATTTTCCTGATCCCTGACCCCTGATCCCTTACCCCTGAATTTCAATTCGCCAGCCGCAGCATCGCATAAGTAACGACGCCGGTAACCGACACATAGAGCCACAACGGAAAGGTCCAGCGGGCAACCTTGCGATGCTGCGGAATTCGCCCGCTAAGCGAGAAAAAGAAAGTCACCAGCACCAGCGGCAGCGCCACGATGGCGAGAATGATGTGGCTGGCCAGCAGCGGAAGGTAGACCTCGCGCAGAGCGGCGTGCGCGGGGTAGCGAACATCGCCGTGCAGCGCGTGATGCGCGATGTAGCTGATCAGAAATAGCGTGGAGAATCCAAACGCGGTCATCATCGCCGCGCGATGAGCCGCAATGCGCCGCGCTCTGATAAACGTGTAGCCAACGAGCAGAGCCGTCGCGCTCAGGCCGTTCAGCAAGGCGTTGAGTGCCGGCAAAAATGCGTACTGGCTGCTGGAGGCCGCGGCGGGATGAACGTAAATCAACCAGAAAAGAAACAGCGTGGCCGCCGCGCTGATGGCCAGAATGGCGGCAACGGCAGCGCGCGTGCCTTGCTGGCGGCTATTCGTTGCGGGAACTGCGGTCGTCATGGCTTCCTCAGGGTTTCGCTGTGGCGCAAAGCATGAGCGAAGTAAACAGCAGGGGCAAATAAAGCACGCTGACCTTGAGCAGATCGCGGGCCAGCCTGCGGCTCTCGTCCTCAGTGGGCCCGCGCAGGATGCTTGCGAAGCGAATGGTATAGCCCAGGTAGACCAGGCCCAGCACGACGGCCAAAGTTGCGTATGTAACGCTCGCCAGACCCAGCCGCCAGGGCATCAGGCTCACGGGAATCATCGCCACAGCAAAAAACAGCGCCTCGCAGACCGTGGACCAGCCATCAGGCTGCACAACGGGCAACATGCGGATACCGGCGCGCGCGTAGTCGTCGCGATACAACCACGCAATCGCCATGAAGTGCGGAAACTGCCAGACAAAAAGAATGGCGAACAACGCCACGGCCGGCCACTCAATGCGCCCGCGCGCAGCAGTCCAGCCAAGCAGAGGACCCATCGCGCCGGGAAACGCGCCGATGAAAGTCGCCAGCGCGGTGACACGCTTGAGCGGCGTGTAAATTGCCACGTAAGTAAAAGCAGTCAGCAGCGCCAGGGCCACGGTAAGCGGGTTGGTGGTAAGCGCCAGCCAGCACGCGCCCAACGCCAGCGCCGCCAGACCTGCCAGCACTCCCTGGGCCAGTGAGAACCGGCCCGCGGCCATCGGGCGGTCGGCGGTGCGCTTCATGCGCGCGTCTATCCTGCGTTCCAGGGCCTCGTTCAGCGCACCCGCTCCGGCTGAAACCAGGCCAATGCCAAGCAGCGTATTCAGCAGGCCCCGTTGCACGCTCGAAATGCCCGACTGCATCGAACCCAGGTAAAATCCGCCCCAACCGGTCACCAGCACCAGCCCCACCACCTTGACCTTGAACAGTTCTCGCAGGTCGTGGATCAGCGTGGCTGTCGCGCCCGGGCTGGGCGCGTGCATATGCCCCGGGCCCACTCCCGAGCCGTGAGTGGTGACCTCTGCGGGAACTGCGGCCTGGGTAGCGGAATTCATCAGAATGGGAATAAACCTCGTTGTAGTTGAACGTAACCAATACCGCGCGAAGCCGCCAGCGAACAGGGCACGCGGTTCTTGAACCCTGTTCCCTATTCCCTATTCCCTGTCTCTCTACTGCTTGCCGAAGCGATAAACAATGCCGGTGGTGAAGCCGAGGCTTTCCTGTTCGGTCGAGCCGAAGCTGGTCATGTAAAACTCAGGCGCAACGCGCAATCCAATGTTCGGTGTCAGATTATATTCCACAGGAATGCTGGCGCTGAATGCCAGGACATATCCATTCGGCCAGAGTCCCAGATCGGTAGACAAGGTCGTGCTGTGGTTCGTGTCGCCGGAAAAGTTCCCGTAAGAGAACCCGCCCATGACGCGACCGGAGACCGAATATTTGGGTTGCAGATAGAACCGGTAAGTGGGTCCAGCCAGAAGCGCATATTGGCTGATGGCCGGATTGGTGATTCCCTGAACGTAATTCGGGTTGTTCGGCTGCAGGCCCACGTATGCGGTAGCGTAATAGCCGCGGCCATCCACCGTCACGCCCGTCCGCTCGCTGAAATAGCGAGTCACCCCAACGTTCCACGCGTATTCATGCGCGCGCTCCAAGGGGGAGCCGTGAGCAACGCCAGGACTGGAAGGATACCCTGGGCCGGGCTCAAAGCGCAGGTAGCCCATACCGGTGTACGCCTCATAAAGGTGGGCGTAGGCCTCGTGAATAGCGGCAGCGCGGCGTTGGGCGCGGCGGGCGCGAATGCGAGCCTGGACGCTCAACTGGCCTTGAGTCTCGCCGGCAGTCTGCCCGGCCTGATCCTGGTCAGGGGCTATAAGGCTGCTGCTCGAAGTTGGGCTTTGGGCCACGGCGGCGGTTACGGCGGCAAAAGAGAGCGCCAGCAGAAGGGCAAGACGGCGAGAAGAAGACATCGGTATTGGGTTTCCTCCACGGGAGTACGGAAGCGGCCTACACAGTGCTTCCCCCACTAGTTTATTAGAACACCTTGGGGCGAGCCATGGTTGTGAACCGGCGGCGGATTCACCCCCCTGCACAACGAATTCCGCGCCAGGCGCTCGCTGAGGGGCCGCCAAATCGTCCTGCCGCGCAATCCCGTCAGAATTCGCCGCTAAATCCCGCAAAATGCTCTACGATAAAGGCCAACGGAGGCCGTAAAGCGTATGGGGCGGATCTTGCTGGGAATTCTGCTGGGCATCCTGCTGGTGCCCGTTGCCGTGCTGGGATGGCTGAAATTTGGCAATGTGCCTGTCGCCGTGGCAGACCCGCCATTGCCGCAGGAGCGCCTGCTGACCGGGATTCCGCTCAATGAGCGCATCGACCGGGAAATGGTAAAGACTCCCCCTATCAAGGCCGATGAGGACAACCTGGTGGCGGGCGCCGAGGTCTACGCCGACCAATGCGCCCTCTGCCACGGTTTTCATGGCAAGCCGTCAGGACTGGGCTCGCGCATGTTTCCCTCTGCGCCGCCGCTATGGGAGAAGCACGCTCACAACGCTGTGGTTGGGGTGAGCGACGATCCTCCCGGCGAGACATACTGGAAAGTGGCCAACGGCATCCGGTTGACCGGAATGCCGTCCTTCAAGAGCGTGCTTACTGAAACTGAGATGTGGCAGGTAAGCCTGCTGCTGGCCAATGCCGACAAGCCGCTGCCCCCAGCCGCCCTGGTGATGCTCCACGGCGCCCCGCCTGCCCCATCTCCGGCTTCCCCGGAGACAAAAAAGTAGCGCGAACAAGCTTGAACCGGAGGAGGACGGGGTCCCCAGCGACGGGTCCTTGTCGCTGGGGTGGCAGGCGGGGGTTTCAACCCCCGCATAAGGTCAGCAGATTAGCGCCGGCTTTAGCCCCGGAAGAAATGGCCGCCGCTGCACTTGACGTTCACTAAGCAGGCGCAAAAAGAACCAGAAAGGACTCAAACCATGCCGATACTTGACTCGTTGCGCAAGGGCCTCAGTTTTCTGCTCTTGAGCTTTGGCGTCTCCAGCCCTGCCAAAAAACCGAGGCCGATTGCAAAGCCTGCGCCTGAACCCCCAAAGAAATAACTGGAACGTGGCTGCGCCCGCGGCAACTGAAGGGTACAGCGAGAAAATCGTGCGACCCGAAGAGTTCCCGCCCCCTCCAATGAATTGAGCCTTCAAGCCTGATCGAGCGCCATCACTGAGGTTTCTTCCCCGTGGCTGCCACCAATAAAAAGAACTTCTTCCAAGCCTTCCTCGACTTCTCCATTCTGTTTTTCGGCGTTTCAACCGCGTCGAATCTCTCGCGCACTCAGGGCCGGACAGTGAGGAACCGCGGCCTCTTTCTCTTCCGCTCACCGAGGAGTAAATGAGCTGCCCCGCCACTCAGGCTCACATTGTTAAAATCAGAGTATGCCGCTGAGTCGCCAACAGGCCCTTGATTTCTTCCACTCCCCCGATCTGATCGGCCTGGGGTTCGAGGCCGATGCCGTGCGCCGCCGCCTGCACCCCGAAGGCGTGGTCACCTACATCATCGATCGCAATATCAACTACACCAACTTCTGCACCGAGTACTGCACCTTCTGCGCCTTTTACCGGCCGCTCCCAAAAGAAGGAGTAACGGACGCGCGCTCGGAAGAAGGCTACATCCTCGATTTCGAAAAGATCTACGAGAAGATCGCCGAAACCCTCGAGATGGGCGGCACTGGTGTGCTCATGCAGGGCGGCATCCATCCCGACCTCAAAATCGACTGGTTTGAGCGGCTCTTCTCGGGCATCAAGCAGCGCTTCCCGCAAATTTGGCTGCACTGCCTCACGGCCTCTGAGGTTCTCGCCATCGCAAAGTATTCTGATCTCTCCCTGCGCGACACCATCATTCGCCTGCGCGACGCGGGCCTTGATTCCATCCCCGGCGGGGGCGCGGAGATTCTCGACGACGATGTGCGCAAACGCATCGCCCGCCTCAAATGCAATACAGAGGACTGGGTCAGCGTTCATCGCATGGCGCATCAGTTGGGCATGAGAACCACGGCCACCATGATGTTCGGCGTGGGCGAAACCTTCGAGCAGCGCATTAACCACTTCGAAGTTGTCCGCCGCCTGCAGGAAGAAACCGGCGGATTCACGGCCTTCATTCCTTGGAGCTTTCAGCCCCACAACACCGCCCTCGGCGGCCGTGGCTGGGAAGAAGCCACCAGCGTCGAATACCTGAAGGTGCTGGCTATCTCGCGCCTCTATCTCGATAACATCGAAAACGTGCAGGCAAGCTGGGTAACTCAGGGATTGAAGGTCCTCGAGTTAGGCCTTCACTTCGGCGGCAACGATGTTGGCTCGGTGATGTTAGAAGAGAACGTAGTTAAAGCCGCGGGAACGAGTAACTGCACCACCGAAGAAGAGTTGCGCCGCATCATCCGCGACGCCGGCTTCAAGCCCGTCCAGCGCGATACGCTCTATAGGACGATGTTTTTGAACTGAGCGAGCATTGTTCTGTTAGTCTGTTGCAATGTTTCTGAATAAGATATTTGAGCATTTCCTGCGGGTAGCGTCCCGAACTTGGATCGCCGGCGGAATTTGCTGTCTTTTACTAGCATCGGCTTTCGGAATTCGCACGGTCATCTTTATCCATCGGGCCGCGACGGCTAATGGAAGCGTCGTTCGCCTAATCGAAGCTACAGTCGAGAACAATGAAACGATAAATTACGCCCCGGTTTTCACTTTTACCGCGAGCAACGGATATCGCTACACAATTACTCCAAACACCGCTTCGAATCCATCGGAATTTAAGGTTGGTCAAGCTGTTCAGGTTCTATATGAAAGGAACAGCCCCTCCAATGCAAGGTTGGCGTCATTCTGGCAGCTTTGGTTTTTGCCAGTCTTGCTCTCGGGCCTTGGAATCGTTTTGGCTGGAGCAGGCTATCTTCTCCTTCGCTATGAACGCCTTCGTAATAGGCGCGCTACTGCCTTAGCTGTCAGCTTGTAGCTTTTATGCTACAATCATTTTCGTGATCGAACTCGTCCCGTACAAGAAAGAAGACGGACGCTGCCCGTACATGGAATGGTCTTCCAGTCTGCGGGACAAGAGAGCGCAAGCCAGAATCATGATGCGTCTGCGGCAGGTTCGAACAGGCAATTTGGGTGACTGCGCCTCCGTGGGTGAGGGCGTTATCGAGCTGAGAGTTCATGTGGGCGCTGGATACCGGATCTATTGTGGACGATTCGGAACCAGCCTGGTCATTCTCCTTTGTGGAGGAGACAAATCGAGCCAATTCAGGGATATTCAGCAGGCAAAAGAGTTCTGGGCTGACTGGAAGAGAGGTAGGAAATGAGACATTCTAAAGCGGGTGATTCCTTTCATGCGTGGGAGATTGAGCAGCTCCAAGCCGATCGGGAGCTCACTGTCGAATTTCTGATAGCTGCCATGGAGTCCCTCGACAACCCCGATGAACGCGCCGGCGGGTTGCTGGCGCTGCGAGACGTCGCCGAAGCTTACGGTGGCTTGGGCGCGGTCGCTGCCCAGGCAGGCATCAGCAGGGAATCCCTCTATCGCGCGCTCTCACCCAAAGGCAATCCGACTCTCAAGACTCTGATTGCCGTCCTGAACGCAGTGGGCCTTCGGCTCTCTGTCACGCCCGCGCAGCAGGTGCGGAAGCGGCGAACGAAGGCTCGCGACAATTCTCTCGCGGCTTAACTCGGTTCCGCGTTTGCTCCACTCGGAAATGACAGCCCGAGCCGTTTCGCCCATCCGCAACGGCGACCGCGCCGAATTTGCAGAAAATTTTCCTTCCTCGGCGCACAATCTAGCAATGAGCAATGATGACAGGAGCGGGCCTTTACTGACCGCTGTCCACTGTTCACTGTTCACTCCAAAAAGGGCACCCCCCTACCCCCCCTATTTCCTGTGAGACTGTGAAACTGTGAACTCCATAGCGTCTTCAGATGCGCCAAAGTCCTGGGCCTCAGGTCCTCCGGCTTTCCTTACCCCGCCCTTTTGTGGCACACTTGCATCCATGGGAAGCAAAGACAAAGGTAGAAAAGAAGTCAAGAAGGCGCCCAAGCCAAAGCCAAAACCGGAACCCGCGCAGAGACGCGAAGGATTCACGCCGGCCCCGCCGAAGTAGGACTAACCCGCACTCGCTCACCGAGCGCCGCGCGCAGACAAGGGACTGTCTTCCTTGCCGAAGGATATTTCTGCGCCATCGGCCCGTTTCGGGCAATTCGTTCGCCGCAGCCACTCCTGTGCAGCAAAAGCAGAGCCTAATCACAGCAATCTCCGATCGATTAGGTTAGTTTGAAGACAGATTTTTCACCGGGGGTGTACCCGTGCGTTGGAAATCTGCCACAACCCTGCTCGCCGCCGCTCTGCTCTTAGCCGCTGCCGAGGCGCAGGAACCTATCAATCCTACGAATCTCTCCGCCAGCTCCGCCCTGCCTGTCGTGCAGCCTCCTGGCCGGCCCGCCGTCGGCATCGCGCTTGAAGGCGGCGGCGCTCTCGGCATCGCGCACATCGGCGTCCTTCAGTGGCTTGAAGAGCGTCACATCCCCGTCGACCGCATCTCCGGCACTAGCATGGGGTCGCTCGTCGGCGCTCTCTACGCTTCGGGCGACACGCCCGCCCAGATGCGTGCACTCGCCGTCAGCGATGCCTTCACCCGCGTCTTCACGCTGCAAACTCCCTATGCCGACTCGAGCTTTCGCCGGCGTCAGGATCGCCGCCAGCTTCCGGATGCGTTTACCATCGGTCTCCGCCATCGGCTGACCCTGCGCAATGCCCTTCTCACCGACCGCGGCGTCAACGAGTTCCTCACCGTCAACCTGCCCAACTACAACAGCGATGAACTCGACTACAACCAGCTTCCCATTCCTTTTCGCTGCGTGGCCACTGACCTGAACACCCTCGCGACGGTCACCTTCGCCTCCGGGCCGCTGCCTCAGGCTGTCCGCGCTTCCATTTCCATTCCCGGCGTTTTCCCTCCGGTTCAGGATCGCAACGGTCACTATCTGGTCGATGGCGGCATTCTCGACAACCTGCCCACCGACGTTCTCAAGCACGACCTGCACGCCGACATCATTATCGCCATTCGGCTTGAGGACGCGCCCCTTGCCAACTCCGACACCACGTCCATCGTCGGCGTACTTGACCGTGCGTTCGATGCCGGCATCCAACGCAACGCCTCGCAGGCTGAGCAGCTTGCCGATCTCGTAATCCATGTGCCGGTCGCCAGCTTCTCCGCCACCGACTACGCTCGCGCGGCCGCTTTGATCGACGCCGGCTACAAAGCCGCCGAGCAGAACCGCGCAGCCCTCTTGCGGTACGCTCTTGACGCCGACGGATGGAAAGCCTATTTGGCTGCGCGAGAGAGCCGCCATCGCCCGCATCCCGGCGTGTTGCTCGAGGTTCGCGTCGAAGGCCAAAAGCCGAAACCGGATCCGGGCGCCGTGCGCGAGGTCCTCCGCGACCTCAAACCGATCGAGGGCCAGCCCATCACGCCCACCGCCACCCTCAACGCCCTCAAACCCGTCCAATCCAACGGCGAAACCTTCGCCAGCTGGGAGACTTTTGCGCCCGCGCCCTCAGGGTCTGCGCCGCCTTTATCGAGCACGCCCGACACTGGCCTCCTCGTTCGCCTCAGCGGCGACCGCATCGGCCCGCCTTATTTGCTCATCAGCCCGGAACTGGCTGCAGCTACCTCGAACATTACCCGTGGCGAAGTGACTCTTCGCCTGGTCGATCAGGGCCTTGGCGGTTTCGGCTCCGAGTTACGCGCCACCGCGCGCATCGGTTACATGACCGATCTCTCCGCCGAATACTACCGTCTGCTCACGCCCGACGGCTATTTCCTTGAGCCGCGCACGGGAATTGTTCGCGAGCCAGTCTACATCTGGGCCAACCAGAAACGCGTCGCCGAACGATTCCAGCAGAATCTTGACGCGGGTCTGGAAGCCGGCCGCACCTTCTCCAATCAACTGCAGGTGTCTGCCGATTGGCGCTCCGAGGATACTCGCTGGAGTCTCGTCACCGGCTCAGGCGGCGGGCCGTATCTCTCTGGAACAGCCCAGTCCGGCCTGCTGCACCTCAACATCGATCAGGCATCATCCGGCGAGATTTCGCCCAATGGCTTCCGCCTGGCAGCCTCGGCCGGCGCACTCTACCATGCCGCGCAAAGCGCTAACGCTCCGCAGGTCAAGCTCACCTTCAGCACAACCCGCTCCTCGAGCCAGGCCAACATCTTCGGCATCAGCGGCGAGATCAACTCTTACCTTCGCGCTAACGTCGCTCAGCCCTATCGCTTCACTCTCGGTGGTCCAATGCGCCTCTCGGCATCCTCGTTTGATGAGTACCGCGGCACCGACACATACCTGGCTCGCGCCGGCTATATGCACCGCCTGGCGGCCTTGCCAACCGGCCTTGGACAAGGCCTCTACGGCACCTTTGCCTACGAGGCCGGCGAAATCTGGTCGCCGGAATCCAAGTCGATTCTCCGCCAGGACGGTCTCGCGGGCCTGGTGGCCAACACGCCGCTCGGCCTGTTCACCTTCGGCGTATCGGTAGGCGACGCTGGACACCGCAAGGTCTTCGTCACCCTGGGCCGCTGGTTCTGAGGATTGTGTATTATCACTAGGAGACGACAATATGCGCATGCACAATCCGCCACACCCCGGCAAAGTGCTTCGGGAATTCCTGGGCGACACAAACGTTACGGCAGCCGCAAAGCATTTGCGGGTTTCTCGCGCAACCCTCTCCCGCGTCCTAAACGGCAAGGCCGGTATATCGGCCGATATGTCGCTGCGTCTTTCCGCGGCATTTGGCACTCATGCGGAAATCTGGTACGAGCTGCAAACCGATTACGATCTTTGGCAAGCATCCCGAAAAAAGCAGCCGAAGATCGAGCCGTTCAGCCGTGCTGCTTAGTAGTCATTAGCCCATACACACAGAGGCCCTCCCGAATGGGAGGGCCTCTGTGTATGTATCTCTTAACAGTCGCGGCTTACGCCACCACTTCAATCCCCATTGAGCGAGCGGTGCCCTTGATGCTCTTGATGGCCGTCTCCACCGAAGCGGCATTCAAGTCGGGCATCTTCTGCGTAGCGATCTCGCGCACCTGCTTTTCGGTCACTTTGCCGATCTTTTCCTTGTTCGGCGTGCCCGAGCCTTTGGCGATGCCAGCCGCCTTCATCAGCAGAACCGAGGCTGGCGGCGTCTTGGTGACAAAGGTGAAGCTGCGGTCGGCAAAGACCGAGATGACGACTGGAATTACCAGCCCTTCCAGCTCCTTGTTCTGCGTGCGCGCGTTGAACTGCTTGCAGAACTCCATGATGTTGACCTGCGCCTGGCCCAGCGCGGGGCCAACCGGCGGCGCCGGAGTAGCCTTGGCGGCAACAATCTGCAGCTTGACGTAACCCGTAATTTTCTTCGGAGGTGCCATGTATGTTCCTTCGGAACCAGCTTCGAGCTTCTAGCTTCTAGCTATCAGCTGGTATGTCACTGTTCAAATTTTGGTAACGAAGTTTCCGCGTTCGCCTACAACCGAGGGCTGCTAGTTCACCCGGACGGCTAGAAGCTGGAAGCTAGTAGCTGGAAGCTGCGTTACTCAATCTTTTCCACTTTGCCGAACTCCAGCTCGACCGGGGTGGAGCGTCCGAAGATGGTCACCATGACCTTTAGCGTCTCGCGATCTTCGTTGATCTCATCCACCACGCCGTTGAAGTTGGCAAATGGCCCGTCGGTAATGCGGACCTGTTCGTTCTTCTCAAACTTGATTTTGAGCCGCGGCTTGTCCTTGGCGGTCTCGGAGCGGAAGAGAATCCCACTAACTTCTTCCTCGCTCAGCGCCACCGGCTTGTCGCCCGTCCCCAGAAAGCCCGTCACCTTGGGCGTGTCCTTCAACACGTGCCACAAGTCGTTGTCCAACTCCATCTCGACAAGCACATAACCCGGCAGGAAAACCCGTTCCACGGTCCGCTTCTTGCCGTTGACAATCTCCGTTACCGGCTCGGTGGGAATCATCACCCGGCCCACTCTGTCGCCCAGCCCGAAGGCCTGCACCCGGCTTTGGATGGACTCGCGCACCTTGCGCTCAAAGCCCGAGTAGGCATGCAGAATGTACCACCGGAAGCGCTCGTTGCGCACCGGCGGAATCTGCTCGGCAACTTGTTCAGTCTGACCAGGCAGCCCAGCTTCTTGCGCTGGTCCAGCTTGTTCGACTTGCTCGGTTTGATCCAATTCTTCTTCTGCCATCCTCTGCTCTCGTTTCGCTTTCGCAGTTACGGCTATAGCATTTTCGGAATTGCTCTGCATCGAAAACTCACACTCAAGTGGCCTTTTCACCAGGGAAAAGCCACCTTTCAATGCCCTCAAAACGCCTGCGTGAATTCCGAAATTGCTCTAAAACCCGCCCAGACGGCCCAACAACGCATGCAGGCCAAACTGAAAGATTGTGTCCACCACGAAAAAGAACGCGCCAAAGATGCCCACCGCGATGAGCACCACAACGGTTGTGGCTTGCACTTCCTTGCGCGACGGCGCAACCACCTTGCGCATCTCCCCGCGCACATCGCTCAAGAACTGCGTGAATTCATTCCATTGCCCAACCACGCTGCCAATAATCTTGGACACGGGATTTGTCTCCTGCCGCTTCGCCGGCGGCTGCCGCACTTCACCATTCACGATTGCTGCCTTCGATGCCATGGTTCAAATTCCTTCGCGCCAAGCGTAGCGCCGAGCGCACAACTTAATCTGGCAGGGGCGGAGGGATTCGAACCCCCAAGTTCGGTTTTGGAGACCGACAGTTTAGCCGTTGAGCTTACGCCCCTAAAAACAGGGGTCAGAGGTCAGGATTCAGGAGTCAGTTCTTAGCGCCTCAGTCTGCACGCACTTACTGATCCCTGATCCCTGATCCCTGGTCCCTACGTTACTTCGTTTCCTTGTGCGGCTGGTGCTTGCGGCAGCGATTACAGAACTTCTTGAACTCCAGACGGCCAGTGGTCGTCTTCTTGTTCTTCGTAGTCGAGTAGTTCCGCTCTTTGCACTCAGCGCACTGCAATGTGACAATTTCCCGCATTCTGAAAAATCCTTCCGGTCGTCAGAAACCAGGGCCGCTTTCCCTGCTCTAGTCCCTATTCCCTAGTCCCCGTTACTTAATAATCTCCGAGATAGTGCCCGCGCCCACTGTGCGACCGCCTTCGCGGATCGCAAACCGCAATCCCTTTTCCAGCGCCACCGGCGTAATCAGCTCCACCTCGAGCTCCACGTTGTCGCCCGGCATCACCATCTCCACGCCCTCCGGCAACTGCGCCACTCCCGTGACATCCGTCGTGCGGAAGTAGAACTGCGGACGGTAGCCCTTGAAGAACGGCGTGTGACGACCGCCTTCTTCCTTGCTCAACACGTACACCGAACCCTTGAACACCGTGTGCGGCGTGATCGATCCCGGC
>Ga0187847_10000273_pt1 | contig 62153 bp, 42 predicted proteins | sample June2016WEW_4_10_FD_132458 | JGI IMG/M metagenome (GOLD analysis project Ga0187847, IMG submission 132458) | Peatland microbial communities from SPRUCE experiment site at the Marcell Experimental Forest, Minnesota, USA - June2016WEW_4_10 | ecosystem: Environmental > Terrestrial > Soil >...
ACTACCTGGTTGATAGGCAGGATGTTGAAGCGCAGTAATGCGTGTAGCTTACCTGTACTAATCGCCCGTTCGGCTTGACCATAAAATTTACTCGGTGCAGAAAGCAGTTGTCAGTTCTCAGTTGCCAGTTCCCAGCTCGAACCTGAACTGGAATTAGCAATGTTGTTAGGAAGTCGTCAGAACCTGGATGACTGAGAAGCAATTTCGACTGACGACTGCGCGCCGACGATATAAGCCTCTGTAGTAAGCTGTACCCAATCTATTCAGTTGTGAGGCTTCGTCCTCACGCTCTTTGAAAGTTTGCAGCGAGTTCTTTAGTCAACGTCAATCCGACCAACGAATAAACGACCGCTGCTCCGACTTGTCGGTGATCTTACCGCGGGGGTTCCACCCGTTCCCATCCCGAACACGGAAGTTAAGCCCCGCTGGGCCGATGGTACTGCGCGCGAAAGTGTGTGGGAGAGTAGGTAGTTGCCGGCATAAATAAAGGCCATCGAGATAAATCTCGGTGGCCTTTTCCTTTGGTATGCGTCCAAGCGTCCAAGCAGGAAATCCCAGTCGGCCAATGCTTCACGCGTCACTACGCAACCGCGAAGGTCAAAGGGCCAGAGCTTTGTGAGTTCCGGCCCTCTCGGCTTTCCCAGAAGTGTTTTTTTCCCCACTGGACTACTGACTACTGGTGAAGTAAGGGGCCTCGACCCCTCGACCGGTGTAACAAGTTAACAAGTAACAAGTACTCAAGTACTTGTCGCGGACGCTCTTCTTGGAAACCTTAATCCTTACTGTCGACCTTGATGACCCTTTTGCTGAAGGAATCGGCGACATAGAGATCACCCGAAGCGTCCAAAGCTACGCCTATCGGAACATCCAAGCCGCGCCTGACTGTAGTCAGTGTTCCGTCAGAAGTTATCTCGGCCAGCGAGTTGGTACCGGTGTCCGTGACGTAAAGGTCGCCCGCAGGATCGACAGCCACGTACATCGGAGCAACCAGTCCGTTGCCTAGCGTCGTTTGAGTTCCGTCAGGGGCTATCTTGAATACTGCCGCGCTGTAGGTGTCCGCAACGTACACGTTACCGGCTGCGTCGACGGCGACTCCTACGGGAGTATTGTATCCACTGCCCAAATTGGTTTGAGTACCATCGGGCGTAATCTGAGCCACGAAATCGTTCCAAGGGTCTGCGGCATACACGTTACCTGCCGCGTCTACGGCTACGCTCATCGGCATGTAAAACCCACTGCCCACGGTTACCTGCACTCCGTCGGGCGTGACTTTGTAGATGACTCCGGCTTGGCTGTCGGCCACATACACGTTTCCAGCCCCATCTACAGCGACGGCTTGCGGAACCATGAATCCGCTACCCACGATGGACCGCTTCCCCTCTGGCGTCACCTTGAATACGTGCTGCAGGGCACTGTCAGTAACATACAGGTCTCCCGACGCGTCGACGGCGACCCCCTGGGGACTAATTAACTTGTCAGCGGCTACGCTGCTCTGCGAGGTACCAATATCCAAGACCGGACCGGCAGAAGCGTCACTGCCAGCTGGGGGGGGCGCCGGCTTCGCCACGGACCGAACTGCAGCCGCCCTTTCATTGGCTGCGCGAATCCAAGGCGGCATTGTAGATTGCGCCGAACTCCCATTGTTTGACTGAGCGCCGTTGGGTGGTGCCTGCGACTGCGCCGCGCCGGCGAACACGGCGCACGCTATGGTTGAAAACAGCAGGTTCCGAGCAATCTGCCGGAACCGAACCGGACCTGAGGGCAACTCAAAAGATCGCTTCATTGGAACCTCCTTAAGGTTCTCCTACTCGGAATTCAACAATCTGCGGAGACAGCCAACCAACCGCGTGAACAAGAGGTCAAACCTACCTGAAATGCGTTCACTGCCACACCATCATGTTATCTTCGTGCGCCGTCCTATTTGAACAGGTCGCTCAGATCCTTTGTCTTAGGATCGGCGGCGCCCCCTAGCAGAGGCGTGACGTTAAAGATCTCCTCGATCGTCTTCAGGGTTGAGCTGTGGTCGTAGCGAATCTTGTTGGTATAAGCTGTCTTGCCCTCTCCTTTGGCAAGCGGCGAGAGCAGAAAAACGAAAATCGGTCCGTCGCTGTACTGGTCGGTATCTTCTGCTTCATCCCAGATTACAAACAGGGCGCCACCTTCCTTGTACGCATCCGACTCCAGGATGACAGGCAGATTCTTCTTCAGCCATTGATCGGCGCGTAAGGTGTTGCTCCCAGGTTCACTCGGATCGCACGAAGCTATACCCTCATGCCCCTGATGGCATAAATTTGGAATGATGAGGCTGTACCGCGCCGTCGTATGGTCGGCCAGATCTGTGGCCAGCTGATAATAGGGCACGACGTGAGCGAGACACTCGGGTGAATTGGGATTTAGCCCGTCATTTACATCGTTGAAATAAACCGGGGCGAGGTGGTTCACATCAACATAGCTGAAATCAAGCGGGCACACGCCGAACACGGGGCTGCCATAATCCGGCTCAGCATACGCCTTCCAGGAAATGCCTGCGTCTTGTAGAAGTCTTACCAAATGCTTCGAGTGGGGCGTAATTCCAGGCACCTGGCCGGGCTGAGTATCAGCGAGCAGGCCGAAGTTGGTCCCGGCTTCCAGCCACAAGTAGTTCGGCTGGCTGGGATGATTTCCGGGCGGATTGAAATATTGCAGCGGCTGAGCCGCTATTTTCTTCAGCGTGTTGTTGATGTACGGAGCAAGCGGGTTGTGGTCGATGTCTGGGTCATTGAAGGACGCACCGGCGTCGTTCCCCTTCCGGTTGTGATTCTCCATCATCACCACAAAAACGGTCTTCACTTTGCTCATTTGTGAATGCGCAAGCACTGACGTCACGACAAGCAAGGAGAGAATGGTTAAACTCGCTCGCATATATTTCATGAAAACCTCATCCTGGGAGTTCTATAAAATTGTTGAGTCGGCTGATGACAGCGTTCTTGTTGGCATCGGCTCTCAGCCTTTGAGGACCGACGGCCGACGATACTCTTCGATTGTGGCCGGAAGATCAAGGCTGTGTGAATGTTTTGTTACAATCCTTGGACGTGCACTCGTTGTCTACAGTACGGTGCTCCGATCTGAAGAGCGCACGATTGCCCCGGCGTTCCTTATGTCACTTGTTTTGCGGAGAGAATTCTTCATTGCGTTCGCTCCGATCCTAGTGACGCCGAGCCTTGTGGGACAGCAGACATTCACAGGTATGAGGTTGGTGCAATCGAGAGGCGGGCACGCACTCGATCTGGATCAGCGAACAGCTTCAACTGCTCGGACACGAGGTGATCGTGGCGAACGTGCGGGAGCCGCGGGCGATCTCTCATAGTGACCGCAAGAGCGACCAGGTCGATGCCGAGAAGCTGGCGCGCTTCGCCCGGCTTGATCCCAAGATTCTGCGTCCCATCGCGCATCGAACGCTGCAGCAGCAGGCACTGACGCTGATCTGCGCACGTGACCTCATGGTTCCTCTATCTCATCCCGTCCTCTCAATGTACCGCCCTCACTACCTGCGTGGCGTCCTCGACGAAAAGTGCCACGACCGCATCCGCGTCCTTCGCGTTGTACGCTCTAAGGAATTCCGGCCTCACCTGCACCCCCGGTTCTGGGTTCGACGGTGGCTTAACTCCCCGGCAGTTGTTCCGACGTGTTTAGGCTGAACATTAACAATGCGGCTGCTACGAGGTTCCGGAGCTGTTCCTCTCCGATGCCGCAATTCCGATTGTGATGTCGGACTGTTCAGGATTGCCCCAAGCCGAACGCTATGAAGACGAGATTGAGAGGCGTCTGTGGGAGTGACTGAGTGACTGCCGTCACTGCTGAGCGATTGGTCCCGCGCGACAATCATTGGGAACACGACTCGAACCACGGCAGGTTCATCGATGACTCTCAGGACGAGGTTGAGCCTTCGGTTCTTGATTGGGATACCCGTGTTCTGCGCTTTGCTGTTCATACCCGCTGGTTCCCTCAGGTTTTGGCAGGGCTGGGCATATCTGATGGTTTGGATTCTCCCAACGCTATTCGCTTTTGCTTATTTCTGTAAGCACGATCCACAATTGATCGAACGCAGGCTGCAGAGGAAGGAAAAAGTGCAGGAACAGAAGCTAATCATGAAGTTCGCCTTCATGACTTGCTTGATCGGCTATTTGCTCCCTGGTCTCGACCACCGATTTGGCTGGTCTCACTTGCCTCTGTGGTTGACGATTCTCTCGCAGGCATTCGTTCTTGCCGGCTTCCTGATGATCTTTTGGGTCTTGAAGGCGAACAGTTTCGCTGCCGCCACCATTCGAGTCGAGCCCGACCAAAAAGTGATTTCGAGTGGGCCTTATCGCATCGTCCGCCATCCTATGTATTTGGGTGCCAGCGTGATGTTTTTGTTCGCGCCGTTGGCGCTCGGTTCATACTTCGCCTTGCCTGTCTTTGCCCTCTTCATCCCCATCATCGTTTTCCGGCTGCTCAATGAGGAAAGGATTCTTCGCCAAGAACTGCCCGGCTACAATGAATATTGCCTCCACACTCGCTTTCGTCTGGTGCCTTACCTCTGGTAGGTTCCCTCGCTGCGGATGAGAGTATTCCTGCTCACTGACTTGCTCTTGTCGCTGTGCTACGGTTCAGGACTAAACCGATCGGTTAGGAGGAAATTATGTTCGGAGGTCTACTTTTCGTGGTGTGCGTCATCCTGCAATTTCATTATCATGACACGATTCCGTGGTACATCTGGGTGCTTGCCCTGATCGCACAGTTTGTTGCTTTCGGCGAACCAGCGATGCGATCTGCCACAGCTTCGAAGAGGAACTGAATATGCGGCAGGCTACGCGGAGGGGCGGCACGATGTAGCGAGCGCAGTCTCTGCATCGTGGAAGCAAATGTGAAGGCTGGCACTGCATGGAGTATTTCGCCACGCGACACCGTGTGTCGGGAGCAGCCTATTTCCTGCTGCTCATGGTGTTTGCCATCATGCCGCTTCTCGTGTAAAGGAACGAGAATGTCACTGGCTACTTGGAACGCGGAGCTAAGAAGCTTTCTCCAACCGCCATTTCATAACGCTGCTTGTGCCGATCCGATTCAGCTCTTGGCAGAGCATCCTGATGGTTTGTGAGCGGTCGTGCAATTGGCGGAGTTGAGAAGCTGTCAAAGGTGCTGGCTGTCCGAATGTTTCGATTTGAACGTCGATGAGCACACGGACTTCATCCTTGAGGGCAGTGGCTGGGGTTGTCATCATGGGAGCCTCAACCACATTTTAGCCGACCGGGTTCGAAGTCAGCCAGCGTTGCTCTGGCACGGGTGCCATTTTCTGTGGAAGAGTAACCCGGATTCGGAAAGGCTGAGGCAGCCTCGGTTTGCGGAGCGAGCAGGTTTATGAAAAAGAGACTTCAAAAGTGGTCGCTCATTCTGAGCAGTGCATTTCCAAGTGCCACGAATCCTTATTGGCGTGCGTTGCCGTTACGGCGCATGAAAAGCCTCCTCGCAGGTGTGTTCTTCACCGGCGCCGTAGTTGGTTTCGCGGCTGATCTGGCACAACTCAACGTGCAGCGGTTGGGTCGAGGTCTCTTCTGGCCCGTCTTATTTGGTGCGGCGGCAGTCTACGCTCTCGTTAGCAGAATCAAAAGAGTCCGCCCTGTCTTTCTGATCTTTATTGTCGTCCTCGTACCATACCTTGCAGGCGGGCTGTCCGGTTTAGGCTGGACGGGGCTCGGCTGGCTAACCTATCCGATCTCGCTTACCGTCTCGCCATGGCCGCTCCCACAAGCGCTGAAAGAACGGATCGTGTTCGATGCCGTTGGAATCTGGATCAGTGTAGCCCTCGGATTTCGATTGCTTTTATCTTTCCTATCGAACGAAGGCTTGTCCAACGTGCGGATGCAGACCGAACTCTCGCTCGCGCACCGCATTCAGACAACTCTGGTGCCAACCCTTTGTTTTCAGACCCAGAAGTTCGAGGTCTATGGCAAATCCATTCCCAGTACGGAAATGGGTGGCGATTTGATCGATGTCATCGAGAGCGAGGGAAGTCTGATCGCGTATGTTGCCGACATTTCCGGTCATGGTCTTCCCGCTGGTCAACTCATGGGGATGTTAAAGGCCGCACTGCGGGTCTCTCTCCAGTTCCATCAACGACCCGTGGCTTTGCTCGAAAGTGCAGACCGTGTGCTGCCTGCCGTCAAGGAACCGAACATGTACGCCACGCTTGCCTTGCTGCATTTCGACGGCTCGGCCCAAGCCGAGTACGCCTTGGCGGGGCATGTCCCCATCCTGCACTATCGCCATCGCAGCGGCGACACGGCTCGGTTTTCCATGGAGCAGTTTCCCTTGGGTCTGATTCCCGGTGGGCGCTATGAGAGCCAGCGCGTCAGTTATTCACCGCGTGACCTGTTCCTGCTACTCACCGATGGCATCACGGAAGTAGTCAACGAGCGAGACGAAGAGTTCGGTCTGGCACGCCTGGAGCGGCTGCTGAGTCAACACGCCGCCCAGCCCCTTTCGCAGATTTGGGAATTGGTCATGGGAGAAGTGAAGCAGCACGGCGTGCAACAGGATGACCAGAGTCTGCTGCTGCTCCGCGTCCGTGAGTAGGTGTTTCCGGGTTTCTCACACATGCATGTGTGATCTCCTCGAAGAGGACTCACGGTTACCAATCGCAGTCAAGACGGCGCTTATGTACTCGGGCTGTAGTCGCAGATGAGAACGGTCAGATCGTCGTCCTGCGAAGCGGACCATTGCTGGACTGCGGAGATGATCCGATTCGAGGCGGCGGACGGAGCAAGCTCAGCCGTTTGCCGCAACACATCGGACAGCGCGTCTTGCCCGAAGAAATCTCCCTTGGCGTTGGCGGCATCGACAAGGCCGTCGGTGTAGAGCAGGAAGCGATCACCCGGTTCCAGCGGATGGACCGCGTTGGCGAAGGTGGCAAAGTCGAAGGCCGCGAGGATCAACCCGTTCTCGATGATTTCGAGCACTCTTCCGCGGCGCAGCAGGAGCATGGGAGGATGCCCCGCCGCCGAATATCGCAGTTCCCGCGATTGCGAGTCGAGGTAAACGTAGGCCGCGGTTACGAACTGGTCCTGCGTGTTGCCGCAAAGAACGGCGTTCATTCCCGCCAGCAATCGGGCGGGATCGGCGGCGTTCTTGCGCTGAGCCGTAGCCGCCACTTTCACCATGGAGGCGATGAGCGCGGCAGGAACACCGTGGCCGGAGACGTCAGCGATAAGAAGCCCGGTTTGCGTGTCGTCAGCCACGATGAAGTCGTAGAAATCTCCGGCTACGGAATTCATGGGCACGTAACGGGCAGCGACGCGGAAGTTGGCCGAGTCGGGGAACGCGGCGGGCAGAATCGACAACTGGATCTGCTTGGCTACCTCCAGTTCCTTCTGAATCTTACTGAGCTGTAGGTCCCGCTGTAGAGTCTGGCGCGCAGCCACATATCCCAGAGTTCCCAGAAGCACCACAAAACCAATGGGCTCTACGTCGGGGAGCCGAAGCCCGAGCGCACTCCGGATGTTTTCCCATAAAACGAAGGCCACAAAAATCAGCAGGCCGGGGCGGATCACCAGAAGATCTTGATTATTCGACCTCCTGCCGATGGACCGCGAGGCCACAATTATTAGGGCTGCGATGATCGAGAGATTGGCGATCTGGACAAAGATACGTTGCGGTCCGAGGGCCACCGTCGCCACAGCCAGAGAGCCCAGCACGATTCCGAGCGCGTAGCTCAAGATCGTGGCCTGGCGGCGGAGGAGACCGGCGGCTTTGAAAAACAAGAATGCGGGAATTGCGACGGTGAAATCGAGCGCGGCGCTGAGCCTTGGGTAAATCGACGAGCCCTGCATGGTCAGCACCATCAGGTTTGACACCATCCACATGCGCAGGCCATACAGAACGGCAAAGAGGGCGAAGTAAATCAACACAGGATCGAGCTTGCGGCGTATGGCGGAAAACAACGCTGCGACCAGCCCCACTGCGGCGATCGCAGCGCCGAGAGAAAGAAGCGGAGCGTCGCGGCGAAAAGCCTGCAAGACCTGGTCGGCACTCATCTCGGCAGAGGGAGCGTGCATGAGAGAGGATCTTAAATCATTTTCGGTCCACCGGAAGCTGACCAAAAGCGGGATTCTCGTGGTTTTCAACCCGTCTTTGCCCGAAGCGGATTACTGCCGGGTTGTGATCGTAAGCCGCTCAGAATCGATACCAAATTCGGAGATCGCTTTCGACAAGCCCGTGACTCGGGAGTCATGTTCACAACAAAGTGAGAGGTTTTGGGTTCCGCTCTAGTAGAGTGCGCAGGTATGCGTCTATTTCTTTTTGCTTTGTTGACCGCTTGTCTGCTTCGTGAATTCTCTGCACCACCGCGAGAATCTCCTTAATCCCGATTACAACGTGGCGGGATGCGCGGTCGTCCGCGACGGGAACATGATTTATGTGAACGAGGTTTTCGGACAAGGTCTGCCCAAACTCTGTTTTTGCAGTCATTCGGACACTTCAAAACAGACCCCGCCCGCAGAATCGACCATCCATTCAACGTTACCCGGAGGCGCGTCCGACTGACCGTCCAGAATCTGCCTGGCGAATCTATTGAACCTTGCCGCCCTCTTCAAATGAGACCACAACCACGAGCTTGACGACCGGGATGCCTCTCTTGATCAAAGGCTTGTAGCGCCATTGCTTCACGGCATGGATCGCCGCTTCGACCAGCAATGGATTGCCATCGATCACATTGACCTGCTCGACTGTGCCATCTTCTTTGAGCGTGACGTCCATTACGACATCGCCCGAGACGTGCTCCTTGGCCGCTGCCGCGGGATAGTCGGGCGTGACTTTCGAGATCAGTTTCGGTACCAGCCGCCTTCTGGGCGGAATCAGGATCGGCGTGCCAAACGGGAGCACCCCGGGTTTCTGCACCACATTCCGATTGGCTTCAAAGATCTGCACCCACATTTTTGAATCGCCATAAACCAGCTTGGCGATTCCCCAGAAGGTACTGTGATCGTCGGCTTGTCCAACCGTGTAGGTGAAAGGCTTTTGCATTTCACTCAGGCCTTCAGGAAGCGTCTTGACAGGAAGCGTCTTAAGCGGCACAGCAGCATACTCGCAGCATCCCCAGTTGCCGATCTCCAAACGGATGTCCGTGCGCTGCTGGTCCCCGGCCTTGAGCGCGATCCCTGTCACCATCGTTGTTTTGAACCCCGGCGCTTCGGCCTTGACGGTGTAGCGACCGGCGGGGAGATCGCTGGCCGCATACTGGCCGGCTTCATTGGTTTTCAAGGTACGGGCCTGCGCAGTGTCAGCGTTGGTGATGGTGATCGTCACATTCGTTACCACCGCTCCTGCGGCATTGGTGACTTTTCCCGCCAAGGTCGCCTCTTGACCTCCGGTGGATGGAAGGGGCGGAGTCTCGGCCTGCTTCAATGGCGCGGGGGCCATTTCACTCACTCCGTAGCCGCAGGCGGATGTTGCCGGTATTCCGATGGCAAGCACTGCCACGGCAGCCTGCCTGGCCAATCTTGAGAGCGACCTAGGAAGCTGGGCGGTCGGGCTCGGCCCGCGGGTAGGCCGCAGTCTTTCCAGCTCTGTCCTCAGATTCCACCCCGCGGAGTCCAGTTGGCTACGAGAAGCGACCTCGCGTTTGTTGAGGGCGAATAGAGCGCTCCGTAAGCCGGCATCCGTGCTGGCTGCGCCAGAAGCGCTAATTGAGATAACTTCATCCAGTAAGTTGACGGTGTCTAGGTTGACGGCGCGCAGCCACGCGGCCACACGCTGGAAGATTTCCACTCCTTGGGGTCCTTTGCAAAATCGCTTCGCTACCGCCGCCGTGTGGTCCAAGCCGATGGCGTTTTGCATGAGGCTGCCGTTGCTCCAACATCTGGAGCCAAACAGATCCAGCGAGAGGTTGCAGGCAAGATCAGCAGCAGCATCGGACAAGCTGTACACTCTGGCGAGATAATCCCCCCTCGCTCGTCCGAGTTCGATCATTCGTTTCTCGAGAGGAGTACCCGCATAAATCTCGGCTCGGCAGAAATTCAGCGGGTTCCCGCAGAAGCGCCGCATAAAGGCTGCGTCAGAACGCAGAGTGTCGAGGGTCGCATCGGGATTGAAAGTCATCAGGGTAAATTGCGCGGAAATGTCCAGTTCCGAGCAGGTCTCCAGAGCGCGCTCCGAATCTTGTACGCTCTGGTTCCGCTCCAGGGAAAAAAGTCCACGCTCGGTGGCCGACTCGACCCCAAGGAATACCCGCACCAGACCCAGTTCTTTCAATCGTCGCAGTACTCGGCGATGGGCATCGGCAGGGCGGCACTTGATCACCAGAGCAATGTTTTCCAAGCCTCGTTTTCTCAACGCCTTCTCGAATGCCGATATTCGGGCATGGTTGCTGGCCTCGGAAGGAAGCAGAAAGTTGTCATCGTGAAAAACGAATTGACGCGAGCCCCTTTCGTAGTAGAGAGCCGCCATCTCATCGGCGACCCGTTCAACATTCCGCTGCCGAAAACGTCGGCCCGGAGCCAGTTGATGAAGAGTCGTGATGCAGCAATAAGCGCAACTTCCATAGCAGCCACGGCTGCCCATTAGATAGCTCGTGGGCACGCCCGCGATCGCGTGGATCGGCCCTCGTCGGTCCGGAAATGGCAGGTCATCCAGGTCATCCAGCATGGGGCGCCGTTCGGTGAAGCGCACCCCTGGGCCCTCGCGATAACCAATGCCCGCAATGTGCGGCAGACGCTTATCGAGATGCGGCATGGCATCGGCAATTTCCACCAGTGTTCTTTCTCCTTCATGGATCACGATGATGTCGATTTCTGGATGATTGGCCAGCAGGGGTTCGGCGGCACAGGAGCAATAATGGCCACCGGCCACAATGAGCTTCCGCGGGTCGCGCGCCTTGATCAATTTGGCCAGATGGAGGAATTCGTTGGCTCTGGATTGAAAACACATCGACAACCCGACCATTTCCGCATGTTGCGCGGCGTCGGCGACAGACATCGTGTCCGCCGGCGAATTGAAAGCGGCAAGAATCGTGTCATACCCGGCATCGAGAAGGGATGCCGATAGATAGCGGATGGAGAGGTTTTCTTCGTAATCGGGTCCTGCCAATAGAATTCTCATCTGATCCCCAGGTGGCCAGAGACTTGCTCGATCAAGCCCTCCTAATACGCTTGCGCCCGGGTCCCGGGACTGTCAGTGATCGGAATCACAGACCGTCCTTTCTCCGAGAGGGCAGCATCGGAATGTGGCTTCGTAAATTGACCTTAAGGATGAGTACCCGACGCCAATGCCTTCGCGAACCGGGTCGAATCCACGAACTACAGTCGTGCCCAGGCTGCCCTCGTCGCTTCTTGAAATTTTCCTTGACTCTATACCTAGGTATAGACCGGATACTGACTTTGTCGCATAAGGCCAGATCCAAGACGCTGCGCAAGGAGGTTGATATGCAGAAAAAGTGTGCTTTTGTCTTATCTCTATTAGTCGTCGCCATGACTGTTCCCGGTCAAGCTCAACCAGCAAGCGATCAGGCGAAAAACAAGGCCGTGGCGCGGACATTCTTTGAGGAGGTGCTCGGCCAGGGAAAGCTCGAAAGGTATTCCGACTTCCATGCCGCCGACTTTGTGGCCCATAGCGCTGATCGCGATTTGACTCTGGCGGAAGATATAGCGGCGGCGCGGGAAGAACGCACAGCGATGCCCGATATGCAGTTCGCGGTCAACCACATGGTGGCCGAGGGAGACTTGGTCGTCGTGCATTGGACAGCGTGGGGTACGAACACTCAGCCGGGAATGGGGCTTCCTGCGACCGGCAAACCGATCAAGGTCTCAGGAATGACCCTGTTCCGCTTCCGGGCAGGGAAAATTTCTGAGGAGTGGAACGCGTGGAACATGCTGTCAGTGCTGAAGCAGGCAGGCCTGTTCCCTCCGGGCGCAGACTTGCCGAGCTCTGGCCATCGGTGATCGCATCGCGCGCGGCCCGGTAGGTGGAACGCCAATCTTCAGCTCTAAATCCGATGCACCGCGGTGTCCCTTGGAAGTGTGTTCTGACGGACCGCGGTGGTCACTTGATGAATTCCCGATTAGTAGCGAGGCGTCGGCATGTGGAACTTCGGGCCGTGTCGACTGCCCCTGAGGTGTCTGGATCGCGGCTGAGGGGCAGCAATCCGCACTGGACGAAGGAACGAAGACTTGCCGCCTGAGACTTTGCTGATCAAGTGGTGAAGGCACGCTGCCGCTTATTCAATGTGTCAACCATTGTGTTTGCTCTTACGCTTGCTCTGCAATTCTTTCAATTGGCTGCTACGCTCGAACCTGAATTCCAAGGACTTTGACTCCCTTACTCGAGGCAGTTTCGGTCAGCGTCATGTCAAAGTGGTTGATTCGCGGACCATGCAAAAATCACTGGCGCGCATTGCGCTAGTTGTCCACGAGCCTTGCGGATGGTGTGTCCCGAAGTAGCCGTTCGAAATTGGATAGCAGCCGGAAGGGCCGCGGGCGACCACCTGCTTGATCGCATGCAGAATGGCCTATGGCATAATTCTCCTGGTTGGCTGAGCATCGTCGGGTGACAATTTGTGCTGGCGACTCTGATGGCCACGCTACAGCTTCTACGTCAGGTTCGCGCCATGTCCCAGTCTCCAAACCCAGCCGCGCAGCAGCAGGTAGCGCCTCTGCTCGCGATGGCCACTACTTTGCTCAGGGCCGGTCGACCAGCCGATGCCATCGCGCCGTTGCGCGATGCGGCACTGCTACAGCCGTCCAATGTCTTCATTCAGCACGATCTCGGCCTCGCCTGCCTCGAGGTCGGCCGTGTGCCGGATGCCATCGCGGCATTGCAGCGGGCCGTCGCCGGCAATCCGCGCTACACCGATGCACATTTCCGCCTGGGAATCGCCTTGGAGAAGTCGGGCAATATCGGCGGGGCAATCGCTGCGTACGACCGCGCCACGAAGCTGCTTCCGTCCCTGGCCGAGGCTTGGTTCCGCGCCGGCGCTCTGGTCTACACTCTCGGCCATCGCGAGGAGGCGATCGGCTGTTTCCGCCGCGCGGCAGCGACCGCGGGTAAGACCAGTTACGGCCGCCTGGCTAAGGCGCGGGCGCTGCTGATCGAGGATCGCAATCAGGAAGCCGAACAGGTGCTGCGAGAGGCGCTGGCGTCCGATCCGGGGAACGCCATGGCGTATGATTTGCTAGGCAATCTGCACTCTGACTTCGGCCGTTTCGGCGAGGCCCGCGCATGCTTCGAACGCGCGATCGCGATCGCGCCGCTGCTGGCGGGAAGCTACTACGATCTGGTCCGCTGCCGCCGCGTCACCAGCGATGATGCCGGTCTGCTTGAACGCATGGAAGCCGCTCTGACCCTGCCCGGGCTGGAAGCATCGCACCGCCACCGCCTTCACCTCGCGATCGGCAAGGCGGCCGATGACCTTGGCGACTACTCCCTGGCCATGCGGCATTTCGACGCGGCAGACGCGGTGCGCCGGGGCTCGGTCGCGTTCGACTCGGCCGCGTTTTCCAACGAGATCGACCGCATGATTGCCCGATGCACACCCGAATGGATCGCGCGGGCACCCGAACTCGGCAGCTCGGATGCGACGCCGGTGCTGATCGTCGGCATGCCGCGGTCCGGTACAACTCTCGTCGAGCAGATCATCTCCATGCACCCCGAGGTTGGCGCCGGCGATGAGTTGAATTTCTGGAACGCGTGCGCGGCGGAGTGGCTCCGCTCCAGTGCCGCGGCCGGAAGCGAGAAGCCATTCGTTCTCAAGGACTACCTCGCCAAAGCCGCGAAAGATTACCTTCGCATGCTGCGCACGATCGCGCCGAAGGCGGCTCGAGTGACCGACAAGATGCCGTTCAACTTCCTCTGGGCAGGCCTGATCCACCTGGCATTTCCGCGCGCACTCATCATCCATTGCCGTCGCGCTGCAGTCGACACGGCGCTGTCGATCCATCAAACTCATTTCCATCCGACTCTCGCCTTTCCGACCGGGGGAGACGAACTGGTCGCGTATTTCCGCAGCTACCAGCGGCTCATCGACCATTGGCGGAGTGTGCTGCCGGCGGATCGCTTCCTCGAGGTCGATTACGCGGAACTGACCCGCGCGCCCGAACCAGCCATCCGGCGCATCATCGCAGCCTGCGGCCTGACATGGCACGACGCGTGTCTGCGCCCCGAATCGAATCCACGGGCTGTGAAGACGCCCAGCAAGTGGCAGACCCGGCAGCCGATCTATCGCACCTCCGTCGCGCGCTGGCGACGCTACGAACCCTGGTTGGGGCCCCTGCGCGCGCTCGTCGACGACGGGTCGGAACCGGACGCGGGTATCCTCCGAACGTGATTGGGCGGAGACCTCCGACCTCACCGGAAAAACAAGAAGACAACGTGCACGGAACAGATTCTGCTTGACGCGGAGTGCCCTCGTCACAACCCGGGGAAAAAGTTCGGCCCCTGTAACAGAACTTTCACTGAATCTTCATGGGCCCGTAATAAGCCCGTGACGATTGCCAACTATTATCGCTGCTCGTACTTCCACCACCACCCCAAGATCTTTCCACCGTGCCGCACGGCCGATCACCGTTGTGGGATACAAAAATCAACGAGGAGAACCGTACATGTCTCGAAAATCTCGAAGTTGCTCTCGAAATAAGTCACGGATGAAACGTCTGCGTCCGCTCGCCGGCCTGATGGCGACGGGGCTGACCTGTTCGGGGCTCGCGGCTGCGCAGTCCCAGGAGTACCCGACCTACGTCGTCGGTCCGCAACCGAACGGCTCGTGGGTCGTGAGCGATGGCGCGATCATCACCCCGGCCGGTCTCCAAGTCAACCTCGGCATCCGGGTCCGCGCGAAGGCCATCGCGCTGAACCCCAATACCAGCACGCACACCGCCGCCGTGCTCACCCTCGGTACGTCGGTCGCCGATGGCAACGGAGCTGTCGAGGTATTCGATACCCTCACCGGCGTTGTCCTACAGAACTACGTCCCGTTCGCAGCGGATCCGAGCGGAAGCTATAGCGGTATCACCTATTCCTCGGATGGCAAGCACCTGCTGTTCAGCCAGGACAGCAGCAATGTCACCATTGCCAACGTCAATGGACAGGGCTTGCTGTCAGACAACGCCCAGGTCTATGTGGCGCCGAACAATTCCTTCATCACCTGCTTTCCGAACAGCCCCGGGGGCGATTATGGCAACGTCTGCGGCGACTTCTATACTCCGAGCACTTCCTATCCTGGCGGCGTCGCCTTCTCAGCGGATGGTACGAGCGCATACGCCCTGCTGAACCAGAACGATACGCTCACCCAGATCGACCTGACCGCGCAGCCGCCGGTCCAGGGCACACAGATCCGCGTCGGCAACGCGCCGCACAGCATCGTAATCGCCTCCAACGGCACGACCGCCTACGTCAGCAACGAGGGTGGCCGGGTCGCTACCGAGTCGGACTTCCAGATCTACTCCGCCGGCACCGAAATCGTCGCCGACCCGTTCGTTGGCGCCGCAGTCACCGGTACCGTTTCGGTGGTTGATCTACCCACGCTGACGGTCACCGACACAATCGCGACCGGTCTGCATCCGACCGGGTTGGCGCTCTACAAGCAGTACGTGTTGGTCGCCAATACCTATAGCGACACCATCTCGGTGATCGATACGAACACCAACAAGGTGGAGTGGACGATCGACCTTGGGCTGCCGATCGGGGTGTCCGGCCAGGGGCCGGCCTGGGGCGCCGAGCCGAACTCCATTGCCGTCGATTCCAAGAAAGACGTTGCCTATGTCGCACTCTACAATGCCAATGCGATCGCGGTGGTCAACCTCAAAACCTTCACCGTCTCAGGCATGATCCCGGTGGCGTATGCGCCGGCCTCAGTCGTGCTGGATACGGCCGACAACAAACTCATCGTTGCCAACGACAAGGGCATCGGCACACGTTATTCGTTCGAGTGCGACCATGGCGTTTGCGGCTACAACACCCACCAGGACAATGGCACCGTCAGCATCGTCCCCGTGCCGAATGCGAAGACCTTGGCGGCCGACACGCAGCAGGTTTTCGTGAATAACCACTGGGATCTGACGCAAAATATCGAGTCTGCCGCCGGTGGCAACCCGAATGTCCCGCCGGTCGCACTCCCGGTCAACATCGGCGATCCGTCGCTGATCAAGCACGTGTTCCTGATCGTCCGTGAAAACCGCACCTATGATCAGATTCTCGGCGACGTGGCCGCCGGCAATGGCGACCCCTCATTGGCAGTGTTCGGCGACGGCGCCGCAGCCGGAGGCACTCCGGTCACGCCGAACGCGCACCTGCTGGTGCAGCGCTTCCCTCTCCTCGATAATTTCTACAACCCGAGCCGCCAGTCGGCTGACGGTCACCAGTGGATTACCGAGGGCATGGCGCCCTACGCTGACGACATCCAGTCGCCGGACTGGGTCCGCAGCTATCCAGGCGGGAACGCCGGCGACGCACTCGCCTATACGACCAAGGGCTTCCTGTTCTCGGCAGCGGAGGCCGCCGGTCTGCCGGTGAAGATCTACGGCGAATCCGTCGAGCACGATACGTTCCTGCAGCCGAACGGGTCGACCAGCGAGCCGAGCTGGAGCCAGTTTTACGCCGACGCGCAGTGCTTTGAGAGCGGGCCTGATTGCGGACCTCCTGGGACCCCCGGCGAGAAGAAGCTGTACTACCAGAACACGGTTCAGGCAGAATCTACTGTCCCCGCCGTGTATAGCCGCCTGATCGCGAACTTCCCGCAGTTCGATCTGGGCATCCCCGACCAGTTCCGCGTCGATCTGTGGGTGCAGGACTTCAACCATGACGTCGCGAAGGGTACGGTGCCCACGTTGGAGATCCTGTGGATAATGGACGACCACACTGGCGGCCCGCCGACCTCGCAGGCCGAACAGGCCGACAATGACTTGGCCGTTGGACGTATCATCGACTACATCAGTCACAGCAAGGTGTGGTCCACGTCCGCGATCTTCCTCGAGGAGGACGACGCGCAGAACGGCGTCGACCACGTCGACGGTCATCGTAGCCCAGGCTATATCGTCAGCCCATACGCCGTGCAGAACGGACCGACCGACAACACGTTCTACACCCAAACCAATATGACCCGGACCATCGAGCAAATTCTCGGTCTGACCCCCATGAACGTAGCTGACCTCATCGCTTCGCCGATGGGGACGGACTTCGTCGTGGGCCAGCCGCCCGCGTCGAACTTCCTGCCGTGGACGCACGTGCCAAACCAGATCCCGCTGACCCAGGGCGTCGGAGATAACGCAGACAACTCGAAGGACAGCCCGGCGGTCAAAGCCCTGAGAAGGGCATGGCTCGACAAGAAGGCTGAGATCTTCGCTGGCAAGCTGACCAAGCCCGACGCCGAAGACTCGGACACCGTCAACCATTTCAACTGGTACGAATCCACCGGGTTTACGCGGCCCTATCCGGGCGAGACCACGGTTCGGCCGCCGAGCGAATTCAACAACCCGGCACCAACCACGCCGGACGACGACGACTAAAACTGTTCCCACTGCATCGACCCTCTCCCTGTTGACCGGGGAGAGGGTTTTTTCCCGCCTCAAAGCCCGTCTGCACGCCAGCGGTCACCGCACTCGGCGAGTCGAATGCCGGCTGACCCTGTAAGCGTCCGACCAACTCTCTTCATAGCCTCATAGCAGCCGCGATTGCGGCTTCGAGTACTCCGGGTTAGCCTGCTTCAACCGTGTGTGGGTCGGGACGAACCGGCAATAATCCGACCGGGACCAAGGAACGAAGACTGACGGCCTGACAATCTGCTGGTCAAGCATCGGCGAAGTCAGGCTGGCTGCGGATTCAATCGACCAATGTGTGTTTGCTCTAACACTCAAGGTTGACTTTGAGAACACCGCGAAATCTGTTCAAGCATCTATCGTCGTGCAACGTGAGAACGGCACGGTCTGAATCGTAGTTGACGGCAAATCCGATTGAACTCAGGCGTCGTTCATGTGCATCAATTGCCGAGAGCAGCGGCAGATGACCCCGGATCCAAGCGTTGGATGTTTATATCCTCCGGTGACATGTTCTCTCGATATCTCGCGTACATCGCCGAGTACGCGAGTTCTATATGTCGGGTAAAGGCCCGAGTGTCAAATAGTGGAGTGGTAAGACGGTTCCGCTGTAAGTGGCCCTTGATCGCGCGCGCGCGATGGGGATCAAGGGCAAGTTCCGCCGCGAGGGACTCGTATGCATCATGCGTAGGGGCAATAAGTTCTGGCAAATGGATGGCACGAAGCAGGCTCGCCGCCACTCGACTGGCAAAACACTCTCCCATGCAAGTCAACACCGGCAAGCCCGCCCAGAGCGCATCACTGGCAGTCGTGTGAGCATTATAGGGAACCGTGTCCAGGAACAAATCCGCCAACCGGAGCCTCGCCAAATGCTCGACTAATGGCCTGAAGTTGGCAAAAATCAGCCGATCCGGAGCAACCCCCCGCGCCGCCGCCTCTTTCCGTAGATTGCTGCTCGCCCCTGGATTGTCCTCGTACAGCCAGAGCACGCTATGTTCGACTCGGCCTAGTATTCGCATCCAAATATCAAACATGCCCGGAGTGATTTTGTAATTATTGTTGAAACAGCAGTAGACAAAGCCCGTTTTCGGCAATCCCTCATCGGCGCGTGTGCATGGCTTTGCTGAAATGGAGCGTCTCGAGTCATTGACCTGATAGCTGTCCGGCAAATAAACAATCTTCTCCGAATAATGCCGCCGGCTAGCTTCCGGAATAACCGTGTGGTCTCCGATCAGATAATCGATGTAGGGTGCACCCATCGTGCCCGGATAGCCCAGATAGTTGACCTGAATCGGGGCTGCCCGTTCGGCAAAGATCTGTGGGCGACTGTCATGCGTGAATCCGCTCAGATCCACTGCGATATCAACTTCCAGTTCTCGGCTAAGCTGCGCTACGTCACGATCCGAGAGAGATCGGACGTCTACGAACCGATCCATTGCCGCCACCACCCTCTGGCTCATCTCATCATTCGCCTCCGGGCCAAAGGAAAATGCCAGGAGTTCAAACCGGCTTTTGTCGTGGCGTTCAAACAACCCCGTTATGAGGTAGGAAATCGCGTGGTTGCGATAGTCGGCAGAAAAGTACCCGACACGAATCTTGTCACGTCTTGATCGCCTAGGAATTGGTGAGGTTGAGCGGAAGGGATACCGGTCCTGGACATAAATCTCGGCCGCTTTTCTTTGCAAGGACGGAGAATCGAGCACCGCCAGAATATCAAATGGCTTGGCTGCCTTCTCGCCATGCTCGATTTGGGTCTCCAGTTGCTTGCAGTGGCTTTCATGATCCTCCCAGTCGCAGAGGAGCCTCTTGGTTAATAGCCGACGCCCACGCAGGTATTCATAGTCTGGTTTGAGGAGGATGGCTTTGTCATAGCTTTCCAAAGCAGCCGCGTACTGCTTGAGATCTTGCAATGCCTGGCCACGGTTACTATAAGAGTCCGCATTCGCTGGTTTGAGGAGGATGGCTTTATCATAGCTTTCCAAAGCAGCCGGGTACTGCTTGAGATCTTGCAACACGATGCCACGGTTATTATGGGCGTCCGCAGAGTCCGGTTGGAGGACGATAGCCTTCTCGTAGTTCTCGAGAGCAGCCCCGTACTGCTTGAGCTCTTCTAATACGTTGCCGCGGTTGTTATAGGCCTGTGCGAGGTCCGGCTGCAGGAGGATGGCTTTGTCATAGCTCCCGAGCGCAGCTTCAAACTGCTTGAGATCTCGCAAAGCATTGCCCCGGTTGTTATGGGCCTCTGCGAGGTCCGGCTTGAAAAGGATGGCTTTGTCATAGCTGTCGAGCGCAGCTTCAAACTGCTTGAGATCTCGCAAAGCGTTGCCCCGGTTGTTATGGGCGTACGGGTTGCGCGGATCAAGCCTGAGAGCCTGCTCGATCAGCCCGACCGCAATCTCGTGTTGGCCCTGCTGATCCGCAACTAAGCCCCGCAAATGCAGCGCATCTGAATCCGTGGGCGATATTTGAAGTATCTGTTCGTACAGTGCGTTGGCTTCGGCCAGTTTCCCGGCACGGTGGTATGCCATGCCATGGTCTAGCAACCGGTTCACGGTTTCAGACGCGGAACTGGTCAGATCCCCGGGGGACGAATCCCTTGAAGTCCCATCCTTGACACTCATGGAAAGACCCGACTAATGTTGCACGGCAAAGATTAGACATTGATTAAAAAGTTGGCTACTCGGAACGTTACGTGCACGCGGATTGCCAGACGCCCAGGCACCGCACGTCCCAAGTTTGCCTCGTCAGCGTCGCAGATCGCGGGTGGAACCGCATTGGCCGATCTCCGCCCTGGTCGCGAAACGCCCTGGGAGCATTCGGCCGGTACACAGTATCTTCGCCACCCCAACGCCGTCATTGACAGTTTCGGAGTCTGTTGCTCCTGTGTTTTGCCTTGCCTGGGGGCGTGACGGCAGTCCGGCTTTCGTGCGGAATTTGACAACTTGTTTCCCTGGGAAGGGGAAAAGACACAAGCAGAAGCCCCGTGAGCCCGAAAGTAGCAATGGGCGAACTCAGGGTAGATCGTTGCTCAGGAGCGTGGATCCCGGGTAATGGCCGAGGAGCGAAGGGACCGAGCACCTTAGCCAGTCGAAGTCATTTATCCTGAACGGCTTGAAAGTGACCCGGACCAACTTCCGTGATTCCACCGGGCTGGCCCCCGGGAAATGGCAACCCAGGGGAATTAGGGCTTCGGGATTTTTCGTCTTAACCGTCGCCGGCCATCCGCGCCCAGTCCGCGATAACCTGGCGCATGTCGTATTGTAGGATGACGTGGTCATGGATTCGTCCTCACATCGGTGGAAGGAAATCGAGGCCTTGTTTTATGAGGCTCTCGATCTGAAGCCGGAACAGCGCCCCCGGTTTCTCGACCAGAAGTGTGCCGGCGACACCGACTTGCGGAAGGAAGTCGATTCCCTGCTGGCTTCGGCGGAAGAGCCGATGGACTTTCTGCACCAGCCAGTGCTGGAGGCGGCGCATCAGGTGATGGCCGAGGACCGACGCTCCCTGATAGAGGCCGGTACCGAACTGGCTCACTACAAGATCATTTCCATGCTGGGAGCGGGAGGCATGGGCGAGGTCTATCTCGCCGAGGACACCAGACTGCGACGCAAGGTGGCGCTCAAAATGATTGCGCCGGAAATGATTCAGGATGAGCGCGGGCTCCGCCGTTTTGAACACGAGGCGCGCGCGGCTTCCGCACTCAACCATCCCAACATTCTTACCATTTATGAATTCGGACAGTCGGGTGGAATGCGTTTTATTGCCTACGAGTTCATCGAGGGCGTCACCCTGCGAGAGAAATTGGCGCGCGGCAAACTGGAACTGAAAGCGGCGATCGACATTGCCATACAGATTGCCGGTGCGCTGGCGGCGGCTCATGAGTGCGGGATTGTTCATCGCGACATCAAGCCGGAAAACGTGATTGTTCGAAAAGACGGGATTGTTAAAGTTCTGGATTTTGGAATCGCCAAGCTGGGCGATGCGCGGGCCGGAGCGACCGTTCGTCGCCTTGGGGTGACGGCGACCTCCGCGCTCAGCGAAATTGGCATGGTGATGGGCACGGCCAGATACATGTCTCCGGAGCAGGCGCGGGGACTGGAGGTTGACGCACGCAGTGACATTTTCAGCCTGGGATCCTTGCTCTATGAACTGATTACCGGAAGACCGGCCTTTGCCGGAGAGACGGCCAGTGATGTGATCGCGGAAATTCTGAAGGTTGAGCCGCCTCCGCCGGCCGATTTTACTCCGGACTTGCCCTATGACGTGGAGCATGTCCTCGCGAAGGCATTGCGGAAGGACCGGGAGAACCGCTATCAGTCGGTCAAAGACCTGCTGATTGACCTTGAGGATTTCAGGAAGGAGACGGAGTTTCAGGCGAAGTTGCAAGGCGTGGCCGGAGCCGATGGCGCCAAAACCGGATCCGGTTGGCGGACCCCGGCGCGCGGCGAGCCACTGTCTCGGAGTCCGGAGCGGAGACTTCGGTACGGCAAACTCCTGTGGGGCATGGTCGCCTTGCTGGGCGTAATCATCGCTGCTCTTGGATACTTCCTTGCCCGGAAGGCAAATGCTCCACCTTCCGCGGCGCGGCCACGCAGCCTGGCGGTTCTGCCATTCCGGAATTTGAAGCAGGATCCGGAGACCGATTTCCTGGGATTCTCGCTGGCGGACGAAATCATCACCAAGCTTGGCTACGTCAATACCCTGACCATCCGTCCGTCATCTTCGGTTGACAGATATCGCAATCAGATCATCGATCCGAAACGAGTGGCCGCCGATTTGAATGTGGACACCCTGCTCACCGGCAGTTTCATTAAAGATGGCGACGACTTGAGAATCACGGCGCAATTGGTCGATGTGAGACCGGACAAGATTCTCTGGCGAGAGTCCATCGATATGAAATACGACAAACTGCTGACCGTGCAAGATCGCGTGGCGCAGCAGATCATCAAGCAATTGGAGCTGAACCTGTCCCCGGAAGAGGCTGCGAATCTCAAGCCCGAGAAAGCGATCCGCGCCGCCGCGTACGAATACTACTTGCGTGGTATTGACCTTTACTCGCGGAATGAATTTGCCGCGGCGATTGAGATGCTGGAAAAGTCTACCGGGATTGAGCCGAGCTACGCGCCCGCATGGGCACATCTGGGAAGAGCCTATACCACGAATGCCTCGCTGCAGTTCGGTGGGCGAGAGGACTATGGCAAGGCCCAGGCCGCTTATGAAAAAGCGATCGCCCTGAATCCAGCGCTGGTTGAGCCGCGGATCTATATGGCGAACCTCCTGACCGATACCGGCAGAGTGGAGCAGGCGGTGCCATTATTGCGATCGGTCCTGCGAGACAGTCCCAACAGTGCGGAGGCGCACTGGGAACTGGGATATGCCTATCGCTTTGCCGGAATGTTGCGCGAATCCGTGGCGGAGTGCGAAAAGGCAAGACAGAACAATCCGCAAGTCAAGCTCAACAGTTCGGCAATGAACAGTTATTTATATCTCGGGGAATACGATAAATTTCTGCAGAGCCTGCCGGCAAACGATTCGGTCTACATCACCTTCTACCGAGGCTTTGGCGAGTATTACATGAACCATCGCGAGCAGGCGGCGCGGGACTTCGACCAGGCCTTTGACAGGGATTCTTCCCTGCTTCCCGCAATGGTTGGAAAAGCGCTGAGCGATTCGATTTCGCATCACAATGCCCGCGGCTTGAAGCTTCTGGAACGAACGGAAAGCAAAATTGAGGAGAGTGGGGTAAGCGACGCGGAGGGCATTTACAAAGTTGCCCAAGCCTATGCCGTTTTGGGCGACAAGATGTCCGCGCTGCACATGCTGCAGCACAGCATCGGAGGCGGATTTTTTTGTTATCCTTATTTTGTGCGCGACCCTATGTTGGAAAGTCTTCGCGGCGAGCCGGAATTTCAGAGGCTGGTCGATCAAGCCCGTCGTCGACACGAGCAGTTCAAGGCCGCGTTCTTTTAGCTCCGGCTCTGGTTCCTTCGTATCCCGGTATCCGATCGGGCGGGTTGCCTCACCGAGCAGAGCGCAGGCTCGAGCGCTGCAGCCTTGATCTCCCCCGCTGTGTCCACGACGAGTCCTCGCTGATTCCAGTTTGCTCAGCTTCATCTCTTCTCCCCGCCCATCGCTCGAACCGGCAGCATGCCATCTCCCGACCCGAGGGCAACGAGCTCGACGAGCTCAACGGCAAGGACCGGCCCGCGCCTCAAAGAAAGCAAGAAAAAGTGGGTCTGCGCATCGGACTGCCGCCCGGTGACGACGGGCGGGCGAGCGCCCGTGATGGCGGGGAGTAACTTAAGGACAAGAACCGAAGTAACCTCGCGACTTGAGGCCCATGCAACTAAGTTCTAAGGTGGGGGTTTCTATCTACATGTACAATCCATTCACCAAGTCACTGTTAGCTTTGGCAGTCGGGGGACTTATGCTAGCGGGTTCCGCCTCTGCTCAGACCTCAACCACTTCCGGCGCGGGCCCTGGTGTTGTTGATCCCGGCCATCCGCGCGTCAACGAAGTGAATCAGCGCGAAGAAAACCAGCAACAGAGAATTGCCAATGGCGTCAAGAACGGCAAATTGAGCGCGCAGCAGACATCGAACCTCGAAAAGCGCGAAGCTAATGTGCAGAATCGCGAGCAGAAAGATATGGCTGCGCACAACGGCCATCTGACCAAGGCCGAGCAGAGAGGGATTAATCGCCAACAGAACCGGATCAGCAAGAGTATCTACAAGGATAAGCACCAGTAAGAGATCCGAAACACAGAAACGGGCTTGAGAGGCCGCAGGTCGCTGCGGCTTTTCCTGTTTCCGCCAGGCATGTTCGCAGCTGGGGGGGTGAAAATCCCGTTTGACAACCTGCCGGAAGTGAAGTCATAGCCGGTCGCATCCCCGAAATCCCATTCGTCCTGAGGCGGGGCGGGAGAGAACCGTGGCGCACGGATGCGAGCCGATAAACAAGGGGTGGCCGCCCCATCCCGGAGACGCCGTCTATTTGCTCAGTGTCCGGATATAGGTGACGAGGTCGTGAATCTGGTCTTTCGGCAGTCTGCGATCGAACGCCGGCATCTTGTCCTTACCTTTGCTGATCACCGCAAACAGCTGCTCATCGGATTGACTCTGAACGTCGGCTGAGTGCAGAGGACGGAGCTTGAGATTCCTGCCGATCAAGCTGTCGGCGTTTCCGTGCTTGCCGTGGCAGGCCGAGCAATGCGACTTGTAGTTGTCAGCTGCGCTTTCGGCGGGGGCGAAAGCGGAGAGCAGCAGCATCAGCCCAACCAAGGCAAGCCCCGACCGAGCGCGACGCGCAGGGCTGGGAGAAGCGCTTGCTGGCGCGTGGTTTAGAGCCTCGCTCAAGCGATGCTTCGACCCGAAGCCTCCGAAGATGCCCATTCCGCGTTGCCACTCCCCCAAATCTGATTTTACCAGTTCAATTTCAGAGCAAACTGGAACTGCCGCGGGTCATAGGCGGCGGTGGGCTGTCCGGCATTGGTGAAGAGCGGACTTACGGCCGCAGTGTTGTCGCGGTTGGCGATGTTGAACGTGTCGGCAATGAGGTCCATGTTGAAACGCTCCCCGAAGTAAATGCGCTTGGAGACCCGCATATCGTTGAAGGCGGTCCAGGGAGTGATGCCGGCATTGCGGCCGAGGTTGCCGTCAAGCGAACCGAGGGTTCCGTTGTAGTTGAGAATGCAGGGTTCCTGGAAAATTCCGGTGGGAGAAAATTTCGAAGTCACCGGGATATTCCCGATCGCGGTGCACGCCGGGTTTACGAAGGTGTTGGGGCGCACGGTGAGAGGAGAAAACTGCAGATTGTCCTCATTGCCGGTGACGATATTGAAGGGCCGGCCCGCACCAAATTCGACCAGGGGAGCGAGTGTCCAATTGCTGAGCAGCTTGCTTTCGAAGCCATGACCGCCCAGTTTGCCCGTCTGATAGACGCCGCTGAAGACGAAACGATGGCGCTCGTCAAAGGTTGAACTGGCACGGTCGACGCCCGGAATGTAGCTGTCCTGCGGCGTAAGCGTCGCTTGAAGGTCGGTGGAATCGTCGATGGCGTGGGACCACGTGTAGGAGGCAAGAAACTCATAATGGCTGCTGAATCGCTTGCGGAGATTGGCGGTCAGCCCGTGATAGACCGAACTGCCGTTGGAGAAGTTGGCGTCCATGTCACTGAAAGGAACACAGCCGGTGTAGGAGAAAGCATTCGACGGTTCGGGATTGCAGGCTCGGTTGAACCCGGGCAAAGTAGCGAGCAGAGCCTGCGCCTGCGCGACACATGCCCCTAACCCGCTCAGCTGGAACGCAGCTGCGATCGAAGGGTTGAGGCCGCCGGGGCGGAAGAAATTCATGAGCGAGGCATCGACATAGCCGGGGCCGCATCCGCTCACGGTGAAGGGGCTGCTGGGATTCGCGCCGGCCGCGACCGCTGCGAAATAATTGCTGGTCATCAGATCGCCGCGAATGGTGTTGGCGTTGATCGGACGATTGATGTGGCGACCGCCGTTAAAATTGTAGGCCAGACTGAAGGCGTAGCCATCGCCGAGGTCGCGCTCGATGGTCATGTTGCTTTGTTGCGAATAGGCGTAAACGAAGTTCTTGGCCTGTGGATATCCGAAGGGTTGGAACGCGAGCGGCATGAAGGTCGGCGCGCTCGGGTTCAGGTTCAGGTAGTTCTGGTTGAGGAACTCCGATTGCGGAAAGTTAAGCGCCTGGAACTGCTGCTGGTTGGGGAGATAGCCGAGTGCGCTGGCGACGGCCGGGTTGTTCGAGACCGCGCAGGGCCCGGAGGTTGAGTTGATGGGCAGGCCCTGAAAGATAGGGATGGCATTGAGGTTGGCTGCGTTGCCGGCCCCGGTGGGATTGCTGCAGAGGCCAGTGCCGATGAACGCCAGTTGCCCGCTGCTCGAGCCGTCCGAGGCATCGCCCAAGAAATAGAGGCCGAGCAAGGGGTGGTCGAAGAACAGGCCGAAGGAACCGCGGACGACCGTCTTACCGTCACCCTTCGGGTCCCACGCCAGGCCAATGCGGGGTTGAATGTTGTGGGTGTCGGTTTGGATGCCTTTCTGTAATCCCAGGATGTTGTAGGCGGGAATCGCGAGCCCTTGCAGCGGTTTGAGTCGGGGCGGGAACTCCACGTCGTAGCGTATACCGTAGTTCAGCGTGAGGTTGTCGCGGGCGCGCCAGGAATCTTGCCAGAACACACCGAGCGGCTTGTTGGAAAATGAGTCCTTGGGATTGCCGATACCCTGGACGAGATCCCCAGGGAGGCCCGCTCCATAGGCTTGCACGGGCGACAGGCTGGGGAACGAAGAGGGCAGGCCCAAGCTACCCGCGGCGAAACTGCCGAAGTCATACACCCCCCCGTAGTTGACGGTGAACGTGGCCTGGATCGGAATATAGTTGAAGTCCCCACCGAACTTGGTATTGTGCCTCCGGATGGCCCAGGAAAAATTGTCGGTAAACTGGTAGCGCTTTTCGACGCGCTGGATATAGGAGTAGGGCTCGCGTCCGAAATAGGCGTAACCGGTAATGTTTACGGCGGGGTCGGAACCGCCCGGGATCTGGGTGTTGTAGAAATAGGCCAGGCCGCGACGCGCAAACTGGAAGCGCAATTCATTCACCTTGTTGGTGCCAATCGTCCAAGTGTCCTGCGCCACGCCGGCCACGTCCCGATAGGTTTGCTGAGAAGTTCGCGAGTAGGCGTTTTGACCGAAGGGCTGATCTTGCCCGCTGACCTCGATGCCGGTGACCGTGCTCGGGCTCCCGTTAAAGCGCAGCGTGATGCGGTTGTTGCTATTCAGATTGTGGTCGATGCGGAGCGAGTAGAGACTGGTGCCTTCGAACACGGGGAAGTTCCCTTGCTGCGAGGCCAGAGTCTGGTAGGAAAGGGGCACGGGGCTGCACGGTCCGGGAGGAGCGCAGGTCGTCGGAAAACCCGCGAAATTGGAGAGCAGACCGCCGGTCAAACCCTGCACCAGGCTCGTCGGCCATGCCCCCTGCACGGCTTGGCCGGAGGAGGCGCCGAGCAACACAACATAGTTAGGCAGGGCGGAGCCATAGAGGCCCAGATCGGTTGGCGTTACGCCCTCGAGGAACGCCTGCTGTGCTGGGGTGACCTGGATGGTGCCAAAGGGCAGCGGGAAGTTCCCCGGCCCCCCCAGGCCCACCGTACCGATGTCGGTGGCCGTATTGAGGGGCACGAGACCGAAGTTGTCCTGACCGATGCTCGAAAAACCCGTCTCGTGGCGGCGGGTGACTTCATAGGAAAAGTAATAGTAGGTTTTGTCTTTCTTGATCGGACCGCCGAAGGCTACCCCGGCTTGCACGCGGGTGTAGGCGGGATTGGGGGTGGTGCTGAAAGGATTGACAGCCTGGAAATCGCGATCGCGGAGGTATCCGTAGACGTCGCCGTGGAAGGCGTTGGATCCGGATCTGGTGATGATGTTTACGACCCCGCCCGAGGCACGTCCGTATTCGGCGGCGTAGCTGTTGGTGATGATCTGGAATTCCTGCACCGCTTCCTGGGAGACGGTGGAGCGCACGCCGTTGACTCCATTGTCGGTGGCATCGGCTCCATCGACGTTGACGAGGTTGGAACGGGCGCGTTGTCCGCTCATGTTGAGGCCGGAAGTGGGCGCGGCACCGGTGTTGGGAGCGTTGTCGCGGACGACCTGGGAATCGGTGAGGGTGAAATTGATGTAATTGCGGCCGTTGCTCGGCAAGTTATCGATGCGGCGCTGGCCGATGGTGTCGGTGGTGGAACTGCGCGCGGTTTCCACCAGCTCCGCCTGCGAGCTGACTTCGACGATTTCCTGGCCGCCTGCGACCGCGAGCGTGATCGGCAACTCAACCACTCCGCCGACAGTGATGGCAACGTCGCGGGCTTCGGATCTGGCAAAGCCCGGGACTTCCACGGTTACCGAATAACTGCCGGGAGCCAGTTGACGAGCACTGTACCCGCCTTGACCGTCGCTGCTGGCGGCCCGTTCCAAACCCTTGGCGACGTCGCGCACCGTGACGGTGGCGGTCGTTACCGCGCTGCCTTTGGGATCTCGTACGCTGATATGGAGATCGCCGGTGGAGGCGCCCTGCGCGAGAGCAGACTCGTGAACAAACAGAAATAGAGCCGCGAAACCAAAAAGACGCAGTGTCTTTCTCATAAAGCTCCTGGGTGCTCCGCGTCGGGGCGGAGGTCGGGGATCAAAATACGCGGGTTGGGATGAGGCGTTATAAATTCGTGCACGTTGTGAGGACGGATTACCGCTGATATGTACATCACGGGAGGGTATTGACGCAAGCGATAACCTAGGTTACCCGGTGACCGATGCCGCGGCTGTGCGTTTGGTTTTTCATGGTGGCATGGTTCGGACGTTGCGTTCGGCGAGAGCATTGTTTAGATTCGTGAAGCCAAACTGCGGCAGCACCCTGGTTGTCTTTCATGCCACCGGAATCATTCAACGGCCATTCCCTGACGGGCGAGTTGCTGCGGGTGATGGTGTGTCCGCCGGAAAGCGCCGGGTGGAATGCTCCTGCGAAGAGGGCGGCGTGGCAGGAGCTGGCATTTCAGCGCGTTCCGGATTTTGCAGTTGCGCAGAAGCAGCACGAGATTCTTTGTACCCTTCTCCGCGATGCCGGTGCGGAGGTGGTGCGTCTCCCGGCGGAGGAATCGCTTACCCTTGATGCGGTCTACGCGCATGACGCGTCTCTGACCACCGACTACGGGATGCTGTTGATGAATCCGGCGAAGAACAGCAGGGTGGCGGAGGCGCGGGCGCACGCGGAGTTCTGCGGGCGACTGGGGATTCCGGTGTTCGGCGCGATTGAACTGCCTGGGACCTCTGAAGCCGGTGACATGGTGTGGCTGGATTCGCAGACGCTGCTGGTGGGCAACGGTTATCGGACCAACCTTGCCGGCATCGAGCAGGTGCGACGCTTGTTCGCCACCGGCGCAACCGGCAAACATGTTGAGGTGGTGGCGGCACCCCTGCCCTATGGGGCCGGGCCCGCTCAGTGCCTGCATTTGATGTCGCTGATGAGCATGCTGAACGAGCAAACGATTCTTGTCGACTTGCCTTGGCTGGCGGTGGAGACGGTGGAACGGCTGAAGGGGCGGGGGTTTCGCCTGCTCGAGATCGATTATTCCGAGCGCGATACGCTGGCCTGCAATGTCCTGGCGCTCGGCCAGTCCCGACTGATTGCCATCGCCGAGAACGTCAAAACCAATCAACGTCTGCGCCAGGCAGGGTTCGACCTGCGCACGTTTCCCGGATCGGAGATTTGTATCAACGGGGCGGGCGGGCCGACCTGCCTGACCCGGCCACTGCTGCGGCGGGAACCCACCCCGCCGACGCGAGTCGATGGTTGCTAGCGGCTCGCGCCGCCCGGCGGCAACCGCAGAGCTTCATTCTCCGGGGATTGGTAGAATCTAAGAGAATGCTTTTGCCTTTCGTCCGCGAAATTTTCGCGGAGGTGGAATCACTGCCCTGCTTCACGCGCACCGCCACCCATCTGCGGGAGTGCGCGGGGCGGATACGTGTCACCGGACTGTCCCCGGCGGCCAAGGCTCTGGTCGTGGTTTTGTTGCGACGGACGGTGCAGCGTCCGTTTGTGCTGGTGGTTTCGGACAATCGCGCTGCCGAAGAGTTGCTGCCGGTGCTGCGCACCTTCTGCGAGCTGACCGGCGCCGCCGATCCCGACTCGGTCGTCAGCCTTCCGGCACGCGATGTCCTTCCTTTCCAGAATCTGTCGCCCCATCCCGAAATTCAAGAAGAACGCGCCACGGCCTTGTGGAAGATTGCTACGGGACGCGCCGCCATTGTCGTGTCTCCGGTGACCGCGACCACGATTCTTCTCCGATCGCCCGAATACTACGCCGACCTGGCGCGAGTTCTGCGGCGCGGGGAAACATTTGATTTGGAGAAACTGCTGGAGCACCTGAACACGGTCGGCTACAGCGCGGCCGATGTGGTGGAGATGCCGGGGCAGTATGCGGCTCGCGGTGGGATTCTCGACGTGTATTCGCCGGAAGCAGACCGGCCGGTGCGCATCGAGTTCTTTGGCGATGAGATCGAATCGATGCGGAAATTTGATCCGGCGAGCCAGCGCTCCTCGAATCCGGTCGATGAGGCGCTGCTGCTGCCGCTGACGGAAACTCCGCTAACCGAGGAGCTGCTCGGTTCGATCAATGCCCGGCTTTCCGGGAAACGCATTGCGGGATCGCCGGAGATCGTGGAGCAGGCGATGCGGGATTCGGGCGCGGGCGTTTTTCCGGGGTGGGAGTTCTATGCTCCGGTGGCAGGCGCCGACCGCAGCATTTTCGGGCTGCTTCCGGAAGCGAACGTGATCCTGGACGAGCCCGAAGCACTCGGGCTCGAGCTGGACAAGATGTGGGCCCGCATCGCGGAGGCGCACGAACGCAGCGAGATCGGGAACCTGGTCCGTCCGGCGGATCTTTACCTGACCCCGGAAAGCTGGCGGGAAAAAACGGCGGCGCTGGCGGGGGCGGACCTGGAATATCTGGCCCTGGTGCGCGAGGGCGCAACCGAAGCGGCCTTCCTTTCGCAGCCGGCGCCTCGCTTCCACGGCGCAGTGCCTGCCATGATCGAGGAAGTTCAGAAGATGCTCGGCGGCGGTACGCAGGTGATTCTTGCCGTGCCCAACACGGGAGAAGTCGAACGCCTGGCCGACCTGTTTACCGAGTACAACGCATCGTACCGCCTGGGAAGCCGGACGCGCAGCGGGGAAAGCTATGCCGACGAAACCGCGTATTTCGCGGGCGACGTTTTCACCACTACGCTGTTGAAGGCTTATCTTCCCGACGGGTTCCTTTTGCCGGAAGCGCATCTGGCGATTCTCGGGGCGCGCGATCTGTTTGACGAATCGGATCTGGTGGCGGCGCGGCCGCAGCGCTCGAAATCAAAAGTCTCGGCTTTTCTTTCCGACTTCCGCGATTTGCAGGTGGGTGACTATGTGGTGCACGTGGAGCATGGAATCGGCCAGTATCAGGGTCTGAAAGAAATTAACCAGGGCGACGGTGCCGCCGAATTCATGGTGCTCGAGTATGCCGAGGCGGCACGGCTTTATGTTCCGCTGACACGGCTTGATTTGGTGCAGAAATATCGCTCGGCGGAGGGCGCCAAGCCGGTTCTCAATCATCTCGGCACGCAGGCTTGGGGAAAGACCAAGGCCCGCGTGCGCAAGGCGATGAAGGACATGACCGACGAACTGGTGAAACTGTATGCGCAGCGGCAGGCGGCGCGCGGGCACACGTTTCCCCCGGATACGGAGTGGATGAAAGAGTTCGAGGACTCTTTCGAATACAACGAGACGGGAGATCAGGCGCAGGCCATCGCCGATGTGAAGCGCGATATGGAATCGCAGCTTCCGATGGATCGTTTGCTGTGCGGCGATGTTGGCTACGGCAAGACCGAAGTGGCCATGCGTGCGGCCTTCAAGGCATTGAGTGACAACAAGCAAGTCGCGGTGCTTGCGCCCACGACGGTTCTGGCCTTCCAGCACTACGAGACTTTCAAGCAACGGTTCGCGCCCTTTCCGCTTACGGTGGAAATGATCAGCCGCTTCCGGACGGCGAAGCAGATCAAAGAGATTTTGCAGCGCGTGGCCGTGGGGAAAGTGGACATCCTGATCGGGACGCACCGGCTCTTGTCGAAGGATGTGAAGTTTTCCGACCTCGGCCTGCTGGTGGTCGATGAGGAGCAGCGCTTCGGGGTGCGGCATAAGGAGCGCATCAAGCAGATGCGTACCTCGGTGGATGTGCTCACCATGTCGGCGACACCCATTCCGCGCACGCTGCACATGTCGCTGGTGGGGCTGCGCGACATGAGCGTGATCGAAACGCCGCCCAAGGATCGCATGGCGATCCAGACCGTGGTGGCCAATTGGGATGAAAAACTGATTCAGTCGGCGATCGAGCAGGAACTGGAGCGCGGCGGGCAGGTCTATTTCGTGCATAACCGCATCGAGACCATCTGGGAGATTGCCGCCAAGATCCAAAGCATGGCTCCGAAGGCGCGCGTCGCCGTGGGCCACGGTCAGATGGGAGAAGGAGAGTTGGAAAAAGTGATGCTGAAGTTTATGCATCACGAGGCCGATATCCTGGTGTCAACCACCATTATCGAGAATGGGCTGGATATTCCGCTGTGCAATACGATCCTGATCAACCGTGCGGACCGGCTGGGTCTGTCGGAGCTTTATCAGCTCCGGGGACGGGTGGGACGGTCGAATCGGCGCGCGTATGCCTATCTGCTGTTGCCGGCGGAGATCGAGCTGACCCCGATTGCGCGGCGGCGGCTGGCGGCCTTGAAGGAGTTTTCCGACCTCGGCGCGGGCTTTAAGATTGCGGCGCTTGATCTGGAGTTGCGGGGTGCGGGAAATCTCTTGGGCGGCGAGCAGAGCGGGCACATCGAAGCGGTGGGCTTCGAGCTGTATACCCAGATGCTCGAGCGGGCGGTGCGAGAGATGAAAGGGGAAGCGGGCGCGGAGGTGACCGAGATCCAGCTCAACCTAGGCCTGAATATCCGCATTCCGTCGGAGTACATCAAGGAAGAAAACCAGCGCCTGCGGATGTACAAGCGCGTGGCGGGCGTGGAGACCGAATCGCAGTTGCACGATGTGCGGTCGGAGCTGATTGATCGCTACGGCGAAATTCCCGGTGCCGTGCGCAATCTGCTGGAGTATGCGGCGCTGAAACTGCAGGCCATGCGGGTGGGAGCAACCGCGATTGAGCGCAAGCGCGAGTTTGTGAACATCAAGTTCAGCGCCAATGCGGCGATCGATCCGGGCAAACTGGCGCGCTTCGTGGCATCGCAACGAGGGTCCCAGTTTACTCCGGATGGGACGCTGAAATTCTCGATCAAGATCGACAGCGCGGCAGGAATTCTGCAGACCTTGCGGGACCTGCTGGAAGAGCTGCAGGCGCAGGAAGCGCCGGCCGAGGCAACGTAGCGCCCCGAGGCAGCACCCAAGGGTAGCAGTTACAATAACTCTGCGATGAAACCAACCGAAGAACGACGAACCAACGGCGATCGCCGCAAGCATCGAGTGGTGCGAAAGGCCATTTTCCCCGCCGCCGGCTTGGGCACGCGCTTCCTGCCGGCCACCAAGGCTCAGCCCAAAGAGATGCTGCCCTTGGTGGATAAGCCGATCATTCAATATGGCGTGGAAGAGGCGCTCGCTGCCGGATGTGATCAGATCATCATTATCACGGGCCGGGGCAAGAGCGCGATTGAGGACCATTTCGATGTCAGCTACGAACTGGAGAAGATGCTCGAAGAAAAAGGCAAGTACGACCTGCTCAACATTGTGCGCCAGATTTCGGACATGATCTACGTGGCCTACGTACGCCAGAAGGAGGCGCTGGGACTTGGTCACGCGGTGCTGACCGCGCGCGAAATGATCGGCGAGGAACCGTTCGCCACATTGCTGGCGGATGACGTGATCGACGCCAAGGTGCCGGTGCTGAAGCAGTTGATGAGCGTGTTCGAGGAGAAGCAGTGTTCGGTGATTGCCACCCAGGTCGTGGATGGGCCGGCGATTTCTTCGTATGGTGTGCTGAGGACGAAGGAGGTCGCGGGTTCGGGAGGTAAACTCTTCGAAGTCCTTGACCTGGTGGAAAAGCCGAAACAGGAAGATGCGCCTTCGAATCTGGCCGTCATCGGCCGCTACATTTTGACGCCCACGGTGTTCGAGACGCTTTCCGACATCAAGCCCGGCGCGGGCGGCGAGTTGCAATTGACCGACGGTCTACGCGGGCTGCTGCAGCGGGAAAAGATGTACGCTTATGTCTACGAAGGCCGCCGCTTCGATGCCGGCGACAAACTCGGCTTTCTCAAAGCCACGGTTGAGTTTGCGCTGAAGCGCGAGGACCTGGGCGGGATGTTCCGCGAGTATTTGACCCATTTGAAGCTGTAGAGCGTGATACCGACGCGCGCCGCCGGTGGCGCTCATTGCTGCGGGGGAGCCTGCGCCTTCCTGGCGGGGGACAGCTTCGTGAGTTCGGGGTAGGAAGAGAGTTCGATGAGGGTGCGCAGCGGTGGTTGCGCCCCACTCTCGATGGCGCGAACGAGCAGTTGCAGGGCAACTTGCGTTGTGGTCAGCGACACCACCGTCGCCGCCAGGATTCCCTGATCGACCCAAGCCCTTCCCTCGGTAGGAAGACCGTCGACGCCGGTGAACGGCAAGTGGAGCCAGCGCGCTCGTTCCGCCTGGTCGGAGACACTTTCAAAGGCGCGCCGGGCGCCTTTGGCGATTCCATCGTACTGGCAGCCGACAAGGTCGATGGAAGCGGCGCGGTTGGTCGACAGACGCAGCCAGGAGCTTACCGCTTGATAGGCATTGGTTTCTTCCCAAGAGCTACGAAGTGCCTTGACCTGGATGTTGGCCGGTTTCGTGCTCTCCATGCCGATCGTGCGCTGCTGCGCGGCGCTGTTGTTGGCCGGGCCCTGGATGTACAGGACCGTCCCACCCGACGGCAGCAGCGCGGCAAATTGCCGTCCCTGAATGCGCCCGATTTCGGTGTGGTCGCGCGTCACGCAGAAGACCGGGACCGTGGAGCTACTGCGCAGAGAGTCGAGATAGTCGACGTCGCTGTTGAGAACCACCCAACCGATACCGGCCGCCACCGCCGCTTCGGCGGCACGCATGAGCCCGGTCGTGGTCAGCGGTTCGAACAGAATCCCGCTCGGCCGGGGCATGGTCCGGGATTGAATGATTTCCAGTACTTGCTGGCTCTGGATGACGGCATCGTTGCCGGCGTGGAGAACCTGCATTTCCGCTCCGAGGCGAAGCGCCGTCTCTTTAGCCGCTGCTGCCTGCTCGCGTTGGTAGCTGTTATCGTTCGGCAGGGAGACGACGAAGCGGAGTTTGCTCAATGGGCCCTCCGGGGAAAGCCTGGCTCAGCTTGTAACTATACAGCTGCTGTCTGGCGCCTGCGCCGCCAGACACGAACCCGATGGTCCCACGGCCCCGCCCTCTATGCTGGTCACGATTCGCTGCGCTCTTTTCTCGTCGCTTTCATTTTTTTCGATTTTTCATCCACTCCGCGGGCGAGATTTTCCTTGTGCCCCTGAAGCTTTTTGCAGATGGTCAGGTCGGCAATGGCAAGAATCTGAGCCGCGAGAATTCCCGCATTCGTGGCACCGGGCTTGCCGATTGCCACCGTGGCTACAGGAATGCCGGCGGGCATTTGCACGGTTGCCAGCAGCGAATCCAGGCCCTGCAGGGAAGTCGAAGGGATGGGGACGCCGATCACCGGCACGATGGTGTGCGCGGCGATTACGCCCGCCAGATGTGCGGCACCGCCGGCGCCGGCGATGATCACGCGAAGGCCGCGCGACGCAGCTTGGCGGGCATAATCGGCGGTGCGATCGGGAGAGCGGTGGGCTGAGGTTACGTCAATTTCGTAGGCAATCCCGAATTGGTCGAGAGCCTTGGCGGCTTCAAGCATGATCTCGAAGTCGGAGTCACTGCCCATTACGATGGAAACCAGCGGCTTGCTCATGAGTGTCGTCGATCCTTCTTTCCTGGAAACAGCAAAAACCCCAATGCCTCCCCGGAAGCGAAACCTCGCAGCCTGCATCTGGAAGCCGCGCTCGATTTCGCTGGGCTTTAGGTTTGGCGCAAGACAACCGTGCAAAATCACACCACCCGCGTCCACCCCATCGCGGCCGAATCCTACTTCCTGGTCAGTGCCCGGGCTCCGATGTCCTTGCGATAGTGTGCGCCTTCGAAGCCGATTTTGGCGCACGCTTCATAGGCGCGCGCAACCGCAGTTGGCAACTCCGCGGCCCGCGCGGTGACTCCGAGCACTCGCCCGCCCGAGGTGTAGAACGCCCGGTCCTGTTTCGACGTGCCGGCGTGAAAGACTTTTACGCCGTCCAGTTTCGCGGCATCGTCAAGACCGACGATTTTCTTGCCCGCCTCGTAGCTTCCAGGATAACCGCCCGAGGCCACGACTACGCATACCGCCGCATCGTTCGACCACTTGAAATCGCCATCGCTGGTGCGGCCGTCGATCGACGCTTCCATGGCTTCCACCAGGTCGCTTTCGAGGCGCAGGAGAATGGGCTGCGTCTCCGGATCGCCGAAGCGGCAGTTGAATTCGAGCACCATGGGGCCGCGCGCGGTCATCATCAGGCCGCAATAGAGAACGCCTTTATACTCCGCGCCCTCGGCCTTCATGCCAGCTATGACGGGGCGGGCGATGTGAGTGAGGAGCCATTCGCGCATCTGCTCGTCGACGATGGTCGGAGTGGTGTAGGCGCCCATCCCTCCGGTGTTGGGACCGGTGTCGCCGTCACCCACGCGTTTGTGATCTTGTGCTGCCACGAGCGGGGCTACGCGCAGGCCGTCGCTTACCACCTGGAACGACAGTTCATCGCCCTCGAGAAACTCTTCCAGCACGACGCGGGCTCCGGCTTCGGCGAGCATCCGTCCGCTGAGCATTTCGTTGGCTACGCTGGAGGCTTCCTCTTTGCTAGGGGCGATGACGACGCCTTTGCCCGCGGCCAGTCCGTCGGCCTTCACCACGATGGGAGTGTGAAAGTGGGGCAGGGCTTCGCGTACCTGTTCGGCGGAATCACAGATCGCATAACGCGCCGTGGGAATATGGTGGCGTTGCAGAAATTCCTTGGCAAAGCTCTTACTGGTCTCGAGTTGAGCCGCGGCCATGGTGGGCCCGAAGGTACGCCAGCCCCGTTTGGTGAATTCGTCGACCACGCCGAGCAGGAGCGGCAATTCCGGGCCTACGACGGTGAGATCGGGCTGGAGGCGGTGGGCAAGTGCGATCATGGAGTCGAGACTCTTGATGTCGACCGCGACGCACTCGGCTGCATCGGCGATGCCGCCATTGCCGGGCGCGCAGTAAATACTGGTGACCCGTGGTGATTGCCGAAGCTTCCACACCAGAGCGTGCTCGCGTCCCCCGCTGCCGATGACAAGGATCTTCATAATGGAACATTTAAGGTTAGGGGCGAGAGAAGATGATGTCAAACGCGCCGGGCGAGCGGGGCGGGGGGCAGACCAGGCGAATCGCTGCGCCACGGCCCGGGCAGCCAACGCTTGCCACCTGCGGAATCGGTCGCTGCCATGATTAACTGCGCTTAACGCATCGCCGTATAATATGGTTCACCCGTGATTACCGTTTCCAAAGAAGACTACCTCAAAGCGATTCTCGAAGCCGAGAGCGAAGGCGAGATGGTTATTTCGGCCACGCTTGCGCACTGGCTCAGGGTCTCGCCTCCAGCGGTGACCATGGCCGTGCGTCGGCTGAAGCGGGACGGACTGGTGCGCGTGAATGCCAACGGCCGCGTCCGGCTGACGGCTGCCGGAAAGAGGATTGCGCGCAAGCTGACGGTGCGGCATCACCTGATCGAGCGCATGCTGGCGGAAATTTTCGGCATGGAATGGTACAAGGTGCACGACGAGGCGGAACGTCTGGAACACGCGGTGTCGCCGGATTTTGAGGCACGACTGTTCGCGAAACTTGGACGGGGGGTCGCTTGCCCCCATGGCAACTTGACGGAACTGGAGAGTCCTGCCAGTCGACGCCGTCGCGGGTTGGTGCTGCTCGCCGAGGCCGCGCCGGGTGAGCATTTTCAAGTGAGCGGAATCTATGAACGCGACCGGCGGCTGCTCGAATTTCTGGAGCAGCGCGGCATCCGGCCTGGAGCGCGGGTCCATGTCGTCCATCGAAATTACGACAACACCCTGACTTTAACGACGGGGGCCGGGCGAGTTTCACTGGGGCTGTCGGCCGCCGAGCGGGTCTGGGTCCGGGCGGTGGAGGAAAAGGCCGCGGGCAAGGGTTGAGACGGCAAAGCGGTTGACAAGGCTGGGCCCTAGAGGTTTGTTGCTCACGGCAGTGGCCCGCGGGCGGTGGAGAGGCCAGCTCGGTACCTGCGTTCCCGGGGGCCGAACGAAGATGGTGCTCGCCGCACCCGCATCCATCGCAGTTCCTGTCCCTGGGATCCCCATCGTAATTAACTGTGGTTTATGTGCTGATGTATACTTATGCTAATTTGCCAGCCAGCGGTGGGGGAACGCTCACGCGGCATTCGACCGAATGAACAAGCCATCTGGGATGAAAGCAACCATCACCGCAACCGTGGGATCCGCACGCTCCCGACCGAAGGTCGTCGCCGGCTCGGCTCCGGCGAGCGACGAGTTGGTCATCACCCATGAGGACATCGACCGGGCGCACGACCGCGAACGGGTTTCGGAGATGCGGGCTCGGCGGGGATTGCGGCCGCGGTTGCGCTTGTTCTGGCTGCTGATTGGCCCCGGCATCCTGGTGATGCTGGGGGAAAATGACGGACCGAGCATGCTGTCGTATGCGGCGACCGGGGCGCGGTTCGGCGTCGGTTTCTTCCTTCCCTTTGTGGTGCTTACCTTCCTGATGGCGTGCGTGGTTCAGGAGATGACGGTGCGTTTGGGCGCAGCCACTCATCGCGGACATGCGGAGTTGATCTTCGACCGCTTTGGCCCGTTTTGGGGTTGGTTTTCGATGGTCGACCTCATGGTGGGTAATTTTCTGACCCTGGTCACGGAATTCATCGCCATCCGAGCGGGGCTGGGGTTTTTCGGGGTGCGGCCCGCGTTCGCGGTCTTATCCGCGCTGGCGGTGCTCTCGGTTGCCCTCATGACCCACCGCTACTGGACCTGGGAGCGGATCATCCTGGGCGCGGCGATGTTGAATCTGGTGTTTGTGCCGGTGGCGCTGTTGGCCCATCCGCATTGGGGAACGGTGGGGCGTGCCATGGTGACTTGGCGGCCGCTGCCGGGCGGTCTTACGCAGGAGACGGTCCTGATCCTGCTCGCAAACATCGGAGCGACGGTCACTCCGTGGATGCTGTTTTTTCAGCAGAGTGCGATTGCCGACAAGGGCCTGACGACACGCGACATCCGCATGGGGCGGGTGGATACGGTGTTGGGAGCGGGCCTGGCAGCGGTGGCGGCGGTGGCGACGATGCTGGCTACGGCACCGCTGTTTCTGCATCACATGGCAGCGGCGAATTTCGAAGCCGCTGAATTTGCCCAGGCCCTGCAGCCGTTCCTCGGATATTGGGGAGCCGCACTTTTCGCGCTGGGCATGTTCGAAGCGGGGATGGTGGCCGCGGTTACGATTTCGACTTCCTCGGCGTATGCGTTTGGCGAAGTGGCACGGCGGCCGCACAGTCTGAATCTGCCCTTCCAGCAAGGGAGGTCATTTTATCTGGTGCTGCTGCTCGAAGCATCGGCCGCGGCAGGCCTGGTCTTGATTCCCGGAATTCCCCTGGTGTACATCGTGCTGCTGGTGAATGTGATCGCGGTTTTGGCCATGCCCCCGGCGCTGCTTTTTCTTTACATGCTGGTGAACGATCGCGAGATTATGGGCGAACTGATTAGTCCGCTGTGGGCCAATGTGCTGGCGCTCGGAGTGGTCATCGTGCTGATCGGAGCGGGCCTTCTGTTTGGCATCAGCGTGATTGCGCCGAACGCGCTGGCAGCAGTGGGAGGCAGGTAGATGGCAGCAGAGTTTGATTCGGCACACGGCTCGGAGGCAAGCCGCGAAGAAATCACCTCGGTGATCACCGCGCTCGAGCCGGACCAGATTGTTTCGACCAAGGAACACCACCATTGCCCGCGACGGCAGCTCACGCCTACCGAGACGGTGGTGTTTTGGGGGCTGAGAATTTATCTGGTCTTCATGGTCGGGGTGGTGGTGTATCAGATCTGGACCGGGGTTCGGTAGGGCTCGGCTTCCGTTGCAGTGGGTCGTCGGCCATGCGGCAGCAATCGCCGGCCGAGCGCGCTCGAGTTACGCTGATTTGGCTCGCCCGGGCGGAGCCCCGCGCCACCCCTAGCCATGAGTTGTTCCCCACACGTGTCCCGGAAAACAATTACAATATTGGGTTCCCGAATCCGATTGCGCTCCGGCTCTACTGCTGAGCTGATCAACAAGAAAGGCCGTCATGTCAGTGAATAGTTTCAACGCCCGTGCCAGTTTGAAGGTTGGTAACAAAGCCTACGAGCTTTACCGGATCGACGCTCTCGATAAGCAGGGCATCTCCACCCGGCACTTGCCGTTTTCCCTCCGCATATTGCTGGAGAATCTGCTGCGCACCGAAGACGGGCGCAACGTGACGAAAGATGAAATCCGCGCCTTGGCGGCCTGGAACAGGAATTCGAAGCCGGAGAAGGAGATCGCGTTCACCCCCAGCCGGGTTCTGCTGCAGGATTTTACCGGCGTTCCCGCGGTGGTCGACCTGGCGGCGATGCGCGATGCCATGAAGCGGCTCGGCGGCGATCCGAAACTGATCAATCCGCTGCAGCCGGCGGAATTGGTGATCGATCACTCGGTGCAGGTGGATGAATTTGGTACCTCCAAGGCGTTGGACGTCAATGCTCTGCTGGAGTTCCAACGCAACAAGGAACGCTATGCGTTTCTGCGCTGGGGACAAACCGGGTTCCGCAATCTTGCCATTGTTCCGCCCGATACCGGCATCGTGCATCAGGTGAATCTCGAATACCTGGCGCGCGTGGTTTTTGTCCACGAAGAAGGCGGCAAGCGCACGGCCTACCCGGATACATTGGTCGGCACCGATTCGCACACCACGATGATCAACGGGCTTGGCGTGCTGGGGTGGGGCGTCGGCGGAATTGAGGCCGAGGCCGCAATGCTCGGACAGCCTGTGTCCATGCTGATTCCGTTGGTGGTGGGCGTGAAGCTGACGGGGCGTCTGCGTGAAGGCGCCACGGCTACCGATCTCGTGCTTACCCTGACGGAGATGCTGCGCAAGCACGGTGTTGTCGGGAAATTCGTCGAGTATTTCGGACCCGGCCTGCAGGATCTGCCGCTGGCCGATCGCGCGACCATTGCCAACATGGCTCCCGAGTATGGCGCGACTTGCGGCATCTTCCCCATCGATAAGGAAAGTGTGCGCTACCTGAAACTCACCGGACGCAGCGACGAGCAGATTGCACTGGTCGAAGCCTACGCACGCGAGCAGGGGCTCTATCACGATGCCCAGACACCGGAAGCGGAATACTCCGAGCTGCTGCATATGGATCTGGCCACGGTCGAGCCGAGTCTCGCGGGACCGAAGCGTCCGCAGGATCGCGTGGTGTTATCGAAGGCGGGCGAATCGTTCTCCCAGGCTCTGGCGTCCCTGATTAAGCCCAAAGCCAAAGCTGCGGTGGCAGCGCCGGCCGAGGCGGCGCGCAAGCAAGTGAATCGCTGGGAACAAGAAGGCGGAAATCCGACCGCGGTTGGAGTCGAAGATCCCGGTGTCCACGAACACACTCCCGGCAATGGCAAGGTGGCGTTGCAGCACGGCAGTGTGGTGATCGCGGCCATTACCAGCTGCACCAACACTTCGAATCCGTCGGTGCTGATTGCCGCCGGACTGCTGGCGAAAAAGGCTGTGGAGCGAGGACTCGAAGTCCCGGGATGGGTCAAGACTTCGCTCGCTCCGGGATCGAAGGTCGTGCTCGACTATCTCCAAAAAGCAGGCCTGATGCCGTATCTGGAGAAGCTCAAGTTCCACATTGTGGGGTACGGATGCACCACTTGCATTGGAAACTCCGGACCGCTACCGGTGGAGGTTTCCAAGGAGATTGAGGACAAGAATCTGGTTGTGGCTTCGGTGCTCTCGGGCAATCGCAACTTTGAGGGACGAATCAACTCCGAAGTGCGGGCCAATTACCTGATGTCGCCGCCGCTGGTCGTGGCCTTTGCACTGGCGGGGCGTATCGACGTTGATCTGCGCAAGGATGCGATCGGAAAGGGCAAGGATGGCAAGCCCGTCTATCTTGCCGACATTTGGCCCTCGCAGTCGGAAGTGGAGCAGTCGATGGCGAGCGCGATCACGTCGGAGATGTTCCGCAACAGCTACGCCGAAGTGTATTCGGGAGACGAGCGCTGGCGGGGGTTGCCGGTGCCGAAGGGCGAGACCTACTCCTGGGAGAATGACTCCACCTATATTCGCCAGGCTCCCTATTTCGACGGCATGGCGCTCAAGCCGTCCGCGGTTGAGGATATCCGGGGCGCGCGCGTGCTGGCGGTGCTCGGCGACAGCGTGACGACCGATCACATTTCTCCTGCGGGTTCGATCAAGAAAGACGGGCCGGCTGGCAAATATCTGATTGCTCACGGCGTGCAAGTGGCGGATTTCAATTCCTATGGGTCGCGGCGCGGCAATCACGAAGTGATGGTGCGCGGTACGTTCGCCAATGTTCGCTTGCGAAACAAGATGGTGAACACGGAAGGCGGATTTACTCGCCACCTGCCCGATGGCGCGGAAATGTCGATCTTTGACGCCTCCGAAAAGTACCACGCCGAGAAGGTTCCCCTCGTGATTCTGGCGGGCAAGGAATACGGCTCGGGTTCGTCGCGCGACTGGGCGGCAAAAGGACCCCGGCTGCTCGGCGTCCGCGCTGTGCTGGCGGAAAGCTACGAGCGCATTCACCGCTCGAACCTGGTGGGCATGGGTATCCTGCCGTTGCAGTTTCTGCCTGGAGACAATGCGGAGGCGCTGCAGTTGACCGGCGAAGAAGTGTTCGAGATTGCAGGCATTCGCGAAGTGGTGGAGGAGTTTTCTTCCGGGCGCAAGATCATGGTGCGGGTGAAGGGTGGGAAGGAATTTCAGGCGATCGTTCGCATCGATACTCCGCAAGAAGCGCTCTACTACGCCAACGGAGGGATCCTTCAGTTCGTGTTGCGACAGCTGCTGGCGGGCAAACCGCAGCCCGAGGCGGTGACGGCCTAGTTCCTCTCCCGGCGGGCTTGTTCTTGCAAGGGGCTGCGTCGCCCGGGCGATGCGGATGTGGCAACGCCGTCCCCGTCCAGGTGCGGCCGGCCCTGTCCCTGGGCTTTGACCTGGGCAGAGGGAGGAGCCTCTGTCCTTCCGTGTTTCGTGCGATGCGCGTGCTAGTCTCAAATTCCCATGTCCGTCGCGACCCAGTACATTCCTGCCGCGTTCAGCTTGACTGCGGTCGCGGTCTGGGGGGCCAGCGATTTTCTGGGCGGCGTTGGTGCGCGTCGGCTGAACGCGTTCTTGTTCACGGCGATCGTACATGCGAGCGGTCTGATCGTGGTGGGCTGCTTTGCGTGGCTGATCCATGCCCCTTTTCCGGGGAGCGCGAGTTTGAGTTGGTCGTTGCTGGCAGGGGCGCTCGGCGGATTATCGCTGGTTTTCTTCTATCGGGCATTGTCCCGCGGGAATATGGGTCTGGTCGCTCCGGTGGCGGCGGTTCTGAGCGCTGCGATCCCGACGCTTGTCTCCGCCTTGGGCGCCGGATTTCCCGGCACCTGGAAGGTGCTTGGTTTTCTGCTCGCTGGAACTGGGGTCTGGCTCATCTCGCGAACCGAAGCCGACGCAGGGCGACCCGAGGGACTGGGGGTGGCGGTGCTTGCCGGAATCGGCTTTGCCGGCTTTTATCTGTGCACCCACAAAGCGGGCAACGCCTCGGCCCTGTGGGTCGCCACCTGTTCGCGGGCCGCTTCTTTCCTAGTAACGGCGACCATGGTTGTTTGCGGAAGGCAGCTGCGAAGGGTATCCGCGCCGGTACTGGCGATCGCCTGCGTGGCCGGAATCCTCGATATCACGGGCAGTGTTATGTTCATCCGTGCTTCCCAAACCGGACGCCTCGACGCGGCGGTCGTGCTCAGTTCTCTCTATCCCGCCGTCACCGTTGTGCTCGCTCGCGTCTTTTTGCATGAGCACTTCAGCCGGGGCCGGACCATCGGCATGGTGGCGGCGCTGGCGGCGGTACCGATGATTGCGGGCTGAGCAGCCGGGGCGCATTTCCGATGCGGGGATCGAGAGTACAGGTACACCGAATGCGGGGAGAAGACGGGGTCGTGGCGCTTATCGAGGTTCGCAATCTGACGAAAGTTTTTCCGCTGGCCGAGTCATCGTTCGGCGGACGACGGGCGGGCGAAGTGCGCGCGGTGGACGATGTGTCCCTCGACATTTACGCCGGCGAGACGCTCGGGCTGGTCGGCGAATCGGGCTCGGGCAAAAGCACGCTGGGACGAATGATTCTTCGTCTCCTCGAGCCCACTTCGGGCGCGGTCCACTTCCACGGCGTCGATCTGCCGAGGGCCGAGCGCGCGGAAATGCGGCGCCTGCGCCGTGATATGCAGATTATTTTTCAGGATCCGTTCGGATCGCTCGATCCGCGCTATCGGGTGGAACAGATAATCGCCGAACCGCTGATCCTTCATGGAGAGGCACTCGGCCTGGAGGGCCGGCGGCGGCGCGTGCGCGAGCTTTTGCGGGCAGTGGGCATGGATGAATCCGCCCTGTCGCGTTACCCGCACGAGTTTTCCGGTGGCCAGCGGCAGCGCATCGGCATCGCCCGCGCCCTGGCGCTGCGACCGAAGTTCATCGTTGCCGATGAACCGGTTTCCGCGCTTGATGTCAGCGTGGGCGCGCAAATTGTCAATCTCCTCCAGCAACTGCAGCGCGATTTCGGATTGACCTACCTGTTTATCTCGCACTCCATGCCGGTGGTGCGCTACCTTTCCTCGCGCATCGCGGTGATGTATCGGGGCCAGATCGTGGAAGTAGGAACCACGGAACAGATCACGGCGCGGCCGCAGCACGACTACACTCGCAAACTGCTGGCGGCCACCCCGGAGATGGCGCTGCCCTGAGTCTGGGACCGAACCGAGTCCGGGTAGCCCCGGAAGCATCGTCATGACGGTTGTTCTGGCGACCGGAGCCGGACTACAATGCGGCGAGTCTGAGGAGTGGATATGTCCGCTATGCCCTTGCCCCCGACGCCCAGTGTTGCGGTCGAGGCTGCCCCGCTATCCGAAGCAGCCCGCATCATCGACACTTTCATCGCGCCCAGTAAGACTTTCACCGATCTGCGACGGAACGCCAGTTGGTGGGCGCCCTTTCTCATGATTGCGATGGTTTCTCTGCTGTTCATTTATGTCGTGGATCAGAAGGTCGGTTTTCGCAAGGTGGTGGACAATCTGATCCAGTTGCAACCGAAGCAGGCCGATCGTATTGATCGCATGCCTGCCGACCAACGCGACAAAGTCATGGCGCAGCAGGTCGCGCTCACCAAAATAATCTCCTACGCGGTTCCGCTCATCGCGCTTCTCCTGTACGCGGTTTTCGCCGGGGTGTTGTTTGCCACCCTCAAGTTTGGCGCGAGCATCGACATCCGCTACAAGCCGCTGTTTGCGCTCATTGTCTACACGCGGCTGCCCGAGTTGTTGCGGGCGCTGCTGGCGATTTTGTCGCTCCTGGCAGGAGTCAGCGGCGATGGATTTAATATTCAGAATCCTGTGGCCGTCAATCCCGGATATTTTATTGACCCCAGTGGCTCGGCGGCGCTGCGGGCGCTGCTCACACCGTTGGATCTGTTCAGCATCTGGACGCTGATCCTGACCGCCATCGGCATCACATGCATCAGCAAGGTCAAGCGCGGCACGGCCTTCGCGGTGGTGTTCGGATGGTTCGCCGTGGTGGTGCTGGCACGGGTGGCGCTGGCCGCGATAACCTCCTGACGCGTCAGAAACACACTATGCAGATTGTGGACGTCGTGGTTATCGGCGGAGGGATTGTCGGTTCCAGCATTGCTTACCACCTGGTCGCGGCCGGCTGCAAGCGCGTTCTGGTGATGGAACGCGAAACGGCGCAGGGCAGGGGATCTACGGGGAAGAGCATGGGTGGCGTACGGGCACAGTTTGCCACGCCGGTGAACATTCAGATGTCGCTCTACTCGATCCCGTTCTATGCCAGCTTCCTGGACCGGCTGGGCTATCCCTGCGACTACCGTCCGCAAGGGTACCTTTTTTGCGCGACCAACGAACCGCACCTCGCCTACCTGCAGGCCAACTACCAGCAGCAGGTGGCCGTAGGGCTGCGGAATGTGCGACTGCTGGCGGGCGACGAGATCCGCGACATGTTTCCGCTGCTTCGCGGCGACGACATCGTGGGCGGAAGTTTCTGCTCCACGGACGGATTCGTCGATCCTTACAGCGCCATGATCGGCTTTATGACGTGGGCTGCCGAACACGGGGCGATGCTCTGGAAAAATTCGGACGTTACCGAAATTACTCGCCGGGATCAGACCTTCGAGGTTGCGACCGCGCGGGGCACGGTTTCGACCCGCACGGTCGTCAACTGCGCCGGCCCCTGGGCGGCTGCGATTGCCAAGATGGTGGGCATCGATCTGCCGGTTGTGCCACTGCGGCGCATGCTGGTACCGACAGAACCGTTCGACCAGTTTCCGCACACCGCACCCATGATCGTCGATATGTCCACCGGATTTCATTTCCGTCCCGAGGGACGCGGATTTTTGCTGGCCTGGAATGATCCGGAGGAAACGCCCGGCTACAAAACCGATTTCGACTCGGGCTTTCTGGAGAAAATCCTGACCCGCGCCGCCGACCGCGTGCCCGTCTTCGAGAATGTCGCGGTCAATCCCCAGCGAGCTTGGGCGGGGCTTTACGAGATGACGCCGGATCACCATCCGATTCTCGGCGAGTCCTCCGAAGTGCCAGGATTTTTTTTCGCCAATGGTTTCAGCGGCCACGGCGTGATGCACTCGCCGGCGACGGGGAAGATTCTTAGTGACTTGATATTGACGGGCAGGACCGACCTGATCGACGCCTCGCTTCTCAACTTCGCCCGCTTTGCCGAAGGGCGGACGATTCACGAGACCTCGGTGCTGTAAGGACGCGAAAGAGCAAGGGACGAGAATCAGCAATCGCATGCCGCGAGAACAGAATTACTGGCTGACCACGGTTTCGATGCCCAACGCTCCGGTGAGCCCGTTGCGGGAGAGCGCCGAAGTTGCGGTCATCGGCGCCGGATTCACAGGACTGTCGGCGGCGCTCGCCTTGGCCAAGCGCGGAGCAGGTGTCGTGGTGCTGGAATCGGAAACCATCGGCTGGGGCGCGAGTTCACGCAACGGTGGAATGGTGCTCACGGGATTGAAGCTCGGCGCCAACAAACTCATCTCGATGTATGGACGGGAGCTTGCCCGTCGCATGTACGCCGCTTCCCTGGAGGCGATCGATTCGGTCGAGCGCATCGTGAAAGAAGAAAACATCGGCTGTGATTTCGCCCGTACCGGCCACCTGGAAGTCGCCTGCAAGCCATCGCATTTCGACGACTATGCCCGCCAGGTTGATGTGATCGCGCGCGAGTTCCGTCACGCGCTGCGCGTCGTGCCGCGCCACCAACTCCACGGTGAGATTGGGTCCGACATTTATTACGGGGGCATGGTCGACGAAGTCTCGGCCGGGCTCAATCCGGCGCGCTACGTGGCCGGACTGGGCGTGGCTGCCGCGCGCGCCGGAGTTCAGATTTGCGAACGGGCGCGACTGCAGAACATCCAGCGCCAGTCGCGGGCCGGTTCGCCAGGGTTCCAGCTCAACACTTCGCGAGGCAGTTTCTGGGCGCGCAACGTGCTGGTCGGAACCAGTGGCTATACCGGTTCGGCCACTCCGGCGCTGCGAAAAAAAATCATTCCCATCGGGTCGTTTATCATCGCCACCGAAGTTCTTCCCCAGGTACTGGCGCAGGAACTGAGTCCGCGCAATCGCCAGATCTATGATTCCAAGAACTATCTCCATTACTATCGGCTCACGCCTGACAACCGCATGTTGTTCGGCGGCCGTGCCGCCTTTTTCCCCGAGACCGACCAGACGATCCGCAAGAGCGCCGAGATTTTGCGCTTGGGGATGATTGACGTCTATCCCCAACTGCACGGCACAAAAGTTGAATATGCCTGGGGCGGCACGCTCGATTTCTGTTTTGACATGATGCCGCACGCCGGGCAGGTGGATGGCATTTACTTCGCGGTGGGATATGCCGGTCACGGGGTTGCCCTGGCGACCTATGAGGGGCAGAAGATGGCGGAATGGATGGCGGAGGGGAAAACGGACAATCCTTTTGCCGAGATTCCGTTCCCGGGAGCGCCGTTTGGGCTGTACAACGGCAACCCTTGGTTTCTGCCCTTGGCCGGGGCCTACCACAAAGTTCTCGACTGGGTGTCGTGAACCAGATCCACTGGCCGATGGCGTGATTTTATCTGGGTGGTGGTTGAGTCAACGACGACGGCGCGGTCCATGGATCCATGCCGCAATTGCCCAAGGGTTCACATCGACTGGAGAAGCCTCATGTCCCTGTTTGGCCTGATCGAATACGCTGACGCCAGTCCTGAGGTGCGCGCCGTCTACGACGACATCATGGCAACGCGCAAAACCGACTGGATCAATAATTTCTGGAAAGCGATTGCGCACGATCCGGTGATGCTGAAGCGAACCTGGGAAGATCTGAAGCAAATCATGGCTCCGGGAGCGCTCGATCCGCTCACCAAGGAAATGATTTACGTTGCGGTTTCGGTGACGAACCAGTGCGGCTACTGCATCGCTTCGCATACGGCCTCGGCCAAGAACAAAGGCATGACCGATGCCCAGTTCCAGGAGCTGATGTCGGTGGTGGGCATGGCGAACGAAACCAATCGTCTGGTCGCGGGCTACCAGGTGGAAGTTGACGAGCGCTTTCAGCCGCAAACCGGCAAGTAACATTCAAGCATTGGGCGATGGGGCGCGGAACAGCCGCGGGCGTTTCGAAGGTTCTATAATCGATGGGCGCGATTTGAAAACTCAGGGGTCAGAACAGAATTTCCAGTTGCGAGCGAGGTAGCACATGGCCGAGATGATGGTGACTCCGGTGGCAACCCACGGGTTTTTTCTGGACGGGAAGTGGCTGGAAGCGGGCGACGTCATCGATGTGCTGGCGCCTTACGACGGGGCCCTGATCGGTCATGTCTATCAGGGACGCCGCGAGCACGCGGAAGCGGCAATCGCGGCAGCGGTCAAGGCGTTCGGAACCACGCGGCGACTGCCGGCTTTTGAACGGCAAAGAGTGCTACGCCGAATCGCGGACGGCGTTCACGATCGCAAAGAGGAATTCGCGCGCACGATTGCGCTCGAAGCGGGCAAACCGATCAAGAGCGCGCGCACAGAAGTCGATCGCGCAACGTTTACCTTCAACGTGGCGGCCGAGGAGACCGTTCGTGGCTACGGTGAGTACTTGCCGCTCGACTGGCAGCAGTCGACGGCGGGTCGTTGGGGGATCGTGAAACGCTTTCCGCTCGGCCCTATCGCCGGCATCACGCCGTTTAATTTCCCTTTGAATCTGGTTGCCCACAAAGTCGCACCGGCCATTGCTGCCGGCTGTTCGATGGTGCTCAAGCCGGCGCCGCAGACGCCGCTCACGGCGATGCTTTTGGCCGAGGTCATCCAGCAAGCGGGTTGGCCAGACGGCGGGTTGAACGCCCTGTTGCTGTCGAACGAAGATTCGAGCCTGCTGGTTAGCGACGAGCGCATCAAACTCATCAGCTTCACGGGCAGCGCTTCGGTGGGCTGGGCGATTAAGCAGAACGCGGGCAAAAAGAAAGTGGTGCTCGAACTGGGTGGGAATTCCGCCGTGATTGTGCACAGCGATACCGACCTGGCGTATGCCGCCGAACGCTGTGTCACGGGAGGCTTCGCCTACGCCGGGCAGTCCTGCATTTCCGTGCAGCGCATCCTGGTTGAACACTCGGTGTACGGGAAATTCACCGAGCTGCTGCTGGCCGCGGTCAGCAAGCTGAAAGTGGGAGATCCGCTGGACGAGTCGAGCGACCTCGGGCCACTGATTCGGGAAAGCGATGCCATCCGCGCCTCCGAGTGGGTGCAGGAGGCGGTTCGCGGCGGCGCGCGTCTGCTCTGCGGCGGCAATCACAAGGGATCGTTATTTGAACCCGCGGTGCTTACCGGGACCAAGCCCAACATGAGAGTGAATTGCCAGGAGATTTTTGCGCCCGTGGTGACCATCGAGCCCTACAATGATTTCCCGGCGGCGCTCAAGCAGGTCAACAGTTCTGCTTATGGACTGCAGGCTGGACTTTTCACGCGCGATGCCAAGCTGATTTTTCAGGCCTACGACGAGCTTGAAGTGGGCGGCCTGATCGCCGGTGACGTGCCCACGTTCCGCATCGACCACATGCCGTATGGGGGCATCAAAGATTCCGGTCTTGGCCGCGAGGGATTGCGGGACGCGATTGAGGAAATGACCGAACCGAAACTGTTGGTCATGAATCTGCGGTGATTTGTCAAAAAGAAAAGCTGCGTCTCCTATTCCATTTTGCCCATCAACTGTTTATACTCACGTGTTTCAGTATCCTGCGTCACAATTGTGAGTGACGTAAATCATATAAACATGGTCGGCCGGGAGCGGTGTAAGCTAGTTCCCAATTAAGACTTCCTAATCGATGCAGATCTTTCCGCGCAGCAGCAATGCCATCGCCAGGGCCTCTCTGGTTCTCGTTGTGATTGCCGTGGCTGGGCTTTTCGGCGTTCTGATGGAGTTGGAGCGTTCTCCATACATCACCTACGCCGGAGTGCGGAAGTCGCAGCCGGTTCCGTTCAGCCACCAGCACCACGTGACCGGCCTCGGCATCGATTGCCGCTACTGCCACACTTCGGTCGAGCAATCGAGCTTTGCCGGCATTCCCCCCACCAAGACCTGCATCAACTGTCATGCCCAGATCTGGACCAACGCTGCCTACCTGGAGCCGGTGCGTGAAAGCTTCCGCACGGGACGGTCGCTCGAGTGGACGCGCGTCAATCAGTTGCCCAACTTCGTGTATTTCAATCACAGTATCCACCTCAATAAGGGCGTCGGCTGCAACACCTGCCACGGTCCGGTGGACCAGATGCCACTCATGTATCAGTACGCATCGCTGCAAATGGAATTCTGTCTGGATTGCCATCGTGCCCCGGAGAAATACATTCGCCCGCGCGAACAGGTTTTCAATATGCGCTATGAGCAGCCTTCGAGCGGCGAGCCGGTGCTGGTGAATGGGAAAGCCTACTCCGACCAGGAAACGCTGGGAAGCGCCTTGAAGCAGCAGTACAAGGTGCGCTCGGTCAACGACATTACCAGCTGCAATACCTGCCATCGATAGAGTGGGGCGGCAAGGTTGAGAGCGGACAGCTGAGAGCTGAATTCAAGATGAGTATGGACGAGAACAAAGCAAGAGCGGCCGGAGCGAATAGCAGAATCCCGGTTGGGGCTGAGGTCTGTCCGAGCAAGCGCAAGCTTGACCTGGCGGCCGCCAAGGCGCAGATCGAGCAGACGACCGGCCCCGAGTACTGGCGTGGCCTGCAAGAGTTGGCGGGCAGCGAAGAGTTCCAGGAGATGCTGCACCGGGAATTCCCGAAGGGCGCATCGGAATGGCTCGATGATTTCTCGCGGCGCGGCTTCCTGAAGACCATGGGCGCTTCGCTGGCGCTGGCAGGGTTGACCGGTTGTACGCGCATGCCGATCACCGAGATCGTGCCCTACGTGCGGCAGCCGGAAAGCATTGTTCCCGGGCGTCCGATGTTTTACGCGACTGCGTTTACGCTCGGCGGTTACGCTTCGCCGATCCTGGTGGAGAGCCACCTTTTCCGCCCCACGAAGGTGGAAGGGAATCCGCAGCATCCGGCAAGCCTCGGCGGGACCGACGTGTATGCGCAGGCTTCGATTCTCGATCTCTACGATCCCGACCGGGCGCAAAACATCACCTACTTGGGCGATGTGCGGTCGTGGAATGCCTTCACCGAGGCCCTGCAGGGGCCGATGAGTGCGGAGAAGAGCATGGCCGGTGCCGGAGTTCGCATTCTAACGCAGACCATCTCCTCGCCGACGCTGGCGGCGCAGATCCGCAGCTACCTTGACCAGAATCCGCAGGCGAAGTGGCACGTCTACGAACCCGTCAATCGCGACAATGTCTATGAAGGCGCGCGGCTGGCCTTCGGCGAGCCGGTGGAGACGCGCTATGACCTGTCGAAGGCGGACGTCATCGTATCGCTGGACGCAGATTTTCTCTATGCCGGATTCCCCGGCTCGGCTCGTTACACGCGCGATTTCGCATCGCGCCGCAATCCTGACGCGAACATGAACCGGCTGTATGTGATCGAGAGCACCCCGAGTTCGACCGGGATGAAGGCGGACCACCGCCTCCCCATGCGCGCGACCTCGATCGAGAACTTCGCCCGCATTCTCGCCGGTGCGGTGGGGCTCAGCGTTGGTGGAGACGGAAGCAGCGAGCCGAAGAGGTTTGTGCCCCCGCTCGCCAAGGACTTGCTGGAGCATAAAGGGACATCGGTCGTCATTGCTGGCGATCATCAGCCAGCGGCGGTCCATGCGCTGGCGCACGCCATCAATCAGGCGCTCGGCAACGTCGGCCAGACGGTTTTCTACAGCGAGCCGGTGGACTCGAACCCGGTGAATCGGAACGAGTCGCTGCACGCCCTCGTCGAGGATGTACGCGCCGGCAAGGTTGATCTGCTGCTGATTCTCGGCGGCAATCCCGCCTATGACGCGCCCGCGGAACTGGAATTCGCCTCGGCATTGAAATCGACTGCCGTTGCGCTCAAGGTGTATCTGGGGTCCCATCGCAACGAGACCGCCGACCTTTGCCAGTGGCACGTGCCCGAGGCCCACTATCTGGAGTCCTGGAGCGATGCCCGCGCCTACGACGGTACGGTCAGCATCGTTCAGCCGCTGATCGAGCCGCTTTACGGAGGCAAGAGCGCGCATGAGATGATCGCCATTTTCGCCGGCCAGCCCGGGCTCAGCGGGCGCGAGCTGGTCCAAGCCTATTGGCAGAAGCAGCATGAGGGCGCCGATTTCGATACCCTTTGGCGCAAGTCGCTGCATGACGGCTGGATCGGAGGCACCACCTACGCGCCGAAATCGGTGGCGTTGAAGGCGGCCGGCTTCCCCCCGTCGCAATCTCCGTCGGACGCTGTGGAGCTGAACTTCCGCCGCGATCCTTCGATCTACGACGGACGTTTCGCCAATAACGGCTGGTTGCAGGAACTTCCGAAGCCGCTGACCAAACTGACGTGGGACAATCCCGTCATGATCGGGCCGGCGATGGCGGAGCGCATGAAGCTGAATTTCAAGGATGTGGTCGAACTGGAATGCAACGGACACCGAGTCAAGGGCGCGGTCTGGATTCAGGCAGGCCATCCCGATAACTCGATTACGGTGTTCTTTGGTTATGGGCGCACCCGCGCCGGACGCGTGGGAACCGGCACGGGTTTTGACGTCTATCCCTTGCGCACCAGCCAGACCTCTTCTTTTGCCAGCGGAGTCAAGCTCACGCCCACGGGGCAGACTTACGACCTCGCCAGCACGCAGGGCTATCAGACGATGGAAACTCCGGTCGGCGAGCGTCCGCTGGTGCAGGAGCGCAACCTCGAGGAGTACAGGAAAGAGCCAAACTTCGCGAAAGAGGGTGAGCCCAGGCCGGAGCTGACACTCTATCCCGGTTTCGACTATTCGAAGGAAGCCTACTCGTGGGGCATGGCGATTGATCTGAACGCCTGCGTGGGATGCAATAACTGCATCGTGGCCTGTCAGTCGGAAAACAACGTTGCCGTGGTCGGCAAGGAGCAAACCCTCAAGGGCCGCCACATGCACTGGCTCCGTGTGGATGCTTATTACAATGGGCCGCGGGAAAATCCGAAGGGATTTTTCCAGCCCGTGCCCTGCATGCAGTGCGAGAACGCGCCCTGCGAACTGGTGTGTCCGGTGCAGGCGACCACACACAGCAGCGAAGGGCTGAATGACATGGTCTATAACCGCTGTGTGGGCACGCGCTATTGCTCGAATAACTGCCCTTACAAGGTGCGGCGGTTCAATTTCCTGCTTTTCTCGGACTGGGAGACGCCGCAGTTCAAGCTCATGCGCAATCCCGACGTGACCGTGCGCAGCCGCGGAGTGATGGAGAAATGCACCTACTGCGTGCAGCGTATCAATGAACGCCGCATCGACGCCGAGCGCGCTGATGCCAGCATTCAAGAAGGCGATCTGCAGACGGCTTGCCAGCAGTCCTGTCCGGCCAGCGCCATCGTCTTCGGCAATCTCAACGATCCCAAGAGTCGGGTCAATCAGTGGAAGGGGCAGGCGAGAAATTACTCCTTGCTCGGCGAGTTGAACACCCGGCCGCGCACGACGTATCTGGCGGAAGTTCGCAATCCCAACCCCGAACTAGAATCCGAAGGATAGTGGAGCGCAGCGAAGGCATGGCTACGAACACGCAAATACCCGTGGCAGACCGACGAGTTCCGGTGATCGCGCCGGGCCATACTTTCTCCACCATCGGGGAGAAGATCAGCAACATCGTGCTGAGCCGCCCGGTCTCGCTGGGCTGGATCCTCGGCTTTTTGATCGTGTTTTCGGCGATGAATATGCTGATGATGGCCCTGGGGTACCTGTTCATCAAGGGCACGGGAATCTGGGGCATCAATATTCCCATCGGCTGGGGATTTGCCATCGTCAACTTTGTCTGGTGGATCGGCATTGGCCATGCTGGCACCCTGATTTCCGCCATTCTCGCCCTGCTGCGGCAGACTTGGCGCAACTCGATCAATCGTTTCGCCGAAGCAATGACGCTGTTTGCGGTGGCCTGCGCCGGTATCTTCCCCCTCGCTCACACCGGGCGACCCTGGCTTGCGTACTGGCTTTTTCCCTACCCGAACACCATGAACTACTGGCCGAATTTCCGCAGCCCCTTGGTGTGGGACGTATTCGCGGTTTCGACGTATGGCACGATTTCGCTCGTGTTCTGGTTTGTGGGATTGATTCCCGATCTCGCCACCTTGCGCGATCGCGCCGAGCATCCACTGGTGAAGCGCATCTATGGATTGCTGGCCATGGGCTGGCGCGGTTCGGCCCGCCACTGGCACCGCTACGAAACCGCATACCTGCTTCTCGCCGGGCTGGCAACGCCCCTGGTGCTCTCGGTGCACACGGTGGTGAGCTTTGATTTTGCGGTCGGCATCGTTCCCGGCTGGCATACGACGATTTTCCCTCCCTACTTTGTGGCCGGCGCAATCTATTCCGGATTCGCCATGGTGCTTTGTCTGGCGATTCCGATCCGTGCCATCTATGGCCTGCAGGATTTCATCACCATGCGCCATCTGGAGAACGCCGCCAAAGTGATGCTGGCCACCGGCCTCATCGTGGCTTACGGCTATGGCATGGAAGCCTTCATGGGCTGGTATAGCGGCAGCCCGTTTGATTCCTTCCTGCTCTGGAACCGGTTGCACGGGCCGTACCGCATGGCGTACATGTCGCTGCTCAGTTGCAACATTTTCATCCCCCAGGTTTTGTGGTTGAAAAGGTTTCGCGTCTCGACCCTTTGGCTGTGGGTCATTTCGTTTATCGTGCTCGTCGGCATGTGGCTGGAGCGCTTCATTATTGTGGTCGTCAGTTTGAGTCGCGACTTCCTGAATTCCTCCTTCGGCATGTATTACCCGACCAAATGGGACTGGATGACGTTTGCCGGCACAATCGGGTTGTTCCTCACCGCCATGTGGCTGTTTGTGCGCATCCTTCCCATGATTTCCATCTTCGAATTGCGCACGCTGTTGCCGGAATCGCACGTGCACGAGGCGGCGGAGGTGAAGCACTAGCATGTCCTCGACCATGACCGGATCTCCGATTTACGGATTGATGGCCGAATTCGACTCGGCGCAAGAGCTGGTTGCCGCCGCTCACAAGGCGCATGACGCGGGCTACCAGAAGCTCGACGCTTACAGTCCGTTCCCGATCGAAGGCCTGGCGGAAGCAATTGGCTTTCACAAAAACCGTGTGCCGCTGGTTGTGCTCATCGGCGGACTGATCGGGGGGCTCTCCGCCTATGCGCTCCAGTATTGGGTGGCCGTGATCACTTACCCGACCAATATTGGCGGACGTCCGTATCATTCGTGGCCTTCGTTCATCATTGTCACCTTCGAACTGACCATTCTTTTCGGCGGACTGTCCGCTGCCATCGGCATGCTTGCCCTGAACGGCTTGCCCATGCCCTATCATCCGGTGTTCAACGTGCCGGAATTCGCCAAAGCGTCGGACAACAAGTTCTTTCTGGTGGTGTTTTCGAGCGACCCGAACTATGACGCTGTCCGCACGCGCACGTTCCTCGCCGGCCTCGCTCCCCGGATGGTGGCGGAGGTGCCAAGCTAGCATGGCTGTCAGGCTCAATCTGCGAAAAGTCCTGCCCGCGCTGCTGGCGCTGGTCGCCATGATGGCCGGATGTCGCATCGATATGCACATCCAGCCCTATTACCGACCCATGGCGAGGAGTGATTTTTTTGGCGACAATCGCTCGGCCCGTTTGCCGGTCGAAGGCACCGTGGCGCGCGGCGAGCTTCACGAAGACTCCTATTTCTATACCGGCAAGATCGGCAGCGCGCCCGGCGAATACATGCCATTTCCGGTGACACCGGAGGTTCTTGATCGCGGGCGCGAAAGATTCAACATTAACTGCACGCCTTGTCACGGGCGCGTGGGCGATGGTGGCGGATTCATTCCCACTCGTGGGTTCAAGCGGCCGCCGTCGTATCACATCGAGCGTCTGCGCAAGGCGCCGATCGGATACTTCTTCGATGTGATGACCCACGGCTACGGGGTGATGCCGGAGTACGGCACGCAGGTCGCGCCGCGCGACCGCTGGTGCATCGCCGCTTACATCCGCGCACTGCAGTTGAGCCAGAATGCGACTTCGGCGGACATCCCCGCGGGACAAAAATTTCCCGCGCCGCCGCCGCCGTTTCGGGATATCGGAAACGGAGCCACGCTGCCACAGGTCGCGTTGCCCTCGGCTCCGCCAGAAGGGGAATCCAAATGACCACGGCCGCCATGAACAAGTCGGACCTTATGCCGCCGCCAGTGGCCCAGACGATCCAGCAGCGGTCGCTCGTCATTGGAGTCCTTGGCGCGCTCGCTTCGATTGCCGGAGCTTTCCTGGCTCCCGATAGTTTTTATTCGGCCTATTTGACTGGCTACATGTTCTGGCTCGGTCTTTCGCTCGGTTGCATGGCCATTCTGATGCTTTATCACCTGGTCGGCGGGGCCTGGGGCACCGTCATTCGGCGCCTTCTGGAATCGGGGATGATGACGCTGCCGCTCATGTTTGTGCTCTTCATTCCGATTCTGCTCAACCTGCCGAAGCTCTATCGCTGGTCGCGAGCCGACGTATTGAGTGATCCGAAGACCGACCCGAAGATCGTGGAGATTGCGCATAGCTACCTGAACTTCAATGGCATTCTGACGCGCTACATCGTGTATTTCGTCATCTGGATCGGGATGGCATACTTGTTGAATCGCTGGTCCACCGAGCAGGATTCGAGGGCCGGCCAGAGCACGCTGCGCTTTCGTGCCCTCAGTTCCATCGGACTGGTCATCTACTCGCTGACCATTTCCTTTGCCGTCATTGACTGGGTGATGTCGCTGCAGGCGCGCTGGATCTCGACCATCTATGGCCTGCTGTTCGTCGCCGGTGAGGCACTCTCGGCCTTCTGTTTTTGCGTCGTCATCGAGAGCATCCTCGGCAAGCGCAAGCCCATGTCGGATTACCTCAGCGACACCGAAGTCCACGACCACGGCAAGTTCATGCTTGCGTTCGTCATGGTTTGGGCTTATTTCAATTTCTCGCAGTGGCTGATTATCTGGGCCGGCAACCTGCCGGAAGAAATTCCGTGGTACGTTCGCCGCTTGCAGGGCGGATGGGAGACGGTTGGGCTGTTTCTGGTGGTGTTCCACTTTGCCGTGCCCTTCGCGCTCCTGCTGTCGCGGCAGTTGAAGCGCAAAGCGCGCACGCTGGTCTGGCTGGCGTCCTGGCTCATCCTCATGCGCATCGTCGATATTTTCTGGCATATTGAGCCGGCGTCGCGTCCGACGTTTCACCTGAGCTGGGTGTTGTTCGCAATCCTTGCGGGCATGGGCGGTCTGTGGATGGCGTACTTTTTCCGCAACCTGAGAGCGCGTCCGCTGCTGGTCGTCAATGCGCCGCAGACGCTGAGGCTGCTGCAGGCCTCGCACGAGTAACCGAAATGCGAGTACGGAACTATGAGTGACGAAATCAGTAACGGTGGTCACGGCGCGGGCCACGAAACCGAGTACGAACGCGAAGACCTGGGTACGCGCGCGGTCTTTGCCTTCATGATCGGCCTGGCGATTTTTGGCATAATCACTTATTTCATTGTCGTCGGCATGTACTCCTTTCTCGACAATTACGAGCGCTCGCAGATGGCCACCGCCAGCCCGTTGGTGACGACCAAGGGGGCCATCTCGCGCGTGGTTACGCAGGCCGATATGGACAAAGCGTTTAAGGACAACGGCGCTCCCATGCTCGAAACCAATGAGATGGGCCAGTTCCGCAATTTTTTGATGAATCAGGAAAACCAACTCAACAGTTACGGCTGGGTGGATCAGAAAGCGGGCGTAGTGCACATTCCGATCGATCGCGCCATGGAGTTGATCGTGCAGCAAAAATTGCCGGTGTACGCGCCGGGCAGCGCGGAGAGGAATTCGACCGCAAGCGAGGTGCCGGTGACGAAAGCGGCGGCTGGCAAGCAGTAAGAAGTAAGAAGGAATGAGTGAGCCGAGGGTGGCTGTCTCTACGGGTACCGTTCCGGCCGGAAAGCCGGAAAAGGAAAAGGCAGTGCGCGGTAAGAGCGGGATTCTCAATTCGATTGCGGTGGCGGCGTTTCTGCTCGTGATTTTGCCCGCGTCTGTCGTGGGTCAGGTTCCACGCGGCCCGATCATGGGCGGCGGCATCATGAGTCCACCGGCGAACCAGCGTCCGCCGGGACTGGAATTTGTTGGCATCGAACAGCACCTCAACGCCGAAGTTCCGGGCAGCCTCGAATTTCGCGACGAGCTCGGCAATCCGGTCCGGCTCGCGGACTACTTTGGCCACGGACGGCCCGTTATCCTGAACCTCGGTTATTACCAGTGTCCCATGCTGTGCAGCGAGCTGCTGCAGGGTCTGGTGGGTTCGATGAAGGCGCTGACCTTCAATTTGGGAAGAGATTACGACGTCCTCACGGTAAGCTTCGACCCGCGGGAAACTACCGAAATGGCCGCCGCCAAGAAGCGGGACATGATCAAGCGCTATGGCCGTGCCCAGGGGGATCAGGGCTGGCACTTTCTCACCGGGAAGCCCGAGGCTATCAATGCGCTGACCAAGGCGGTCGGTTTCCAGTATCAGTTCGATCCGAAGACCGAGCAGTACGCCCACGCCACCGCCATCGTCATGCTGACACCGGATCGCCATATTTCGGGATACTTCTACGGCGTCGAGTTTTCTCCCAAGGATTTGCGGCTGGGCCTGGTGCAGGCCTCGCAAAACAAAATCGGCAACATCGGCGACCAGGTGCTGCTCTACTGCTATCACTACGATCCGAGGACCGGGAAATACGGCGCGGTGATCAGCAACATCCTGAAAATCGGAGCGCTCGGTACCATGTTGATCCTGGGAACATTCATGTTCGTCATGTTCCGCGCGGATCGGCGTTTGGGTGGCGGTCGAGGCCAGGGCCAGCTGGGGCGAGTTTAGATCATTATGTCGAAATTTCTACCATTGTGGCCCGATTCGGCCTCGACCATGTCCGGTCAGGTGGATGCGCTCTACATCTATCTGTTGCTGGTTGCCGGAGTCATGACCACGCTGATCTTCCTCGCCGTGCTGGTGCTGGCCGTCAAGTATCGTCGTCGGCCAGGAATCGAGGCGCATCAGATCGAAGGTTCCACCTTCCTCGAACTGTCCTGGTCGATCATTCCGTTCTTTGTGATGCTGACGTTCTTCATCTGGGGTGCGGTGATCTACTTCAAGGAACGCACGCCACCCGCGGATTCTACCGAAGTGTACGTGGTTGCCAAGCAGTGGATGTGGAAGATTGAGCACATGGAGGGGCAGCGCGAGATCAATGAGCTTCATGTTCCGACGGGGCAGAACATCAAGCTGATCATGACCTCGCAGGACGTGATTCATAGCTTTTTCGTTCCCGCATTTCGCCTCAAGCAGGACGTGCTGCCCGGTCGCTACACCACACTCTGGTTTAAGGCCACCGTGCCAGGACGCTATCACCTGTTCTGCGCCGAGTATTGCGGCACACAGCACTCCGGCATGGGCGGAGACATCGTAGTGATGGAACCGCAGGATTACGCCCAGTGGATGGCCGGAGGAGCCACTGCGCCCTTGCAGGACTCGGGCAAGGAGTTATTCGCGGCGCTCGGGTGCGCGACCTGCCATCGTTTCGACGTGCAGGGCCGCGGGCCGAATCTGCAGGGAATCTACAACAAGCCGGTTCTGCTCGAAGACGGTCGCTTGGTGACTGCCGACGAAAACTATGTTCGTGAGTCCATTCTCAATCCCACGGCCAAGATTGTGAGCGGATTCAAGCCGGTGATGCCCACGTTTCAGGGCATCGTCAGCGATGAGCAGTTGAACGCGCTGGTGGCTTACATAAAATCGCTGGCCCAGCCCCCCCCCGGAACCGCAGGGCTGCAGGGTCCGCTCAGTCCTGCTCCGGCACAAACACAGAATATGCAGGTGCAATAGTCATGGCGACTACAGTGATACCCCATCAGGTTCCGGCTCCGAAGCTGAACTACCTCAACAACGGGCACAGCCTCAGGTCCTGGTTGTTGACCACCGATCACAAGCGGATCGCGGTCCTTTACCTGATTTCGGTGACCGTGTTTTTCTTCCTCGGCGGCTTCTTTGCCATGCTCATACGTCTCGAGCTGCTGACGCCGCAAGGCGACCTGATGCAGGCCGACACCTACAACAAGGTGTTCACCATGCACGGCATGATCATGGTGTTCTTCTTCCTGATTCCGGTAGTGCCGGCGGTGCTGGGGAATTTTCTGATTCCCATCATGATTGGGGCGAAGGATCTTGCCTTTCCGCGCATCAACCTGATGAGTTGGTATCTCTATGTCCTTGGCGGCCTGCTGATCTCGCACGTCATGCTGACCGGCGGCGTTGACACCGGCTGGACCTTCTATAGTCCGTTCAGCACCGAATACACCAACACCAAGATTGTCGAGGCCGGGCTTGCGGCTTTCATTGCCGGGTTCTCGTCGATTTTCACGGGCCTGAATTTCATCGTCACCATCCACCGCATGCGTGCCCCCGGGCTGACCTGGAGCCGCTTGCCCTTGTTCGTGTGGGCCAACTATGCCACCAGCATCATCATGATTCTGGGTACGCCGGTGGTGGCGATTACGATCGTGCTGGTTGCCGTCGAACGGCTTTTCCACCTCGGAATCTTCGATCCCAGGCTCGGCGGGGACCCACTGCTGTTCCAGCACCTGTTCTGGTTCTATTCCCATCCGGCGGTCTACATCATGATTCTGCCTTCGATGGGAGTGATCAACGAACTGATCACCTGCTTCTCGCGCAAGCGAATCTTCGGCTATAAGTTCGTCGCGCTGTCGAGTATCGCCATCGCGGTGATCGGTTTCCTGGTCTGGGCGCACCATATGTTTGTGGCCGGCATTTCACTCTATGCCGCTATGATTTTCTCGTTTCTCACGTTCTTTGTGGGAGTGCCTTCTGCGGTCAAGGTGTTCAACTGGACCGCGACCCTGTACAAGGGCTCGATTACCTACGCTACGCCGATGCTCTATGCCTTCGGTTTTATCGGGCTGTTTACCATCGGCGGATTGACCGGACTGTTTCTCGCAACTCTCGGCATTGACGTGCACGTTACCGATACCTACTTTGTGGTCGCTCACTTCCATTACGTCATGGTCGGTGGC
>Ga0187847_10000274_pt1 | contig 61989 bp, 49 predicted proteins | sample June2016WEW_4_10_FD_132458 | JGI IMG/M metagenome (GOLD analysis project Ga0187847, IMG submission 132458) | Peatland microbial communities from SPRUCE experiment site at the Marcell Experimental Forest, Minnesota, USA - June2016WEW_4_10 | ecosystem: Environmental > Terrestrial > Soil >...
GGGCCGGGACGAAATGTCCTCCGGACACGTAAACCGGCCGTCATCCGAAGTCAGGAGAAGAAATGGCACGTTATACCGGAGCAGTATGCCGCCTCTGCCGTCGAGAGGCCACCAAACTCTTTTTGAAGGGCGCCAAGTGCGCCTCCGACCGTTGCCCCCTGGAGAAGCGTAACTTTCCCCCCGGCCAGCACGGCAAAGACCGCAAGGCAAAGATCGTGGGCTATGGCTTGCAGCTGCATGAAAAGCAGAAGGCCAAGCGCATGTACTTCACCCTCGAAAGCCAATTCCGCGAATACTACGAGAAGGCCAACCGCGCCTCGGGCGTCACCGGCGAACTGCTCATCCAGCAACTGGAACGCCGTTTGGACAACGTGGCTTTCCGGCTTGGCTTTGCCATCTCGCGCCGCCAGGCTCGCCAGGTAGTCCGCCATGGTCACGTCGAGGTCAACGGCCGCAAGGTCAACATTCCCTCCTTTCAGGTGAACGCGGGCGACGAAATCAAGATCCGCGACAACGCCAAGAAGCTCATCATCATTGAGCAGGGCGCCCAATACGCCGCGCAAAACCCCGTGCCCGCATGGCTGGAAGCAAACTTTGAGAACCTTTCGGGCCGCGTGCTCCATCTGCCCAAGCGTCAGGACGTGAACCTGCCCATCAATGAGCAGCTCATCGTCGAACTGTACTCGAAGTAAAGTAACAGTGAGCAGTGAACAGTGGATAGTGAACAGTAACAAAGCCTGAGCGGGTTTTGACTGACCACTGATCACTGTTCACTGATCGCTGCATTTCAAACGAAGGAGAACTTGCGCGGCCGCCGCAAAATGCATCGCGACGTACATGCCGCGCGGGAAACGAGACAAAGATATGCTTTGGAGAGGATTTCAAAAGCCCAAGCGCCTGGCAGTCGATGGCGAGACGCTCACAGACACATTCGGCAAGTTCAGCGCTCAGCCCTTTGAGCGCGGCTTTGGCACCACCATCGGCAACGCATTGCGCCGCACCCTGCTCAGTTCCATCGAGGGCGCCGCGGTCACAGCGATTCGCATCGAGGGCGTGCTCCACGAGTTCCAGTCCATCTCGGGCGTGGTCGAGGACGCGACAGACATCATCCTGAACCTCAAGCAGGTTCCCTTCAAACTCGCGGGCGATGGTCCCAAGGCGCTTTATCTGCGCGCCGACCAGCCCGGCGTGGTTACCTCGGGAATGATCGAGGCTGACGGCGACGTCGAGATTCTCGACAAGAACATCTATATTGCCACCCTCTCTGAAGGCGGCAAGCTCGACATGGAAATGCGTCTCAAGCGCGGTCGCGGTTACATCTCTGCCGACAAGAACTTTGACGCCGATCTCGGCCTTGGCTTTATTCCCGTGGACTCGGTCCACTCGCCAGTGCGCCGCGTCAACTATGTGGTTGAAGCCGCCCGTCTGGGCCAGATCACCGACTATGACAAGCTAACCCTCGATGTGTGGACCAACGGAGCGGTGTTGCCCGCCGACGCAGTCGGCCTGGCTGCCAAGCTGCTTAAAGACCACATGAACATCTTCATCAACTTCGAGGAGGAGATTGAGGCCGACGGGCGTGGCGAAGAAGGCCGCACCCTGTTGCGCAACGACAATCTCAACCGTTCGGTCGAAGAGCTGGAGCTGAGCGTCCGCAGCTACAACTGCCTGAAGAACGCTAACATCCAATCCATCGGCGAGCTGGTGCAGAAGACCGAAGCCGAGATGCTCAAGACCAAGAACTTCGGCCGCAAGAGCCTTAACGAAATCAAGGAAATCCTCGCCCAGATGGGCCTCTCGCTGGGCATGAAGATCGACGAACAGGGCAACGCCGTTCCCGGACCCACCAGCATTTCGCCCGCCGCAGCTCTGGCCGCAAATTACAGCCACTTCGACGACGAGGACGAGCCGCTGGATTCCGTGGATCTCCAGTTGCCCACTGAGACCGAGAACTTTTGAGTACAGGGACGAGGGACGTAGGGACTAGGGACTAGAAAGCCAATCACGCGCTTCATCCCGAGTCCCTGGTCCCTAAGTCCCTCAGTCCCTAGAAGAAAGAGAGTTTCACCATGCGCCATCGCAATGCAGGATTCAAGCTCGGACGCAACACCAGCCACCGTCGCGCCTTGTTGCGCAACCTGGTCACGTCCGTCATCCTTGAAGACCGCGTCGAGACCACTTTGACCAAGGCCAAGGCAGTCCGTCCGCTGGTTGAAAAGATGATTACCCTGGGCAAAAACGGCGATCTGCACTCGCGCCGCCAGGCCCTCAGCTTTCTCATGACCGACAAGTCCGTCACGCGGCTTTTCGAGACCGTTGCACCCCGTTACGGCGACCGCCAAGGCGGTTATCTGCGCATCGTTCGCACTGGATTCCAAAAGGGCGACGGGGCCGAAAAGGCCTTCATCGAACTGTTGGGCGCCGAAAAGCAGCTCGAGGTCAAGCGCCAGAAGCGCGAAGACATCAAGGCCAAAAAGCGCGCCGATCTGGAAAAGCAGTTGGAAGAATCGAAGAAGGAAGAAGTCAAGGAAGAAGCCGCCTAGAAAGGCGATTCTTCAGTTCTCCCTCCCTCAGAACGCCAAACGGGCGCATCCCTTCGCGGGATGCGCCCGTGTTTGTTTGCGGACTCCTACCACGAATTCCTACTCCGCTCGCGCCAGCTTCTTGGGCCTCGTCAGCCGGAGATAAATGTAAACCGCCAACTGCAGTGCAATAGCACCCGAACAATCCAGCAGCACATCCCATACCGATCCCGTGCGGTTGGGCAGAAATGCTTGGTGCCACTCGTCGCAACTGGCCACCACAGCAGTTCCCAGCAGCGCAAGAAAGGCGTCGTGGAGGAAGCGTGAGCGGGGCAGCGTCATCCACCAGGCGCGCAGCCACAGCAACCCGATGCCCCCGTAGCCTAAAAAGTGTCCACTTTTGCGAATCAGGTGATGAATCGTTTGCCAGCTTGCGTCGCCAACAGTCCCGAAGATCGTCTGCCAAATCCAGCGCAGCGGCCCACTCGTATGTTCAGAGCCGAACAGTTCTGTCGATTCCAGCACAATGACGCTCACGCCGATGGCTACCGGCAACCAAGCGCTCACCCAAAACTTGAGTCCGTGGCGCCCGGGCGCGTCTTTCTCCTTCCTGGCGGCAACAACGTGCACTAATCACTCTTTCCAGAGCCAGATTCAACCATCGCAGGCAAATCCAATGCTACCAGCGCAAAACGGGTTTGTTTGTCCTCTGACCCTTCAAAACCCAGAATATGCTGGTGACGCTTTGAGCCGGCCTTCAGTTCCACGCTTTCCTTGCCGTTTTCGTCCCTGCTGATCTTCACATGACCGCCCTGCTTGTCGTCGGCGCAGGTAAGCCCCTCGGAGGTAGCCGCCGGCGTATCCACTGGAGAATCGCCCCGGCATATAATCACGTCCCCGTAGCGGCCCATCGCCTTCTTGTAAAAAGCGGTCACCTTATCTTCGGAATCCGGAGTCTCGTAAGAAACCGTCCGCACGCGCAACTCGAACTCGCCAAAGCCCAGATGCACGTCCGCTGACTTGTCGCCGTCTTTGTCCTTTGCCACCGTAGCGCCCGGATAGGCCGGCAATCCCAGGTCCGCTGCCGTGGTCTGGTCGGTATTCACATGCACGCCGCCAAATGGCGTATCCACCTGGACCTTCTTTTCCTGGCCGTTGGCGTCCTTGTCCACATGGACCCTGCATCCCGCCAGCCCGGCCGCCAGCGCCAGGCCCACCGCCAAAGTTACCGCTCTCTGCGTCGCATCGAGATTCATGGCAATCGTCCTCTAGCCCCGTTATACGTCCGCATCCATCAAATTGTTCCTCGAATCTGCGCGCTCCATCCCTCTTCTGGGTGCCCCATCCTTCCGCGTCTTCTGCAGAAGGGTGAGAAGCGACGAATGAGCTGCCTGCCGCCTTCCACTCAGTGCGTCGAGTCTCCGTCCTCTTTTGAGCTTGTCGCGAAGAGAATCGCTACAGCAAATATCACGACAATAACCGGGACAACGAAGAACGGGGAAGTAATGTGCATTGTGCATGCTCCTTGCCGTTAGAGTATCAAAACGAAGGACCGGGTGCCCCATCCTCGCCGCATTTTGTTTTTGCGGCAAGGGTGGGATAGCACGAACCTCAGCCTTCTCGAATCTCTTACTCCTTCGGCCCGCCGTTTGGGTAATCCACGCGAATCGTCAGAATCTCATAAGGATGAATCGGCGCCTTCACCACGCCGTCAACCACAGCAAGCGGCGAGCCTTCCGGCGTCTCCATGAGATTAGTCACCGTCGCTCCCGTAGCTCCCGGCGGCACATGGAACTCGGCGGTTGTCTCCTTGCCGGCCCACTCATAAACGCGGAAAATCAGCCCCTTCGCGTCTTCCGCCTTCTTCATTGCAGTCAAGACAACATTCTCAGGCGCGACCGATGCAAACGAGTGGCTTGCCGGCAGCGAACCTGCATGAGCCGTGGTCACCACAGCCGTCAGCGGATAGTTGTACTCGTAGCCGTGGCGCACCGTGAGCGCATCTTTCCACGTCCCCGCGTGCGGATAGAGCGCGTAGTGGAAGTGATGGTGGCCCATGTCGGCGTCAGGGTCGGGCCATTTCGGCGAGCGCAGTAGCGTTAGCCGCAGCGTATTGCCCACCGCGTCGTAGCCGTACTTGGTCTGGTTCAGCACGCTCAGCCCATGCTTCCCGTCGCCCAGATCGGCCCAGCGAATCGCCTCAACCTCAAACTGCGCCTTCTCCCAACTGTTGTTCCGCGTGGTGGGCCGCTCGATGGTTCCGTAGGGAATTTCGTAAGTAGCAAACGGCCCCGAAGCCGCCAGCGGAAACGCCGCCTTCAGCAGCACATGCGACTCGTGCCAGTCGATCTCGTTGTCGATGTCAACCAAGTCACCCTGCAGGCGAATCGTCTGCACGAACTTCGAATTCTGCCAGTGGTGTGTGATGCGGATGGCGTCGTTTCCGATCATCTGAACAGAATCGGCCTTCGCGATCGTCATCGGCGGAACGTCGAAGGTCCCGGGGTCCACGTTCCACGCGTCGTAGTCTTTCGGTGTGTCCTTGAAGAACTGGAGTTGATTGCCGCAAGCATGAGGCGCTAATAGTTCCTCTCCAACCTTGTTGTTTCTTATGCTTGTTATGCATCCACTCGTTTCATCAACCTTAAGAGAAAGTGCTTCATTTCCAAATTCAGTCAACGACGCATGTAAAACCTTCTTCTCATGTTTGAGATAGGGAGAATCCTTGCCCGGAATAGCGATATGTATTGTCTGATATCCCAAAGCCGGGACGTTAACCGAGGGAATCTCAACATCAGCGCGGTGTGCTACCTTATCGATGTTTGTTAAATGTACCTCAATAACACCACCGTTCTCCAACATCGCAGCTCCAGTTTCGGCGGGTTCACCCTCAATTGGTATCGAGACATTTACAGTCTCTTTACGCTCCCATCCAAGAGGATTGAAAATCACCACTGTTTGCGAATTCTGAGTGAAAACCTGCAACTTCATTCCGATGTTTGCAACGATTGTCTGTATTGCACCATCTTCAATCTCATTCGTAGACCAGCGCACCACGTCATAATCCTTCTGCGCGTCCCTGTAAATCTGTCCAATACCCGACCCTGCCGCCAAATCGTGGAACTGATTGAAGAGCACCTTCTTCCAATCTTCAGTCAGTTCTTTCCCCGGATACTCGCGCCCATCCAGCCAAGCCAGGGAGGCCCACTTCTCCGCGTTAATGACTTCTTCTTCGCTCTCGCGCATATTGCGCTTGTGATTGGCCTGCGTGGTCATCACGCCGCGGTGATACTCGAAATAAAGCTCGCTCTTCCACGTCGGGATGGAGACCTTGCCCTCGACCGCCGGAGGCGCCGTGTAGCCTTTCGCAATTGACCGGTAATCCCACTCCGGGCTCTCCGGCGCAATCTGCTTTTCGAGCGCCGTGAAGTAACTCTGCGCCGTCCCAAACTCGATCTTCGGCGTCACGTGTCCGGCAGCAGTCCAATGGAATCCCTCATCCAGAATCGCCCTTGTCGGTCCGCCGCCGTGATCGCCTACACCATATAGGTCCATGATGCCCGGCAACCCCGTGGCCTGCTTCTGCGCGATGACGTAGTCACGCGAGAGGCGCACCAGGTTCAGATTGTCATTCGCGTAGTCGTGTGGGAAATAACTCAGCACCTTCGACCCATCCGGCGATTCCCACCAGAAGAATTTGAACGGCATCTGGTTGGTGTCGTTCCAGGCCATCTTCTGCGTCACAAAATAATCAATGCCGCTCTTCTTGTAGATTTGCGGCAACTGCCACGTATAGCCAAACGAATCCGGATTCCAGCCGATGCGCACGTCCACGCCGTAAGCCTGTTTGTACCAGCGCTTGCCCACCAGAATCTGTCGCACCAGCGATTCGCCGTCGGGCATATTCAGGTCCGGCTCAACCCACATGCCGCCCACAATCTCCCATCGGCCTTCCTTGATGCGCTGAGTAATCCCGGCATTTATATCCGGGTACTTCTCCGCCAGCCAATCGTTGTAAGCCGCGGCCGATTGCGTAAATGTGTAATCGGGATATTCGTACATCAACTGCAGCGCGGTCCCGTAAGTCCGCTTCACCACGTCCACGGTCTCGGTCCACGGCCACAGCCACGCGGCGTCGATGTGCGAGTTGCCGGTAAGGTGGAAAGTAACCTGCTGCAAGAGCGGCTTCAGAGCTTCGAGCCTGATTTGCGCGCTCTTGAGCGACGTGTCGAATTCGAACTGCGATTCCGATTTCGTGATCGGACTGCCCGATTCGGCGTGGTCAAGTGCCGCGACATTGACTGTGTTGATGGCCGCATTCAACGCGCCCATTTTGTCTTTGTCGCCCGGGGCCAGAGCGGGAACCAGCAAAGCGGCCGAAAGAAACTCTTCGCGCAAATCCTCAGGATTGGGTCGGCTTTCAGGAAAATCGATCTTCAGCGTCGCGCCCTTGAATCTCTTGTCATCCACCGTGTGCAGCAGTTTCACCGCAACCGTCACCGTGTCGCCGGGCTTCGCCTGGTCAATCAGCACCACAGGTTCCAGATCGTCGCCCATGGCCACGCGGCGGCCGTTGAAATAAAGGATTTCGGGCATGGGCCCGTTGGCCTCGGCGTGAAACTGGAACCAGATGCGCGCGCCCGTCAGGTCGTAGCCGTTCAGCGTCGCCGGAACCTGATAAGTCTGGCGAAACCAGACCGCATCCTTCGGCGCCAGCGAACCCGTTGCGATTTGCTTCCACTGGCTCTCGTCCAGATTCAGGGCCTCGCCATGCGCGAGATCGCCGGAGTGCATCTTCCATGCCACGTCGGGCAACTCGCGCAGGCTGGAGAGCCGATCAATCACCGCGCGAGTGTCGGCCGGTAAACTGGCGGCAATCTTCGCGGCATCGGCGGCGCTTTGCGCCACGGCCCGGCCCGCGAAAAGTGCAGCGCCGGCAACGACAACCAGAGATACAAGAAGCACAAAGCGCAATTTCAAGTTGAAATTCATCGCAGAAAATCCTCACTCACATAGTAAAGCCTGAAAGCTCTTCGAGTGCACACGTGTGAACGGTAGGAAAACTTGAAGCGTGCGCGTCTTTAGAGGCTGCGGAAAAGCTCGATTCGGAGGGAGGCGGGGGTTTCAACCCTCGCGTAAAGCCAGCAATATTAATGCGGGCTTTAGCCCCGGAGAAACATCTCCACTAGATTTCACTTCAATTCCCGAGTTTTTCCGCAGACTGTTTCTACCATGCGAAACAAGCCAATCAGAATCTATAAGTCTTTAGCCCTGATCGGGAATTCATGCAAATTCATCAACCTGCTCTGCCCCGGAGTCGAATATTAAATCGCCGCATCTAAGACACAGACAGCCCTTGACCCACCGATTGCCCTCCGCCCTGCTCGGCCTTGATTTGCTTGCCCTGGAAGGAACCGAACCAGCCCGGATGGGGAAGAAAGCGCGCATCTCGCCACGTGAGACGCTGTCTCCCCTATTACGGTTTTCGGTAGATAATAGATGTAGGCTGCCTTCCCCGGCGGATTCCATTATCGCTGCGCGGCCTATTGGAGATCACTCAGCCTCAGCTCATTCGCCGAGCAGGCGTCCCAGCCCGCTCCAAAAACGTTAACATGGGGAAAACCGTACCTTCAGAGAGGGATTCATGACTGTTGCTGCTCGCTTTCCCGGCATTCGGGTTACCGCTAACGGAAACCAGCTTGTCTCGTACCATACCGAGACGCGCATCGCTGACGCCGGCGTCTTCTATCCGATTACGCCTTCCACGGAGGGTGGCGAGCTATTTCAGCAGGCCTATGCCGAAGGCCACTTGAACGTCTTTGGCCAGAACACCATCGCCATTGAGACTGAGGGCGAGCACGCTGCCCAGGGCGGCGCCATTGCCCACTCAGTCTGCGGCAAGCGCGTGGTCAACTTCACCTCCGGCCAAGGCGTCGTGTATGGAGTCGAACAGTATTACCACGCTCCCGGAAAAGCCAGCACCATGGTGCTTGAAGTGGGAGCGCGCGCCCTCACCAAGCAGGCCCTCAACGTTCATTGCGGCCATGACGACATCTATGGCGCGCTCGACACCGGCTGGATCATGCTCTTCGGCAAAGACGCGCAGCAAGCCGCCGACCAGGCCCTCATCCTTCGCCGCGTCACCGAGCTATCACTCACGCCCGGCATGAACATCATGGATGGCTTCCTAACCACCCATTTGGAGCGGACCTTCTACAAGCATGAGTCGGAGTTGATTCGCGAATACCTCGGCGCGCCCGACGACATAATCGACTGCCCCACCCCGGCGCAGCGCACGCTCTTTGGCCCCACGCGCCGCCGCGTGCCCAAGATGATGGACCTCGCCAACCCCATCCTTCTCGGCCCCGTGCAAAACCAGGAACATTACATGCAGGGCGTGGTCGCGCGGCGCAACAACTTCGCCGAGCCGATTCTTCAATTCCTCGAGGCCGCCTACGCACAGTTTGCCGAGCTCACCGGCCGCAACTACGGCCTCCTCAGCGAGTACAAAACCTCCGATGCAGAAACCGTCTTCGTCTCTCTCGGCTCGGCCGCTGAAAACATTGAGGCCGCCGTGGACTACCTGCGCGAGACGCGTAACGCAAGCGTCGGCTCCATCCACGTCAACGTGATTCGTCCCTTCCCTGAAGCCGCCATCGTGGCCGCGCTCCGGGGCAAAAAGAACGTCATCATTCTCGAGCGCACTGACGAAGCTCTCTCCGGCGATAATCCGCTGGGCCGCGACATCCGCACAGCGTTCTCCAAAGCCGTTCAGTCTGTCGAAGGCCTCCCCGCAATTTCTCTCGCTGAAGTTCCCAAGATCTACGGCGGCTCATACGGCCTCGGCTCTCGCGACTTCCGCCCTGAGCACATCTTCGGCGCTTACGAATTCGCCGCTGCCGGCCGCGCTCGCAAAGACGGAAAGACAGCCGCCGACGGCGTTTCCTTTTTCGTTCTCGGCATCGACCATCCCTACGCGGTCCTCGGCGAAGAGACCCCGTCTCTACTGCCTGAAGGCGCGGTAGCTGTCCGCTTCCACTCCATCGGCGGATGGGGCGCCATCACCACCGGCAAAAATCTTGGCGCCATTCTCGGCGACCTCAACGATCTGATCTACAAGCGCGACGGCTTCAAGGATTCGCTTGGCAATCCCAAAGAAGTCATTCACGTCAGCGCCAATCCCAAGTACGGTTCCGAGAAAAAAGGCGCGCCCACCTCCTATTTCATGGTCGCCGCCAAAGACCGCATCCGCGTGAACTGCGACCTGCGCCACGTAACCGTGGTTCTCTGCTGCGACCCCAAGGCCTTCACTCATACGAATCCTTTGGACGGTATGGCCGAGGGCGGCTCGCTCGTATGGGAGTCCGATCAGCAAGGCGAGCAGGCCTGGGGGCAACTGCCGCTCTGGGCGCGCAAGCAGATCATCGACAAGAAAATTCGCGTCTTCACGCTTCCCGGTTTTGAGATCGCCAAAAAAGCGACTGACCGCGCGGACCTGCAACTGCGCATGCAGGGCAACGCCTTCCTCGGAGCATTCTTCCGTGTCAGCACGCTCCTCAAGGAGTTCGGCATTACTCAAGACCAATACCGCGCCGTCGTCCGCGAGCAATACGTCAAGAAATTCGGCAAGCTGGGCGAGGCCGTTGTCGACTCCAACATGGAAGTCATGATGCAGGGCTACAACCAGGTCACGGAAATTGCAATCGGCGAGCTCACCGCCGCCGATCACTCATCGCTGCGCGGTCCGGCGCTGTTGCCCATCCTCGAAACCGTACCCGCTGCCGAAGGCTCCGCGTGCGGTACCGGCTGCCGTTCCCATGCACTCCCTGAGGGCCAGGCCGCGCGCGTGCCGCTCGCCACTCTCGCCGGCTTCGATGCCGAGTTCCGTTCGCACTTCGGCTATAACCAGCCCTCCACGCCGCTCTCGGCCATCGGCCTTATCGCCGCCGCCACTGGCGACACAGCTTCCAAATACGTCGCCCGGCGCGAAACTCCTCACTTCATCGCGGAAAATTGCACGCAATGCATGGACTGCATCTCGGTCTGCCCTGACACAGCTCTGCCCAACACCGCGCAGGACCTCAGCACGCTGCTGCGCACCGCTGTTAACCACTATGTCGCCGGCGCCGCCGACCGTGCGAAGCTCCTCGCTGTGCTGCCCGAGATTGAAAAGCTCGCCCGCGAGCGCTTGGTCTCTGACACCAAAGCCGGAACGCCGCTGCCCACCATCCTTCGCGAAGTCACCAATTCACTCGACGGGTTCTCCGCCCAGGCCAAGCAGCAGTTCTTCGCCATCCTCGACCAGGTTCCCATGGCCTACCAGAAGGTGACCGCCATCTTCTCCTCGCCCGAGCGCAAAGCTCCCGGCACCGGCGGCATCTTCTCTATTTTTGTCTCCGATCTGTGCAAGGGATGCGCGGCCTGCGTCACTGCCTGTGGCGACCACATGGCGCTCAAGATGGTTGCGGAAACCGAAGAGGTCAACGCCGAACACACCACCGGCACTAACTTCCTTGACCTGCTGCCTGACACGTCGCAGAAGTTCCTTGGCCTTTACAACGCCGCCAATCCCGCCGACTCCAAGACCGCAACCTTGCGCAATATGCTCATGGTTCGCTCCACTTATGACGCATTGGTTTCAGGCGATGGCGCTTGCGCCGGCTGCGGTGAAAAGAGCGTCCTTCGCTCCATCGCTGCCGTCACTGAGGCTTACATGCGCCCCGTCTTCCACGCCAAAAGCGACCGCTTCCTGGCCAAGGCCAGCGACCTCGAAAAGCGCGGCGTGGCTCGTCTCGCTGTCCTCAAGTCTCGCAATCTGGCGGAATACGATTTGCTCCGCCAGGCCATCGCGCACCTCATCCTCGGCCTCGGCGGCGAAGATGAAAAAGACACCCTCGCCCGCATCGCGGACTACGAAAAGACCCACGGCCCCATCAGCGACGCCGCGCTTGTCGAAGCCATCGCAGCGGTCCTGCTCACTGAGGCTTTCAACCACAAGAACCTGCAAGCCATCGATGGTCGCCTCGCCAACGGCATGAGTGTCATGGCCATGGCCGCCCACACCGGCTGCAACACCGTCTACGGCTCAACCGCGCCCAACAATCCTCACCCCTACCCGTGGATGAATTCGCTCTTCCAGGACGGCGCAACCGTCGGCTGGCTCATGGGCGAGAGCTTCATCGTGGACCACGCCCGCCGCTCCGTCATTCCCGAGCGCCTCGCAGACATCCTCCTCACCCGCGACGAAAACGTGATTGATGCCGAGCAGTATTACCAGCTCAGCCACTTCACTGACGCGCTCATGACCGATCAGGAAATCGTCGAACTGCCCAAGGTCTGGACTGTAGGCGGCGACGGCGGCATGGGCGACATCGGCTATCAGAACGTCTCCAAGGTCGTCTTGCAGAACCGGCCCAACGTCAAGGTCCTCATGCTCGATACGCAGGTATATTCAAACACTGGCGGCCAGAACTCTGACTCATCGCCCATGCTCGGCGGCGGCGACATGAACACCTTTGGCGCGGCCACTCAGGGCAAAAACACTGAGAAGAAGACTGTCGCTGAAACCTTCCTTGCCGGTCACGGTTCGCCCTTCGTCGCGCAGGTTTCCATGGCCAACGCGCCCAAGCTCTACCGCGCCATTCTCGATGGCCTTGAATATCGCGGCACCATGTTCCTCCAGGCCTTCACAACCTGCCAGCCCGAGCACGGCGTCGCCGATGATATGGCGCTCTTCCAGGCCCAGCGCGTCCGCGATTCGCGCGGGGTACCAGAGTTTGTTTTCAATCCCCGCCTCGGCGAAACCTATCAGGAAGCCCTCGACATCAAGGGCAATCCCTCGATTGATTTGGATTGGTACGAGACCAAGAACAAGGTCACCGGCGAAACCTCTCACTACACCGTCGCCCACTGGTGCACCACTGAAGCTCGCTTCCGCAACCATCTCAAAAAGATCAAGCCTGAAGCGGCAGCCAAACTCATCCCGCTCGATAACATGCTGGTCCGCATAACTCAGCAGGATGTGGTTTATCGCCGCTATCTCTCGTCCGGTCACCGCTCCTTCATTCCCGACTTCGGTGTCTACATCACTCTCGAAGACGCCAGCAAAACCATCCACTACGCGCTCTCGCGTCAGCTAGTCATGTTCTGCGTAGAGCGCCGCAAAGCCTGGCGCATGTTGCAATCCAAAGCCGGCATCGTCAACAAGGAGTACGCCGCCCAGCGCGACCTACTCGCCGAAGTAGACTCCGGCAAACTCCCGCTGGAAGAGTTACTAAATCGCGGCCACGAACTAATCAAGGAACGCATCAGCGGCGGCGTCCTCGCCAAGGCCTAACTTAAGACGTAACGCAAACGCCAAGAACGCGGAACCTCGGGTCCGCGTTCTTGGCGTTTGCGCTGTTATCCTGACCTCCCCTCTAAGGCTGTCATCCTGAGCGGAGCGCAGCGGAGTCGAAGGACCTGCGTTTGCTCTTGCATTTGTCTTTGCTCTTTTTCGCCTCAACTCATCCTCTAACCGTAGGGTCTATCGCATACCACCCATCACTCAGATCGCTCCACGCAGGGTTAGTTTTTTCAATCAAAGCAATCTTCTTCGCACGAATCCATCCCTTCAACTGTTTCTCCCGCGCAATCGCGCTTCCGGGGCCCGTAAATCGTTCGAACCAGACAAGTCGGTTGCAATTGTATGTTGCAGAAAACCCCTCGTGGATCTTCCGTTTGTGTTCGAAGACCCGCTTCAGCAGATCGCCTGTCATGCCAATGTAAAGTGTGTGACTTCGACTCGCTACGATGTAAGTGAAATAGACCCTCTCGTCCATGGCGAGAATCTATCGCAAATCGCTGGCGATGGCAACAGGCGCGCACTGAAAGGTTTTCCGTCTAGGTCTGTCATCCTGAGCGGAGTTTGGCGCGTGCTATGCGCCAAACGGAGTCGAAGGACCTGCGGTTGCTTTTCTCTTGCTCCGTTTCAACTCAATCTGGCAAGGATGAGAATCCACCTCGTGGAGTAGATTCCAGAATTGAATTCGCCCGTCAAAAAAGCCATCAATACATATTGGAGGTCTTTCCGATAATATGTTGACAAGTCTAATGGCTGACGACGCAAAGATCGGAAAACCGTGGCGAGATGATGAGCTCGACGCGATCATCGCCGACTACTTTGCGATGCTTGCTGCCGATCTTGCGGGAAGACCCTACGTCAAGTCCAGACATAGTGCGGCTCTCATGGCGCAAATTGGCCGCACTCACCGTTCTGTCGAGTTTAAGCACCAGAATATTTCTGCAGTACTAGACGAACTGGGACTTCCATGGATTCCTGGCTACATGCCAAAGCGGAATTACCAGAACGCCATCTTCGACGCAATCGACCGATACCTCACACTGCACCCTGCGATCTTGGTACCAGCACCGGCTCTTCAGTTGGAAACTCCTCTTACCTCGGCGATTTTTGTAGACCCGCCGACACCAGCAACAGCGAAACAGTCAATTCCAGAAAGACTGAAACGGCTCGTGCAAAAATTCGACCCCGTAGAACGAGACCAGCGCAACCGGTCGCTCGGGAAAGCAGGCGAAGCCTTTGTGGTCGATGTCGAACGAAAACGGCTCGCTCAGGCTGATCGGGGAGACTTGGCTCGAAAGGTCCGATGGGTAGCGGAGGAAGACGGAGACGGAGCAGGTTACGACATCTACTCGTTTGATCCGCTCGGCAATGAGCGCCTGATTGAAGTGAAAACTACAAATGGGGCCGCACGGACTCCATTCCTTTTAAGCCGCAACGAGTGCGAAGTAGCTGCGGAGCGCCCCAGAGACTGGAGCATTTATCGAGTGCACCTCTTCGCCAGGCAACCGCGCATCTTCACCATATCACCGCCGCTCGAGAATACAGTTCATCTTAGACCTGAAACATGGCGCGCATCCTTTTAGATAATTGCGGCTCAGGCCCGCCGCTTCCTGTATAGGACCGTTTCTTCTTGTGCCACCCAAACCCAAGCAGCGACCCACGCGCCATTTTCCGCAAAGCTCACCTGCGGCTCATCGTCAATCTCAAGGTCGGAAGTCGAGGTCGAGTATTGTCTGCGAGCTTGGGCGACGTAGGCCGACGCGATGGCCTTTTCGCTGCGTACAGGCCTTGGTGTGGCGGATTTCACGGATTTCAGGTCCTTGCTCATAGAGTTCTCAACTCCACGCTTTCAGCTTGATCATTACTCGCTCGTTTGGATAGGCCGAAGGGCTCCGATTGATCCGCAGCTATTGGATCGCACAAGAGAAAGGAAAGAGCAAACGCGGGTCCTTCGACTCCGCTTGGCGCAAACGGTGCGCCAAACTCCGCTCAGGATGACAGCTTTGTGGTACTGCTATGATTTGCGCCCGCCTCATCAAACACACTCCCACACTATCAGGATTCGCCAGCCAAGAGAACGTAACTTTCGTTGATTACGGAGGTCCCTTTCCCGATTCTGGAAAAGCTTCACTGTCCAGAATTCCAAACGGGATTTCGGTTGCCTTCCGCAACCTGGATGCTGATGCCAGAAGCACCCGTGAACGAAGATGATCTTTCCTAGTCGCGGGAAAACCATGTCGGGAGTCCCGGGAAGGTTACGTGCGTGAAGCCGGTATCGAAAGCCCGTGCCATGAACCAGACGGCGTACAACCATCTCCGGGCCGGTATCCACGCTCCTTATGCGGGACATCCGCTGACTTCGCTCCTGTTTGGAGAGATTATCCATTGGGTTGGACGATCCTGATCCAGATTCTACCCTGCGCACCGGTCCTTTGCTCCGATCACGGCCGGTTCTCCCATCCCCACGTCGGCCGAGGTGGCCTCCTCTCGAGAAGCTCAACCCCCACCTGTAGGCTCGTTAGGATTTTGGTACCGATCGGCACAAAACCCGAGAATAACCCTATAAAAACCTAAACGGACCGGAAATAATCGGGAAAGACAGCGCATAAGGAGCCGCCCCAATGCAGTTTACAGCCCGAATCGAAATCCACGATAACGAGTACGTACTGCTGCATGAGCGTATGAAAGCTGCTTCTTTCAGCCGCACCATAGTCGATTCAAGCACCGGGAAGAGAGTCCATTTGCCCATCGGCGAGTACGTCAGCGATGCGCACGCAAATGCCCAGAAGGCGCTCTTTGCAGCCATGCAGGCGTCCCTACCGATCGATTTTCACGCTGAGATCGTGGTCTCCGGCGGAGGGCGAATCCTGACTCACGGATGTCCCGAGGTGGAAGACGACAGTCCATGGTCCTTTATCTTCACAAATCCGGTCCAGTCCAAAGTATCTATGCCCTTGAGGGAATGCTACAGCCTATTCCAGAATTAACCCTGGTTACACGGCACACAGCAATGGCCGGATAATATGCCCCTTTTTCCAGTCGGGGAATCATCCGGCCACTAAACACTGCTTACTGATCCCTATCTCCCGAAACTCACATACTTGCGCCCGGCATACAACCGGAAGCCACCGGCCGCATTGGCCACCACTTGCAGCGGCATGGGCCGTTTCAGCCCGGCATCTTCGCCCGCGCTCACTGTCAGCACGTCGTGCGCGCCCACGTCGGTCACTACAAACTTGTCGCCCACGAATCCCACGCCATACACGCCTGCGGGAAGCTTCTCGGCGCCCACCTTCAGCGGAACTTCGGTGATGAAATAGGCCTGATACTTGGCTTGCACGCCTGTGGAGTAGCCACTGGTGTCCACCAGGCTTGCCAGCACAAAGAACCCGTCAGAGAACTTTACGCCACCGGAGTTCCTCAACTGCGTCGGCGCCAACTGCCCGCGATAGAACACGGTCGCCGCCATCAGCTTCTGCATATCCGTCGGCTTCTGAACCATGTCGCCGCCCGCTTGCGCCTTCATCATCCCCGGCGCCATCATCGCCACGGCCATCATCCCGGCCGCTGCCATCTTTGCAAATCCACTTAAACGCATCGCTTACCTCCTTGTTTCTGCTGCGTCTGGAGTATATCGCACCTTGCACTGCCATTTCCCCAAAGGAGCCGCGCGGTGCGACAATCATCGCGTCGGGGCTTGCGCTTCCGGCAAGGATTTTTTACACGGAGAGAACAACCATGAAACGTCTTTTGGTCTGTACAGGGCTGTTGATCGTCGCCGCCACTCTATCCGCCCAGCAAGGCCCGCCAAAGAGCCCGTCGGCCACAGCGTCGACGACCATTGCCGGCAAAGCCATCACCGTCACTTACAACTCGCCCGGAGTCAAGGGCCGCGCCGGCCAAATCTTTGGTAAGGGCGGCCTCCTCAGCAAGGATCCCACCTATCCGGTCTGGCGCGCCGGCGCCAATGGCGCCACCAAACTGCACACCGATGCTGACCTGACCGTAGGCGGTTTGAAGGTTCCCAAGGGCGACTACTCCCTTTATGTCGATGTCGCCGACCCTGACAACTGGATGCTGATCGTGAACAAGCAGACCGGCCAGTGGGGCACCAAGTACGACAAGGCGCAGGATCTGGGCCGTGTGAAGATGACCATGAGCAAACCGCTCGCGCCGGTCGAGAATCTGACCTACGCCTTTGCGGCCCTCGGCGGCCCCACCGGCAAGCTCACCCTCGAGTGGGAGAACCACTCCGCATCCGTGCTCATCGCCGTGCATTAAGCCTGTGATCTGGGTGCAGCACCGGCAAGTCTTCTTCGTTGGGGAGATCTGAGGGCGGGCGTCAACGAACCTCATGGCGCGCAAGCGCCGCCCGCCTGGACGGCAAGTTCCCCCCACTGCAGGTGGCTTACCGATAATTACCATTCTGCCGATACAATAGGAGTAGTGTGTGATTTGGTCCCCGAGGGGTGAATACTTTGCCGTTGTATGCGTATCGTTGTACCCAGTGCGGTCACCGTTTTGAAAAAATCCAAAACTTCAGCTCCAAGCCGGAGTCTGTCTGCCGCGAGTGCGGTGGCGAGCTCGTGCGTCCGCTTACCGCGCCGCGCCTCCACTTCAAAGGCTCTGGATTTTATGTGAACGACTACCCTGGCAAAAGTGACAAGCCCTCCATGGATTCCACCCCGGCTGAAATCAAAACCCCATGTGGTGGAAGCTGTGGCGCTGCCTGCCCCGCCGTCGCTGCTGCGTCTACTGCTTCAACCGCCGAATCGCCCAAAAATTAGGAAGCGAAAACTCGCATTTGTTGGCTTTCAGCCTGCCACGCGCCGCCTGATTCATGCGCAACCCGGCATCGTCATAGGATAATGGAGTCCTTGAATCCTCAAGGCTCATCCACGGCTCCCACTACCACGCCGAGTATTTCGCAATCCGGCCAAGCGGTCTTTCGCTCGCTCGCCTTCGCCGCCGTCCTGCTCTTTGCCGCGGGCATCGCAGCCGGCCTTTTTCACCCTTACGCCCAACTTGCCGCCGTCCTTCGCTGGACCGCGCTCTGCCTCTTTCTTCCCTTTGCCGTACGCCGTCGCTCGCTGCTGGTGTGGACCTTCTTCGCCATGCTCGCCGGCGCAGAACTGGGTGTGGACGCGCCCTCCATCGCAGCGCAAACCCACTTCCTCGCTGACATTTTCCTGCGCCTCATTCGCATGATTGTCGCGCCGCTCATCTTTGGCGGCATCGTCACCGGCATCGCGGGACATAACGAACTGCGCGGTGTGGGCCGCGTGGCGCTCAAGTCGATCATCTTCTTTGAGGTTGTTACCACCATCGGCCTGATTCTGGGCGCCGTCGCCATCAACTTCTCGCAGGCCGGGGCCGGAGTCACGCTTCCCGTCTCCATCCAGTCCGTCGCGCCCGCCGCGCGCCCGGCAGGCTGGCAGCAGATTCTGCTCAACATCTTTCCGGAAAACATCGCCCAGGCCGTCGCGCAAAATCAGATTCTCCAGGTCGCCGTCTTCGCGCTGCTCTTTGGCGTCGCCCTGGCCATGCTGCCCGAGCCCAAGCGCGCACCCCTGGTCTCTGTTCTGCAATCGCTCACCGAGACCATGTTCCGCCTCACGCGCATCATCATGGTCGCCGCGCCCATCGCCGCCGGAGCCGCGCTGGCTTACACCATCGGCAGCATGGGTCTCGCTACGCTGCTCCCGCTGGCCAAGCTCCTGGTCACCAACTACGTCACCCTGACGATTTTCTTGTTTGCGGTTTTCGTGCCCATCCTGCTCGCGGCCCGCGTCCCTCTCGGCCGGTTTGCCTCTGCTGTCGCCGAGCCTGCCGCCCTCGGCTTTGCCACCACCTCGTCTGAGGCCGCGTTGCCTTTGGCCATGGAGCGCATGGAAGAGTTCGGCGTGCCGCGCTGGATCGTCTCCTTTGTCATCCCCACCGGCTACAGCTTCAACCTCACCGGTTCCACCATCTATCTCGCCATGGCCGCCCTCTTTTCAGTTCAGGCCGCCGGTATGCATCTTTCCGTGGGTCAGCAGATCGTCTTGCTGGCCACTCTCGCGCTCACCAGCAAAGGCATCGTCGGCGTGCCCCGCTCAACGCTTGTCGTGCTGCTGGCTGTCGCCAGCTCGTTCCAGATTCCCACCGCCGCCGTTCTGATGCTTCTCGGCGTTGACACACTCATGGACATGGGCCGCACTGCCATGAACGTCATCGGCAACTGCATGGCCGCCGCTGTCGTCGCCCGCTGGGAAGGAGAACTTATTTATTCAGCCCCAATTAATTGCAACACTACAAATCTGTCATCCTGAGCGGAGTTTGGCGCGTTCTCTGCGCCAAATGGAGTCGAAGGACCTGCGGTTGCTTTTGTCGCCCGCTCAACCACAGATTTGGGTGCCCCAGTTCCTCTTTTGGGATATGGGAGGTCACAACCATCACACCATACGTCATCGTCGCACTGCGATAATCATTGGGTATGCCCCTTCTCGATCCCATCCCGTCGCCGGTTCTCGACGCCGACTTTATCGCACTCGAATGGGAGCCGTTGCTGGCTCTCGTCTCTGGCTTTGCCGCATCCCCGGTTGGCCGGCAAGCAATTCTCGATCTCAAACCCTCCTCCGATGAGGCATGGATCGCCCTCCAGCATCAGCTCACCGGCGAACTGCGCCTGCTGCTCGAAGAACAGACCTCCATCCCCGTCGGCGGCCTTTTCGATCCCACGCAGCACGCCGCCAAAGCCCAGATTCCCGGCGCAGCTCTCGAAGCCAACGAACTGCAAGCCATCGCCCGCCTGGCCAACGATGTGGCCTCCTGGCAGTCGCTGTTGCAATCGCCCCCGGCGCGGCTGGCCGGCAAGCTCTACGGTCTCTCCCAGCTTTCCTCAGCACTCACCGGTAGCCTTCGCCCGCTCGCCGAATCCATTGAGCGCACCATCCAGCCCGACGGCTCGCTGGCCGACAACGCGTCGCCCGAGCTGGGCCGCATCCGCCGCGAGCAGGAGCGCCAACAACACGTCATCGAAGAAAGCCTGCGCGCCGCCCTGCGCAAGCTCGCCTCCGAAGGATCCACGCAGGAAGAGCTCATCACCATCCGCGGCGACCGATTCGTCATTCCCGTCCGCAGCGAACTTAAACGGCGCGTAAGCGGCGTGGTCCACGGCGTCAGCTCTTCCGGTCAGACCGTCTACGTCGAGCCTCTTGAAACCATCGAGCAAAACAACGAACTAGTGCGCCTCATCGAAGAAGAGCAAGCCGAAATTCACCGCATCTTCATGGCGCTCACCCGCCAGGTGGGCGGCTATTCCGAATCCTTAGTCGAAGGCGCGCGCGTCCTTGCGCTCGTCGATAGCCTCCAGGCCCGCGCCCGGTTTGCCCGCGATTACAACTGCGTGGCTCCGGCCATCACGCCCGATCTTCTGCGCCTAGAAGCGGCTCGCCATCCTCTGCTTGAACGCCATCTCCGCGTGACCAGAGGCCATGTCGTTCCGTTGACTCTCGAACTCACCGCCGCTGAGCGCCAACTCATCATCAGCGGACCCAACACCGGCGGCAAAACCGTCACGCTCAAGACCACAGCCCTGCTCGCCATGATGGCGCAGGCCGGTCTGCCCGTCCCCGCCACGGCTGCCAGCTTTCCGGTTTTCACGGCATTCCTCGCCGACATCGGCGACGCGCAATCAATCGAAGCGGAACTCTCCACATTTTCCGCGCACATCGTCAACCTCGACCGCCTCTCGCGTCTCGCCGGAGACAAATCGCTCGTCCTTCTCGACGAGCTTGGCTCTGCCACCGATCCAGAAGAAGGCTCCGCGCTTGCCGTCGCCATCGCCAGCCACTTCCTCACCGCGGGCGCATGGACGCTCATTTCCACGCACCACACCTCGCTCAAGGTTTACGCCGCCAATACCGATGGTGTGCTCAACGCGGCCGCCGGCGTGGACGAAATCACTCTCGCGCCCAACTACCAGCTCCGCCTCGGCGTTCCGGGTGCGTCGGCCGGCATCCAGACCGCCGAACGTCTCGGCCTCAACGCGGCCATCATCACCAATGCCCGCCAACGTCTCGGCTCGCAGCAGGTAGACATTGCCCGCTTCCTCGATAAGCTCCACAGCGACCTCACCCAACTCGAAGAAGATCGCAAAGCCGCCCGCGTCGAACAGTACGCGCTCAATCAGGAGCGGGCCAGGCTTGCACGCGAGGGCGACGTCGAACTGCGCAATCGCACGCGCGAGCTTGAATCCAAGCTGGCCTCTCTGCTCAAGGATTTCGAATTTCAGATGCGAGAAACCGTCCGCGCCATTGAGGATCGCGCCGGGCAACAAAAACTATCCAAAGAAGCCGAACGCCGCATCCTGCGCCTGCGCCGCGAATTTCAGGAGAGCTTCAACCAGACCGTCGTCGCACACCGCACCGGCGCGGATGTTGGCGACTCGAATGCCCAGCCGCACATCCTCAAGCACATCGCCGCCGGCGATCAGGTGCGCATCAAATCAATGAACAAAATCGCCGTCGTGCAGCGCGAAGTCGAGAAAGACGTCTTTGAAGTCGCCCTCGGCCCCATCAAAATGCGCGTCAAGCGCGACGAGTGCCTGGCGCCTTCACCTGCTGGAGGCGAGTCTGCGGCAGAGAAGCGCCCCGACCCGCTAGCCGCCGCCCGCAAACAGAAGAATGTTCACGTCACCGTCACCAGCGCCAACACCGACGAGTTGCGCACGGAGATCAACCTCATCGGCCGCACTGTGGACGAGGCCACCGAGGAGTTGGAGCAGTATCTTGACCGCGCCTTCCTCGCCGGCCTCGAGCGCGTCCGCATCATCCACGGCCACGGCGCCGGCATCCTCCGCCGCGGCGTCCGCGAATTCCTCAAAAGCCATCCCCACGTAGCCACCATCGCCGAAGCCCCACAAAACGAAGGCGGCCAAGGGGCGACGCTGGTGGAACTTCGCCAGTGAAAAGTAGTTGCAAAATAGCTACGATGTAGCTACAATAGTTTTTGAGATAGAGCCGAAGTGTTCCGGGAGGCACTTATGGACCGTCAAGAGCAGCGCACAAGGAGATTAAGATGCCTCCGCAGTTTTTCGATTGGGACGAACAAAACATTGGGCATTTAGCCCTTCATAAGATTTCACCGGCCGAGGCAGAACAGGTGGTACTCAACCGTCCGGTTGATCTTGAGTTCGAGCTTCGCAGCGGCGAAGAGCGCGCTACTCAGATCGGTGAGACAGACGAAGGCAGAATTCTTATCGTGGTTTCAACCGCGCAGGACAAGAAGGTTCGTGTAGTCACTGCTTGGCCTGCCAAGGAACGACTTCGGCGATACTTCCAGACTCAGAAGAGGAATGGCAATGTTGGAAGAACTGAAAAAGATGACCTTCGCGAATGAAGCTGAAGAAGCTGCATGGTGGGAGTCGCACGAAGACGATCTGGCCGACGAGTTCGAGAAGGCAACAGCCGAGGGGCGAGTCGGTATCGGAACGGTTGCTAAGCGCGCCGCTCTCCCTTCCACCACAATCAGACTCGATCCCAGCGATATTGCGGTGGCTCGCGTCCAGGCAGAAAAACGCGGCCTGCGCTATCAGACATATTTGAAGATGATTATTCACGAGGCTCTGCGCAAGGCGGAATCTGACCGCAAAGAAGCCGCCGCATAATCTTCATCAGCGTTACGCCATCGCCGAAGCCCCCCAAAACGAAGGCGGCCAGGGAGCGACACTCGTGGAGCTGCGGCAGTAGTTGATGCGTGAACGTGTTTCAAGAACCTGCATTGTGTCAGGGCACAACTCAAAGATCCATTGAAAACACGTATGTTGCTGATTTTTTGCAATGTTCCAAATGTCCAAAATGCCCGGGAAGACCGAAGCGTTAGCAGAAATTAGCACAATTTTGGGCAGAGAGACGGTATGGCGCGGATGGTTGTATCATTTCGGGTTGGAGACAAAGAATGTCAGACCTGATACCAGATGCCGCGAGTAGTCGGTTCACTGTCTTCGCGATCCGCAAAGCCAGCTCTGAACCTCTATTGCAGTTGAATCTACCGTGGGAACGCCTCATGGCCGACATCGTGGAACCATATGACGCTGGCGAGATGTTCTTTATCGACGGTGCCCCCGTTAAGGCGACCGACCTCGATCGGTTGAAGATTCTAGTTAATCGCCCAGGGTTTGACGGAAGGTTAGCCGAAATCAATCGCGGTATGAGAGTCGGAGAACCAGAGTCCAAAGAGGTGTATGCCAAGCAATACAACGTATTCATGGACGCCGCTGTCCGGTATTACTGCACAGACGTGACCTCGCAGGTCGTCAGCGCGTTCAAGACTGCAGTGAAGCCCAAGCTGTCGGATCGTATCGACAAGAAGTTGCTATTCGATGCAGCCATTAAGTTGGTTATCGAAGGCACGAAGGCATGGTCCGGCCCTCAATAGCCGCACGACAACGCGTTTCGGTCAGATCATCGCCGGGTGCCCCAGATCCGGATTTTCGGACCTGGGAAAGGCGCCAACCCCACCGCAAATGGTTGCAGATAATTTACTTCTTCTGCGGCACAACTGAAAATTGAGGTCGTGCGGAGAACTCTCCGCACGGAGAACCGCCGCCCTCCCCTTGTATAGATTAAAGACTCTACAATATTCTCGCTCCCTGTTCGTCTTTACGAATGGACGGGTGAGGCCATGAGCGTAGCCGCGATGATCGAACAAGACCGCCAAATCTCCGAGGTCATCGCGGAAGAGCGGTCCCGGCTGCGCAACTTCATCCGCAAGCGTGTGCCCAACGAAGCCGACGTCGAAGATCTGGTTCAGGAGGTCTTCTACGAACTGGTGCAGGCCCACCGCCTGCTGATGCCCATCGACTACGTGACCGGCTGGCTCTTCCGCGTCGCCCGCAATCGCATCACCGACCTCTTCCGCAAGAAGAAGCCGGAGAATTTCACAGACACGGCGGTGGAGAACGACGACGGCGAACTGCTGCGGATCGAAGACCTGCTCCCTTCCGGCGATGCCGGGCCGGAAGCGCTCTACCTCCGCGGCCTGCTTCTGGATGAACTGGAAGACGCCCTCGCCGAACTGCCCCCAGAGCAGCGGGAGGTCTTTATCGCTCACGAAATCGAGGGCCGCAGCTTCAGCGAGTTATCGGCGGAAACCGGCCTGAACCTCAACACATTGCTCTCGCGCAAGCGCTATGCCGTGCTGCATCTCCGCCGGCGTTTGCAGGCCATTCACAACGAGTTTACGAAGAAATGAGGAACGCACCATGGAAAAGAACTGGGTGAAGAGAAACAAATGGATTTTTGTTGCGGGTCCGCTGGCGCTGGTAGCTTTCGTCGCCATTGTCGGCGAAGTGGTTATGCATCTATGGAACTGGCTGCTCCCGGCCTTGTTCGGATGGAGTCCGATCACTTTCTGGCAGGCCCTCGGATTGATGGTCCTCAGCCGCATCCTTTTCGGCAGCCTTTGCGGCGGTCATGGCGGTTCCGATCGCTCCCACTTCCGCCGGCCAAAACCTGAGAACTGGGACCGAATGACCCAAGAGGAACGCGACAAATTCCGCCACGAAATGCGCGCCCGCTGGTGCGCTCCTGCTGCTCCAGCCAGCGAAAGCAAAGACACAGCCTGATGCGGCGGCCCAGGTCCGGGGGCGGAGATCTGGACTCTCGGACCCTGGGCAGCACAAAGCCCTTGCGAGCGAACAGCGAGCGTTTGACCACGCCGCAGATGGTTTGCAGAAGATTTGCTTCCGCTGCGGCACAATAAGATTTAGGTTGGTGGGGTCCTTCCAGGGCGAAGAGCACCCCCTACCCCCTATTTATATTTTCAAAACCTTGTAGTTAATTAATTGGTAAACAGTGAGCCGCGTAGCTCGCCAACGCCGCCGGGTACCGAGTGCCTCACTCTTCGCTTTTTTCTAGCGAAGGGTGGGAAGACGAGAAGCCTGTGCGAGCGAATAGCGAGCGTCTGCCGCACCGCAGGTGCTTACGCCATCGCTTCCTTGCCCATCGGCTCAAAGTGCAGCTGGTTCGTCTTGCGGTCCACATCAATCCGCACGTGCGCTCCGTGCAGCACTTCTCCGTTGAGAATCTTGATGGCCAGCGGATCCTGCACCATGCGCTGCAAGGCGCGCTTCAGCGGACGCGCTCCATAAGCCGCATCGGAGCCAGCAGCCAGAATCAATTGCCGTGCGGGCTCGGTCAACTCCAGTGAAATCTGCCGGTCTTCGAGCAGCTTGCTCACTTCATTCAGCCGCAAATCCAGAATCTTGCTCATCTGCGCCGCGCCCAGCGGACGGAAAATCACCATGTCATCCACGCGATTCAAAAACTCCGGCCGGAAGTGCTCTCTCAGCACGCGCATCACCGACTCGCGTGCCATGTCGAAATCATGCTCGCTCTTGAGCGCGTCGGTAATCAGCAGATTCGCGCCCAGATTCGAGGTCATAATCAGTACAGTATTCTTGAAATCCACCGTGCGCCCTTTGGCGTCGGTCAGTCGTCCATCGTCCATCACTTGCAACAAAATGTTGAAGACATCCGGATGCGCCTTTTCAATCTCGTCGAAGAGAATCACCGCATAAGGCCTGCGCCGCACAGACTCGGTCAACTGCCCGCCTTCGTCGTAGCCAACATATCCAGGCGGCGCGCCAATCAGCCTGGCAACCGCGTGCTTTTCCATATACTCGCTCATATCGATGCGCACCAGCGCCTGCTCATCGTCGAACATGAATTCGGCCAGTGCCCGCGCGGTCTCTGTCTTTCCGACGCCTGTCGGCCCGAGAAAAATGAAGCTGCCAATCGGCCGCCGCGGATCGCTCAATCCCGCGCGCGAACGGCGAATCGCATTGGCCACAATGGTCAGCGCCGCGTCCTGCCCGATAACCCGCTCGCGCAGCCGCGCCTCCATCTCGACAAGTTTCTTCACTTCGCCTTCCAACATGCGCGAGACAGGAATACCCGTCCACTTGCTCACAATGCCGGCGATGTCTTCCTCATCAACTTCTTCCTTCAACAAACGCGCAACGGCGCCATCCTTCTGTGCGCCGTCCTGCGCGGCATTCAACTTCTTCAGCTCAGCTTCCAGCTTGGGCAGTTCGCCATACTGGATTTGCGCGGCGCGGTCGAGCAGGCCTTTGCGCGTCTGTTCCTCAGCTTCGAAGCGCAACGCTTCAATCTTCTTTTTCAACTCGCTCACGCGGCTGATCGCTTCGCGCTCGCGAGTCCATCGAGCGCGCAGCGCAGTGATCTTTTCCTTCAGTGTGGCAACTTCGCGATCCACCACTTTGCGCCGCTCAATACTGTTTGAATCCGTCTCGCGCTTCAGCGCGGCGCGTTCAATTTCGAGCGACGTTGCCTCGCGTTCCAGTTGATCGATCTCCGTAGGCACCGAGCCAATCTGAATGGCTAGCGAAGCCGCGGCCTCGTCCACCAGGTCGATGGCCTTGTCTGGCAAAAACCGGTCGCTGATGTAGCGATGCGAAAGCGTTGCCGCAGCCACAATCGCCGCGTCCTTGATGCGTACGTTATGGTGCGCCTCGTAGCGGTCTTTCAGGCCGCGCAAAATCGCTATTGTGTCTTCAACGTTCGGCTCGCCAACGTACACAATCTGAAAACGCCGCTCCAGCGCCGCGTCCTTCTCAATGTATTTGCGATATTCATTCAGCGTGGTTGCGCCGATGGCTCGCAGCTCACCGCGTGCCAGCGCCGGCTTGAGCATGTTGCTTGCGTCGATTGCGCCTTCGGCCGCGCCCGCACCAACCAACGTGTGCAGCTCGTCGATGAAGAGCACTATCTCGCCATTCGATTCTTCAATTTCTTTCAACACCGCTTTGAGCCGGTCTTCAAACTCTCCGCGATACTTCGCACCAGCAAGCATCGAGCCCAGGTCCAGCGAGATCACCCGCTTGTCCTTGAGGCTCTCCGGCACGTCGCCCGAAACGATACGCCGCGCGAGGCCCTCGACGATTGCCGTCTTGCCCACGCCCGGCTCGCCAATCAGCACAGGATTGTTTTTCGTTCGCCGGCTCAGCACCTGGATCACGCGGCGAATTTCCTCATCGCGGCCAATCACTGGGTCCAGCTTGCCGCGCCGCGCAAGTTCCGTCAGGTCCTTGGCGTATTTTTCCAGCGCCTGAAATTTTCCCTCGGGGTTCTGATCCGTCACGCGCTGCGAACCGCGCACCGCCGTCAACGCTTTCAGAATCGCCTCGTGCGTCGCACCCACGGCTGCGAGCGTGTCGTGCGCGGATTCTCCCTTTACGTGTGCCACGCCCAGCAGTAAATGCTCCGTGGAAACGTACTCGTCCTTGAAGTTAGTGGCCTCACGGAAGGCCTGATCGAGAACCCTATTCAACGCCTGGCTCAGGCTGGGTTGCGCCGCAGCTCCAGCCACGCGAGGCAGTTTCTCCTCGATCTGGTGCAGCTCAGTCTCCAGCCGCTCGGTGGGAACACCAATTTTATCGAGCACAGAAGGAATCACTCCCTCGCGATCCTCGATGAGCGCCAACAATAGATGCACCGGCAGCACCTCGGGATTTCCAAGTTCGGTTGCCCGCGCCTGCGCCTGCTCCATCGCCTGCTGCGATTTGACTGTAAGTTTTTCCCACCGAATAGCCATTACTTAGCTCCTAGCTGTTAGCTTCCAGCTCCTGGCTTGCTTGTGCCAGTTGCCAGGGTTCAAGCTCGCCTCAATTTTGATTCCCTTCCTTGTTGCAAAGTACCCAGAAAAACAGCGCCGGGAGAACAGCCGATTGCTGCCTCCCGGCAAGATTCAAGCCCAAGCCGCAGGCTGTTGCAAGAACAGGCTAGCGGCTAGAAGCTGTTCTTACGCGACCTTGATTTCGATCTGCTTCGGCTGGGCCTCTGGCTTCTTCTTCAGCTCCAGCTTCAACACACCCGCATTGTAGCTGGCCGCTACGTTCTCCGTATCGACTGTATTGGGCAGTGTGAAAGCGCGATAGAAGCTGCCGTAGCGTCGCTCGATGCGATGGAAGTTCTGCTCCTTCTCCTCGGACTCGAACTTGCGCTCGCCCTTGACCGTCAACGTATGGTCCTCGATGCGCACATCCAGGTCCTTCTGGTCGATGCCAGGCACTTCCAGTTTGAGCATCACCTTCTGCGCGTCCTCATAAATATCGACTGCCGGCACAAAACTGGCTGCCGCCACCGGGTCATCCCCTTCGTTCAGATCGCGGAACAAGGAATTGACGCGGTTCTGTAATGCTACGACTTCGCGAAACGGATCCCAACGAGTGATTGCCATAATTGTTTACCTCCTGATGATGTTTGGATAGTTGGGCCGACTATGAGCCTCGGCCACTCAACCAATCTGATAAAACTATAGCACAAAAGATTCATAAAATATGCGCGTATAGCGCTCATATTTCAAACACTTTGCATTCATGTTTATTTTCAGTCATTTACAGAGGATTAGAGACGAATGTTCCACTCGACTTTTCCGAATTCATGCACTTATTGCCGCTTCCCGCTCCACTCCAGGTAGCTCATGAACTCCGTCTGGCCGGGCATTTTCAGTTCAAATTTACCGCTCATTACCCCGTCGAGCAGCTCATAGCTCAGTCGGAATTGCGGCCCAGGTTGCGCAGCATCGGAAAGGAAAACCACGCTTCCGGGTTTCGCGGTGGAAACGTCATAGTGAATGACGTGGCCCTCATTGTCGAAGTAGATTGCCTGGAGTGCCAGCCCGTTGCCCGAGGGGTAGATGTAGAGCAAATCGCTGTGCTGGCAATTGAAGTCGTCCGGGGCAGTGCACGCGCCGCTTCTGGAGTGGCGTGCCAATACATGGTCGCGCAGTTCCAGCCGAAAGGCGTAACCAGCGGAGACCTGCGCCTGCGCCATTCCGCCGGTGGTCTTTGCTCCCCATGATCCCAGCAGAAAGCGAACCCCGGCCCACGGGTCGGCTTTGGCAGAAGTTTGCGCGGGGGCTTGCGCGGAGATGTGCGCGGCCACGCCACCGATCGTCAGCACAGTTACTGCGGCCATCAAAACAATGCGTCTCTTCATCGGCATCCTCAATTCCGAAAGTTTACCTGAACCCCCAAAGCGCGCCCATCGAGAACTCCCGCCAATACTCTCAGGAAATCCATCTCCCGACCATCGGCCTTTTACAATCGGAAACAGATGATTCAGCTCGCCGCTCCTTCCCACTTTATCGACTGGCACTGGCTTTGGTTTACCGTGGCGTCTTTTTTGGCCGGTGTGCTCAATGCCGTTGCGGGCGGCGGATCGTTTCTGTCCTTCCCGGCCATGCTCAGCATGAAGATTCTCCCGGTACAGGCAAACGCCACCAACACTGTGGCTCTGTGGCCCGGCCAGCTCACCTCAATTGCCGCTTATCGAGAAGACATTCGCAAGAATCTGCGTCTGGCCTGGCCGATGGGCATGGCCGGACTCATTGGTGGCACAGCCGGCGCTCTTGTGCTGCTCAACACGCCGCAGATGACCTTTCTTCATCTGGTGCCATGGCTGCTGCTGATCTCAGCCTCGATCTTCGCATTCAGCGGCCCAGTCTCCCGCCGTTTTGTGCGCATCAGCCTGTCGCACCGCCAAAATAGGCTCGACGCCATTCCTCATCCGCCGCGCCGGATGTCCGTTTTTCTCGCGACCATGGCGGTCTGCTTTTACATCGGCTACTTCGGCGCCGGTGCCGGCTTTCTGCTTATCACCGTACTCTCGCTCTTCGGCTTCCAGGACCTGCACGAGATCAACGCTCTCAAAGTCGTCTCCACCACGCTGGCCAACGGCATCGCCGTCGTCATCTTTGCCGTGAGCAATAAGGTTGTCTGGCCTTACTGCCTGGTGGCCATGGTTGTTTGCGCCATCGGCGGCTATTCCTCGGCCCGCCTGGCTCGCCGCGTACCTCAGCCGGTGCTCCGCGGCCTGGTTATTTTTATCGGCTTTTCTATGGCCGCATGGTTTTTCTGGAGAAATCCATAGTATGAGTGTCCATTGGATTACAGATTCGGTTGGGCTGCTCGCCGGCTTCTGCACTACTGCTTGCCTGGTGCCTCAACTCCACAGCATTTGGCGGAGCAAGAGCGCTCACGGCATCTCGGCGGCCATGTTTCTGGTGATGGGCTTGGGCGCAGCTTTGTGGCTCACTTACGGCATCGCGATCCGATCCTTGCCGGTCATCGTCGCCAATAGTGCGACTCTAGCGCTGATTGTTACGATCCTGACTCTCAAAATGCGCTATGACCGAGGACATTAGCTAGCGGCAGCAGATACTCCTCCGCCCGTTGCAGGCTGCTGCTAATTACTCTTCACTGTAAACTGTCCTTATGAGCCACGAAGGCATCCGCATCGCGCCCAAGGAAGACGAAGCTCGCCAAAGCGAGGCCGAGCGTCCTCTGCCCCGCATCAGCATCACCCCGGAAAAGGTCCGTGTGCTCATCACTGAGGGCAAAGGCATGGAGATCGATTGGATCGACGGCCACAAGAGTGCCTGGAGTTTTGCCTGGCTGCGTTTGGCCTGTCCCTGCGCCACCTGCGTCGAAGAGCGCAAGGCCGAGGGCCGCAAAGTCGGCCAGCCCAAACCCAAGCCTACCGCGCTGCTGCCCATGTACACCCCGCCCGCCAAGCCCGCCAGCGTACATCCCGTCGGCCGCTACGCCATCCAGTTCAACTGGCTCGACGGACATACTGCCGGAATTTACTCGTGGGAGTATCTGCGCCGCGTTTGCCAGTGCGGCGAGTGTACCTTCGCGGACGCAGAGACCACCGGCGCTCCCAACTAAGCTCGGATGCCACTGCTGTGTAGTTTTTCAGTGAAATAGCACTGCAAGCAGCCGCTAACTTGTCTACACTGGTTCTCATGTTTTAGATCGTGAGGCTCCGGTGCGCAAGATTGCCGTTCTGTCCATCGCTTTTCTTCTTTCTTTACTGACTCCCAATGCTCATGCGGATGTGGCTGCCATTCATCAGGACAGGCTTCCGCAGGAGACCGCCGTTCTGGCCGCACTCGACGACGTGCGGCAACTTGAACCGTATTGCCATTCCTGGACAAACAACTGGCAATTTCCAGTCACCAAAGATGACGTGGGCACACGCCTTGGCAAAGACCTGGGCTTTCTTACCATTGCGCTGAAAAATCACCCAGACAATGCAGAACTACTGCTGCTGACTGGTCTGGTCGCGCGTTATGCCTATAACCTCGATGTTAAAGGAAGCTATGACATCACGCTGAACGTGCTGGAACAAGCCCAAAAGCTGGCCCCATCTGACGTGCGCGCACCCTGGTTTCGAGCCACACTGCTCTGCCAGACAATGCAGCCCAAAGCTGGCGCCGATGAGTTTCTGTCGATCGAAGCCAGTCACGCTTGGGATCAACTGCCAAAAACATTCTGGGACGACTACATGGAATGTGCCTCGGTCACAAGTATGCCCGCTCATATACTGCGTGCTGCCGACCATTTGGAAAAACTGCACGCTGCCGATTCCGGGATGCGCACTTTTCTTGCCAATGGTGCTCGCAAACGATACGACGCCTTCGATCCGAAGAGGAAATATGAACCCAAGGAAGTGTGGGAGGGCGCAAACGCGGGCGAGGATACCGAGTTCACCAGCACCACCTGCGGCGTGCGACTTCGTGCGCACGGCAAATGGGAAGTCAATCAAATCGGACAGAGTAAAAGCGGGTGCATCGCATACTTCAGCACAGGTCCGTACAAGGCGACGACTCGCGACCTCAGCCCCAGCATTCTTCTGCTCGTGCAGCAGCCTGCGGAAAACGAAACCCTCTTGGATTTTGCCAAGAAATATTCAAAAGGACTATTTGGACTTTTTACTCCTGCTCGATGCCCTGCGGCGGAATGCATCGCACTAGGGGGAGTACAGCCAGGGATGTACAAGAAAGACGGAGACGGGCGTGGACGGATCGTCGTCTTCGAACGGGATCAGCCGGAGTTTCCAGGGTTGATATTCGAGGCTCCACAGCAATTGCCCAAGTCAAACGGGGAAGAAGGCGCAAAGTTCTACCGGCCTGGCCAAATCCAACAGCGCATTCCCGGCAAGCTCTACTACCTGGTTCTGTTGGACACCGCGGCGTCCATTGAAGAGCCAGCCATGAAAGATTTCGATTTCTTTCTCGAAAATCTGACGGCGGAGTAAGTCCGGTGGGCACCCAGGTCTCGCCATTGAGACCTGGGCCATCCGCACTACCCTCCAACCCGCCAACGCTACAGCGGATACCGCTCGACCTTTACGCAATCCCGGGCCACGCTGCGGCTCAATCCCACCACGTCGGCCGGCGTAAACTTTGCCAGACGGCGCAGGATAGACAATTGCGTTCGCAGCAGGTCGCCCTCGCCGCAAGCCGCCAGCACGCGCCGCGCCGCTTGCTCAGCCAGGGCCATAGTCTCGTCCGCCAGCAGGCCGGTCATGCTCGCCGCAACCTTCGCGGAGCCATTGCCAGAAACGGCGAGTTTCCTCGCCCGCAGTAGCGCCGACTCCAGCGCGTAGACCTGCATGATGATCGCGGCCAGATCGGCCATCACTTCCTGCTGCTCCTGCAATCCGGTCATAAACCGCTGGCTGGCCACGCCGGCGGAAAACAGCGCAATCTTTTTGGCCGAGACGAGCGCTTCGGCCTCCCGCGCCAGCACTTCGCCATTTTCTGAACCGGTCTCGAACGACGGCGGCTGCATCACCTCGTCCATCAATTTCTTGATCGCGGGCAAAAGAGGCAGTTGCCCGTTCAGCGCGCGCTTCATCAACCAGCCTGTGATAATCATCAGGTTGATTTCGTTGGTGCCCTCGAAAATCCGATTAATGCGCGCGTCGCGGTAGAAGCGCTCCGCCGGGTACTCCTCGACGTAGCCGTAGCCGCCCATGGTCGCAACCAGCTCATCGGCCACCAGGGAGAGCATCTCCGAGCCGTAGACCTTGAGGATGGAGCACTCGACGGCGTACTCCTCTATGCGCTGCTGTACGTCGCGCTGCGATCGGGAATGATCGGGCCCAAGCTGCGCCAGCGCCGCGTCGATCATGCCTGCGGTCCGGTAAGCCATGCTTTCGGCAGCGTAGAGCCGCGTAGCGCTGGTAGAAATCTTTCGCTGAATCAGCCCGAACTCCGAGATCGTTTTGCCGAAGGCTTTGCGCTCCTTGGCATAGCGGATCATGTGTCCCAGGGCGTGCCGCGCGCCGCCGATGCAGGCTACGCCCAGCTTGAAGCGGCCCACATTCAGCACATTGAAGGCGATATGATGGCCCTTGCCCGCCTCACCCAAAAGATTGCCTGCTGGAATCTTGCAGCCGTCCAGCACCAGCGGACAGGTGGATGAGCCGCGAATCCCCAGCTTGTGTTCTTCTGCGCCCACAGTCAGGCCAGGCGTGTCGCGCTCCACCAGAAAAGCCGAAAACTTTTCGGTGCCTGCAGCCGGGTCCACAATCTTGGCAAATACGGTGTAGAGGCCTGCGATCCCGCAGTTGGTAATCCACATCTTTTCGCCGCTGAGCGTGTAGTACGCGCCATCAGGCGATAGCGTGGCGTGCGTGCGGATATTCATAGCGTCTGAGCCGGAACTGGCCTCGGAAAGCCCATAGCCTCCGACGCACTCCGCCGAGCCGAGCTTGGGCAGGTAGCGCCGCTTCTGCTCATCAGTGCCGTACCAGACCAGCGGCAGCGTGCTGATGCCGGTATGGGAGCCAAAAGCGGTCGAAAAACTGGCCAGCACGGCCAGGTGGTCGGTAATCAGCGTGGAGGTGATCTTGTCCATCCCCATGCCGCCGTATTCCTCGGGAATATCCACGCAAGTGAAGCCCAATTCGCCGGCCTTGCGCAATAATCCAGCTAGAATGCCCGGCTGTTTGGCTTCGAGGGCCGCCGCATTGGGCAAAATCTCGTCGCGGGCAAACTGCGCCACGGTCGAGGCAACCTGCCGTTGTTCTTCGTTCAGATCCTCAGGGATAAAGACTTCGTCGGGGGTGCGGGATTCAAGCAGGAAGCTGCCGCCCGCTGCGGCAACAATCGGAGAAGCGGAAATCGTGGTCATAAAAGAACTTGCCTCCTATGGCTCAGCCCACTGTACCCCAGAGCCTTGGGCGGGAGCAAGAGAAAGAAAGGAGCCGCAGAAAGTTTCCTGTCGAGTCAGGCCGACAGCGCCCTCAAAACGAATACGATGTCTATCAGGAATAAAAACCATGCACATGCTCAACAATATTCCGGGCCAGAGCGAACTCCCCTCCTACGAGGTGGCTTACGGCCCTCGGAAGGGCCATCTGCTCTATTTGCTCAGCGGCTCCGAAGCCTCTACCCGAGGATGGCATTCTCTGTCAGGTGCGGATGCGAGAAGAGTGGGATGAGCAATCAGACGAACGAGGAAATGAATGCGATTTAAGTGGATGATTGGTGTGTTGCTCGCGGATGCTTGTGTCTTGGTCAGCCAAGGCCAGTATCATGTTTTGCCAGGCAAAACTGATCCGGGAGATTTTGAGGACTGTCTTCCAAAGACACCTGCCCGCATCTGCCTGGGGGCAACGGGATCGGCACATTGCTACGAGCCTGCAAGCGAAAAGGATTACATTTTCGGATTGGATCCTAAAGCCACTCCGGTGGGCCGGCTCGATGGAAGCGACCTTATCCTCTTCACAGCAACGTTCTCTGGCTGCGGCAGCGGAACCCTGACCGATTTCTCCCTACTTACGGTCATAAATGGCGAGTTTCTGAACCTGCTGCCCAAGGTGGAACTTACTAACCAGAGCGAATACAAGCTATGGGACTTGCCGCAGCTATCCAGGCTTCCCATTCTGGTCACGGCAGATTTCGTTTGGGATTTTGAGGCCATGCAGAAATCGAATTACGAAGAGGAGACGCACTTCGCGCCTCACCACTATCGTGTTGAAGCGTTTGTCTTCGATGCCAAGAGCCGCGAGTATCTTCAAAGAATTCACTACCAGACCAAGAATAAGTATCCAGGCCTGGACGATGCGGATGGAATCAAGGTTCTGGACGCCGAAAAGACCGTCATCCTTGCCAAGCTATGGCAGAATCCGCCCGCTTGACGAGTGTTCACAATCGTCGGATTCCCTTCGGCGGCCGGACTGAGCTGCCGCCAGCACCGCCAGCGGTGCCCTCCATCGACTACAATTGGCCATATCTTAGCCGTGGAGGCTCGCCCTGTATTCCACCCTTGCCAACTGTCTGAATCCCACCTCCAGCCAGCTGCATTGGCCTCCCATGCCGCTTGCCTATTTCGCCTTTGCGCCCCATAACGGCCTGCTCCACGCGCTGAAAATGCAGTATGCTGACCAAACCTTCAAAGGACTCTATCACTGGAATTGGTTTGATCTGACGATGCTGCTGCCCTACTTCGCGGTGATGATCGCCCTCTCGTACTACGGCATTCATCGCTACACAATGTGCTACAACTACTACAAATTCAAGAAGAACTACCATCCTGACCCGCCGCAGCACTTCGATGAGCTGCCGCGCGTGACTGTGCAACTGCCCATTTTCAACGAGCAGTTCGTCATCGACCGGCTCATTGAGGCGGTCTGCGCGATGGAGTATCCGCGCGGGAAGCTGGATATTCAGGTACTCGACGACTCGACAGACGAAACCCAGCAGGTGGCCGCCGACATTGTGGCGCGTTACGCGGCGCTCGGTCATCCCATTAGTTACATTCACCGGACCAATCGCTACGGCTTCAAGGCTGGGGCGCTGGACGGCGGCCTCAAGGTGGCCAAGGGCGAGTTCGTGGCCATGTTCGACGCCGACTTTGTTCCCCAGCCGGACTGGCTGATGAAGGTGATCCATCACTTCGCCGAGCCGGAGATCGGCATGGTGCAGACCCGCTGGACGCACCTCAACCGCAACTACAGCATGTTGACTCAGATTGAGGCCATCCTTCTGGACGCGCACTTTGTGATGGAGCAGGGCGCGCGCAGCCGTTCCGGCGAATTCTTTAACTTCAACGGCACCGCGGGTATGTGGCGCCTCAAAGCAATTGTCGATGGCGGTGGCTGGCAGCACGACACTCTCACCGAAGATACCGACTTGAGCTACCGTTCGCAGATGGCAGGCTGGAAGTTCAAATACCTGCCCGACGTCGAGTGCCCTTCCGAACTGCCCATTGAGATGACCGCCTTCAAGACGCAGCAGGCGCGCTGGGCCAAGGGGCTCATCCAAGTCTCCATCAAGATACTCCCCCTGGTCTTCAAATCCAACATCTCGCGGCGCAACAAGCGGGAGGCGGTCCAGCACCTCACGGCCAATTTGAGCTACCCGCTGATGGTCATCATGACGGCGTTCCTGCTTCCGGCCATGGTTGTGCGCTTCTACCAGGGCTGGTTCCAGATGCTGTTGATCGATTTTCCGCTCTTCACCGCCTCCACTTTCTCTATCGCTGTCTTTTACATCATGGCGGAGCGCGAGCTCTACCCCAAGACCTGGATGAAGACCTTTCTCTATCTGCCTTTCCTGATGGCCCTGGGCATCGGACTCACGGTCACCAATACCAAAGCTGTGATGGAGGCCCTGGTCGGCATCAAGAGCCCCTTTGTGCGTACGCCTAAGTACCGCGTGGCCAAGAAGGGCGAAAAATCCCAGGCTGCCAAGTACCGCAAGCGGCTGGTGCTGGCTCCGTGGATCGAGCTTGCCATCGGCACCTACTTTTTCATGGCCATCCTCTATACGTTTTCCAACCACAACTACTTCACCGCTCCGTTTCTGATTCTGTTCGTCATCGGCTACTGGTATACCGGGCTGATGAGCCTGCTACAGGGCCGCTTTGAGCGCTGGCGCACGGGCACCAGTGCCAACACCGACGAATCCAGCCCCAAGCCGTTCCCGGTGGGAGTGTAAGATGCAGCCCCAGTTGATCATTTGGGATCCCGCGAAGGCTTTGCTCAATAAGGGGAAACATGGCGTAGATTTTGAGGAGGCGGCAACAGTTTTTCGAGACCCCCTCTTGCTTGTTCAGCCCGATCTGGAGCATTCTCAAGAAGAGGAGCGGTGGGTTGCTCTCGGGCAATCAGTTCGGCAGTTGCTCTTGGTTGTGGTGCATACGGAAGATGAGCGGACGATTCGGCTCATTAGCGCTCGAAGAGCTGAACCCAAGGAAAGGAGGCAATATGAACAGCAATCCTGATCTGGTGGGACAAGACGACGATATGAACAAGGAATACGATTTCACCCATGCAGTTCGCGGAAAATATGTGGATCGTTTCCCGCAGGACGTGGTGATGGTGACGCTGGCTCCGGACGTGGCTGCCGCCTTCCCTGACGCTGACTCCGTGAACGAAGCGCTGCGTCTGCTGCTTAAAGCAGCAAAGAAAGTAGCTCAGGCGGCCTGACGGAAGATTCTGAAGAGGCGCATGTGCAAGACTGCCCGAATACCCTGTCCCCCTACTGGTCGATTCTCTTAATGGGTCTCGTTATTGCGGTATATTGCTCCGGGCTCTACCTGAATAGCCTTTCGAGTGGTTGGCATGCGCTATCTAAGCATTTCCGCGCACAATCCAAGTTTCCCGGCCAATTGAAGTCTTCGAGGCCTTTCTTCAATATTTGTATGAAGAACTGGGCTGATTACAGCGGCATCATCCGGATAGCCGCCGAAGAAGACTCCCTATATCTTTCGGTGGTGTTTCCATTTCGCATTGGCCATCCGCCGCTTCGTATTCCGTGGCAGGAAATCCAGTTTGGCAAAACACAATTCCTTTGGCGCCGGTACGTGGTTCTCACGCTCGGCGATCAGGAGCACATTCCCATGCGCATCTCCGAGCGCATGGCGCGCAAGCTGGGAATTCTGGAACGCATCCCCAGATGATTCGACTTCCCATTGGTCGTTTAGATGAAGCAACAAATCATCCCGTGCCCCTCCGTTACAATAGGTATCAACCGCTTGTCGCGCAGAGACATGCTTTCCCTCGCCCGTCAGGCGTCTCAAAACATTATGCTTACTAAAAATTTGCCCGAAGCTCTCACCTTTGACGATGTGTTGCTGGTGCCCTCCTACAGCGACGTGGTTCCCGTGCAGGTCAGCACGCAAACCCAACTGACTCGCGATATCACGCTCAACACTCCGCTGCTCTCCTCGGCCATGGACACTGTGACCGAGTCGCGCATGGCCATCGCCATGGCGCAGCAGGGCGGCATCGGCGTGGTCCATCGCAATCTGACCATCGCCGATCAGGCCGGCGAGATCGACAAAGTAAAACGCTCTGAGAGCGGCATGATCGTGGACCCGGTCACCATTGGCCCAGATCAGATGATCGGCGACGCCCTTGAGGTGATGCGGCGCTACAAGATCTCCGGCGTGCCGGTCACGCAGGGCCATCGGTTGGTGGGCATTCTTACCAATCGCGATCTGCGCTTTGAAACCCGCACCGACATCCCCATCGGCGACGTGATGACCAAGAAGGATCTTATTACGGTCCCCGTCGGCACCACGCTTGAAGAGGCCGAGCAGATACTGCACGTGCACCGCGTGGAAAAACTGCTGGTGGTTGACGATCAGTACAACCTGAAGGGACTGATTACGGTCAAGGACATCCAGAAGAAACTGAAATACCCCAACGCCAGCAAGGACGAAAAAGGCCGTCTGCGCGTGGCCGGAGCCATTGGAGCCACGGGGGATTATCTGGAGCGCGCGGCGGAACTGGTGCGGGCGCGCGTGGATGTGCTGGCCATCGACTCGGCGCACGGGCACTCATCGCGCGTGCTCGAAGCGGTGAGCGAGGTAAAGAAGCTCTTTCCGAATGTGGCGCTGATGGCCGGCAACGTGGCCACCTACGAGGGCGCAATGGCGCTGATGGACGCCGGCGCTGACGTCATTAAAGTCGGCATCGGGCCTGGCTCCATCTGCACCACGCGCATGGTCACTGGCGCGGGAATGCCGCAGATTACCGCCATTGCCGAGGCTTCTCGTGCCGCACGCGAGCGCGGCATTCCGGTGATCGCCGACGGTGGCATCAAATATTCCGGAGAAATCACCAAGGCCATCGCAGCAGGCGCAAGCTCCGTGATGATTGGCTCGCTCTTTGCCGGCGTGGACGAGAGTCCCGGCGAAACCATTCTCTACCAGGGCCGCAGCTTCAAGAGCTATCGCGGCATGGGCTCGCTGACTGCCATGGGCCAGGGTTCGGGCGAACGATACTTTCAGAGCACCGACGACCTGGCCAGCGCCGAGTTGGGCAGCGAGGGCGTGGTCCAGCGCGAACGCGCCAGTCAGAACCGGCTGGCCAAGTTTGTCCCCGAGGGCATTGAGGGGCGCGTGCCGTACCGCGGACCGCTCGAAGCCATGGTCTTCCAGTTGGTTGGCGGCCTGCGCTCCGGCATGGGCTACCTGGGCTGCCGCAACATCGCGGACTTGCAGGAGAAGGCCCAGTTTGTGCGCATCAGCGGCGCCGGCCTGCGCGAAAGCCACGTCCACGACGTGATCATCACGCGTGAAGCGCCCAACTATCACGTCGAATAGCGCGGAAAACAGACACAACAAAACCCCGCCCAGTCAGGACGGGGTTCGCGTCAATCTTGAATTTCACCTCTGAACTTCAGCCGCCAATATAGCCCGGTTCATTCCAGCGGGCAATCAGTCCGCCGACCTCAGGCCTTGGCGATCTTGCCGCTCTTGATGCAGCTTGCACACACTCTGATTCGCTTGGCGTGGCCGTCTATCAGCGCCTTCACTGCCTGCAGATTCACGCTCCAGCGCCGACGTGTGATGTTGTGGGCGTGAGAGATATTATTGCCGAACTGCGGGCCTTTCCCGCAGATGTCGCATACTTGTGCCATTGCTTTGCTCCAAACTTTGGTCTTTCGCGCCGCCGGAACCACTCGCCGTCATTAGACGCGCTCAATTGCGGTCTATCCAGCGGAACTGCCAGCGGGGCGCATCAAGACACACGCCTCCGGCAGCTTGCCGAATCTCCATTATAACCGGAATCAGCGCCTGGGCCAAGCCGCACTCTCGCCGGGCATTTCATTCACACAAAACGATTTCCGTTGCAATGCGCCCAGCGCCTGCGCAGACACTGCTTCGCTGCGGCGCCGGGTGCGATTCAGAACCTCGTCCCTTTGTTAAAGTCAGCGGTGATGGCTGCTTCCACGCCCTCCATGCAGGCTGCATCGGAGAAGATGAGGCCCAGTTCGCGATTGTCGCTCAGCGAATCAGCGGAGAAGTTTTCCGAGCCCACAAACAGCTTCGCCTCCGCAGTACCGTAGTCAGCCAAAACGGTCTTGGCGTGAATGTAGTAGCCGGTCTTCGAGCTGAAGATCGCTATTCGCGCACCGGCGGCTTTGAGGGTGTTGAGAACTGAGGAATACGCGCCATTCACGTTCTCCTGGACAAGCGTAACCGCGACGCCGCGTTTGAGAGCCGCTTCGACCGCGGACTCGATGCCGGTGTCGTCGAATTCTTCCTGCGAAATGAGCAAAGTCTTGGCTGCGCCGTTGATGAGCGCAAGCAGCGCTGAACGCGAGTTGGTGGGACTCCAGACAAGGTTGTCGCCGGCCGGCGCAGTAATCGTTGTGTTCGTAAAATCGGCTTCGAATGTCGCCTCGATGGCGGCCACATCGGCGGCGTCGTTGGTAATCACGGCGAAGTCGCGTGTGGTCGAGTAGTCCTCCGGAGTCAGGTTGAGGGTCATGATCGCCGACGTCGCCCCATCCACGGTAATGGTCTTCTGGTGCGTGCATTTGTAGGATGGGTTGGCCCAGTGAACGGAGACTTTGCCTGTGGTCAGCGTGTTGTAGGCCGTTGTGTTGTTGGCCTTTTCGTTGTTCTGGTCGAGAATCACCCGGACCGTCACTCCGGAGCCTGCAGCCTTGGCAAGCATGGTGGTAACGGTGGTGTCAGAAAGCTCGTACATGGTCATGTCAATGGATTTTTTGGCCGAGGAAATCAGGTTGTAGATTGGCGTCAGGCCCTGATCGGGCTCTGTCACTAGCGTGTATGTTGTGGCGCCTGAAGCGGGTGTGGGCTTGGGAGCGGGAGCAGGATGCTGCGGTTCAGGATGTCTTTGTTCCTGGCCTTCGGGGCCGGGAAAGGGAATTGTCGCGTGTCCCATGATCTCCTCCTTTGGAGAAGCCGATTGAGGTTCAGGTTCTGCCGGGGGGAAGCCCGGTGGAAAAATCGCCATCCTACCCGAATTCATGAGGTACTGCCTTGAGGTCTCAAGGGGTGGGTTCCCGCCCAGCCTCACACCGGCTCTCACGCGCCGATTTTATCCCCATTGCGGCAACTTTAGAAAGGGAATTGCATGAAGTTGCCGTAAATCGCCAGCCGGCAAATCAACGAATTGGGTGGCCTTCGGGAGACGCGAAAACAAAAAACCGGCCCGCTTCTCGAAGTGAGGAGCGGGCCGGTCAGTTCTTGCAGGTAAGTTGCGTTATGCCTTGGCGGAGGTCAGCGCGCCCAGGTCGGCGGCCAACTTCTCGGTGGAGAAGGCTTCAATCAAATCGCCTTCCTTGATGTCGTTGAATCCGGAGAGGCCGATGCCGCACTCCATGCCGTTGGTGACTTCGCGGGCATCGTCCTTGAAGCGCTTGAGCGAGCTGACCTTGCCCTTGAAGAGCTGCTCCGTGCCGCGCATGACCTTGATCTCCGCGTCGCGGCGGATCACGCCATCCTGCACACGGCATCCGGCGATGGTGCCGATCTTCGGAATCTTGAAGACGTTGAGCACTTCCGCGCGGCCGATGTAGTTTTCCTTGAATACTGGTTCGAGCAGCCCCAACATGGCCAGGCGCATCTCGTCCTGCAGCTCGTAGATGATGGAGTGCAGCCGAATTTCGACGTTTTCCTGCTGCGCCAGTTCCGCCGCCTTGCGTTCCGGCCGCACATTGAAGCCGATGATGATGGCGTTCGAGGCCGTGGCCAGCAGCACGTCGCTCTCCGTAATGGAACCGACGCCTGAGTGGATCACCTTGACCCTCACCTTCTCAGTGGACATGAGCACTAGCGAGTCGGCCAACACCTCGACCGAGCCGGTCACGTCGCCCTTGATAATCAACGGCAGGTCCTTCACGCCGGCGGTACGAATCTGCTCCGCCAATCCTTCCAGCGAAACTCTGGAACTCTTGGCAAGCTGAGCGTCTCTCTCCTTCATCTTGCGATACTGCGCAATGCCCTTGGCCTTATCGCGGTCGGCTACCACCAGGAACGTGTCGCCGGAGTCAGGCATGGATTCCAGGCCCAACACCTCGACCGGAGTCGAGGGGCCGGCAACTTCGAGAGCTCGCCCGCGGTCGTCGAACATCGCGCGAACCTTGCCGAAGGTGTTGCCGACGATATAGCTGTCGTTGAGCCGCAGGGTGCCGTCCTGTACGAGGACAGTGGCTACAGCGCCGCGACCGCGATCCAACTTGGCTTCGAGGACCGAGCCCACGGCCTTGCGTCCGGGCGTCGCCTTGGGCGCCTTGATATCGGAGACCAGGCAAATCATCTCCAGCAGCAGATCGAGGTTTTTGCGCTTTTTGGCGGAGACTTCCACAAAGACCGTGCCTTCGCCGGCTCCTGCCCACTCTTCTGGAATCAGCCCGCGGTCGGCAAGCTGTTTCTTGACGCGTTCAGGATTGGCTTCAGGTTTGTCGATCTTGTTTACGGCCACAATGATCGGCACACCGGCAGCCTTGGCGTGGTCAATGGCTTCCAGGGTCTGTGGCATGACGCCATCGTCTGCAGCGACCACAATAACCACGATGTCCGTCACCTTGGCGCCGCGCGCTCTCATGCGCGTGAAGGCTTCGTGACCAGGCGTGTCAAGGAAGACGATCTCGCGGCCAGAGGCCGGAGAGCCTTCCTTGGCAAACTTCACCTTGTAAGCGCCGATGTGCTGCGTGATGCCGCCGGCTTCGCCAGCCGCTACGTCGGTCTCGCGGATAGCGTCCAGCAGCGAGGTCTTGCCGTGATCGACGTGGCCCATGACGGTGACCACGGGCGAACGCGGCACTTCCAGCTCGCCGGTATTCTCGGCTTCGAGAACTTCTTCGATAGCCTGATTGGCGATCTCTTCCTCATAGCTGATGACCGTGGCGGCCGCACCAAACTTGGCGGCTACGTCCTTGACCATCTCGGCGTCGAGGGATTGATTCACTGTGACGAAGATGCCCTTCATCAGCAGAGTGGCAATCAGGTCCTTGGCGCGGACTTCAAGCTTTTCGGCCAGATCCTTTACGCTGATACCCTCGGTGACCGTAATCTCGCGGGTGATGGGCAGCGGCTCGCCGCCGTATTGCACCCCGCCATAACGTGGCGGCGGCACAAAGCCCTTCATCGGGCCTTCCTTGGTTTTGGGATACTGAGGGCGTCCTCCGCGGCCTCTGGAGGGTGCGCGCTGCGGACGAGGCGCCTCGCCGGTCGGTGGCGCGCTGCCGGGGCGCGGTGGGCCTCCGGGACGCGGCGGGCCGAATCCAGGCCGCGCGCCAAATCCAGGACGCGCTCCGGGCGCTCCAGGCGCGCCGGTTCCAGCGTAGCCGCCAGAGGTGGTGCGAGTGGGATGCTTGGGGCGTGGGCCTCCGGGGAACTGGCCTGCTCCCGGAGCTCCGCCGGGGGTACGCTGCGGGTAGCTGCCAGGGCCGCTCGATGGCCGGTTGCGGTCGAAGATGGGCCTGCCGCGCTGAATTCCTCCAGCGGCGGTTCCGGTATTGGCCTGGACCGGAGCCTCAACTACTGGCGGCGCCTTGTAAAACGGACGAGGCCCGGTTTGCGGCATCACCATGCGCCGGGCAGGCAGTGCGGGGGTCGGCGACGCAGTGTGCGTATGCCCCTTCCCACGATGAGCGGGAGCTGGCGTGGTAGCCGCTGTCTCCTCGGCAACCTCTGTCGCAGGTTCCTGCTCGGGCGCAACGGAGATCGCCTCGGCAGCCGGTGGGACCGCAATCACTTCAGACTCAACTGGCTTGGCAACAGGAGCAGCCACAACCGGCGCTGCTTGAACTTCAACCTTGGCCGCGGATGCTGGGGCTTCGATAGTTGCAGCCGCTGGTGGAGCGGGCGCTACCGTGTGCTTTACGACCACAGTCACCGCGGGAGGCGCTTGGGCAACGGCCGGACGCTGTGCGAATACGGCGCCTGCCGGGGCCTTGGCGACTACCGCCTTGGCAGGCGGTCGCGTGGCAATGGCTGGCGGAACCGGCGGACGAACGACAATGGGCGGCGCGGAACGAGGCTGGGGAACAATCTTGCGCGGCTCCGGCTTGGCTGGAGCTGCGGGCGGAGGCGCGACGGCGACAACCGCCGGAGTTGGACGCGCCGGAGCCTCGACAGGCTTCGCTGCCGGACGCCGCGGCATACGGCTCTGCCGAGCCTCTTCTTCCTCTTCCTGTTTCTTGGCCAGGATGGCCTTCAGCACGTCGCCGGGCTTGGAGATATGCGATAGATCAATCTTGGGCGCTATGCCCTGAGGGCCGCGTGACCCCTGTGTGCTTGCCTGGCTCGAGGACCGCGTTCCACGCTCAAAATGCGCGCGTACCTTGTCGGCCTCATCGCTTTCCAGGGAACTGGAGTGGGTCTTGCCCGTGGCCAGGCCGAGCTCTGCCAATATGTCAAGAACCTGCCGGCTCTTGACTTCCATCTCGCGCGCGAGATCGTTGATACGAACCTTACTCATCCGCCTCTTTTCAAATTGTGTTTCCCAAAGCCCTTAGTCGCTCATAGCTACCTCATGGCATTGGCTGTTCTGAAGACTTCCGTTATCGTCTGATGGGGCTTGAAAGACGCGACGCATCTTACGCGCCGTCCTCTTTGGCCGTCCGCTCGTCCGTGGTTGCGCTTTCGCTTTCAATCTCATCCGTCTCCGGCGCCTCATCGGCATCGGGAACGCTTTCCACCGCTATTTCGGCGGCGTTGGGAATTTCGGTTTCGGCGTCGGCCGCTTGTACGCTTTCAGCTTCTTCCAGAACGACGGCTGCGTTTTCCGCCTCGGCTTCCGCGTCACCCACAACCGCAGGGGCGTTCACTATCTCCGCTTCGCCGGCTTCTTCATCGGCGGCCCCTTCCTCGACCGCTGGTACGTGGCCTTCCTCGCCCTCTTCAAATTGGCCGAAGTAGTGGCGCACAGCGACGCTGATCTTTTCCAGAGTCTTTTCGCCGATGCCAGGAATCTCTTCGAGTTGCTCCGGCGTCATATCGGCTAGGCCCTCGACTGTGGTGATGCCGGCTGCGACCAGTTTCTGCAGAACTCCCTCGGCCAACTCCGTCACCCGCTCGATGGGAGTTGTGGGTCCGCCGGTGAGAGCTTGCATCTGCTGCTCGACCTCCTGGCGCTTCTCTTCTTCGCTCTTGATGTCGATCTTCCAGCCAAGCAACTTAGCGGCAAGGCGAACATTCTGCCCCTTCTTGCCAATCGCCAGCGACAGTTGTGTATCGTCCACGATCACTTCGAGCTGCTTGTCGGTCAGGTCCGCAACCGAGACGCGGCTCACCTTGGCTGGCTGCAACGCCTTCTCGGCAAACGTTGTAATCTCATCCGAAAACTCGATGATGTCGATCTTTTCGCCCCGCAGTTCGCGGATAATCGACTGCACCCTCATGCCCTTCATGCCCACGCAGGCGCCCACCGGGTCCACATCCTTGTCGCGGCTCTGAACGGCAATCTTGGTGCGCTCGCCGGCTTCGCGCGCTATGGCGCGGATAACCACCGTGTTGTCGTAGATTTCCGGCACTTCGGACTGGAATAAATTGGAGACCAGTTCTGGCGCGGCGCGGCTGACAATCACCTGCGGCCCTTTGGCTGCGCGGTCCACCTTCAAAAGAACAACGCGAACCCGCTCGCCGATGGAGAACTGCTCCAGACGCGATTGCTCCCGCTTGGGGCAGCGCGCTTCAGCCTTGCCCAGGTCGTAGATCACGTCCTGACCCTCGATGCGCTTTACAGTCGCGTTCAGAACTTCCTTTTCGCGGTGAGCATATTCGTTGAAGACTGTGTCGCGCTCAGCCTCGCGCACCTTCTGGAAGATGACCTGCTTGGCCAACTGCGCGGCGATGCGGCCCAGCGGGGTGGTGTCCTTATAGATCCGAATCTCGCTGCTCACCTCCACATCCGGCGCCAGTTCCTTGGCTTGTGTGAGCGTAATCTGGTTCAGCGGATCATCGAGAGGATCGTCGTCGGCCACAACCGTCTTGTAAACGTAGGCCGTGATCTGGCCGGTTTCCTTGTTGAGCTCGCCGCGCATGTTCTCCTGAGTCTTGTAAAACTTGCGCGTGGCCAAAGCGATGGCCTCCTCGACCGCGCCAACAACGATGGCGGGGTCAATGCTCTTTTCTTGGCTCAAGAGCTCGATGCTCTGATACAAAACGCTGGCCATACTCTGCTTGCTCTCTCGGTAGTCTCACGGCCTGAGACGATTCGCGCCCCAGCCGGTTGCTGTTTCATCTTCCATGTAATCGGGGTCTAGTCCCTCAGTCCCTAGTCCCTGATTCAACTAAATCTCCGGCACCAGCTGCGCCTTCTCAATGTTGCTCAGCGCAATCTCCACTGTGCTCACGCCGGCCTTCCGGCTCTTGCTGTTCTGCTTGACCGCGTTCAGGTCGAGCGTAATAACTTCGCTGGCGCCGGACCCACTCCTGGCCGTCAATCGTCCCTGCCAGTGCCGGTTGTTGCGGACCGGCTCGAAAGTCTGCACCTTCACCAGCGAGCCCAAAAATCGTCCAAAATCCTCTGGCTTGGTCAGCTTGCGGTCCAGCCCCGGAGAACTGGCTTCAAGCGTGTACTCCGCTCCCGGAACCAGGTCTTCCACGTCCAGCAGCACGCCAAAATCCCGGCTGAAAGCTGCGCAATCTTCGTGTGTGATGCCCGAAAACTGCTCCAGACTCAGCGTGCCTTCACGCACTTCTTTCACAAACCGCTCTGGCAGATCCTTGGTTGCAGCCCAGGCGCTCGTTCCAACCCCGGCCGCTTCGGCCTCAATTGCCGCTTTCAGCTTCGCCCGGCCTTCGGCATTCTTCTCAAGAAATACGCGAAGAACGCGTTCCTTCGATGGCCCAACAAGCTCAATCTCCACCAGGTCCAGCCCGTGCGAGGCGGCCACTCGCGCCGCAGCCAATCGAATTTCTTCCAGCTTTGCCGCCATCGTTTCCACGCCGCCCCTTGGGGGCGGATCATCTCACCGGGGCCTTCCTGCGCAAAGTCAGCCCCATTTAACCCCAAAATCTTGGAAAAAGCCCTCAAAATCCCGGAAATTTTCCGCAAATAAAAAGTGGGCTGTAAGCCCACTCATCTCTCCGCCAGCCGGTGCGCTCACGGCAACTCAGGCGGACAAATTCGTCTGCATCCTTAGCATAGGCCAAAATCGGGGGAAATTCAATGGGCAATTGGGGAAAAGCCTTGAAACCTGACATCCCGCCGTAGAAGGGTAGCTCAGGCAGTTTTGCGGTTGGCGTTCGTGCCGGATATGGGTCTTTCAGCTCCACTTTCCCGGAGCTTCTCGGAATATTAAAGGAATAGCGCATGTTTACATGGATTTAGCAGACGCGGAAGTTGGAAGAGAGTACTATCTCACCGTAAAGCCCAGACGGGGAGGAAGCGATGCGGCATTTCGTCCTCCATTCGATGATGCACACTCTCAAGCAACGCGTTACCGTCATCCTCATGGCAACGCTTGCCGGAGCGGCGTGCGGCATCGTGGCAGGCTATCTGCTCGGCCGCGCCTTCACGCTCAATCGGGTTGAAATCAGGCTCGGAGAGTCCGCGGCACGCACCATGACGGAGGCGGATGTATCTTCACGGGAGGCGCGGTCGGCGCTGACCGCGATGAACGCTTCTCCCGACCCCTATTGTTCCGACGCCGGAATCGCCTACTTTCACAGCCTGCTTTTCCAGTCGGAGTATTTGAAAGAAGCCGGACGCATACGCGGCGGCAAGATTGATTGCTCGGTGATTCTGGGCCGTCTGCATCAACCTATTGCGCTGTCCAAACCGGATTTTTCCCAGCCGGACGGCACCAAAGTGTACAAGGACTTCGCCCCGTTCCGAATGGCGGATCTGACGGTTGTCGGTCTGCAATTAGGCGACTCGTTTGTCATCATCAACCCCTATCTCGAAACGCACCGGGCAATCCCTCCTATGCACTACGCCTCGACCGCGATCAACGACCCTACCTGGCAGGCCAGCCCGTTGATTGCCGCGTTTCCCCAGGCGACAAAGGCTATTCTCACCACGAACGGACAGGGCCGCGCGGGAGACACTTTGTACGCTACGCGCTGTTCTAATAGCTACTACAACTGCGTTACGGAATATATCTCAGTCCCGGATGCCTTGCTGGTCAACGTCACCGAGTTTGCCGGGCACATTATCATGGGCGGACTCACCGGCGCCTGCCTGGGCTTTCTCTTGTCGTTGTTCTACCGGCACAATCGAAGCATGGTGCAACAGCTTCGCAGGGCGATTCGCGATGACGAACTGCGGGTCGTCTATCAGCCTATCGTGAGCCTGCCGAGCCGTAGGATTGTAGGGGCGGAAGCCCTGGTGCGCTGGACCAACGAAGACGCCTTCGTGGTCGGCCCCGACGTTTTCGTCAAGATGGCCGAGGAGGGCGGATTTGTCGGAGAGATCACCAGGCTGGTGGTGCGGCACGCGCTCCGCGATTTCAAAAAGACGCTGCGCAGCCATCCGAATTTTCAGCTAAATATCAACGCGGCTGCCGCCGACCTGAACGATCCTGATCTCTTGCCCTTGCTGGAGTACTTTCTGGAAAAAGCCGCAGTTCCGGCGCGGAGGCTGGCGATCGAGATCGCCGAAAGTTGTACTGCGCGGCACCAGTTGGCCCTGGAGACGATTCTCCGGCTGCATCAGAGGGGCTTCGGCATCGACATTGACGACTTTGGCACCGGCTATTCGAGCCTGTCTTATCTGCACGATCTATCGATCGACTCCATCAAGATCGACAAGGCTTTCACTCATGCGATCGGCACGGAAGCGGTGACTGTGACCATCCTTCCGCAAATCCTTGCCATGGCCGAGGCGTTGGACTTGGCAGTCATTGTGGAAGGTATTGAAAGCGAGCAGCAAGCCGATTATTTTTCCACCTACGATCAGCCCATCCTCGGACAGGGCTGGCTTTTCGGATACCCAGTTGCGGCAGAAGAGTTTCTTCGACTGCTGGCCGAAGACGCGAAGAAAGCCCAGACTGCATCGGTTGGGCCTTGAACCTGCGCGGCTCGGCTGCCGCCCCACTTGACAGCCGGCACCGAGTCCATGAGGCTGGTTGCATACCTCCATTGCCGCTTCAACAATAGAATTGAAAGATCTATGGACCCGCGCGACGAGATGGAACCCGGCCAGTTGAAGATGCTCGAACAAGCCTTCTGTGAACAGTTGATGGCCTGCCTCGACGAGTGCGCCCGTGGCCGCAAGGGGCTGTTTGGGGACGTCGCGCTCCTGGGCGATGAGGGCGAAGCCAGTGCATGGCCGGAAGCTGCCCGGCTGCGTGAACTTGGCGTTGCACTGCAGGGGATTCTGGCGCAGCAGGAAGAGCGGAATGCGCTGTGCGACGAGTTTCTTGACCTTTGCTCGATGCACGGCGAGAGCGACCCCGGCGAACGAAAGCTGGCGCGCGCCTTTCTGGAGCGCATCGAACGGGGCGAGGTTGGCGCGCAGCCTGAAGGGAATAAACTGCCGTGGTGATTCTGCACGCATTTCTCGCGCTCGTTTCCGGCTTCGCCGTCACTCTGGCGCTCGTGACTGCGCTGTCGGCGCTCATCACACGCCTGGTCCCGAGTTGGGCTGAAGCGGAGAGCAAGCCGCAGCCTGGGCTTCCGACGGGTGATTTGCACCCCCAGCCGCGGGGTTCCGGTTACGCCATCGTCAATCTCGGCTCCGCGTTTCTCTCTGCGGCGGCGGGCGGCTACGTAGCCGCATGGGTCGCTGCGGCCAATCCACTGATTCACGTCCTGGCGCTCGCGCTGGTGCTGCTTGCGCTCTCCGCGTTGAGCGTCTTGCAATCGCGCGGCAAGCAGGCCGTCTGGTTCGCGCTGGCGCTGGTGGCAGTCTCGCCCATCGGCGTGCTGGCCGGCGGGTTGGTACGGCTCAGGGTGCTGGGGATTCTGTAGGAGTGTCCGGCTGATCGCATGAGATCTACAGATAAACACCGAAGGCCGGAGCATAGCTCCGGCCTTCGGTGTTTGCAGCCGTTTTTGGCGCTCACCCCTGAATGTCGAACTGCTCGGGATGCAGCGTGGCATCGCTCTTGATGAGAATGTTCCTGCCGGTCAGCTCTTCAAACTCGGTGAGCCAGCTTCCGCTGTTGGCCTTGAGCACCTTCACCGTCTCCGGGTTAACGCGCAACAGAACATCGGCGCTCTCGAAGTGCTTCTTCATCTTGCGCAGCTCGGTGTAAATCTCGTTGCAGACCGTCGTCGGGCTCTTGACCATGCCGGTGGCCTGGCATGTGGGGCAGGGAACTGAAAGCGTCCGCTCCAGAGATTGCTTGACGCGCTTGCGTGTGATGGCGACCAAACCAAAGTCATTGAACTGCAGAACCTTGGTCGGGGCGCGGTCGCTCTTGAGCGCTTCTTCCAGGGCGGCCATCACCTTGTAGCGATTCTTGCGGTCGTCCATGTCGATAAAATCAATCACGATAATGCCGCCCAGGTCGCGCAGACGAATCTGGCGCACGATCTCCGGCACGGCATCGAGGTTGGTCTTCACGATGGTGTCCTCAAGCCGCGCCGACTTACCGACATATTTCCCTGTATTGATGTCGATGGCCACCAGCGCCTCGGTCTGGTTGATAACAATCGAGCCGCCGCTCTTGAGCCAGACTTTGGAGTTGAGAGCCTTGGTGATTTCCTCCTGAATGCCGAAGTGCTCAAAGAGAGGAGTCTCCTTGGTGTAGAGCTTGACGCGCCGCACAAGCGACGGAGAGAAGCGATTCAGGAAGCGCACAATACGCTCGTAGTCAGCTTCGGAATCAACCCAGATGCTCGAGAAATTCGAACTTATCTGGTCTCTCAAGATGCGCTCAATCAGCCCAAGATCGTGATAGATCAGGGCCGGGGACTTGGATTCGTCAGAACGCTTCTTGATCTCGGCCCACAAATTCAGCAGCATGCGCAGGTCGGTCCGCAACTCCTCTTCCGACGCGCCCTCGGCCGCGGTCCTTACGATGAATCCGCCGGAGGCCTCGCCGCGCTCGTGCACCAGAATCCGCTTCAGGCGCTGCCTCTCTTCGTCAGACGCAATCTTGCGGCTCACGCCGATGTGCGAGACAGTGGGCATGAAGACTAGAAAGCGGCCCGGCAGGGCGATGTGCGATGTGATGCGCGCGCCCTTTTTGGCGATAGGCTCTTTGGCAATCTGAACCAGAATCTCCTGGCCCGATTTCAGCAAATCGCTGATGATCGGCAGGTCGGAGGTTTGCATCGAACGGCGCGACATTCCGCGGCCTCTGCCGCCTTGTCCAGTCTGTCCAGTTTGTCCGCCCGGCGTTGCCATGCCTCCGCGGCCACGGCGTCCGCGCGCATTGCGATCGGGGCGCTGCTGGGTTGGGGATCCGGCGGCTGGCTTGCCTCCTGCCGCAGGCTCTTCCTCTTCCTCATCGTCAAAGCTCTCTTCGTCGCCATTCTTCTCGTCGAAGTTCATTTGAATGCGGTGGTCGAGGTGAGCCTCCTGCAGCATCTCACCCAGGTCACCGGTGCGAAGTTGATTGGGCAGCGTCTCTTCTTCAAAGTCGTCCGACTCGTGGTCGCCGCCCTTGGCGCGGTGAGCATGGCGAGGAGCGTCAAACTCCTCTTCCTCAATGGTCTCCTCTTCAATGAGACCGCTGCCGGGAGCATAAGACGAAACCGCGGCGGACTTTGCCGCAGGCTTGGCAGCTTTATCCTCGACCTTCTTCTTGCTGCCCAAACCAAAGAGCCGAAATCCGGTTGGCGGCAACGGGTCCACGTTATGCGAAGCAGACGCATCAGGCTCGGAAGTCTCGCTTTCTGTCTCCCAGGTCTCGACGGCCGGCTTTGACTCGCCTAACTCTGGATCGTCCGCATCAAATGCAGTTTCGATCGTCTCCTCGTACTCATCCTCTTCGACGAGTTCTTCTTCCTCGACGGGTTCCTCTTCCACCACGTAATCTTCCGCAGCGGCAGTAGCCGGCATCTCCTCAACTGAGACAGCCAGTGGCAGCGAAGCAGTCTCCGGGCCAGACTCTGTGACCTCTTCAAAGAATTCCTGCTCCTCGACAACATCCGGGGCAAAACTCGCGGCTTCCGGCGCATCGGCTTGGGCGTCCCGAACCTCGGTCTCCGCTTGCCCAGCAGGCCGATATTCCTCGTCTTGAAGATTGCGGTGTTTGGAGAGCGATTCACCGGGCAACAATCCGCTTCCGTCCCACCGAATGGGCGCGACGATCAGCGTGGCCGGCTTGAAGCTGCTCTCTGGTCGGGCCGGCGCAGCAGTTTTGGGCGTATCCGCAGCCTGGGCGCTTTCTCCCGGAGCGCCGCCGTACTTCGACAGCGACTCGCCGGGAAGGACAATCGGAGCTGGCGCGGAAGACGGACCGCGGTCGCCGCGAGATGCGGGCGCAGGCGCCGAAGTTCCCGATTTCGTTTGCGACGACCTGTCGCCGGTGGCGTGAATCTGTGGCGCAACTTCCGGTTCAGTCTCTGTGATCTCCTCCACGTAAGCCGCTGGAGCCTTACCGCTCTCCGGCTGGCCGGCAGTCGCCTCTCCGCCGCCACGGCCGCCGCGGCGGCGTCTGCGTCCGCGCCAGCGCTTGGCGCCGGGTGCGCCTGAGCCTTCTTCGCCCGCTTCGTCTTGTTCTGAGATGGACACTGAACCTGAGGAGGGCAATGGAGCCGTTTCAGTCTCTGGCAACGCCTCAACCGTCAACTGCCGATCCCTTGCTGGGCGCTCCTGGCGTGGCTCCTGCTTCTGCTCAGGCTTTGGGCCTGGGCGACCGCCCCGATCCTGTGCAGGCTCCCTGCCGGCGGTGTGCCGAACTTCGCGAGGCGGCTGGTTCGCGCCCGTCGATGCTGCCTTTTCCAGTTCGTCGGTCTCTTCCGAGTCTTCCAGCTCCATGAAGTCGGTCACATAGAGGAAGGCATCGCGCTCCAGGCCAACGTCCACAAAAGCGGACTGCATGCCGGGCAAAACGCGCGTAACACGGCCGTTATAAATGGATCCCGCGAGGGTGTATTCGTTTTCGCGTTCGTAGTAAATTTCCGCGAGTTGATCGTCTTCAAGAATTGCAAGCCGCGTCTCGTGCGGCGTGCTGGAGATACAAATTTCCTTAGCCATCGTACCTTTCCGCCCAGCGGTGTCAGCCTGCCGGGACTCGCGGCAAGGTTGAATGGAGACGCGCAACGCCGGAAGGGGAGGGGATGTGCGGAAGGGATGACCCGTAAATCGCTCGTGTGCCGGTTTCTTCGCCCGGTTCGGCCCCGAAGGGCGGCGATCCTTGGCGAAGGTTTAACAGAACAAACCGAACAAGCCGAACAAGCTGTACAAACTGAACAAGCTGTACGCTACGGCAACCCATTTGCAGAGATTTTGTGGCCAACCGCTCCGAGAAACCCGGCGGGGCCGTTCCACCGCTGGCGTCTGCACAGGCCTTTCGCGCGATTAGAGCGGGAACTGTTTTCCCTGATTCTTCCGTGCGTCCCGTGCAACTTGTACGCCGCCAACGGCACCGGAGCCCCCAGCGACAGATATTCGTCGCTGGGGTGGACCGGTTTTCCCGTCTCTGCGTGCTCATGAACCCTTGTCCTGCCGGGCTCGCGATCCAATCGGACCTGGCCGGCAATAAATCTTCAAAAACCCTTTTCTTGTGGGCCGGACTTTTCCGGGGGGACACAAGAGGTGAAACTGCAAATCCGTTCAGTTGACGAACCGGCGCATGCGGACATTCATCACCACGCCCAGCGCCAGGAACGTAAACAACACCGAAGATCCGCCGTAACTCATTAACGGTAAAGGGATTCCGGTGACGGGCATAAACCCGATGACCATGCCCATGTTGACCGCTATCTGGAAGGCCAACACAGCCACCACCCCCATGATAATCAGGGAGCCGGACAGGTCTGCGGCTGTTTGTGCGTTCTGAATCAAACGCATCAATATGAAAAAGTATAGCAGCAGCACGAAAAGCGCGCCGACGAATCCGTGTTCTTCGCCAAAAGCGGCAAATATGAAGTCCGCATGTGGGATTGGCAAAAAGTCGCCCTGAGTCTGGGTCCCCTTGGCCGCGCCCTTACCCCACACCCCCCCGGAGCCCACAGCGATTAGCGATTGCCGGAGTTGGTAGCCGGCGCCTTTCGGGTCGTTATCAGGATTGATGAAGCTGGTCAGGCGAGCCTTCTGGTAAGGCTTGAGAACCTTGCCGCTGCTCCATGCCCCGGCGATCAGCACAACTCCACAGGTCACCAGAATCAGCGCCTGGCGAAGGTTGATGCCGCCCAGAAAGAGCCCGGCCACGAGGATCGGCATAAAGGTGAGTGCGGTTCCCAGGTCGGGCTGAAGCAGCACCATGAGCATCGGAACGCCCACAAGGAAGAAAGCCTTGAAGATATCCCGCCACGTGAGCGACCGTCCGCCCAGATTGGCGAAGTATCGGGCCATAAGCAGAATCAGAACCAGCTTGACCCACTCGGAAGGTTGAAAATGAACGGGTCCTATACTGATCCAGCGCTTTGCGCCAAGTACCTTATGCCCCACCAGCTTGACTGCGACCAGCGAGAGCAAAAAGACGACGTATGCCCACGGAACCCAGTCCAGCAGCCGGTGATAGTCGATCTTGGCGAAGAGGAACATGGCCGCGAGGCCGCCGATAATAAAAAAAAGCTGCTTGGTGTGGTCGCCAGTGTATTTGGTGTGCAGTGTGGCCGAGTAGATTTCGAGCACGGAGACCGTGCACAGCGTAAGCACCATGCTCAGCAGCGCCCAGTCAAAATCGCGGAAAGACAGAAAACGCCGCATCAGGGCAGCTCCTGTTTGATCCGCAGCGGTAAAGCGAGCAGCCAGGCCGGCAAAGAATGTTGAGTGCTCGCCACAGCGTTGGGTCCGGGCATTGGCCCTGGGCTGACCATGAAATGTCCAGCGTGGAGAACAGAAGCCTGCTCGGGGGCGCCAGAGCGCTTGCGTCCTGGGGGCGCTTGCGTGGTCCAAACGGCTCCCACTTCAACCGGTTTGCTCAGGCTGGCCTCGTCGAGTACATTGTGGTCCGCACTGCGCTTCTTGTTCACATATTCGACGACCATTGCCTGCGCGATGTGGGCGGAGTTTGCGCCCCAGTCGCCATGCTCCTGAAGCACACAAATCACAATTTCAGGATTGCGGCGCGGAACCATACCCACAAACCAGGAGTTCGGAGTCTTGGCCCCGCCTTTGGTGTGTGTATCGCCGCCGCCCACAACTTGAGCTGTACCGGTCTTGCCTGCGAAGTCTACGCCCTCGATATGCGCGGCCCCAGCGGTACCGGTGGTGGTGGCAGCTGCCATTCCGTCCGTAATGATGGCCCATGTGTCGGGGTTGAGAGGAAAATCACTATCTCCCGAACCAGGAAAGCTGTCCTTGATCGCCTGCTGGAACTCTGCAGGGAGTTTGTTCGCGATTGGGTCCACCACATGGGGCCGCACAAAATGACCGTCCGACGCGATACCGCCCAGTGCCCGCGCCAGTTGCAGGGGCGTAACCTGCGTTTCACCCTGGCCAATGCCAACGGAAATCGTATTGCCGGGGTAATACCTCTGATGGAAATTCTTCATTTCCCATTGCGTGGAGGGCATGACGCCGGCCATCTCGTTGGGCAGGTCGACGCCGGTCTTCTGTCCCAAACCGAATGCGGTGGCGTACTTGGCGATGGTGTCAATGCCCAGCCTTTGAGCCAGCGTGTAAAAAAACGTGTCACAGGAAAGCGGAATGGCCTGGCTGATATTCAGCACGCCATGGTGCCTGTCGCAATGGAAAAAGCGTCCATAAAACGTCCCGCCGCCCACGCAATTCACGTGCATATCCTGGGCCACGCCTTCCTGCAGGCCTGCCGCGGACATGATGATCTTGAACGTCGACCCCGGCGCGAGCTGGTCCTGTATCGCCTTGTTCATCAGCGGATGGTTCGGATTGGTGATTAGCTCGTTCCAATCCGTGCGGTTGATGCGCACCGCAAAGGCGTTGGGGTCGTAACTCGGGTGGGAGACCAGGGCGAGTATCTCGCCGTTGCGCGCGTCCATGGCCACTACAGCGCCGTTGGCGTCGCCCAGTGCCACCTCAGCTGTGCGCTGCAGGTCGATATCAATAGTCAGCTTCAGATCCTGGCCGGGTATGGCGTGCTGCGTTCTCAGGTAGCCCACCTCGCGGCCATGGCTGTCCACAATCACATCTCGAGATCCGTCCTGCCCACGAAGCACTTCGTCGTACGTCTCCTCTACGCCCGCCTTCCCCACCACATCGCCCGGTTCGTAGGCCGCATACCGCGATTGGTTCAGATCCTCTTCGCTCACCTCGCCCACATACCCTATAAGATGCGCGGCAAAGCCATCGCGCGGGTAGAGCCGCCGCTCCTCGTCGATAGTTTCCAACTCAGGCAACTCGTTGCGATGAGCCTCGATGAATGCTTGTTCGTCGGCGCTGATGTCCGTTTTGATGGGGATGGGCTGGTAGCCCGGCGCGCTCCGGTAGCGGCGCAGTGTAGCTCTCAACTGCTCCAGGTCAAGGTTCAGCCCGTGCGCAATCAGCGGCAGGTCGTCGTCAACTTTGTGATTCTGCTCGCGCACCAAGAAACAGGAAACAGACGGGTAGTTGTCCACAATCAGACGATTTTCACGGTCAAAGAGCTTGCCTCGGCCGGCCATCACTGGAACCTTGCGAATGCGGTTCTGCTCGGCTAGCTGGCGGAAGTTCTCCGCTCCCAGCACCTGCAGCCGCCACAGTCCGGCCACCAGCGTCAGCATCATTAACAAAATGCCGTACTGCACCACCGTCAACTTCAGAGTGGAAAGCTTTTCGCCGCGTGTGTTCCCGCTGGAATACATCTTCTCAACCTCTGGAATACAGCCGATATCGCTATTGATTTGGAGGGAACGTGCTTCAGCACCATCGTCCTACATTCAGTTGGACGTTTGGATTCACCGGTTGAGGAAGTGAATTCCCGAATACACCCACTCCCCCGCTGGTTGAAGCCCACACTCTTCACTCAAAACCAACTTACTGACCCCTGATCCCTTATCCCTTGTCCCTAGTCCCTAGTCCCTCACTCGCGTTCGGTCCAGCAGTGGAAACAGCACCATTGCAATCAGCGAGTTCGCCACCGCCTTCATCAGCTCGGCCAGCCAACTCCACTCCAGGCTCAGCCCCAGCAAGCCGCGATAAATCGAAAGGTAAATCACGCTCGATAGCAGCGACAGCAGAAAAGTAACCATCATGCGGATGGTGTGGTTCTCCACGTCGATGTGCACACCCACAGATCCCGCCAGAAACCCGGCCACGGTCTTGGCAATGCCGTTCACACCGATGGCATGGTGAGTGAGCGCATCCTCAAAAAGACCCAGCCCTGCGCCCATCAGCGATCCCTGAATGGGATTACGCCGGCCCAGCGCGAAATAGACCGTTATTACCAGAGGCAAATCGAACCACGAGCCCCTCACCAGCCGTGGCAGCCAGGCCTGAAGTACCAGCGCCGCCAGCGGCGTCAGCGCATACACCAGAAACGGATAGCTGCGCACTCCCATGTCGCGGCGATAGTCCGCGCCTAGCAAGCTCATGGCTGGGTCTTCCCTTCTGCGTGGGCCGGCGGTGTATTGGCCTTCGGGCCGGATTTCGCTTCTGGCTTAGCGGCAGGCTTCTTTTCCTGGCCTGCGGGCGCGGCGGTCTCCCCGCCCTGCGGAGACATTGCGGCCGGAGTAAAGCGGTCAGAATGTTGTGGGTGAAGCAGCTTGGGAACCGGCGGTGGCGTTGTTGCCGATGGAGTTGCGCCTTCTCCAGGCTTGCCTGTCGCCGTCCCTGCAGCCGGGGTCTGCGCGGGCGCATTTGGATCGGTCAACCCCGGCAGCCGTTCCGCCATCACCTCAGAGGCCTTTTTCTGTTCCCTGTTTGCCTCGGCAATCGCCGCAGCCTGTGCGCCTTGCAGCATCTCGCTCGTCGCCAAGTCCTGCTGCTGCTCAGGCGAAAAACGGGGCTCGGTCGAGGTAATCACCAGCACTTCGTCCAGCCGGTCCAGATGAGCGGCAGGCTTTACAATCACCTCGATAAACGCGTCGCGGTCGGGGTCCGTCACAACCTTTTCCACCACCCCTACCGGCAGCCCGCGTGGGAAAACCAGGTCGCCCCCGGCGGTCAATACCTTCTCTCCCGGCTGGATTCGGTCGTCCTTCAGAATGCCCACAATCTGCGGCCGGCCGCTGGCGTTGCCGCGCAGAATCCCGCGAATCCGCGTCGTCTCCAGAATCACGCCCGCGCCGCTCGTCTGGTCGTTGATGGCCAGCACCTGCGCGGTATGTGGAAAGACATCGCGCACCTTGCCCACGATTCCGTCCGGGGTAATCACGGCCATGTCGCGCTCCAGCTTGTAGTCGGAGCCCTTGTCGATGTAGAAAACCCGCGAGGAATCGCTGCCGCTTGTTCCTATGGCCTGCGCGGCCACCGTCTTGTAAATGTATTTTTGCTGGAAGCCCACCAGCGCCTGCAGTCGCTCGCCCTGCTTGGCGTCTTCCAGCAGGGATGCCTGTTCCAGGCGAAGCCGGTCGATGGTCTTCTGCAAATCCTGGTTCTGCTCACGAATGTGGCGCAGGTCAATATAGTTTTGCCACAAGCTCACTGTGCCAAGTCTGGAGGCATGGAAGGTCTTTTCCGGGGGTGTCACCACCATGTTTGCCCACAGCCGCAGCAGTCGTACTCCGGCCGCGTCCTGAGGGTCCAGCGAGTTGCGTCCGCTGTCGGCGCGGCGCACCTGCATGGCCAGCCCTATAATCTGCGCCAACAGGATAGCCAGCAGCACGAGGAGATTTCGATAGCGGACAACAAACGATTCCATGGCGGGAGCTCGGCCTGGAGGAAATACCTCAGATACGTGAAACTTCTGGTTTACGTCAAACTGCGGGTGCCCCAGGTCCAATTCCCTGACGTGGGAAACTACAAAACTTCTGCGAGCGAATCGCGAGCGTCTGCCCCACCGCAGGTGGTTAGTCGATCTTGATCTTGCGCAGCAGTTTGAAATCGGAGAGCATCTTTCCTGTGCCCAGCACCACTGAGGCGAGCGGATCGTCAGCCACCGAGACCGGCAGTCCGGTTTCCTCGCGAATCCGCTTGTCCAGGCTCTTCAGCAGCGCGCCTCCGCCGGTCAGCACAATCCCCCGGTCGCTGATATCGGCTGAAAGCTCGGGCGGAGTGCGCTCCAGCGCCACGCGGATGGCGTTCATGATTACCGCGATGCACTCGCCCAGCGCCTCGCGAATCTCGCTGTCGTCGATGGTGATGGTCTTGGGCACACCCTCAATCAGGTTGCGGCCTTTGATCTCCATGGTCAGCGGCTTGTCCAGCGGGAACGCCGAGCCGATTTCCATCTTCACGTATTCAGCCGTCCGCTCGCCGATAAGCAGGTTGTACTTGCGCTTCAAGTAATTTGTGATCGCCTCGTCCATCTGGTTTCCAGCCATGCGCACAGAGCGCGAATAGACGATACCGGACAGTGAGATCACGGCAATGTCCGTTGTCCCGCCGCCAATGTCCACCACCATGTTGCCGCTCGGCTCGGTAATCGGCAACCCAGCGCCGATGGCCGCCACCATGGCCTGCTCCACGAGATACACTTCGCTGGCCTTGGCGCGATAGGCCGAGTCCTCCACCGCCCGCTTCTCCACCTGGGTAATCTCTGAAGGCACGCCGATAACGATGCGCGGATGCACCAGCATTTTGCGGTTGTGCGCCTTCTGGATGAAGTAGTTCAGCATCTTCTCGGTGACCTTGAAGTCAGCAATGACGCCGTCCTTCATTGGCTTGATAGCCACGATATTGCCCGGCGTGCGGCCCAGCATATCCTTGGCTTCCTTGCCCACCGCTTCCACCTCGCCGGTGTTCTTGTTGATGGCCACAATGGAAGGCTCGTTGACAACGATGCCTTTGCCGGCCGCGAAGACCAGCGTATTCGCGGTGCCCAAATCGATAGCCAGGTCACTGGAAAACATGCTGAACAGCGAGCGAAGACTGTGCGACCGCGTGGTGCGCGAGGGATAACTATTCAGGGACATTGAAGATTGGTTCAACCTCAAAGCCTATTGTACCGTCAGCGGCCTAATGCCGCACCGGAGATGCGAACTGTTGCGCAAAACAGCATCCCGGCTCCAACCCCATGAGGTAAACTCAGTTGTCTGCCAAACCCGCTCTTCGCTTGGCTGTCTTGCTTGCCCTGAGTTACCAACAGAGGCGGAAACCGCGGGTTCTGGCTATTGAAAGGCTATTGACATGGGAGAAAAAGACAGGATTTTCAACGCGTTAGGATTGCGGGAAACCCTCGCGGGCGCGAGTTATGGGGACCAGTGGTTTGCGGGCAGCGGTGACTGCATTGAATCCCGCAACCCGGCAACCGGGGAATTGCTGGCCAGGGTTGAACAGGCAAGCGAGGCTGACTACAACAAAGTTGTCGCTCAGGCGACGAAAGCCTTCGAGTTCTGGCGCGCCCTGCCTGCGCCCAAAAGAGGCGAAATCGTACGCCAGCTTGGGGTTGCGCTGCGCGAGAAGAAGGATGCGCTGGGGCGGCTCGTCTCACTGGAAATGGGCAAAATCCTCACTGAAGGCCTCGGGGAAGTCCAGGAGATGATCGACGTCTGCGACTATGCAGTCGGTCTCAGCCGCACGCTTTCCGGCCCCACACTTCAGAGCGAGAGGCCGATGCACCGCATGATGGAGCAGTGGCACCCGCTCGGGCCCATCGGTGTCATCACCGCCTTCAACTTCCCGATTGCCGTCTGGTCGTGGAACAGCGCGCTGGCTTTTGTCTGCGGCGACCCGGTGGTTTGGAAGCCTTCCAGCAAAACGCCGCTCTGCGCCATCGCCTGCCAGAACATCATCCGCGAAGTGCTTCAGGCCAACAATCTTCCGTTTGGAGTTTCCTGTGTAGTCGTCGGGCGCGGCGCAACCGTCGGCGAACGCATTTTGGCCGACAATCGCCTCCCCCTCATCAGCGCCACTGGATCGGGCCGGATGGGCAAGCGCATCGCTCAGGTTGTCGGCGCTCGCCTGGGCCGCACAATTCTCGAGCTTGGGGGCAACAATGCCCTCATCATTTCAGAAAAGGCCGACCTGACAGGAGCGCTTGCGTCGTCCTTCTTCGGCGCTGTCGGCACTGCCGGGCAACGCTGCACCTCCACGCGCAGGCTGATTATTCATGAGACCGTCTACGACACATTCGTTCAAAAGATGATTGGCAATTACTCGAAAGTCAAAATCGGTGATCCGCTCAGCCCTGAAACCCTGATGGGGCCGCTGATTGATGAAGCCGCTGTGTCGGACTACGAGAATGCACTGGTTGCTGCCCATCAGCAGGGTGGGAAGGTGCTTTACGGTGGCAAGGTCCTCGATCCACCGCCGTTTGGCAGGCGCACCTTCGTTCTTCCCACCATTGTCGAAATCAGCAATGACGCCGAGATTGTGCAAACAGAAACCTTTGCTCCCATCCTTTACGTGATGAAATACCGGAACATCGACGAGGCGATTGCATTGCACAATGCGGTTCCCCAGGGCCTGTCGTCCGGCATATTCACTGACAGCATGGCCGAGGCGGAAAAGTTTCTCAGCTTCAAGGGCTCCGACTGCGGCCTCGCGAATGTGAATGTGGGCACCTCAGGCGCGGAAATCGGCGGCGCATTCGGCGGCGAAAAGGAGACCGGCGGCGGCCGTGAGTCAGGCTCCGATTCCTGGAAAGCATACATGCGGCGTCAGACCAGCACCATCAATTGGGGCGGTGAAATTCACCTTGCGCAGGGAGTGGAGTTCCACTCGTAATCTAAACCGGGGAATCCCGGTTTAACACAAAGAGAACTATGTGCCCCAGCTCTTCCATCGAGACCTGGGGCACACGTATATGGGGAATCCCGGTTTCAGTCGAGGCTTTGAAAGGGCACGACTGGTAGGCCAGGGCTTCAGTGTCTGCGTGAGAACGCCCGCGGTTCCGACTGAGTGGGGTGTTCCGGTTAAGGTTTTCCGGCAGGCGGTTGTTTTTTTGGTGGCGCGCCGGGGCGAGTTTGCTGTTTTCGGTTGCGGCTCA
>Ga0187847_10000275_pt1 | contig 61900 bp, 48 predicted proteins | sample June2016WEW_4_10_FD_132458 | JGI IMG/M metagenome (GOLD analysis project Ga0187847, IMG submission 132458) | Peatland microbial communities from SPRUCE experiment site at the Marcell Experimental Forest, Minnesota, USA - June2016WEW_4_10 | ecosystem: Environmental > Terrestrial > Soil >...
GCGGCTTCGCGGTCTTCCTGTTCGAACTTACCCGGAGAACCCATGGAGTGGACGAGGTAATACGCCGTGTGTACTCCTTCCATCGCCGGCGCTAGTGAACTACGATCCAGGCAATCTGCTCTAACGACTTCCGTGAAAGCGGCAACTCTTGATCTGAGAAAATCAGGGCGTCGAGCTAAGCAACGAACCTGCCAGCCAGCTTTCTCCAACTCTTTTAGCAGGCGCCCGCCGATGTAGCCTGAGGCTCCGGTTAACAGCACAAGCGGGCGATGACCTGCGCCCATTAGATCCCCCTCATTCGGCCCACTGGGTTAGGCTGGCGTGATCGTAGCATTTCCCGGATCGCGTGTTTTTCACGAAAGGTCAATGGCCGAACACTTGGGTTTGTGCTCCGCCAGATTTACTCATAGCGCCCTCCGTGATCCACTATAGAGCTTGGCCGATTGTGCCAGAGTCACGCTCAACCGGGAAGTTGGCATCTCTTTGCAATCCTCCTTACTCCTTAACCAACGAGATTGCAGAGTCGGTCAGCGACAAGGGTTCTGCGGATCGCTCGAGGTGCGATGCCTACGGGGGCGTTCTGCTCGCGTGCCGAGGCAAGTTCCCCATACACCAACTCCAGGCCACGGCGGCCTTGGTAAACAAGATGATTGGGTTTAAGTGCTCCGTGAACGGCGCTGGATTGCGAGATTGAAATCCCCTACCGCATTGTCCGACGAAAGATGAGCAACAGTTTTTGAGCCTTTGTGGGATTGGTCTGGAAGAAAGGGGAAGTTAGCGGTGTGGACAGAAACTCAGAATAACCTGGGATTTCTTCCCCGCCCATATCGTTCAGATTACGAAATCCCATCTCCCACGTAGAAAAGCTGCGCTCAGTGATTTCATATTCAAGCAGCTTTAGAATTTTGTTGTGTCGAGGGTCGGCAATTATTTTCTTATAAAGCTCGTAAACTGCGCTCTCTGGTCCCTCCACCGATTGCATGAAATTGCCATCTTTGTACAAGAGAAGTCCCGTAATGCCCAGTTTAGAGTTGTTATCCCGTGCCTTGATCAGAAGTGCCTTGAGGGCTTCATCCGAAAATGGCTCAGTCGCGGAACTTGCATAGGTGATTGAAATCACATTCCCCCCCCACTTCTGGCTTGTTGGCAAGTGCCGATTGAGCGAGTACTTACCGTGTCCGAGGGGCGTAGTTGTGCCGGTTGAATTGGCGCAGGAACCGGAGAAGGAGGCGCACATAATTGAAGAGATGCCGTGCCGGAGGTAGATAGAGTCATGGTGAACCTCCCTTACCCATTCGAATCAGTCTATCGGCACATGGTCATGATTACATTAGCCGCCACGAGCCGCCACAGTATCGAACCAGCGGTCGCCATGCGCGAAGCCTCGAGGCATGGCGGTGTGCTTGATGTCGCCCCAATATCGAACCATGTGGGCCGTCGCTCGACCAGTTGTTGCTCGAGTTCCTTCCGCATTTTCGTTTGGCTACCTTACCGGGTTATGCTTCGTTTTTGTCCATGACTGAAGTTTCTCCTCAGCCTCCTCAAAACGCTTCATCGCCTTCTTGTCCGATTTGGTTCCACGATAATCTTCCGCCCGTCCCATTCGTATTGGTGACATCCCATATGCTCGAAGGTCAGCAAACCCGCCCTCGGGCTCGTCGGGTTGGCGCAGACGCCCCAATCCTGTCCCCGCATGCCCGCCAGAACATGGAACCTGCGACAGTTGCCAGAGCAATCGGGGTGAATCGTGCCATCGGAGCGCCTGCGCTTCCCATACGGTTCGAAGTCAGTGGGCAGTTTCTTGGCGATCGCCCACAGCCCCTCATGGCTCTGAAATCCGGGCGTGAGGCGTAACTCCCGTTTGGAACGGAGTCCCAGAATGCGGCGAATCCGTTTCTTCCGGCTCCGCTCTTCATCATCCCGTGGGTGCTACGAACTACCCGCAGTTGGTTCCGTCGTGATCTCGATGTGCTTCGCCCATTGCTCGAACGCATGCGGACTGAAGGTCCGGACTTTCTCCAGAGGAATGCAGCTTTAGGGGAAGAAATCCGGCGCACGCTGGTTGATCTGGATGAAATTGAAAAAGAAATTGAAAAAGAATTAAAGAGAGCGTCGAAATCAATCGAAGCCGCCAGCGGGATGACTACCAAATATAGAATCCGGTTGCAGGCGCTCTGTGACAATTCCGGCGCAAAGAAAACCCAATACCACCTGCGGCAGGATCGCAGCGTAATTGCTCAAGCGGGCGATTCGCCATTCCTTTTCCGGAGATCACCATGTCATCAGAATTCAGTTTTCGACTGAACGGCGTAATTGTGCCCATGGTTTTTATCAATCGGGAAAGAGTGCTGGGCCTGCTCACGGGTAGGCGGCACATCGCAGTGTGGGTAGATGGCATTGGACGGTTCACCCCTCGATGATGACTCCGACCTGTGGGAGATGCCTTCCCAAACATCTGCTGGAGTATCGCTATGAAACCGAGTGAGAGAAGTCCGATCCGGCTGAGCGTCAGGCGATCAAAAACGAAGGCTGGCTACGAGTCACGCCAGACGAATTGGTAGCCGTTTTGGTGAACGCAGGAGTGATCCGTTGGGAATGAAAAGAACTGGCGGGCTACATAGATTGGCAGCTCCGTTCCGATTCGTCTGGGGCATGCTCCTGTGGGGAATATTTCTTATCCTGTCGCTACTCTTGCTTCTTGGGACTGCTTCTTGGCTCCGCATTCGTGAGTCCCGACGAAATTGCTTTGATGAAGGCGCTTCGGGTCGTAGTCGGCCCATTCGCCTTCGTCGTTTGGTGGATCATCATCAGGCACGTGAGGAGCCGCCAGCGAGCTGACAGGCAAGTACCGAAGTACTGAATTGGCTCTGTGACAACGGCGTAGCGCCGAAGATTGCCCCGCACGTCCTCCTCTCCAGATAGCAGGCGCTCCGTACTGCCAGTGCATGATCTTTAGATTTTCTTCCCTCGGTCCCAATCCGTTCACAAACTGAGCATTAGTTAATTGCGGGGAGACCAATTCCGCATCCAGGGCCTCCCGGCACACGGGCTTGCCCGCGCGGTTATACCAAAATGCCGCGTTGTCTTGATCGCCCTCCTTACGATGCAGATAGGCATGCACCCAACTACTTTCGGGGCCTTCGTCCTGCTGAGCAGATTCGTGCGCTCGTTCCCAATCGCCCTTGGCATCCCACCACAGCCCAGTTTGGGCGTGCGTGAGTCCGGCTGGCGGCTCGGTCGAGTTGAGGGATTGGCGAAATTCGTCTACGGTCATTGTAAGTTCCACGGAGCGAGATTCTGCGCCGCCAACGAAAGTTCATCCGAACAGTTCTTCAAATGTGCAGCGTCATAGTGCTTCAAACGATCCGCAAATTCGTTGACGTAGAACATGTCCGGGGAGAAACGCTGGGCACGTACACGAATCGAGAACTGCGGAGCGTCCTTGTTCAGATCGAATATCACCAGCCCGACTCCGAAGAGCATGCACAGTGACTCCAATCGACTTTGGTCTTCCTCGGTGAGTGTCCTTGGCATTGCAATGTAAGTCTTCGTCGAAAAAGGCCGATAGGCTACGGCCTGACCGAATGCCACCACGGGTGCTTGCGGATCAATCTTGATCTCTGCCGAAGCGATCTCGATGGCGAACTTGATGAGGTTGCTTGCCAACGGTTTGTAGACGCCCACGACATCCGGCGTTCCCCATTTCGATTTCAGACCAGCGCCACCGAGCGAGACAACTACCGTGACCTCATCCAGATCGTTCTTCAACCCTTCAACCAGTCGGCGAATGGCTGATAAAATTCCAATTCTTTGATCTTGACCCCGGAAGGAGCAATCTGTTCCGTGCTCTCAACATCAACCGTTCCGTTCCCAGACTTCGCGACGGGCGTGAACAGACCTCGGCTCGGTTTGGCGATCTCGTTGGGAAATATCGTGTCGAGGTTCCATACCGACCCATAAACGGTATTTCTTGGAGTCTCTGGTGTCTGCTGGGATATTCTCTCGACGAGTTCGCTGTAGCGAATTCCTCCGGAATTCTCCGCGACAATAGACCGAGCGAGCTTTTGAATCTCTTTGCCTGAGAGCTTTTGGCAAGCAGAGACAATACGCCGCAGCAGAGTTGAAGCCCCGACTTGAGCTATCTGCTCGCCTGCTGCACCGCCTTCACTAGGTGACGGCGATCAATCTCGGCCTTCATCTCCTCTTGCCCACCGGATAGAAGCCAAAATGGTACTAATCCCGCACTCCCGATGCCTTAGTTTTCACCGGCCTCCTTGTCCTCGCGATACAATCAAATTCGCTGTCACATATCAAAGGGGGCAACCAATGGCAGGTCTAACCAATGCGCTTCAGGAACTTCGTGCGGAACGTTCGAGAGCGCAGTCACAACTACAGAAGTTGGATCAAACAATTTCACTGCTCGTGTCATTAAATCGTGCTGGCGCTTCTAGTGGAACGCCTCACAAAGGAACGCACCCAGTCAGAGTAATTTCGCTGGCTTCGCGGCGGAAGATGGCGAAGGCACAAAGAGCGAGATGGGCAAAAGCTAAGAACGGAGCGCAGCCCGTCACTGTTAAGCCAGAGGAAGTCGCTCCGGCAAAGCCGAAGTACACGATGTCAGCGGAGGCACGTAAGAAGATCGCCGCGGCACAGCGAGAACGGTGGGCGAAGCTAAAGTCGGCGAAGAAGGCAGCATAGAGCTGAATGTTCCATACGCTGCGCGTCCGTACTGCGTTAGGAGAGCGACATGGCTACGATTGGGCTAGTCATCACTGGTCTGGCGTTTCTTGTTAGCCTTGTCTTCAACCTGCTTCAACTCAAGTGGCGCAAAGACGAGCAACTCGCACGTGCCGAGGAAAAGGCTGAACAAAAACGCAAAGACGACGAGAGGGAAGCGGGGCAACGCCTAAAGGAACAGGCGGCCCCGCTGTTTTTAAACTTCGACGGAACGCCAGCCCCGATACTGGTCACCGGAAGTCAGCATTCGTCACAAGGGCCGTTCATGTACGTGTGGGGTCTTGTGACCGTCGTGAATCGCACTCAGTTACCTATGAAGATCACACCCCTCCGGCTCCTTATGGCGGGCGAGGAATGGCCTGTTCAAAGTATTTCCTTCCACCTGAAATCCAATACCATGGACAGATCAGATCGAATTAGCCTGAGAGGAAACGATAAAGAGGACTACGAATTGCATTTCAGATTTCAAGACGACAAATGCGCTACTGGTAGCGGCGAGGTTTGGTTTGCAAGCGACAATCGACTCGAAGAGTTTTCGGTACCAGTTAGATTCTGTCGGTAAACCTGTACCTGTTCTGAGCAGAGCGCCGATGCGCCTCAGTGATTATTCTGGCACCGAACCACAGTCCGGAGAAGCCGTGGCTGTTGAGAAATCAGCGACCGAATTTCCAGCGTCAATGGTTTGGACGATTTCGGCGGCAACGGTGACGATTCAGGCAGCAATTATTGCGTGCTGGATGCCAGATGAGCTAGGCAATATTTGCGACCGTGCTCGGCGGCACTGTCGCACAGTTTGTCTCCATCGGTAGACTCGCAGCGCCACACTTCGCACGCACAGCGAAAACCGCCCGCCAAACTCTTGTACCTATGGTGGCAATGTTTCCGATGCGACGTGACTGCCCTGGACTTCATTGTTTAGACGGATTGACTTGTTCATCCGCAACCACAGCATAGTGGAATCGCATACCGGAGTCTGAGCAAAATTGCTCCACAGACAGGGCATGCCAGCCAGTGCCACGACAGGAGGTATCGCCGCTGCTAAATAGCTTGCGCCGAGCGGCCGCCAATGTCGGGATCCACGGAGGTTCCGCAAGCAGAGCAGGTCCGCTCCCCATTCAGTAGAGGAGTCCCGCATCGATAGCAAGACTTGTGCATCGAGAGCACTTCGCGGTTCGCGGCAGAGTATATAACTGATTTGAGTTGCAATGTGCGTTGGCCATGCCCCCCGATGGAGTTTCTGCTTGGCCCCAAAGCACCGCCTGCACTTGTGAAACGCAGGACCCGACCTGAACCTCTCCGGACAGCCATATCGCCACAGAATCGGCTTTCTGACGGGTAGCTTGAGACCAGCGGGTCGAGGGGTCGAGGGTTCCGCCTCGCATGCATGTTCCTGGACGCCTAACTAAGTCCCGATTTTCGGGAGGTGGAACAGGCGCTGTGGAAGGGAGCCAGCGGTTAGCGCACAGGATGGTGTCACAAATTTAACTTACTCGCGTATGACAATGCCAAGCCGCGGTGGAAATTTTCGATTTCCAACATTCGTTCGTGATAATGCCGTGCGCTGACGTCTTGCTTCATAAGATGCGCGTACCACATCGCATCAAAATACGCTGAGCAGCGATCTTGTTCCCGCTGAGCGGATTGTACTTGGGCTTCAAATTCGTCGTCGCTTGTTGACCCGGACAACTTCTGAATAACCGGAGCGGGCGGGGACTCTGGTAAGCGAGATACAATCAGAGTGTTGTGTTTTTGCAACCAGGGGCAACCAATGTCAGGTCTAACCAATGCGCTGCAAGAACTTCGCGCCGAACGTTCGAAAGCGCAGGCACAAGTCGAGAAGTTGGATCGAGCAATTTCGCTTATGGAGTCATTGAACGGCAGCGGAACGTCTAGCGTTGGAAAGTCGAGTGAAACGTCTCACCCAGCAACGCGACCAGTCCGAGCCATTTCGGCGGCTTCACGGCGGAAGATGGCGAAGGCCCAAAAGGCGAGATGGGCCAAGGTTCGGAACGGAACGCAGTCCGCGAAAGAAGCAACGAGAAGGATTGCTTCCGCACCGGCAAAACGCACCTTATCGGCGGCGGCGCGTAAAAGGGTAGCCGCGTTTCAACGGGCACGCTGGGCGACACTGAAGGCAGGGAAAACCGCGGCCTAGAGCATCGACTATAAGACGGGAGATTTATGGGAGCCTGCCGCGAGTATCACGGTGCCGCCCGGAGCCACCGGCGCGGCGCTTGCCGTAGCCGGGGATCGTACCGCAGTTCCCGAGCTTACGATATTGCGCCGGTGCGCCCGGGATTGGGCAAAACGCAAAGAGCACAACCGAAAAATAAAATTGACCTGGGCAAAAACCAAGGCCGCCGGTAAGGGCGGGGGCCAAAGTTTTGCTTGCCAAACCTAGCCTCGTGCAGGGTAGATCCCCTGCAACCCGATGACGAAGCACACGGTCAGGTAGGGCGGCAAATTGTTATGGGGCACGCCCCCTCCTGCATTTCCCACGGCTGCCGCATTCATATTCGCAGGCGTGGAAGTAGGAACGAAGAGATGCGGGGCGTTCCGGTCGCCTTGGGCGCTCGCCCAAAAGTTGCCGGTCGGGGTATTCGACGACCCTGACCTTCTTACACAGTTTATCCTGTGATTATGCTCGGCCATGGTGTTCTCGGCCAAGAGAACGGTATATTCTCCTCCCAATTCGCCCTCAGTTCGAGGCGACAAGCCATTTGCCATTGCCGGCGCCCAGGGGCGCCTGGCTTGCAGATTGGGCAGGCCGAAATGTGTTCTTGCCATCACCGCCGTAGTTGGTTCCAACGAGCCTGCGTGTGGCCGGAAGCCGGGATCATGCGATTGAATACCGCTTCGGAAAACTTTCCCGTTTCGTCGCGGCCCATGGGAACCAGAAACAAATCGAAGAGGCCGAGGGAGTCGTGTTTCAAGGCCTAAATCCGCTGCGGGAAAAAACCTGCTTCCGGTCGCCGCGGAAGCGCAAGGAAAACTGCTCCTGCCGCGCCGTCGATGGCCCATTCGCAAATTCGACCAAATCCAGCGAATCACCGCAAACCACCGGCGTGACCATCTCCAACACGGGCACGACGGAGTTGACGATCACCAGCGTAGCGATCACGGGCACGGATATGGGCGACTTCGGCGAGGATAATGCCTGCGCGGGGATTGCACCCGGCCGCAGTTGCGTCGTCAAGGTAACCTTCACCCCAACGACGACAGGCGCAAGATCCGCCGACTTGACGGTGATGGACAACACCCAGGCCGGCACCAAAAACATCCCGCTCATGGGCACGGGGGATTAACGGCGCGAGCGGAGGGGTAAAAAAGAGCGAGCAGATCGGATCGAGCGATTGCTCAGGGTTCGGAGCGATTGGCTCGGTCCTTTATCGTCCCGGGAAAAATAAAAGCGCGATCTGTCTCCAGCCGAACTGGTTGAAGCCGTCCGCCTCAGTGTCGGTTCGTTTCTGCACCACAGGGCCCTGTTTTTTGCGGACAGGGCTAGCCTTCCTGCCATCTTTGGGTCCACAATCAAAGCAGTCCCAAGTAACATTTCGGAGGTGAAAATCGTGGTGCGACGTGCGCTGGTCATTGCGGCAACGGTGCTGATTGGGAGTGCTTTCGCTTTTTCGCAGAATGCCAGGCTGGCGGGGAAGGCGAGTGTTGGAGCGAGCAAGGAACAAGTGGCTCGCGGGCAATACATTGTGGATGGAGTGGCCATGTGCGGCCAGTGCCACACGCCGCGCGATGGCCACGGAGTGCCCGAGCGCAGCCACTGGCTGGAAGGCGCTTCGCTGTGGTTAACCTCGGCGGAGGGGAGCGCGGACTGGCCGCTGCAAGCTCCGCGGCTGGCGGGTTCGCCTCCGGGAACCGACGCCGAGATGGTGACCCTGTTGACCACGGGAATCTGGAACACGGGCAAGTATTTGCGCGCTCCGATGCCGCAGTTTCGCATGAGCGCGCCGGATGCCGAAGCCGTGGTGGCTTACTTGAAGTCGTTGACCCCGATGTCGAAGTGAAACGCCACGCGGAAACCAGGGAGATGCCGACTGAAGCGGATGTGATTGTGGTTGGCGCAGGGGCTGCGGGAATCTCGGCGGCTGTGGCGCTGGCGGGGCGCGGGTTGAGCGTCACGATTCTGGAAGCACGCGAGCGCATTGGCGGCCGCATCTTCACTCTGCGTGATGCCAAACATCAGGCTCCGGTGGAATTGGGGGCGGAGTTTATTCACGGACGGCCGCCTGAAATCTGGAAGTTGCTGAAATCTCATCAGGTCAAGGTCCGCGAAGTGGGCGGGGACAGCTGGTGCGTTGCGGACGGGCGGCTTGGCCCCTGCGATTTTTTTTTCGATGTCGATGAGATTCTAACGAAGATGGATGACCGCAAGCCGGATCGATCCTTCCTCGATTTTCTGCACGAGTGTTTTCCTGACTCAAACAAGAATTCCAAAATGCGGGAAGCGAAGAAATGGGCGACGGGCTACGTCACCGGGTTCAACGCGGCCGACCCGGCGCTGGTGGGAGTGCATTGGCTGGTGCAGGAAATGCGAGCGGAAGAAAAAATCGAAGGCGATCGCGCCTTTCGCGCCGAGCATGGCTATGCCGGCTTAATCGAAATCTTCCGGAAGCAGTTGGACGAGGGCGGCGTGGTGGTGGCAACGAGTACGGTGGTGGAGGACTTGCGGTGGAATTCCGGCAGGGTCGAGATTTTGGCGCGCGGAGCAAATGGGGCGAAACGCCTGTCCGCGCCGCGCGCGCTCATCACCGTGCCGCTGGGGGTGCTGCAGACCCGAAGCGATGAGAGAGGAGCAATCCGTTTTATTCCGGAGCTACCGGAGCCTAAGCGCGAAGCGATTCGCAATGTAGCTATGGGCAAAGTGATTCGCGTAGTGCTGCGCTTCCGCGAACGCTTCTGGGAAGATTGCCCGAAATTCGAAGGCAAGAATTCCAAGAAGATGGGCGGCATGAGTTTTCTTTTTTCGCACGACGATTGGTTTCCTACCTGGTGGACGTGGGCTCCGGAAAAACTTCCATTTCTAACCGGATGGGCGCCGTTTCACTCGGCCGAGAGGCTTTCCGGCAAAGACGAAGCCTTCGTGGTCGAGCAGGGCATCAAGGCCTTGCATCGTTTGTTAGGGGTCAGCAAGCGCGAGTTGGATGGCTTGCTGGAGCATGCTTACTTGCACGACTGGCAAAGCGATCCCTTCTCGCGTGGCGCTTATAGCTATGGAAAAGCGGGAAGTCTTGGTGTGCAGGAAGCGCTGGCTGCTCCGATAACGGACGTATTATTCTTTGCCGGCGAGGCCACGGACCAGAGCGGCAATAACGGCACCGTCCATGGCGCGATCGCCAGCGGCCGGCGGGCGGCGGAGGAGATCGTGAAAGCGATCGCGGCCAAGAATCGGACAGGGAAGTCGCCGCTTCGACTCCGCCGGAAAGGCGCCGCACCCGATCGCGCCCGTGAATAAATGGCCGCTGCAATTGCGACGGAAGCGGCGAACTCCTGTCGCGTTAAAGTTGCATCTCATGGGAGTGACCTCCGCCGGCCTTAAACTTGCTCTACGGCACGCCTTTCGTGACGTGGTGAAGAATCAGACTGTGCAAGCCGCGGCTGCGCTCTCCTATTATTCGATTCTTTCGATTTTTCCGGCCTTGATTCTGCTCTCCGCCGTGATGGCAAATATTCCGCTCCCTGATTTCTTCGCCGATTTGCTGGTGGCAATGGGAAGGGTGTTGCCGCCGGGAATCATGCCCATGGTCAACTCGGTGATGAGCGACAACGCGCATCTTGGGGCATGGCTTTCGCTGGGCACGCTCGGCACGCTTTGGGTGGTGTCGTCGGTGTTCGACGAAATGATTGAAGCCCTGGATGCGGCTTACGATGCCGTGGAGTCGCGCTCATTCTTGAGGGCGCGGCTGCTGGCGCTGGGGCTCGCGGCGATTACCGCCGTGTTTATGATGGGAGCAATCGCTGTGTTGGTTGTCGGTCCTCGCGCGGGGGCATGGCTGGCCGGCAAGATGGCGTTATCCGCGACCTTCTTTCTTGTGTGGCCCGTCCTGCACCGGAGCATCGCCATTGCTCTTGCGGTTTTTGCGGCGGAGATGGTTTATTTTCTCGCGCCCAACGTGAGGCATCGCTTCCGGGCGAATCTTCCGGGCGCAGTGTTCGCCGTGCTGGGCTGGATGGGGCTGTCGTTTCTGCTCGGTCTCTACTTCCGTTATTTCGCCAACTACAACAAGATCTACGGAACTCTGGCCGGGGTGATTGCTTTGATGACCTGGCTCTACTGGGCATTCTTGATTTTTCTGGCGGGAGGCGAACTCAATGCGGAGTTAGCCAAAGCGAATCGCGGCGAAGCGGAGCGGCCAAGGAAACGGAATTCCGCGAAAACGAAACCCGATCAGCCTGCATAAAGTCTCCAACTCAAGATCGCGTGACTGCTTCCTTCAAAACTTCGTATGATACTTGCCGTCGACCGATATGCCGCCGGTTTCGTCGCGAGTCACGCTCACGGACCAGCGTTTGTTGAGCTGGTAGTCGCCCTGCACCACTTCCGTTCCGGGCTGCGAGAGATCGGTCGAAAAGCTGAACAGGAAATTCCTGGTGACCCGCTGCTGAATGGCCACGCGGGCCGAGGTGTTCTGATTGTTGCCGCCGAGCAGCGGATCGATCTGCAGGCTGGAAATGCCGGCCAGATGCTGCACGCTGCCCGCGACCTGCCCGGCAACCTGCGAGGCAATCATTGAATCCGTGCTCTGGCTGTTGGCGCCGGCCTCCTGCGTGGTCTGGCCGTTGGCGATCAGATTGATAATATCCGCCGTCGCCAGCGGAGGATCGGAAGTGTAGACCGTATTTAATTTGTCGAGCGATCCCTGCAGCCTCAGAGTCAAGTTGTATTGCTCGACAGTGGTGGTGGCCGAGACATCCAGCACGGGATTGGTTTCGTTGGGATTGTCGAAAGTGATGAGTCCGCGCTGCAATTGATAGCGGACGTTGCGGTAGAAAAGTTCTCCCGAAGTCAGGTCGGTGCGGCCGATGACCACCGGATTCGCCGCCGTGCCCGTCACCTGCACGTTCACTTGCCCTTCCACGCTCAGTTGAGAACTGGTGGCGCTGACGTGACCCTTGGATTGCACGTTGATGGCAAGCTTGATGTTGTCGGCCAGTCCTGGTTCTGAGGGCACGGTGCTGCCGCCAAACTGATCGCTGAATTTGGTCAAGTCAAAGTCCGGGGTGAAGGAAAGGCTGTCGAGCAGAACGCGGCCGTTGAGCGTGGAGGCGTCTTTGGTTCCGCTGAAAATCAGGTTCGCATCGAGAACATTTCTTAACCCTTCGGGATAGAGCAGGCGCACCGAATGGCTTTGCAGCGTGAGCGCGAACTGCAGCGCGGGCTGGTAGGAGATGGAGCCTCCGATGGACATTTCGCCGCCTCCGACCTCGCCAGCGAGGTTCGAGATGTGCACGGCGGTGTCGCCGAGTTCGAGAGTCCCATTCAATTTTTGAACGCCGAGAGGAGCCGCGGGAGTGGAGAGGGCGACATCCTGCAATTTGATTCGCCCTTGTATGGCGCGGTTCCTGGCCGTTCCCGAGGCGCGAACGTTGAGCGACAGAGTGCCCGAGCTTTGCAGGTCGGGGTTAAAGATACGAAGAATTCGAACGTCGACGGAGCCCTCGGCGGTGAGGTTTGGCGGAGCGCTCCCGTCGAGAGGATAACTGCCGCGCAGGCGCAGAGACGTATCGGTGCCGCGGATTTCCGCAGGTTGCAGGGTGGCCACGGAGTTTACGTAATCGGCTCGAATCGGGCTAACGGCGCCAATCTCGAGCGATTGATAGGTGGCTTTCAGGGTGGGGATGGTGAGATGAGCTTCGAGGTCGGCTTTGTTTTTTAGCGAGCCCTTCAGCGTGGCATGGAATTCGGTTCCGCCCTGAAAGCCCTTGGGTAATTTCGGCGCATACATCTCGAGCAGCGGATCGAGCGCGACGCGGCCGGTGTCGATGGCCGCCTCGGTGTAGTAATCGCCGGAGAGATTAACGCTTCCATGAGCATGGACCGACGCCTGCGCCAGGTTCGAATCGAGCGAAAGTTTTGCGGTATGGTTCGTTACTTGCAGGTCCGCTTTCATTTGCGAGATCGAGTTATTGCGAAGCTGAAGCTGCGGTACTTCGATGGTCGCCGTAAGTTGTGGGTTATCGAAAGTTCCCTGGCCACTGGCGGAGATGGTCAGGTTGCCGGCGATGCCAAGATTTTTCGCCTGCACGGTTTGCAACTTCTGTAGGGCGATCGACGGGGCGGTCAGCCGCACCGTGTATGCCTGGTTTGCCGGGGTGAAGGAGATTGCGCCGCTGGCTGCGCCCGCGGGCATGGCAGCATCGAAAGTTGAGTTGATCGAGTTCTGATCCGCGTGGAACGTGGCGGCGACATGTTGAATGCTTTCGCCGTAGGCGCGGGCGTTTTCGATTTTCGCGGTGCCGCTTCCGGCGGGATTGAGTTGCGAGCCGCTGAGGGAAATCTCCGCCGACAAGTCGCCGGAGAAGGGATAGTTCTGGTTCGCAAGGCGCTGCAGATCGGCCAGGGACAGGCGTTGCGCCGATAGGCGGACGTTCAGCGGATTGGCGGGAAGGTAGCTCCAGTTGCGCAGGGCCACGGTGCCGCTGAGCGAAGCTTTGCCTTGATGCGCGTTCACCAGCGCGGCGTTCTGCACCAGCAATCGCGAAGGGTCGGCCTGAATACTGAAGCTCGCGCTGCTCCACTGGCTGCCTTGCACCTGCAGATGTTGCGCGCTGAACTGGGCCGCCAGGTGCGGCCTTTGCAGCGACCCTCGCAGCGACGCTTTTGCGCTCGCCGAACCCGATACCTCGATCGCAGAGGGATGCGTGCCCCCCAGCGCTGACGCCAACTCCGCCAGCTGACGCAAGTCGTTGCTGCTGGCCTGCATCTGCAAGTCGGAGTGGTTGCCGATCTCTCCTTGCGCAGTGAGGGTTGCGGAAGGAATGCGAAGTGCAGCTTGCCGGACGGCGATTATGTTTCGCGGCGCGTCATACGATGCCTGAATGGCTCCGTCGACTGCGACGATGGTCGAGTTCGACGACGGCTCATTTCCACGCGATGATTTCAGAATCAGGTCGGCGCTAGCGCGAAGGTTGCTTACGCTGCCGCTCCACGAAGCTTCGGCGCTGCCCTCGAGACGGCTGTTAATGTTCACGCGCTGGACTTGCACTCCACCAACACTCCCTCGCGCGCTCTGCACAGAAATGCTGTGAAGTTCCGCGCGAATTCGGGCGGTAGGAGTCGAATCGAGCTGTCGAATATCTACGGTCGATATGACCCTGCCGCCCAGGGTCTCGAGGCTGACATCGTTTGCCTGGAAGCGGCCATTTGCCAATTGATAGCGGCCTTCGAGCCTGCGTATTTCGACCTGCCCTTGCGGCGAGCGGGCCGTCAAATTGTCGCTGGCAATCTGACCAACGACCGAGAGACTGCGCCAAAGCGATCGCTGGTCTGCGTTGATGTAATGGATTTGTCCAGACAGCGATGCATCGCCGCTTGGAGTTACTGGTTTTGCCAACGCGGCGAAGTCCGGGGTGTGCAGACGAATCTGGTAAGAGCCGTCCACGGCTGGGCTCGAGTAATGGGTCAGCTCCGCGCGCACAGAGACGGACGACGATCCTACTTGTAGCTGGGCGGATTCAAGCGCAAACGTAGTGGGAGTGGCGTGGAACTTGGCTTCCATGCTGTGGGCCAAGGGCGCGTAGTTGGCATAGTGCAGCTTGCCGCTTTGATAGGCGATCGAACCCGCGTAGCGCGTGGCCGCTGGATCAAAAGCTATTTCGGTACGAAGGCCGTATAAGTCGGCATCGAGAGGAATCGCCTTATCGTTGTAATTGATTTCGCCGTTGCTCAGCAGCACATGCCCGGCGGCTAGATCGAAAACGCTGGTAGAGCTGCTGGATGCCGACGGAGGAGCTTGCGGAATGTTGCTTTGACCCCGTGAATTGATTGTAAGGTTCGCCACGGGACGTTCGATGAGGAGTTCACTCAAAGTGAACTTGCGGCCTAGGATGGACCGAATCTTCAATCCGACGGTGAGCTTGGCTATGTGGAGCAGAGGCGGTTGCGAAGCCGGTTCGCCTCCGTGCAGCGTGATGTTATAGAGATTTGCCGTAAGTGCGGATAGATGCAGATCGATATTGCCAATCTCGGCGCGCGCGCCGGTAGCTTCGGTTACGTCTTGCACCAGGGTGCGGATCGCCAAGCGCTGAAAGCTGGCGCTGTTAAGAAAAAAGTATCCGCCAACCGCGACGGCGAGGGCCAATACGGCAATCACGGCCAGAGTCTCGACAAGAATGTTCCGTGCTTTCGGCATAGTTAAAACGCCTGCCCTAGAGTGATGAAATATTGCGTCGCACCGATGCCCGGCACGGGATTCAAGTTGCGTCCGAGATCGATGCGGACGGGGCCGATGGGAGTTGAGTAGCGCAGGCCGATCCCCACAGTGTTGGTGTAGTTGCCGGTGAAGTTATTCCAATTGATCGCGCTGTAGAGGTTGCCTCCGTCGTAGAAGATAACGCCGCCCAGGTTTTTCATCACACGAAGCGGAAAACGCAATTCTGAATTGAGGATAACCAGTTGCCGCCCGCCCACCGGGACGGTCACGTCAACGCATCCAGATTGATCTTTCAAAACGTTGCAAAAGGGCACCAGGCGCTGCGGTCCGGCTTCGTCGATGGGAAAGCCGCGCAGCGAGGTGCCTCCGCCGGAAAAATAAAGCTGGCTGGTGGGAACGAAACTTCCGTCGATGGCTTTCGCGAGCCCGAGGCGCACGCTGTTGGCGAATACCAGAGAATGAAGCGATTTGTAGAAGGCGTATTGGGTGAAGAGCTTGGCGAAGCTGGCGCTGGAGCCGAGTTGGGCCGGGGTGAGGCCGATGGTTGTGGTGGCGAAGATGCCGCGATGGGCGTCCAGAGGCTTGTCTCGCGTATCGCGAATCAGCGTGCCGGACAAAGTCGAGAGGTGAATGCTGCGATCCTGGGGCAGCACCAGTTCTTGAACCAGCAAGTGCGAGAGCACGGTTTTGTTGAAGTCGTAGCGCAGTTGAAGTCGAGTGTTCCTTTTTCGGTTGACCAGCTTTTCAACCTGGAATGACACGTCCCCCAGGCTCGCCGCAAACAACGGATTCTCGGTGGTCCGCTCCAGAGAAAAGCTGCTCAGCGATCCCCAGTTTGAGCCCAGGAAGTGCGGCTGCGCGTAGGTAGTGATCGCCCGCTGATCGAGGCGCGAGAGCAGCAGCGAAGCGCTGGCGGTCTCGGCCAGTCCGCGCATGTTGCGGCGGGTGAATTCGACGGAGCCGAGTGGGCTCGCGAAGGTCGACTGGCTGGGCGCGACCTGGTTGCTGCCCAGGCCGATGGTCGGCAGTCCCGGCACCGCTACCGTTCCCGTGGGGATGTTTCCGCCGCGGTGAGAAACTTCAAAGCCAAAACCGTAGGTGATTTCGTTGCGCTTGGCTTCGTGCACTTTCACCAGCGCGTCTTCCTCGGTCTGATCCGTGATTGGTTTTCTCGGCCCGACGCTCGACCAGTCGAAAACATTCAAGTCGTAGAGGCGGCTCTCGGCGGCGAGCAGGTCGCTTCTTTTCATGGGCGCCTCGGAGTCCAGGTTCGCGGCTTTCTTGATCAGCGCGGGGCGCGTATGTTTTTCTCCCAGATAAACGATGTTGCTCATGCGGACCATCTGGCGTTCCGCGATGAGATAGTAAACGTCGACGCGGTGCGCATCGTCGGCATGGCGGCTTACTTCGGTCCGCACTTCGGCGTTGAGATATCCGCGCTCGAAGTAGGTGGCGGAGATGCGATTGCGGTCGTCCGAGAGTTCGCGCGCAGAAAAAGCCGCGCCAGCTTTTAATTCGAAGCCGTGGGCGGCGGTGAGTTGGTTCTGCGGAATGTTGGCGTTCCCGCTGATCTGAATCTTATCCACCAGCGTCTGCCGGCCTTCTTCGATTTCGAAGGCAACATCGATTTTGGGCTCGTGGTCGATCACCTGATCGGTCACTCTCACCTCTTCGTATCCCCGATCCTGATAGCAAGCCCGCAGATTATCGACGCTCTTTTTCAGGAGTTTCTGGCTGATGCTGCCGTGCGTCCAGAGGTGAGAGCGCTTGATAAGAATCTGCGGGAGCAGGATTTTGGCGGCGATCTGATTATTTCCGCGAAACGAAATGCGATCGACTTTGTGCTTTTGCCCGCGATCGATTTTGTAGGTGAGCGAGATTTGATCGGGCTGCTGGTGAAAATCGGTGGAGACCTTGACGTCAAAGAAACCTTTTTTCTGAAAGTAGTCGATGAGATTATTCTGACCTTCCTGCACCAATTCATTGTCGATGGTGCCTTCGGAGTAGGCCGGGACTAGTTTTTTCATCTCCCGGCTGGACTCGAAGGGGATCGCCGAGAGGCGCGCGCCGCTGGCGCGAATGAAAACCCGCGGACCGAGCTTAACCTCGAAGGCTACATCCACGCGGTTGGTATTGGCATGGTAGGCCGGCGCAGCTTCGCGGACTGTGCTCTCCAGCCGATGCTGTTGCGTCAACGAGCGCCTTAGCAATTTGGCGGCGGCTTGCAGGCGTTCCGCGCTGTAAGGCTTGCCCGGCTTAAGCAGGCCGCCGGTAAAACGGGCGTGCAGGGAACGAGTTTTGCGCAGCAACCAGCTTTGTTCAGCCCCATTCGGGCCCCGCACCGAAAGGCTGCCGATGCGGGCCTGCTTTCCCAGGGTTACCAGAAAATTAATATTCACTAACTGTTTGGAATCGTCGATCTGTATTGCAGGGTCGACTTGGGCCAGAAAGTATCCGTTATGCTTGAGAAAGTTCAGCAGATCGGTTTTCGCGAGGGGGATGCGCGCCTGGTCGTAGGGATCCTCCTCTTGCAGGTCCGTGGTTTGCAGAAGGCGGGTGTAGGAAAAGGACTTGTCGGCGCCGGGAAAAGTGACCATGCCGAGGTGGTAGGCAGGTTCCAGCATGAAATTGAGCCGCAGTCCGGAAATATCCGGAATCACATTCACTATGACTTTTTCAAAGTGTCCCCGAGTTTGCAGCTCGGAAATACTGCCTTCCACTTTCGCCTGGGAGTAAGGCGCTCCCACTGGTTGAGAGACGGAGGCGCGAAGGCTCTCGACATCGCGATGGGGATTGGCAATCAGATCGATGGCGCTCACAGTTTGGCCTTCATACGTGGCTTGCGGCCCGGTCGCAGAGATCTGAGCCGCGACACCGAGTGCGTTACACAGTAACAAGAGGAATGGTAAGAGACGCATAATGAACAGACCGAGCTGCGAGCGAAGGTATGGGATGCCTTTCGAACCCGATGAGTTGGTGAGGCAGAAATCATCCCCAGGATCAAATCCATGAGCCAGATTAGTAATTTTAATTGGACTCGGTTGCGCGCGGCGACCTACAGTTACTTTAGAGACGGAGACAGGCGTAAAGCCAAGGTGTTATCCATGGAGAAAGCGATTTGATGCGGTGGATGTTGAAATGCGCGTTCCGCGGCTTAAGCGACTCCGCAATCGACGAAAACAAACAAACAAACAAACTCAATCCGGTTTGATCCGATAAAATCATATGGAACCTGAGAGCCTACTGGAAGCGAATCATAGCGACGTTCAGGAGTCGAATCTGACCGGCCACGCGCGCGAGATCACGCACGTCCTCACCCTGGAGGAAATTGGCAACCTAGCGGCCTCCGAGGGCCAGCCCGCCGAGACCTTGATGAACGTGGTCGCGCTGATCGCGCGGCGCTTTGACACTCAAGTCTGTTCCGCCTACCTGCTCGAACCCGACCGAGCGAATCTTGTGCTGGCCGCAACCGTCGGCCTGCGACGCGAGTGTATCGGCAGCCTGCGCATGGCCATCCATGAAGGGCTGGCGGGATTAGTCGCGGAGCAGGTTCGCCCAGTCGCGGTGCAGCAGGCTCACAGCCACCCGCGTTTCAAATATTTTCCCGAGGCCGGCGAGGATGCTTACCAGTCGTTTCTCGGAGTTCCGCTGATCGATCGCGGAGTGCTGCAGGGAGTGCTGGTGGTTCAGACGGAAGAGTCGCGCGTCTTTTTGGAAGACGAAATCAAAATGCTGGCCGAAGCTGCGGCTCAGGTTGCGCCGGTGGTGAGCGAGGCGCGCGCGCTGGATCGCTTTATCGCGCCTGCGCAAGAGCGGCTGTGGGCGCTGGCTCGCAACCTCTGGTGGAGTTGGGATCACGATGCCGTCAGCTTGTTCCGCGATCTCGATCCGGTGCGCTGGCGGGAGTTGAATCAGAATCCGGTTTCGCTGCTGGCGGAGTTTCCTCTGGCGAAACTCGAGAGCCGCGCCGCGGAACTCGTGCTGCACAGCCGCATCAACTACGCTTATCGCCGCTTGCAGGAATACTTGGCGGCTGATCGCACCTGGGGAGCGCGCCACGCCGGGGTTTTGCGGCCTTGTCCCGTGGCTTATTTTTCGGCAGAGTTTGGAATCCACGAATCGCTGCCGGTTTATTCCGGCGGCCTGGGCGTGCTCTCTGGAGATCACATCAAGAGCGCCTCCGATCTGGCGATTCCGCTCGTCGGCATCGGGCTTTTTTACGGCCAGGGATATTTCCGCCAGCGTTTAGATCATCAGGGCTGGCAGCAGGAAGAGTATCTCGAAACCGATATCAACCAACTGCCGCTCGAGATCGCGATTGGCAAGAACGGCCGCCCAGTCGTGGTGCAAACCGATACCCGAAGTGGCCCGATTTACGCTCGAGTCTGGCGGGTGAAGGTGGGGCGCTGCGATTTATTCCTGCTCGATTCCGACGTCGAAGAAAATGCTCCGGATGACCGCGCGCTTACTTCGCGCCTCTATGGCGGTGACAAGCGCACTCGCATCCGGCAGGAGTTGCTGTTGGGCGTGGGCGGCTTCCGCGCTCTCAAAGAAATGGGCATCACTCCCGGCGTTCTTCATTTGAACGAAGGCCACAGCGGGTTTGCGGTGTTGGAAGCGGTGCGCTCGCGCATGCAGGAAGAAGGCATCGGCTTCGAAGCCGCGGTGCCGCGCGTATCGCGCGAAGTGGTGTTCACCACCCATACCCCCGTACCGGCCGGACACGATCGCTTCGATGCGGATATGGTCGAGGAGCATCTGGGGCCGTTACGCGATCGCCTCGGCCTCTCTCCAGAAACCTTGATGGGATTAGGACGCGAGACTCCCGGCAACCACAACGAAGCGTTTTGCATGACGGTGCTGGGCCTGCGGCTCTCGCGCCGCGCCAATGCCGTCTCCGCGCTGCACGGCGAAGTTTCGCGGGCGATGTGGACCGGCCTTACGCCGGGCAAACACGAAGATGAAGTTCCCATCGGCCACATCACCAACGGTGTGCACGTGCCCTCTTGGCTTGCGCCGCAGATGTTTCGCCTCTACGACCGCCATTTGGGAACGAACTGGCACCAGCAAAGCAGCGAAGCCAAAATCTGGGAAGGTATCGAGAACGTGGACGACGGCGAGCTCTGGGAAACTCACCTCAGCTTGAAGTCGCAGTTGATCGAATTCGTGCGCCGCCGCGCCGTGGAGCAAGCCGAGCGCCGCTTCGAATCGCGCGAGGTTTTGCAGAGGCTGGGCAGGGTGTTGGGTCCCGATGCCTTGACCATCGGCTTTGCCCGGCGCTTTGCGACCTACAAGCGGGCCAATCTGATTCTCGCCGATATCGAGAGCCTGGCCTCGATGGTGAACGATCCCAAACGCCCGGTGCAATTCGTCTTTGCCGGCAAAGCCCATCCTCACGACGAAGATGGCAAGAGAGTCCTGCAACAGATCGCCCAGTTGATGCGCAATTCGCGCTTCGCCGATAAGTTCGTTTTTGTCGAAGACTATGACATCAATGTCGGACGGCACTTCGTGCAGGGCGTCGATGTCTGGCTGAACAATCCGCGGCGGCCTCTGGAGGCTTCGGGCACGAGTGGGCAAAAAGTCGTGTTAAATGGCGGGCTGAATCTTTCCGTGCTCGATGGCTGGTGGGCCGAGGCCTACGACGGCATGAATGGATTTTCCATCGGCACGGGCCGAACCCACTCCGATATGAAAGTTCACGACACCCGCGATGGAGAGGATCTGCTGCGCACGCTTCGCGAACAAGTGATCCCCTTGTTTTACCAGCGCGATCGCGACGGCTTGCCGCGAGGCTGGATCCAGCGCATGAAGCGCACTATCCGTACCCTGGGCTGGCGCTTCAACGCCGACCGCATGGTCATGGATTACACGACCAAGTGCTATATCCCAGCGGCGGGAGGCACATCCAGCGACATGCGCTCCACCTGGTGAGGGCTCGACGCTATGCGGCCCGGCTGGTATGGGCGCCAACGCGTGCACACAAAAAATCGACGAATTGATGACATCCTGTTGACATGAGCGGATGTCCACCCTCCTAGTATCCCTCCTAATGAGCGAGTGAAAATGCGCTTCGCAAATTTCACTCGGCCTCACGAAGGAGGAATCCCATGTCCCGCTGTTTCAATCGCACTACGGTGCTCGCGTCTTTTCTCGGATTCATGCTGACACTTTTTCCCAGCCTGGCCGGGGCTCAATACAAACTCACGAACCTGGTTTCGAATCAAGCCGCGGCAGCGGGACACACCGATCCGCTGCTGGTCAACGCCTGGGGGCTGGCTTACGGCCCGACGGGCCCTTTTTGGATCAGCGATAACGGCTCGGGCTGGTCGACGCTTTACACCGGCGTTGGTGCGAAGCAAGGGCTGGAGGTTTCGATTCCCACAGCCGGCGGCAATGGCCCCGGCTCCCCGACGGGGATTGTGTTCAACGGATCGCCGGATTCGAGCGAGTTCCAGGTAGAAGGGTGGGCGTCGATCTTCATGTTTGCGACGCTCGACGGCACGCTTAGCGGCTGGGCTCCGCAGTCGAACCTCAATTCGGCCATCCTAGCCGCCACCACGCCGGGTGCGGTCTACACCGGACTCGCGATCACCAGCAACGCCAGCGGAAATTTTCTCTTCGCCGCCGACGTGGCCAACAACAAGGTGGACATCTTTGACGACACCTTCAAATTGGTGACTTCGTTTACCGACACCACGCTTCCCGCCGGCTTCGCGCCCTTCGGCATCCAGGACTTCGGCGGGCTGCTCTACGTCACCTTCGCCAGCGCTTCGGGCGGCACCGGCGGCTACATCGATATCTACAGCGAGGGCGGAGTTTTTCTGAAGCGGGTGGCACAGGGCTTCCCCCTCAACCAGCCCTGGGGTCTGGCGGTCGCACCTAGAAATTTTGGTTCGCTCAGCAATACCTTGCTGGTTTCGAACAACACCAACACCGGTACCATCAACGCGTTAACAGCGTGACCGGACAGTGGGTGGGCACGATCAAAGACATAACCGGCAAGCCCATCCAAATCAGCCAGCTTTGGGGGATTGCGTTCGGCGGGGGTACGGCGAAGAACGGCAACACCAACCAACTGTTCTTTACCGCCGGCCCGGACGGCAATTTGGCCGGGACCTTCGGCAGAATCGACGTGCAATAGATTGTGGATCGTGGTGAACTCTGGTGGGACCATTCGCGGCATGGGTGGTCCCGCTGGATCTGTCTCGCTCTACGGACACAGAATCTTTTACTACCACAGGGGACACAGGGGATCACGGGGTCAATCTGCGCTGGGGCTTGCTCTTTAGCGCCTTGCCCAAGCACTCCGCCTGGAACAACCGCTCATCCACGCGATGCAGCCTCTTGGCCATGGCCGGCGTGATCAGCGGATAATGTTTGATGTCGAAGAGATGAAACACGATGAACCAAAGCGGCTGATCGGTGGTCATCCAGTTCTGGCGATCGAAGCGCTTTAGATTGACCGGGACTGAAAAACGGCGCAGCGTGCGCTCGCGCCGCAAGTTGAAATACACGTTGAAGTAGCTCAACGCCAGCTCGCGCAGGGTGCGGTAGACCGGCTCGCGCCAGCGGCATCCGGTGTAGTTCGATTTCGCGACCGCGCCCCAGCCGCCATTCTCGCGATAGATGGCGAGCACGTGGTCGGTATCGTGCTCGGCCTCGAAGTCAAGCAGCAGCGGCGGATATCCGTTGGCGCGAAGCGCGGCTGCGGCGAAGATGGCGCCCTCGAGGCAGTGCGCGGTCCGCTCGGCCAGCACCCGCCGCGGCGACCAGGCCGTATCGGCGAGGTGGTAGGGAGCGTCGTCCAGAAATTTCTGAATGCCGTGGGGATTCTTCATGCTGCGAAGTTTGCGCAGCTCGGCGGCGGTGAAGCTGTCGAGGGGATCGCTCATCGTCGCATGAGTTTACAGGAGAGCGCGTGGACTTTGGGCGGTGCTCGGACCACACCCCTGTCCTCACGAGCGCAGCGAGGGACCACGGTTGCTGCCCGCGCCACCCGCAAAGCAGTGACGCGTCAGTTCGCACGCACACTGGTTTAGCCCCCGAAAGTTAGCCATCACCAGGCGAACACTTCACTAAGCTCAAGAGGCCGATCCACCAGCACATCCGGTGGACTCTCCTGCAGCGTGTGCGGCGCAAAGCCGTAGGTTACGCCCACAGTCCAAAGTCCCGCGTTACGGCCGGTCTCAATATCGACATGGGAGTCGCCGACAATGGCTGCCTGCTCCGGGCGCACGCCACATTCTTCGAGCAATTTGCGCGCGCCCTCCGGGTCGGGTTTCTTGGTCGCAAAGCTGTTGCCGCCGTAGGTCTGCATGAAGAATTGTCCCAGGCCGAGGGCCTCGACAATGGCGCGGGATGGGCCGACCGGCTTGTTCGAAAGCACCGCCAACTGGCGCGGCGAGCCGTTGCTCGAGCGCTGCACCCCGCGCAGAGCCTCCCGGATGCCTTCGTACAAAGTGGTGTGATCGAGCTTGTGTTCGCGGTAGTAAGACAGAAAGAACTGCAAGCCCTGGCGCACGACCGCCTCATCAACCGCTTCACCCCCGAGAGCGCGCTGAATCAGGATGGGAGCGCCATCGCCCACGTAGCTCGCGATCACATCATCGGGCAACTCCGGGCGTCCGATGTGACGCAGCGCGGCGTTGACGGAATGCACCAGGTCAAGCCGCGAATCGATCAACGTGCCGTCGAGATCGAAGATCACCAGCTTGATCGAGCGCGCATCGAAAGCGCGGAGAGTTTGGATCATCCGCCTTCAGAATAATCGATTCTGCGTGCCGACTGCTTTCTGCTGAGCGCTCCAGGCCGCCCGTATAATCCCGCCATGGGCAAGAACTGGAAGACGCGACTCATTCATTCCGATGTCCAGGTTCCCGAGGGATACCGTTCACTGGCCAGTCCTGTGTATCGCGGCTCGACCAGCTTGTTTCCCGACGCGGCCGCGGTCGACGACAGTTGGGATCAGCACGAAGTCGGCTATACCTACGGCCTCTACGGCACTCCGACGACGCTCGAGCTTGCGGGAAAAATCTGCGAGATGGAAAAAGGCTTTCGCACCATCATTACTCCCGGAGGGCAAGGCGCGATTTCGCTGATCAACCTGGCCTTTCTGAAAGCCGGAGATCACCTGTTGATTCCGGAAAGCGTCTACACTCCAAATCGCAAGCTCGCCTATCACGTGCTGCGGCGATTGGGCGTGGAGGTGAACCTCTATCCGCCAGAGATCGGCGGCGGCATTAGTGCGCTGCTGCAGGAGAATACGCGGCTGGTGTGGTGCGAGAGTCCGGGCTCGATCACCATGGAAGTGCAGGATGTGCCCGCCATCGCCGTGGCGGCGCATGCTCGCGGCGCGCTGTTGGCGATGGACAACACCTGGTCCGCCGGAGTTTTTTTCGACGCTTTCGCGCACGGCGTCGACATCACCATGCAGGCGCTGACGAAATATGTAGGCGGTCACAGCGACCTGCTGCTGGGCTCGGTGACGGTGAAGGAAAAACCCTTGTATGGGCAGTTGGGAGCGACCCATCAACTGCTGGGCTGCGCGGCCTCGCCCGACGATTGCAGCCTGGCTTTGCGCGGCCTGCGCAGCATGGCGGTGCGCTTGCAGCACATCGAGGCTTCGGCCTTGCGGATCGCGCGCTGGCTGGCGGCTCGCCCGGAGATTGAGCGCGTGCTGCATCCGGCGCTCGAAGGCGCGCCGGGGCACGAATTCTGGAAGCGCGACTTCCAGGGGTCGGCGGGGGTTTTTTCCATCGTATTCAAGCCCGAGATCGGCCAGGAAAAGATCCTGCGCTTCGTCGATGGATTGGAGTTGTTCGAGATCGGCTACAGCTGGGGCGGCGTGACCAGCCTCGCGGTAGCCTATGACTTTCGTGGAGCCAAGGGCCGCCCCGACTATGGGCATCGCATCGTACGGCTGAATATTGGGCTGGAGGATACCGACGATCTCATAAACGATTTAGATCAAAGTTTGCAACAGCGCGGGGTTTGAGTTTCCATTTGAGGGCACACGGCACCGCTTCCAGATTGGATTTATGGAAGTTCACCTGCGACCGGAGAAAGAGACGCAACTGGCCGAAATCGCCGTGCAGAGGGGGCTTGACCCCGACGACCTGGTGCAAGCATGTTCTAAGCCGCTGCCTGGAGGAAGGCACGAATTTTGTGGCCGCGGTCAATCTTGGATTGGAAGCGGCGGCGCCCGGAGAGTTCGTCGAGCAGGAAGAGGTCGGCAAGAAACTGAAACAGATCTTGCCGCGCCGATGCGGTTGCGCTGGACTGACCCTGCCGCCAACGATCTCTACGATAACGATCTCTACGATATTGTTCAACACATCCAGCAAGACAATCCTGACAAGGCTACCGACTCTCTACGCAGGCTGCGAAAACCCGATCAAATTTCCGTATCTCGGCCGCAGGGGACAAATCGCCGGAACTGATTCTTCCTAAGTTGCCCTATATCGTCGTCTACCATTCAACACCAGGTTGTGGAGATCGTTCGCATCTGTCGTGGGGCCCAAGACACTGGTCCTGATTTCCTGCCGCAACTTCCAGTTTTCCAACGCGCCGGAAACATTTACAATGCAACCTGCCCGGTAGCGCGCCGCACCATATTTAGGAAGCGGATAACGAAGCGGCGAACTTTATTAAGCAATCCTCAGGAAGCGGATGGCGACCACAAAGACCGACCCTAAACTGCCGCTGGCGAACGGAAAAAAGTCGCGCAACTACGAGGGGCTTACGCGCGAGCAGTTGATCGAGGCCTACCGCGTGATGTACACCTCCCGCCGCATCGACGACCGGGAGATCATGCTCAAGCGCCAACAGAAGATTTTCTTCCAGATGTCGGGCGCCGGCCATGAAGCCATCGGAGTGGCGGCCGGCATGGCGCTCAAGCCGGCCTACGATTGGTTCTATCCTTATTACCGCGACCGTACTTTATGCCTGGCGCTGGGCGTCAAGCCGCTGGAGATGTTTCTGCAGGCCGTGGGTGCGGCTGACGACCCCAGTTCCGGCGGACGGCAAATGCCTTCGCACTGGGGCTACAAGCGCCTGAATATCGTTACGCAATCTTCACCCACGGGATCGCAGATTCTGCAGGCTGTGGGGTGCGCCGAGGGCGGGCGATATTTCGCGCAGCATCCGAAATCCTCTGAAGTCCCATCCACTGCAGCCGCTCCCGATTATCGCCAGTTCAAAGATGTGACCTTTCACGATAACGAAGTCACCTATGTTTCTCTGGGCGATGGCACGACCAGCGAGGGCGAATTCTGGGAGGCGCTGAATGCCGCGGCGCTTACCAAGCTGCCGGTAATTTTTTCGGTGCAGGATAACGGCTACGCCATCTCGGTGCCGGTCGAAGTACAAACTGCCGGCGGCAGCATCTCCCGGCTGGTTTCGGGTTTTCCTAATTTTCACTTCGAAGAAGTCGATGGCACCGACCCGGTGGCGAGCTACGGGGCTTTTCAGCGGGCGGCGCAATATTGCCGCGAGGGCCACGGGCCGGCTTTTGTGCACGGGCATGTGATCCGGCCGTATTCGCATTCCCTCTCCGATGATGAACGCCTTTATCGTCCCGATAGCGAACGCGAGCGGGATGCGGCGCGCGATCCGGTTTCGCGCACGCAAATGTTTTTGTTGCGCGAGGGCATTCTCGACGAGAAGGGCATTAACGAGCTGGAAAAGAAAGTCGACGAAGAGTTGCAAGCGGCGGTAGATGAGGCTCTAGCTGCCCTCCCGCCTGCGCCCGAGAGCGTTCTGAATTATGTCTATTCGCCGGATATCGATCCCACCTCGTCGGCATTCGAGTCGCAAGCTTTAGTCGGACCCGATTCCGCCGACGGCAAAAAGCCCGTGGCGAAAACCATGGCGGACTTGATCAACGTAACCTTGCGCGACGAGATGAGGCGCGACGAGCGCATCGTCATCTTCGGCGAAGACGTGGCCGATTGCAGCCGCGAAGAATATCTCAAGCGCAAGCTGGTCAAGGGCAAGGGTGGAGTCTTCAAGCTGACCTTCGGCTTGCAGAATGAATTCGGCAACGACCGGGTTTTCAATTCGCCGCTGGCCGAGGCTGCGATTGTGGGCCGCGCTACCGGCATGGCGACGCGCGGGCTCAAGCCGGTGGTCGAGATCCAGTTCTTCGACTACATCTGGCCCGCGATGATGCAGATTCGCGACGAGCTTTCGGTGATCCGCTGGCGCTCGAATAATGCATTTTCGTGTCCCGTGGTAATTCGCGTGGCCATTGGCGGATATCTTACCGGCGGCGCCATCTATCACTCGCAGTGCGGCGAGAGCGCCTTCACGCACATTCCGGGGCTGAGAGTGGTTTTTCCGTCGAATGCGCTCGATGCCGCCGGCCTGCTGCGCACCGCGATTCGCTGCGACGACCCCGTACTTTTTCTGGAACACAAGCGGCTGTATCGCGAGACCTACGGGCGCGCGCCTTACCCGGGGCCGGAATACTCGATTCCCTTTGGCAAGGCAAAGATCGTGCATCCCGGGACGGACTTAACCGTGATTACCTATGGCGCGGTCTTACCCCGCGCTCTGCAGGCGGCCCAGAAGCTTGAGCGCGAGCACGGAGTGAAAGTCGAGCTCATCGACTTGCGCTGTCTGAATCCCTTCGATTGGGAAAGCATCTTCGCCTCGGTAAGCAAGACCAATCGCGCCCTGGTGGCCTACGAAGATACCCTCAGCTGGGGCTATGGAGCCGAGATCGCGGCCCGCATTGCCGACCAGCTCTTCGATCAACTCGACGCGCCCGTACGCCGCGTCGCCGCCGCCGACACTTTTGTGGCCTATCAACCCATCCTCGAAGATGCCATCCTGCCGCAGGCCAATGACCTCTTCCGCGCCATGAAAGAACTGGCGGACTACTAGAGCGGTTGATCGAAGCCGGTTCCGACCTGAGGGCAGGGTCGCTGAAAGGGTGGAGCAGCGCTTCCAGCGCTGCGTTCAAGGCTTTGATTTCGAGGTTGGCTTTAGCCGCCTTGGTGCTGAATCGATGCTCTGATACTCACCTTTCTCCAACTGCACCCCAGTGCAAGTTCCTTCATCAAGTTCCTTCATCTTGACCCGATTTCTAAGAAAGGATAGACAGCAGTCACGCCCTTGGCCTCAGTCGGCTTGGGGCTCAAGCCTCGTATCCAGATGCGCGTTCGGTGCGTCGCAGCGGAGAGTGATTCCGTGCGAACTTTAACCGGGTTTTCAACCTATCTCACCGTCACCGCCAGCCTTTTCGCAATCACGTGGACCCCGCATTCGCTGTTATCGGCGCAGAAGTTCGAGGGCGCCCACATCGACCCGGTCGCAGGCGGCCTGCAACAGGCAGCCGCGGGGGATTTTAACAACGACGGTTTCGACGACGTTGCCATCACCGTCAACAGCAACAGCGGAGCGGGATCGGTGAGCGTGCTGCTCGCCGGGCCGAACGGATTGGCTCAGCCAGTCCGTTACGCCTCCAACGGAGTGGTCAACGGAATCGCAGTCGACGATTTCCGTCAAGACGGCAAGCCGGACATCGCGGTCGTCGGCAGCAAAGGCGTGAATATCCTGCTGGGCAATGGCGACGGCACCTTCCAGGCAGCGGTGCTTTATCCCGTGAAGACCTACCTGCAAGCCTCCGACTCCGGACTGGCCAGCCGATCGCGCGTTCCTCTCGCTCCGCTGACCCACGCTGCCCGAACCCAGTTCGCTTCCCTCTTCGCTCTTGGCCGGATCTGCGCACGCGCGGCTTTTTTTTGTGCCCTATAATGCGGAGACCTATGCATACCATCGCTATGGTCGTACTGCTGGCGCTGCAGTGTTTTGTGGTGTTGTTCGTGGCGCTCCACAATTGGATTCCTCTGGGGACACTCAATAACGTCGAGGGAGTCAGGGTAGAGTTTCCTGCCGGCAAACTTCTGGTCACCACGCTGATCAATTTGACTCCGATGGCGATCGGACTTGCTGCCACCGGTTTTTATTTTGGTACAGGCCACCCGGGCTGGGTCTTCTGGTGGTTGTGGGTCACTTACGGACTGGCATGCTACGGTTCGTTCAAGGCCTGGTGGATGCCGTATCTCCTGCGCCCGGATCCCCAGCTCGCCGCGCGCTATCGAACGATGTACGCCGGGACCCATGCCTTTCTGCCGGAGCGCAACGGCATCCGGCCAAATACGCTGCATGTGCTCTTTGACGTGTTGACCGTCGCTATACTGATTGACCTGACTGTGCTGACGATATAGGGGATTGACTTTTCAACAGTTCGAAAACCGAAGTCAATGATCGAATGGGTGCTGAGGGTTCGCAGCGGCCCACCCGTGAAAGTGCCACGGGTGGGGCCGCCGGGGTCGTGCCAGGGGAGGTTAGGGCCAGCCCCCGGAAAATGTCGATTCACCTACCGCAGCGGCTAAATCCACCCATGAAATCGAAGCCTATAACGCAGCGCTTGAAGCACTGCTCCACCCAAAAGCAATGAAGTGGGAGTATCCAGCGCCGTGGTAGCGGTGCAGGTTGGTCGGCATGGAAACGAGGGAACCGGAATGCGATGATTTCGCTGTGCCCAATGAACATGCTAGGGAGAGCTCGCAGCGGCCCACCCGTGAAAATCCGACGGGTGGGCTATTTTGTGTCTCGCTGAGTACGGCTGGGCCAGCGCCCCTGGTTTCGGCAATCATCAGCTTGATATTGGCTTGCGAAAGGCCAACCAGGCGTATCCGAAGGCGGCGCCGAGTGAGCCGTACACGGCCGCGTTCATGGGGGCAAGCAGGAACAAGGTGGTCACGAGCGAGGGATCGATCGTCATCTTGACGAAATACAGCGGGCACAGCGAGAGCATCAGTTGGGGATGGAGATTCCACTGGCGCGGAGCGAGATAGGCGACGAGCGCCAAGAGATAGGAAATTGCCGCGAAGCCACCCGACCATCGGAAGGGCGTGGAGAACAACTGTTTGTCGTCCCGATCTTTGCTGCACACCCTCGCGATCCAGGAGCGTGGAAGCACGGCGAGCGTCAAGCTGAAAAGGCCCAAGAGCGCAAGGACAATCACAAATATGACCCACTCGCTCTGCACCGGCAGCTCGGCACCCTGCAGCATCAGAAAAGGAACGCAGGTGAAAAGTGAAATCAGTCCACAAAGGAAAAAGGCGATGCGAGAAGTGGTCCTGATGGCGCGTCCGGACATGTTGAATTCTAACAGCGTTCGGAGTTTCGGCCCACCGGATTGCAGGGCTTGGCTCCCTGGCTCGACAAAAACCGCAACCTTAGTCCTCCATTACTCATCTCAACAATGCACTGTGGCAAGGAGTGTCCCATGACAATGGAAGATGTGTGGCTCGAAACTGTCCACGAGTCGGAACGCAGAGACGGGAAAAAGAACAACAGCGTAGCAGTCAGTGAAGATAAGGCATCGGCACCGGACACAAAAAAACGTCCGACCGCGAGCAAAGGGGATTCGACGAAAGATCATCGAGGCCAGAAAAGAAAACGCGGGGCGTGAGAGCAAGTCTTTTCTCGCGGCCTTGGCGAGGAGCTGATACACGAAAGGGTTTGCTTAGGTTCGATCGGAGGAGAGCGGCGTAATTCTCCACTGCAGGTTTTGGCCCGGGTGCAATTTCCCACGCGCTCGGGCTTTTTATGTTGTTCCTAACGCTGTGTTAGGTGGCGCTGTCACGAGGACGTGGCAGCCGCGAAGGCGTCCACTTTCAGGGCACAAATCTGCTACCATGCTTTTTTGCCGAGGTGGAGATTTTATGCCGCAATACGTGATTGAGCGCGAGATCCCGGGGGCGGGAAATTTGTCGGACGCGGAGCTGCAGGCGGTGGCCAAGAAGTCGGTCGGGGTGTTGAAGGAGATGGGGCCGGAGATCAAATGGCTGCACTCCTACGTGACCGGCGACAAGGTTTATTGTGTGTACCTGGCCCCCGACGAGGAGACGGTGCGCGAGCATGCCCGCCGCGGAGGCTTTCCGGCGAATCGGGTCTCGGCGGTGCGGCGCATGATTGATCCCGACACCGCCGGCTGAAGCATACTGCCGGGAGATCCTTCGCTCCGCCTGAAGAGCGGCTGCTCTCAGATGACGCCCCGGAATAAGTTTGCACTATTTTGCAGTCCGCGCCGGGGATTCCGTGGCAGAATCAGCATGCAGCGCTTCCTCGATGGCTTGCTCGAGCGGCATCTCCCAACCCTCCATCCACGCCGTTAGACCGGCGGCAGTGCCCGAAATTCGGCGTGCGAACTCGAGAGCTTTTTCGAGCCTGGGCTGCTCGGCGGGAGTGAGGGGCGCACCCAGGCGCTGGCGCAGCGCGGCCGCGGCTCCGGCTAAGTGGAGCGCTTGCCCGGGCTTCGATTGCGCGGCGGCGCTGGCGGCAAGGCATTCCAATACTCTGGCGACCCCGCGCTTGTGGCCGACTTCCTGGAATTCGCTGATGCTTTCGCCGTAGAGTATGCGCGCCCTTTCGTTGTTACCTTGGTCGCAGCTAAGGTTGGCCAGATCGAGCAGAGCGCTGGCGATTCCCCAGCCATCGCGCAGTTGCCGAAAGGCGATGAGACTCTGGTCGCAAAATGCGTGCGCGACGGCGAAATCGGCCTTTTCCCGCGCCACATCTCCCAGACAGTTCAGAGTCCACGCGACGCCAGCGGCATCTCCCGCCTTGCGAAACATGGTCAGACACTCTTCGTAAAGCGCCGCAGCGCGGGCATGCTCGCCCTGCAACTTCACCACTCCCGCGAGATTGCTGAGCGCGCGGGCGATGTCGGCGGAATCGCCGAGATCCCTCCAGATGGCGACGCAGCGCTCGAAGAGCAAGGCCGCATGGGCCAGATCGCCATGATCGCGAGCAGCGATCGCCAGGGCATTCAAAGCGACGGCAACGCCGCGGTTGTCGTTCAGCGCGAGGCAGGTTTCGAGACTCTCTTCGAAGAGTTGGCGCGAAGCGGCGTAGTCGCCCTGTTCGGTAGCCAGGACGGCAGCGGCGAAGAGCAGGCGGGCGCGCAGGTTGGGGCGCGTGGCCGCACTTTCCAGGGCCAGCAAGCGGGCAATCGCGTCGCGGCCCTCGCGGAGATGTTCGCGAGTCTCCCAGAAGGGAAAGAGCGCGGCTCCGAGGCGCAGCGCCCATTCGGCGTCTCCGGTCTTGATCAGGTAATCGAGGGCGGTGCGGAAGTTATCGTGTTCCACGTCGAAACGCCCGAGCCACTCTGGGTGCACAACGACCTCGTCAGCCCCCTCTTCGGCGAGCACGAGGTAATAAGCGGCGTGGGCGCGGCGGGTGGCGGCTTCGTCGGGGCTCTCGGCAAGGTGTTCGAGGGCGTATTCGCGGATAGTGGAGAGACTGAAGAAGCGGGCTTCGGAATCGGCCTGCTCGACCTGCTGGGCCAGACTTTTATCGACCATGGAGGCCATGCCGTCGAGCACATCGAGGCCAAGATCGCCCCTGGTATCGCACACGGCCTCGACGCCTTCGAGGGTGCAGCCGCCGGTGAAGACGGCCAGCCTGCGGAATAGAGTTTGCTCGGCAGCATTGAGCAAGCCGTAGCTCCAATCGACGGTGCTGCGCAGAGTCTGTTGGCGGGTGGGAAGATCGCGCGCGCCGCCGGTCAGCAAATTTAAGCGGCTTTCGAGGCGCGTGAGCATGGCGGTGGGCGAAAGCAGCTTGGTGCGCGCGGCCGCCAGTTCGAGCGCGAGGGGCAGGCCATCCAGGCGGGCGCAGATCGCCGCCACCGTGGCCGCGTTTTCTTTGGTCAGCGCGAAATCGCGCTTGACCGCCTGGGCGCGCTCGACAAAAAGCGCGACTGCCGGAAGCTGGGATAGCACTTCCAAGGGCGGGATCGATTTCAGGTCGGGCAGCGCCAGCGGCGGAACGGGAAACTCGTGTTCTCCATAAACGTGGAGCGGGGCCTGGCTGGTGACCACGGCCTTCAGCTTCGGGCCTTGAGTCAGCAACTGGGCAATCGTGGGCGCAGCCGAGAGCAGGTGCTCGAAGTTATCGAGCAAGAGCAGCATGGGTTGATCGAGCGAGCTTAAATAGTCTTTCAGTTTTTCGTGCGGGGATTGGTTTCCGCCTTCGCGGACGCCCACCGATTGCGCGATGGCGGAAGCGATCAACCCCGGCTCGCTCACGGCCGACAGCGCTACAAAACACACTCCCCCGGGAAACTGGGCGGCAATCTCGCCCGCCACTTGCAGAGCTAGACGCGACTTCCCGATGCCGCCGGGGCCAGTCAGGGTTACGAGCCTCACATCCGCGCGGTTCAAGAGCTGGCGCAAACCTTGCTCTTCGCGTTCGCGTCCGATAAATGCGGTGCGCTGCACGGGAAGATTGTTGGGTCGAGCTTGCGCCTCGCGAGCCGGCGCCTCGGCCAAGCGATCGCGCACGGCAGCGAGATCGCGAGCTAAATCTCTGCTGGAGCCGTAGCGCTGCGTCGGATCTTTGGCTAGGCAGCGCTCCACGATCCAGACAAACGGAGCGGGCGCCTGCGGCATCTTTGCGCCGAGGCGTTCCGGCTCGTCGCGCAGAATCGCGGCCATGGTTTCGGCATGGGTTTTCTTGCGGAAGGCCGGAAATCCCGTGACCATTTCGTAGAGCACCGATCCGAACGAAAACTGGTCGGAGCGAAAATCGACATCGACGCCGGTGGCCTGCTCCGGCGACATGTAGCCGACGGTGCCCATAATCGTGCCATGCTCGGTGATCGTGGTCGTCGAGTTGGAGCTATCAGCCGGGCCGGGCCGGAGCAGTTTTGCCAGACCGAAATCGAGCACCTTGACGGTGCCGTCGGTTGAGACCATCAGGTTCTCGGGCTTGAGGTCGCGATGCACGATGCCGATCTCATGGGCTTTGGCGAGGCCATCGGCGACCTGCGCCGCGATCGCGACCGCTTTACGAAATGGAATCGGACCCGAGGCCAGCAGGGCCCGCACGGTTTCTCCCTGCACCAATTCCATGGCGATGTAATGCGTGCCGTTGACCTGCCCGAGTTCATAAATTGTGACGATGTTGGGGTGATTGAGCGCGCTCGCCGAGCGGGCTTCGCGATCAAAGCGCGATAGGGCTTCGGGGTGGCAACAGAGTTCCTGCGAAAGAGTCTTGATGGCGAGCTCGCGCTCGAGGCGGGTGTCGCGGGCGCGGAAAACCTCGCCCATCCCGCCGGCGCCGAGGCGCTGGAGGATTTCGTAACTCCCGAAGCGAGTGCCCGGCGAAAGCGTGGAGAATTTGTAACCGATGGTGGGAGGAGAGCTCATGAGTCTCTGGCGGCTGCGGCACGAAAAGCCGATCCGCGGCTACTGCAATTGAAAATTGAATCTAAAATCGCTGCCCCCGAAATAGTAGCGCCGCTGTCCCGGCGGCTGTCCGGCGGGAGTCACGCCCGACACGCCGAGGGCGAGGACGCCCTCGGGAAAGCCGGCAGGATGCCGGCGCTACGCCCCTGGACGCTGAGGTTATAATATCCCAGATTTTCAAGGGGATTCATGGATATTCGATCGTTGCAACGTCCGCTGAAAGACCGCTACCGCCAGGAACCGTCGAGCTCAAAAATCACGCTCACCGCGCACGGGACCCAGACCGACGCTCCGATCTCCTGCTCGGTGGACCTGGGTCGCGCCGTCTATAACGCGCAGGCTCATCAAGGCGTCGGCGGGGCGGGTACTGGCGCCTGCTCTGGAGATTTGTTGCTGGGCGCGCTGGCCGCCTGTGCGCAGATCACGTGCCAGATGGTAGCCGCCGCCATGGGAATCCCAACGGAAGGAATCGATGTGACGGTCGAGGGCGATCTCGATCTGCAGGGCACTCTGGGAATTTCGAAACAGGCTCCGGTAGGATTCGAAAACATCCGAGTCATTTTCGAGGTTCGGGCCCCGGCAGCGACTCCCGAACAGCTAAGCGCGCTGCGAGCCAAGACCGAGCAGTATTGCGTGGTGATGCAGACCCTGGAGCATCCTCCGAAAATCGAGAACCGGTGGAAGCAGTAATGCCCGGAATCAGTTCGTAATCCGTTAGTTTCCGAGAGAGGTGAGTTCTATGAATCGGCGAACTCTTCTGCTTCTTATTTTGCTGTCTGTGGCGCTCGCAGCCTCATCCGCGCAAGACAATGGCGTGCCGCAACTGCAACCCCGCCCCGCGGAACCTGCGACCACGGCGCCGAGCCCGGTCAAGCAAATCTTCCTCGACGTGCAGGTTACCGACAAATACGGCACGCAGGTTCGCGGCTTGCAAAAGCAAGACTTCACCTTGCTCGACGACAAAGAGCCGCATGACATCCTCTCTTTTGAGGCCGTGGATACTTCGGCTAGCGGCGATCCGGGCATCGAAGTCGTGCTGGTCATCGACGCGATTAACGCCGGTTTCAATGCGGTCGCCAACGAGCGGGATCAGGTCAAGAAGTTTCTGCTGCAGAATGGTGGCAAGCTGCCCGTGCCCATGTCACTCATGGTTTTTTCGGACAAGGGCGTGGAGGCTCAAAAAGATTCCACTCGCGACGGCAACGCGCTGGCCACGCAATACGAGCAATACCAAACCGGCCTGCGCACCATCAATCGCTCGCAGGGCTTTTACGGAGCGGAGGAGCGCTTCGACAAGTCGCTCAAGACGATTCATTCGCTGACGGCATACGAGGCTACGCGCCCCGGAAGAAAGCTGGTGATCTGGATCAGTCCGGGGTGGCCTTTGCTCTCGACCCCACGACTTCATCTTTCCAATAAAGACCAAGAGCATTTTTTCGCCATGATCGTGGCCGCCTCCGCCGAACTTAGGCAGGCGCGGGTCACGCTGTATGTGGTCGACCCGCTCGGCCTGGCCGATTTCAGAACAGCAAGATACTTCGAGGAGTTTGTGAAAGGAGTAAAGTCGCCGGGGTATGCGCTCCCGGGCGACCTGGGCTTGCAGGTGCTGGCCGTGCAGACTGGAGGCTTGGTCCTTGATACGACCAACGACCTCACGACCTCAATGGCAACTTGCGCCGCCGACGCGACTTCTTATTACGTTTTATCCTTCACCCCGAAGCGCGCCGATCAGGCGAACGAATATCACTCGGTAAAGATCAACCTCGACAAGGCTGGACTCACCGCGCGCACTCGGACCGGGTATTACAACCAGCCGTGACGCGGGGCACAGTCTCGGGTTGCGCAAAGTCAAAATCCCACCCCTTCGGCTTCGCTCAGAGCAGGCTCTAGTCGCAAAGGCCGCGACTAGAGTGGGGCGCCCTCTAGTTTTCTTCCGATTGAATCGGCCACTGAACTTAGTGGAATGGCGTCACGATTTCCAGTCCGTCGATCTCGCGCGTGGGTTGCCATTTTTTGGCTAGTGCCTCAATCTGATTTTCCTCTGGCGGCGTCATCCTGGCGTAGCCGCGCTTCCGGCAAAGTGGAGGATCTGCCATGGGCATGCTTCTGCGTGCGCGGAGTGCGCGGAGATCCCGCACCCGGCGGAACTGCGCCGGGTTTCGGGATGACGCCCATCACGAAGCAAAAAGCTTGACCGGGGTGGGGCACGCTCAGTCGGAGTAAAATCACCCCAGTGCCTGGTGAAACCGCACCTCCGAGCCAAGCCCCGCCACCGAGCGAGAACCCTTGGGCCAAGAAGGTTGGCCCGGTGGGGACGATTGCGCTGCTGCTGGCCAAGGGCAAATTTCTGCTGACGGCGCTGTTCAAGCTGAAATTTCTTTTGAGCTTTGCCGCTTTCATCGGACTTTATTGGGCGGCCTTCGGGATGAAGTTCGGCATCGGCTTTGCGGTGCTGATTCTGCTGCACGAGATGGGACACTTCGTCGATATCAAGCGCCGCGGCCTGCCCGCCGAGATGCCGGTGTTTCTGCCCGGGCTGGGAGCTTACGTGCGCTGGCAGGCGCTGGGCGTGCCGCTCGAGACCCGAGCCGCGATCAGCCTTGCCGGCCCGCTGGCGGGTTTTCTGGTGTCGGTTGCCTGCGCCGCGCTGTGGTGGCAAACGGGAGATCCGCTGTGGGCGGCGCTGGCGCGTGTGGGCGCAGTGCTGAATCTGCTGAACCTGATTCCGATCTGGGTCCTCGATGGCGGGCAGGCGGTGTTGGCCTTAAGCAAAGTGGAGCGCATCGTTTTGCTGGTCGCCAGCCTTGCGCTCTGGCTGCTGCTGGGCCAGAACATGTTCTTTCTGGTGGCGGTAGCCGCGGGATATCAAGCTTTTTTCGGCGGAGATTATCCGGCGCATCCGAGCGTTGGGATCACGGTTTACTTCATCGCGGTGCTGACCGCGCTGGGGTTAATGGTCCAGGTGTTGCCGGCGCATGCCCTGGGGGCGCGCTAGCGCGCTTCACTTCGGCGTCAACCTAACCCGCAGAGGTGGTGCCGAGCACGCGCGTGGCGACAGCGCCTCCGCTGGGATTGCGCTGAAGATAGTAAATATCCAGAAAGAGGCGGCGATTCAGGCGGGCGCCGCCGTCGGCCTGAAAACGATACTGATTCCAGCTTTGATTGGTGAGATTGAAGAGGATTTCGTCGTCCGCGAAAGCGTGCCATTGATCGTGCAGGCCGAACGGCCAATCCACGAGAAAGCGATTGCGATAACGCACCGGAGCCGTGGGATATCCGATGAGCTTTTCGAAGCGATTGCGATCCGTCATCGAGACTTGCCTCACGTGGAATGCCGGTCAACGCGACCCAAGGAAGATGCACTTCGTCCGAACGCTGCGGCAGGTCGGCGAAGAGATAGCCGCCGGTTAACAGCAGGTTCCCGCGCAGCGGGAAGTCAACCAGAATTCCGGTGGCCGCCAGTTGTGGATTCGGCAGGCGGGTGTCGGTGCGCGCCAGGAGCGGTACCAGGAACTCGACGCGCGGCCAGGCCGCGCTGATATCGACTTCATTCCACTGCTGAAAATCTTGCGCGGCCGCCGGCGCGCTCAAGAGCAGTAGGCCAAGAAGCGGAATCAGGGCTCGCATCGGACGATTTGAACTGACGGTCGAGAGACGGGCGTCGTTCTCATGCCTTCGCCATCTCGAAGACGATTCCGAGGGCTTGTTGCGCCTTCGCCTGGCGCAGATCGCCCGCCAGTTCGCCCGCCAGGGTCATCACCGAAACCGCATTCGCTCCGGCTTTCGTCAGGCGGAGCAGGGCCGCCTGCTCGGTGCGTTCGCTAATGCCTCCGCAGGCATCGAGCACGATATAGACTTGGTAGCCTTGATCGGAAGCGGTGAGCGCCGCAAGCTGCACCGCCAGCTCGGTAGCCACTCCGGAGATGAGCAGGGTTTTGCGTCCCGTGGCTTTGATCGCCGAAACAATTTCGCCATTCAGGAAAGAATCGCAGGTGGTGCGGTGATGAGTGGGCAACGGGCCGAGAGCTTGAGCAATCTCTGGAAGCACTTTCGCGGGGCTTCCGTCTTCGCCCTGAATGCCGGAGACGACGGCGGGGATTTCGAAAATCTTCGCCAACCGGGCGAGACCGTGAACTCCTGTTTTGAGGCGGGAAAGAGGATTGGTTCGCGTGAGCTCGACGATGCCGGCCTGCAGGTCGGCGAAAAGGATGACGCAGTCCTGGGGATTGATGGTTGACTTCGACGATGCCATGAAATATTCCCTTTCTTTTTGCGTTACAGGTTCGTGCGTTATGGTTTCTTAAGCGCAGTGACGGCGAGCGAGGCCACCCGTTGCTGCACGCGTGCGGTGATGAAGCTGGTTTCTTCGCTGAGGATGCGGAAGGAAAAAGTCGTCTCGCGCGCGAGCATGATGGCGCCCGCGATCATGGCGAACACACCGACGGTCCCACACAGAAACGCCAAAGCAAAGCTGAACGTGATTCCCCGCTGCAGTTTGGCCGAAACCAAGACGGCTCCGATCAGCGAAACCAGAGTGCTGGCGACGAAGCCCGCAACCGCGGTATAGAAGCAGGTCAGGGCTCGAACGATGAGCATAGTGCGGGTTTCTCCGGCCTCGAGTTGGCGAATGCGCAGGCGCAGTTCGGCTTCTTCCAGGGCCGAACCTCTTTCCACCGCATCGGATAAGGCATGCATGCGATCGATGGCGCGGCCGTAGCGATTGCCGGTGCCGAAAAGCAACACGCACGAGGCGTTGGTGAGAACCGCGGGCGCCGAGATGAAGGTCAGTATGGCGAATGGGTTAGTGGGAAAATCCAATGTCAAGACTCCTGGCGCCGCGGCGCATCGTAGAATGTCTCAGCGAACTTTTGGCGGCGACTGTTCGAAGATAGCCCCAGCGCCTGGGGTTGGGGAAGAACGCACAATTTTGTAAGTCGGAGCAAGCGGATGAAGGATCACTTTGGATGTCCGGTGCAGGCAACCTTGAACGTGCTGGCGGGAAAATGGAAGGTCTTGATCGTCTGGCATCTGTCGTTCGGCTCGCGCCGCTTCGCGGAGATCCGCGATTTGCTGCCGGGAGTCAGTGAGAAGGTGTTGACGGCGCAATTGCGCGAGCTGGAGCGCGATAAAGTGATCAGCCGCCAGGTCACCGAGACGGTGCCGCCGCGAGTCGATTATGCGCTGAGCGGCGCGGGCGCGGAACTCGTGCCCATTATGGAAGCAATGTGTGGCTGGGGAACGAAGCACCTCGGCGTGGCTCCTACCTTGCCTCGGGCAGAACCGTTTCAACTCCCAGAACGGCACGCGGAATAAAACTCTTTTATGCGGCGCATCAGCTTTTTCGATTGGCGAGGGTGCTCGGCTCAGGGTATTCTTCCCGGTTGAAACCCAGCCCATCGATTGCCGGTACTATTAGCACTTAGCAATTGGCAATTGGCAATTAGCCAAACCGGCTAAGTGCCAACCGCCAATTGCTCAATACTATTCTAGTGGATCATCAATTTAGGAGACTAAAACTACATCCATGCCCAACGAACTGCGCAATTTCCTGGCTCTTACCTACGACGAACTGGAAGAACTGAATCTGAACGCGAAGGAGCAGCGCAGGAAGCGGGTTGCCATCCATAAGATTCAAGAGGAGCGGCTGAAGTACTTGACCGACGAGAAGCGGATCAAGGCGGTCACGGTGATGTTCAGCGATCTCGAAGGCCGGCTGCACATGCTGGATTACGATAAGAAATTTCTCATCAAGAGCTGGGACAACCTGACCTTCGACGGCTCGTCGATTCGCGGCTTCACGGCGCAGCGCGAGAGCGATCTGCGGCTCGGCATCGACTGGGCGGCTTTTTATTGGGGCCCCTCCGATGTCTTCGGCTCGGGCAAGGTGCTGGTATTTGGCGAGGTCATTGACAAGGGGGGAACTTCCTACAACGCCGACATTCGCGGCGTGCTCAAGGGCTATGCCGCCGACTTGCACAAGAAAAAAGGTTACACGCTGAACGCGGCCAACGAGATCGAAGGATTTTTATTCAAAGGGCCGGACGCCGAGCGGCACTACCACGAAACGGGATCGAAGTTCGAATACGTCAACACGGGCGGTTACTATCACTCGCTGCCGGGCGATCCGCTGCGCACGTTTATCGATACCACGGCGGAAGTGCAGCGCGCCATGGGATTCCAGAACGAGAAGGATCATCCTGAAGTCGCGCCTTCGCAATTTGAAATCAATTATGGGTACGGAGAGGTGGTGGCGGCGGCGGACCAGATTCAACTCTACAAGCTGATCTGCCGGCAGGTGGCGACCAACATGGGGCTGACGGCTTCGTTTTTGCCGAAGCCGGTGGTGGGCGTCAACGGCAGTGGCATGCATACCAACGTTTCCATCAGCGAAGAGGGCAAGAATCTTTTCTGGGACGCCAAGGGCGAAGAAAAGTTGAGCAAGATGGGCTGGGCTTTTGTGGACCGCATCCTGACCCACGGCAACGATATCTGCCTGCTGCTGAATGCCAGCGTGAACGCCTATCGGCGGCTCGATCCGCACTTTGAAGCGCCGAACCAGATCAAGGCTTCGGCGGTGGATCGTGGCTCCATGATTCGCATTCCCATCGGCAACGAGAAGAGCATGCGGGTCGAGGTGCGGTCGGTTTCTCCCGACGCGAATCCTTATCTGGTGATGTATTCGATCTTCAAGAGCGGACTCGACGGCGAGACCTCGAAGATCAAGAACCTGCGCCAGGCCGAGCGCTACTTGCCGGATAATATTTACGACGCGCTGGCCGACTTCCGCAAGTCGGAGTGGACCACGGAGATTCTAGGCGAAGACGTGAAGGGCCGTTATGCCGACTTGAAGCAGGCGGCGGCGGACCGCTGCCCGCGCTCATTGGGAACTTTCGTGAAGGCTCCGGAGGTGCAGTTCCATCACGAGGTTTACAACCAGTTCCTGTGGAATATGTTTTAGAACTTTGTTTGCCGTTTTCAACCGCCAAACGCCCTGACCGGAAGGCTGGGGCGTTTCCGTTTTAGGCCTTAGTGCAAAGGCTAAATGCAGCGATCCTCCCCCATGCTTCGAATATCAACCGCACCACGTCGGATCTCACCGTCACCTCGTTTCTTTTCGGGGTCCGTTATTCCCGGCGCCACGGAAAGCGCCGGTTGCCCTTCGCTCAACTCCTGCTCGGCGGCGCTCACGCCAACGGAGGGCTAACTCCCGCAGCTTCGGGCTTGGCGGGATCGGAAAACTTTTTCGCCTTGGCCGTGGGAGGCGGCATGGATATCCTCCTGACCCGCAACCTCGGCTTGCGCCGGTTTCCGACCGATTACTACCTGACCCGATTCTCCAACGGGAGCAACGATCATCCGATCGCAGCCAGCGCCGGCGCCTCCCTGGGAGGTCGCGCCGTAGATGTTGCCATCGCTCCCTACCAGCAATTGGCCTGCGCGATAAAGGCCATCGTTGCAGTAGAGCCCCGAGGAGCAGAACTCATGCACGACCTGGAAGGCGGAGCCGTGTTTGTTGGTCTTGGTTGACCCGAAATAATACCCCGTAGCCGAGGAGCCCCGCGTCTGCCCTCAGATGAGCCCGCCTTCGATGGTCACGCCCTAAAGCTTGCCGTCGGGACCTTCGATGAGTGAGGCCGGGAGTGAACTGTTGGCGAAGTTCTTCTTGGGACCCGGAGTGAAAGTGTGCAGCAAGCTGAATTTGCCTGCGGGCGTGGGCGAGAATACAGTGCCTCCGAAGAAAAAATTCCTTCTCGATTGCCGACAAAACAGGCTCGATCGCCGCTTTCAGGCTTGGCCGCTGTTAGTTCGCGGGTCCGGCGAACAGCAGCAGATTGCCATCCGGATCTTTGACGACGAAATTCCTGGCGCCCCAAGGCTGCTTTTTCAGCCTCTGGTGGAAGGCGACACCGGCGGATTGAAACTCAAGAAACAGCAGCTTGATCTCGTCCGCCGTAGCGACGGTCAGAGATGCCGACAACAGTTCCTCCCGCTCGCGGAGCGTCGACTCGATTACCGGCGGCTCGACGCACTTTAGCTCGACGCATCTTAGATTGAGGCGGGCGGCGTCGCGTCCCACTTGGGCGTAGTAGGGAGGCTTGCCGTAACTGAACACGATCGTAAAGCCTAACTTCTCGAAAAATTCGCACGATCTCTCGATATCGGTGACAAGGAGTTGCGGCTCGGCGGCGACAATCGTCGCTTTTGCCTTGGAGGGCGGCGATTTCGCCTTTTTCGGCGTGGTCGAAAGTCCAGCTTTCAGGGCTTTCCAACTCTCGCAGCCTTGCTCTTTGGCTACTAATTCTTGCGCGTCGGCGAGCCTGAAGGTAGCGGCAAGAATCGCGGAGTCGGTCATGTTCAGGAAGCGCGGTAAATGACGGCGGATTTGTGCGGCGACGGGATAGTGGCGTTCGCGATGCCAGCACAAGATGAGCTTGGCTTGTTTTTTGAGGTTCTCGAGATTGGGCATGCAGGCCTCCACGATGAGATCGTAGGTGGGCATTGCCCTTTGGCGTGGTGCCGTTGCATCCTACATGCGCCACTTGCAGTATCGGCGACGCCGTCAGCAGTTGTCAATTGAGAAGAACGTCGCGTGAGAAGAACGCCGCGCTAATACCGCTTCTACACACGGGTCTGAGCGAAAGTTCCCTGGGAGCGGATACGCCAGGAGGCCGAGCACCTTGGGCAATCCATCTCCTATGCCCCGTTTATCGGCGTGGTCCCGCCCTGGACCGAGGACGCGCAGAAGAAGGCGAAGCCGGAAAGATGCGAAAGAAAAACAACGATGGAATTCCCATGGGCAGATCTCTTCCCCGCGACCGCTTGCGGAGAACGGATCGTCTCTTTTTTTTCTGCCCAGCGCTCTTACCTTGGCGGCAAGCCTGCGTCGAGGCTGAACTCGGTGCCGTCGGAGGGTTGTTCCCCCCGGGGAGAAAATGAAATTTAAAACGATTTCGTAGGCTCCGGTCGATCGAGTGATCCGAAAGATGGAAGCAAAGGGCAATGTCCAACAATGGTGCCGCAGAGATTGCCGTCGTAACTCCTGGATGATTTGCTTGGCGCAGGGGCGGCGAACTCTCGCGTTTATATGCCCAAGAGCGATGAGCAGGTGTCACGAAGATGCAAAATTTTGTGTTTTATTGGCGCCACGGCGGGCGCATCCCGGCACTCGCGCAGCGCGTGCTTTTCCCCGTCAAAGGAAACGACAGGGATCTCTGGGCTCGATGCCGAATGTCTTGGGCAAGTTCGGCGGCTCATAGCTGGAGTCGACCTGGAGCTTTTCGCTCACGGTTTCGTGCAAGACAGACCCCTCGGGAATAACTCGGCTCGCGCCCAACGGGATGCGCCACTTCGCCTTTTTGGCGACGGAGTCGTAGTAAGAGTGGGGAAGGAATTCGAGAATCCACCACGCCGTGGTTAAAGAGTTATGCTCCTTGGCAGCCGGGTTGGGAGTAACCGGGGGCGGAGGGGGAACCCGGCCCAAGACCCGGTCGGCCACTTCAGGATCGATGAGGAGGCCAAATTGAGTGGCCTCGCACAGCATCCACTCCAGGGCGATCTGCGAGAGTCCACTTTCCGCCGGGGCGTAGGAGCCGCCCACATCGGAGTGGACGCCGGCGAACCAGACCTGCTTGATATTCTGGCCGGGAAGTTGGCTGCCCCAAAGATTATTGCGAAAGTAGCAGCGGCGTTCGTCGATCGATACGGCATGCCGGCCATTGGCCATATCCGGATTTTGCCCGGTGTAAGGGAGCTTTAGAGGATCCCACACCCAGCCCACCGAGCTGACCGTGTCCCACACTCCCACAAAGTGCAAGGGGCAATGGCGGCAGAAGGTCGCCTTAAATCCTTCGGCCACTTGGAAGGTGTGGGTCATGCCGGCGGCATCGCGGGTTCGCTTGGCGTAGAGTCGGATGACATAGGGAATCAAGCCATCGTTGCCCGGGCACAGCAATCCGAACATGTGCAGCACGCCGCCCAGAGCCCGTGCCGTATAAGCGCCGCGGCTGAAGCCGAAAAGGTAGACATGATCTCCTTCTTCAAAGGTATTCATCAGGTAGCGGTAGGCGTCGCCGACGTTGGCCAGAAGACCGGCCCCAAAGGCCAAGCCCATCACCACCGACCAGGCACTGCTGATCTTGTTATGCGCGGTTGGGTCGCCCATGGTGCCGACTCCGGGATGGTAATAGCCGATCTGGCGGCGGCCATCGACGATGAGCGTGCTGTAGAGTTTGACGACGTTGGAGTTGTGGTCGCCGAATTGGTTTCCGGTGCCGTCGCAGCAGATGACGATGTTCTTGGCCACGTCGCCTCCAAAATTTCCGGAGCGGAAGCTTGCACTGTCACCCAGGGTTCGAAGGGGAAACGGAGTCTACCACAGGATGCCGCGAGATCGAGAGCGGAATTCTCCTTGTTCCGGTTTCGTAACAGCCTGATACTCTGTACTACGGAATATGTCAGACCTTGCATGAGCGCCCCTCCCACGATCTCAACCCAGGGCCTGACTCGCCGCTTCGGCGAGTTGCTGGCCGTCGATGGCGTGAACTTGCAAGTTTCTCCCGGACAATTTTTTGGCTTTCTGGGACCAAACGGCGCGGGAAAATCGACGACCATCAAGATGCTCACCGGCTTGCTGGCGCCGACCTCGGGGCGCATCGAAATTCTAGGGCTCGATCTCACCGCGCATCCCGTGGAGGTGAAGCGGCAGATTGGGGTCGTGCCCGAAGGCATGGCCTTGTTTGGCAGGCTTACAGGAGCTGAGTTTCTGAACTTCGCCGGCCGCATGTATGGCCTTGACCGCGAAACTGCGGCGAAGCGCACGGTCGAATTGCTCGACTTCATGCAACTCGCCGATCAGCCGAAGAAACTGGTCACGGATTACTCCCATGGCATGCAGAAAAAGCTGGCGCTGGCGGCGGCGGTAATTCACGGGCCGAAAGTTTTGTTTCTCGATGAGCCGTTCGAAGGCGTGGACGCGATCGCCGCAGGCACACTGAAGGCGATGCTGCAAGGCATGATCGCGCGCGGGGCCACGATTTTTTTGACTTCGCACGTGCTCGAGATCGTGGAGCGGCTGTGCAGCGATGTGGCCATTATTCATCACGGAAGATTGGTGGCGCAGGGTTCGCTGGAAGAATTGCGCGCCGGAGTCGAGGCGCAGACTACGGCGGTATTGGCTGATGGATCGGGAAATGGGGCGCCCTCCGGGGCGAAGATGACGCTGGAGCAGATCTTCTTGCGCACCGTCGGAGGCTCACGGCCGGCAGAGCAGGAGCTATCGTGGCTGGGATGATTCGCTGAAGCTAAGCCGACGGAAGTTGCGGGTTGCGGCGCGCAGGGTTGCCGGGAGGAGGAATGGGATCTCCAACTTTGGCCGAGACAACAGCACGTGCTGAAAAGCGGCAAGCTGCGCCCGCCTGCAGAGTGTTTTACGACGGGCAATGCGAAATTTGCCAGGCTTGCGTGTCGTGGCTCAAAACTCTCGATCGCGAAAACCAGACGGTCTGCCTGCCCATCACTCCATCGGCTTTGTCGGCGTGCGATTCGCGGCTTAAGCTGGACGAGTGCTTGCGGCAGTTGCATGTGGTCACCCCGGAAAATGAAATTCATGCCGGCTTCGATGCGGTCACTTGCCTGGCGCGTTTATTCCCATCGACCCGTCTGCTTGGATTACTGGGGGGGTGGTTTCCGTTTCGCCAGGCCGGGCGGCTATGCTACAGTTTCGTCGCTGCCAACAGATATTCCCTGAGCAAATGCCGCGGCGGGGCTTGCCAGGCGGCGAAGCCGGAGGCAGTGCGCCGGCAAGCGAAACTTTCCGCGTTCTGGTCGTGCTACACGCTAGGCTTCTTGATCCGCTTGCCATTGGTGATGCGGGCGGCCATCCATTCGGCCGCCGAGCGGGTGCGCATTTTCGCCCGGACTCACCATCGACGCCTCGACCTGCTAAACGGCAAGCTGACGGTTTTTTTTCTGAACGGCTTCTTGCCTAACAGCGTGCCGCTCCTCTTCGGCGAATTGTTCACGGCCGTGGTTTACGACGGAGTCGCCATCGACCCCGGCTCGCCGAAGATGCGAAGATCGCTGGCAGCACACTTGCGGCGAGCGCGGCCGAGGATTTCAAAAATTATCGCGACCCACGCTCACGAGGAACATGTGGGCAACCTCAATTGGCTCTCCGAGCGAACCGGAGCATCCGTCGGGGTTTCGGAAATGACTGCCCAATTCCTGACGCCATTCAAGAAACTCCCCTGGGTGCGCGCGACCATCATCGGGCAGCCGCCGAACCTGAAACAGCCGTATCACCTTCTGGGCGAGACCGAGGCGACCGATTCCGGCTGGCTGCAGGTGCTGGCGACTCCCGGGCACTGCGACGACCACATCGTTCTGTACGATCCCAAGGAGAAGCTGCTGCTGGCGGGCGACGCCTTCATGGGCAGCTACTTTGCGACTCCGAATCCCGACGTCGACAGCTTGAAGTGGCTGACCAGTCTCGAGCGCCTGATGGAACTCGAGATCGAAATCCTTGTCGAAGGACACGGCCACATTTATACCTTGCGGGCAGACATTCCCGATTTTCCCGGCGTAGTGATTCGCCAGGACCCAAAGGTTGCCATCGCGCAGAAGCTGGAATATCTACACTGGCTGCGCGAGCAGATCGAGGTCGGATTGCAAGAGCAGCTTCCGGTGCGGGTCATCGAGGCCAGTTGTTTCCCCTGGGGCCAGCGCACTTCGTGGGAGGGTTGCGCGACCGACGAATGCATCCGGCTTCTGAGCCTCGGGCATTTCTCTCGCACCGAGCTGGTGCGAAGTTTTGTTCGCACCGGCCCGGATGCGCTTCCCAGCGTTTACGAAATTAGGATCTCGGTCGGCGAGTGATGCAAAGGCCGCCTACAACGATCGCAGGAAGTCGAGAATGCTCTGCTGCTCTTGCGCAGACAGGCTGTGAAACCTACGCACCACCTGATTCGCCTCCGATCCTGGAGAAGCATGCTGGTTGATCGCATCGAGTAAATCCGAACTTCTGCCGTCATGCAGGAAAAATAATCTCTGCCCAATCCCCCACAGCGGAGCGGTTCGAAATTCGTCCGCAGTGGCCATGCCTTGATTAATCCCATCCGCCAGGTTGCTGCCCATGTGATGCAAGGCAAAATCGGAGAAGGGATGATACTGAACGAAACTCATTCCAGTGTTGATGGATTGCGATGTGGTTAAGTTTGACGAGTGGCACAAGGCGCAGCCGGTCTTTTCAAACGCCTGGCGGCCGGATGCCGTAGTGCTGGTCGAAAGCGCGGGCGTTGCCGGAGCCGAGAGCCGGATGGCGTCGACGAATGCATCTACGTCAGAGCCGCCCGCCTGAGAATGCGTGTCTTCCGGAGTGGCATTGAACATGCAGCCGTTGATCAGGTTGCGTTCGTTCGGCATCACATCGTTGCTGATGCCCATCTCGACGTTGTAAGCTTCGCCGGCAAAAATGGTGAGCGACTTATTCTGCGCCTTCCAGCCGAACTTCATAATGGTGCCGTCGTTGCCACTGAGGTTAAATCTTCCCGCAATACCGAGATGCTGCCTTTGGTCAGCCGTGCTGTTCAGGTTGGCCTGCAGCGCAAAATCGGGCGTGTTCTCGACCAATCCCAAACCAAAGAGCGGCGTGGGAATTCGGAAGATCACATTGTTCGCCGCCAACTGCGCGGGGAAATCAGGTTGGCGGAGGTTGCAGCCGGGAGCGTCGGTGCGGCCGGCGATGGTGAATAAATTGTGTACTCCGCCGTCGGGAGTTCCGTCCGGGTTGTGAACGAATCTCGCTTCTCTCACAGGACCGCTGGCGGTAATAAACGGCGGAATGATATTCGTCGCTCCCATCTCAGCCGCAGCCGCGATCTGAGGATTGGGCTGCGGCACCTGCGGGCTGGTCGGGCTCGGACTCGTGCCCAGCGTGGCGGGCTGAGAATGGCAGGAGCCGCAACTGGTGCTGTTGAATCCCGGCCCCAGGCCGCCGTTGCCCTGCGGCACGTCAGGCACGGGTTCATCTTCGATGAACTGCGAAATGCCGTTGGCAAAGGCAGCTTGCTCGGTCGCATTCAGGGTGGGATAAAATCCTCCTGCGTTGGCCGGACCAGGCCTTGGGCCTGGATCTCTTGGCCCATCACTGGCGACGCTGGCTGTAATCAAAACGAGCGCGAGCACAAGTGTTTTCAACCCGAGCATGGTCTACTCCTTTGAGTTTCGAATACGCACATGCAAGTCGTGCAGGCACACTCCCGGCGTTAACGCCGGGATCGTTATGAAGCGGCGCAGGCTCGCGAACCCAGTGGGCTGGGGTAGCCATGAGAACGGGAGGCAGATTAATTTTGTGCGTTCGCTCGGCCAGAAGGATCATCGAGCGCAGGCCAGAGTGCGAGGGCGCATTTTCCATCCGCAGGCTGGGAGATTAGAAAACTATGAAAGACAACTTAGTACTGAAACAAAGCTCCGTCAAGGGCCGGAAGTGCACGCATGATTCCTCGCAGGTACACCAAACCGGGCCAGCAGAAGGCCATTCGGCGGGAGGCCAACAGTACAACGAGCGCTCGCGATTTATGAGATAGTGCAAGGAACATTTTCGCGAGGAGTGGCGATGGGTGAGGTCGGGAACACGACAAGGCAGCGCGGCCAACTGCGCGCTATCGCGTGGCTGCGCTGGCGGCTGTTCGTGAACGCGCTGCGCTCCACGCGCGACAAAATGGAATTGCTCTCGCAGATCATCGTCGGCGTGGCCTTCGCCATCGGCGGGCTCGGCGGCGCGCTCGGCATGGGCATCGCGGCCTACTGGATGATCTCGGCGGCAAGGCCGGGGCTGCTCGCGCTGCTGTTCTGGTTCGTGACCATTTTCTGGCAACTCTTTCCGATCATGGCGACGGCCTTTACCAATAATCCCGATTCCAGCGACTTGCTGCGCTTTCCTCTTGGTTATCGCTCATATTTTCTGGTGCGCTTGGCCTATGGATCGTTCGATCCAGTAACCGCCCTGGGCAGCCTGTGGATCCTTGGAATTCTGCTGGGTGTGGTGTTTGCCAAAGCCTCGTTGTTGCCTTGGACTCTCCTCGTGCTGCTCACCTTCGGTGCGTTCAACTTGCTCTTCATGCAGATGGTATTCGCCTGGGTGGAGCGCTGGCTGGCGCAACGCCGCACTCGCGAAGTGCTGGGCATTGTGTTTGTTCTGCTCATGCTGAGCCTTCAACTCATCGGGCCGCTGACAGGATACTTTGGCCGCCGCGCGGGGCCGGGGGTTCGGAGATTCGCTGATGCGCTGGCCTCGGTGCAGGGGATTTTTCCTCCGGGCCTCGCCGCCGATGCCATCGCGCAGGGTTTGTATTCGGAATTTAAGATTGCCTTTAGTTCGTTTGGCCTGCTGTGCGCATTTCTTTTGATCATCGGGTACTTCCTGCACGTGCGCTTGCGGGGGCAGTATCGTGGGGAAAATCTGAGCGAGGTTGCCGCTGTCTCCGCGCAGCCGCGAGATCGGTCGCTGCGCCTGGGTTGGGTGCTTCCCGGATTCGCCACGCCGGTGGCGGCGGTCTTCGAAAAAGAAATTCGTTATCTCTCGCGCAGTGGCCCCATGCTGCTGACTTTGATCATGCCGCTGTTTGTGCTAGTGGTCTTTCGCCTGGGACCGATGAGCGCCGGGCACCCCGCGCGCGGCTTTCTCTCGCGCACCCCGGACACCGCCTTTCCCGCGGCTGCCGGTTACACGCTGCTGATGCTCACGAACCTGGTCTACAACAACTTTGGCGGAGACGGAGGCGGCATCCAGTTTTTTTACGCGTCACCGGTGCGCTTTCGCGAGATTGTACTGGCGAAAAACCTTACTCATGCCAGCATTCTGGCCGTGGAAACGCTGATCGCGTGGATCGGCGTGAGCTACCTCTACGGCCGCCCCCGGCTCGAAGTCGTAATCGCAACGCTGGCCGGCCTGCTCTTCGCCGCGCCGCTGAATTTTTCCGTGGGCAACCTGCTTTCGCTCTATTCGCCGAAGAAATTGGATTTCTCCCGCTTCGGCCGGCAGCGCGCCGCGCAAGTCACAGTGCTGGTCAGCCTAGGCTTGCAGATCGTAGTCGTGGGCCTGGGCGCAACCGTATTCTGGATCGCCCACCACTACGGAAATTTCTGGATTGCAACGTTGATATTGCTGGCGCTGGCGGGAGTTTCGCTTTCGGTCTATTTCATGATTCTGAATCGTGTGGATGGCATCGCGCTGCGGCGGCGGGAGACGTTGATGGCGGAGTTATGCAGAGCGTAACGGCTGCCCTAGGATGTTACGTGGCGCTCACGCGAATTTGAAAGCTACAGGAGCTCGTTCGCCCCGATGGGGCCAAGCGCGATCAGCCATTCTTTCCCAGCCACAGGTGCCAGAAAAATAGGGCGACATAACTGGCGGCCAGAAAAGAAAACAGCAGGGTTAAGAGAGCATGGCCTACGGCGAATGCGGGGCCCTTGGGCCAGTCGGTGTGCGTAAAGTAAATCGCATCCACGACAATTCGAGTGCTCCAGTACACCCCGATGAATGCGGCAAGTCCCAGCGCAGCGCGATCACCCCGGAGCAGTTCCGCATGCAGCGCCAACGTCAGAGTGCCAAAAGCAACGATGGTCAGCACCGTGAATCCGCCCTGAACCCAGAGTAGTTTTCTGTTGAGTGGTATCAATGGCTGCAAATCCTGCTTCCAGTGGAGTCGATACGGCACTTGGAAGCTGGCGAAATAGAATCACAAAGTGCCCTGCACCTGCCCACCATAGGTCGATGTCGAAGAGCCGCTGCACGAATGGATTCGTCATAACGCGTGAATCGCCTGCATGAACGGCAGTATGACACGCAGCACAAACCATGGGTGAAACAGCCCAAAGACGGGTACCGTGAGGAACACGGCCATGAAAAAACACCCCCGGGACCCCTGCCCGAGCCCCCAGCGATGGCCGAAGCACGAACGCTCGATGATCACTCCCGCGCCTTGCAGCAAGAAATATAGGGTCGGCAGGCCATAACCGGCGCGAGCGGGCAGCGAGATCACCAAATCGTGGATCACGCCAGACACCGCGAAGACCAGCAATCCAGCCATGTTTGGGCCCAGCCTTCGATAGAACGGGCGAAAAATGAATTCATGAGCAAGTTGACGGAAGCCGAGGTTCCAACGTTTTCCCCAGAACTCTGCAAGTGACGTCGAACGAAGTGGCGCAGACATGATGGGTTCGGCTTTTACGCCGAGTCTCTGCCACAGCAAGGCGACGATCTGAAAAGTCCCGAAGTGAAGCAGAAGGATTAGACCGACCATGCCGATCCACCCGCGTAGAAGACTTTGGGCTTGCGGAATGGATCGAGCCACTCCCCAGAGCAAGGATGCTCCAACCATCGTTTCTAAGCTTGCCTTGATCCAGTTTGATGGCGCTGGCGGCACTACGGTTTGTCTCGCGTCTAGAAAAACATCGGCATCCATTCCCGGCCAAGCCAAAAGATAGGCCGCCGAGCGCCACGCGGAATGAGCGATTCGCAATCGCGCTTGCCACCACGTCAACCACTTCAAGCTGAAATAAATCGCGAACGACAAAATCCACATGAATACCCCAGGGCGCGAACCGATCGCGGCAAGCTATCGCCGTCAAGGGCAAGATCGAAATAGGAAGGCAACCCCAAGTCTCATAGCCAGAGTTGTGGCGGTCGCTCGAATACACACTGATCTTGTAACAGATGTCTTCGCCGGAAATAAGTGTCGATGAGGTGATTCGCGGCCGATCTGACAGCGGAAAATGCTGATGGCCGAATCGTGCCGGGGCGGGGCACCGGTGTCAAAACTTATCGCCATCGATAATCAACGGCATTGATCCCCGCTCAGTTCCCCAAAAGCCCTCAACGTCCATCAGATGGCAATGGCTGCCTTCTTGGCCAACGGACTCGCTCAGATCCGCGCAGATTCGAGACAGGGCTTTAAGCCCGAGCTGGTTCCCAGTGATTTCTATTTCACCTTTGCCCGAGATGGCTAACTTGAGCTTTGCGCCGTCCGGGCGCAGATCATTCGCCGGCTTCGACAGGAAAACTCCCCGATGCTTTTCTGGCCTCACTTCTTTTCAGGATTCGCCAGAAACCTATACCCCACGCCGCGGACCGTGAGCAGGTGGCGCGGCTGCGCGGGGTCGTCTTCGATGTAGCGGCGCAGGCGCACCATGAAGTTGTCGATGGCGCGGGTGTCGGTGTCTTCGTGCAGGCCCCAGACTTCTTCGAGAATCTGTTTTCGCGAAACTATTTTTCCGTCGTTGCGCACCAGGTAGCGCAGTAGTTCCGATTCCATCACCGTCAGGTGAATTACATTGTTGGCGGTGCGCAGTTCGAGGGCGCCGAAGTCGAAGGTTTTGCCGCTGAAGGAAAATATTCCGAAGTCGCTGACTTCGGTGGATCCGGCTCCAGCCTGAGTTGCTGACGCATTTTCCGTCGGCTGGCCGGCCCGCATCCACTGGCTGCGGCGCAATAGTCCCTGCAGGCGCGCCAGCAGGATCGAAAGATCGAAGGGCTTGGGTAAATAATCGTCGGCACCGGCGGCGAAGCCCTTCAGCACATCTTCGGGACGGCTGCGCGCCGTGAGCATCAGCACCGGAACATAATTTCGGGCCGCGCGCAGTTCGGAAACTACGCTGAAGCCGTCTTTGCCCGGGAGCATGATGTCGAGCACGATGGCGTCGAAATTTTCTTTCTTATCGAGCAGGCGCTCGGTCGCGGCCTCACCATCGCCCACGACCTCGGCGGAGTAGCCCTCCGCTTGCAAATTGAAGCACAGCCCCTGTGCCAGGTGCGCCTCATCTTCGACGACCAGAACGCGGCTCATGCCGTCAACCTCGGCAGTTCGATGGTGATGGTGGTGCCCTTGCCCTCGCCGGCGCTATCGGCGGAAACTTTGCCGCCATGTTTTTCAGCGATGGCTTTCACGATGAACAGGCCGAGCCCGGTTCCCTTCACGTGCGCCAGCGAGCGGTGGTTCACGCGGTAGAAGCGCTTGAAGATGCTCTTCATATCGTCGGGGGGAATGCCGACGCCGTGATCGCACACGCTCAGCACGACGCGCTTGTCGTCGGGCAGGGCGAGGCGCACGCGCACGTCCACGCGCTCGCCGGAATATTTAATGGCGTTGTCGAGCACATTGAAAACGGCGGTGCGCAAGTCTTCGCCGCTGCCCAGCACGCGGGGGCCGGCGCCGTTGCTGGAAGGTTCTTCATAGTGCAAAGCCTCGGGCGGCAGATGATGCCGAACCCGCGCCGCCTCCATGCACTCGCGCACCAGTTGACGGAAGTCGACCGTGGATTTTTCCCGGCCGGCTTTTTTGTCGCCGGCGCGGCCGGCGCGCAGCACTTGCTCGACGGTCTCGGTCAGGCGATCGGTATCGCTGAGCATCAGGCGGTAGAATTCTTGCTTCTGCGCCTCGGGTAATTCGCGGCGCTGCAGGGTCTCGAGGTGCAGGCGTATGGAGGCAACCGGCGTTTTCAATTCGTGCGTTACCGAGTTGATGAAGCTATCGTGCTGCTCGCTGCGGCGAATCTCGCGCAGCAGGAAAGTGGTGTTCACGATCATTCCAGCGATGATCAGCGCGAAAAAGACGATGCCGAACAACAGCAGCACGCCCTCGCGCCAGTTGAGGATGATCCAACCAACATTGAGCGCGACCGCCAGCGCCACCAGGCCAATGCCCAGGCAGAGAAAGAACACGATGGTTCCACGGCGGCTCGTGATGCGCATGGCTCAGGCTGATTTTAGCGCGTTCCGGTCGATGCGATGCAGAAGCAACGCGTTTCTCGGCGTCAAGGCTGATCCCGCTTCTTCATCTCTTCATAGAACTTCTGCAAGACATAGAACGCTTGTTTGCGTTGGCCGCGATCGGAGATCAAGCCTTTACGGTTGTAAAAATCCTGCACGCCCGCGAGCAAACGGCGTGGCGAACGAAAATCCATCAGCAACCAGGGGGTCATGCCCGCCAGCGCGGGAATCTGCCGCAGCATCTTGATCTGATGCTCGTAGACGTTGGCCTGGTACTCTTCGCTGAAGCGGGTTTGCGCGTCGCCATGCTTTCCATAAAGCGCGCCGGCTCCGAATTCGCTGACGATCACGGGCTTCTGGTAAGCGAACTTCCAGTGAATCGCATCGGCGTCTTCGGGACGATGATCGTACCAGCCGACATATTCATTCAGGCCCAGCACGTCGAGAGATTGCCCGAGGGCATCGTCGAGCCGTCGCGTGCTGAAGTCGGCGGCCTGCGTGCGGTTCATGGCTGATGTGAGAAGCCGCGTGGAGTCGAGAGTACGGGCATATTCCGCCATCGCTTTCAGAAACTCCGTACGCTCGGGCTTGGGCGGGGTTTCGTTGGAGAGCGACCACAGAATTACCGCGGCACGGTCGTGGTCGCGCGTGATGACGTCGCGCAGTTGCGCTTCCGCATTTTCGAGCGTGGCCGGATTCTGCCACGCGATATCCCAATAGACCGGGACTTCCTCCCAGACTAAAATCCCCATGCGATCGGCGAGACGAATCATCGACTCGTTGTAGGGATAGTGCGCCAGGCGAACGAAGTTGCAGCCCAGTTCTTCTTTCGCCCACGCCAGCAAAATGCGGTCTTGATCTTCGGAGATAATGCGACCGCCATCGAAGGGAGCTTCTTCGTGCAAGTTGATGCCGCGCAGGAAAATCGGCTGGCCGTTCAGCAGAATCTGCGTGCCCCGAGTCTCGACGGAGCGGAAGCCGATTTGATCTTCGAGAGTCTCTGCGCCCGAGGAAATCAAAACGCGGTAGAGCTTGGGATGTTCGGGCGACCAGAGTTCTAATTTCGCCGGAAAATCAAATTCGGCTCGCCCCGCAGCGTCGGTGGTCAATTTCTTCTGGAAATTTAACTCAGGGATCTCAATGGAAACGGGCTGCGGCTGGCTGGCACCATTCAGCTGCACCCAGCCCGTAATCTCATTCGAAGAGCCCTTCGCCAGTTGCAAAACATAATCCTGGATGAATGTTTCGGGAACCTCGACCAAGTCGACGCTGCGCGTAAGCCCGCCGTAGTTCCACCAATCGCTGCTCAAGGCGGGCACGGCATCGACATGCCGGGCGTTGTTGACCTCTACAACAAGGCTGTTTTGACCCTCGAGAATCTTGCCCGTCACTTCGAAAATGAACGGCGTGAAGCCGCCTTCGTGTTCGCCGATTTTCTCTCCATTCAGATAGACGCGAGCTAAATAGTTTGCCGCTCCGAAATTCAAAAAGGTTTTGACGCGGTCACGCTTGTGATAGGAAAAATAGCGTTGATACCAGATCGGCCCTTCGTAGAAGAGCAGTTTCTCCCGCTGCGTGTTCCAGTCGCCGGGGACCTTCAGCGTTGCGGAGGTGTCGAAGTCGTACTCGATCAGATCGCTGCGGTCTTTGGCCTTGCGATTTTCGTAGACGCGCGAATTCAGGCCGCTTTCGAAGGGATCGACAATCGCATTCCAGTTGCCGTCAAGATTCACGCGCGTGCGAGAGGGAATATCAGCGATCAGGTTGGAGGGCGCCGGCGCCGCGAGGGCGAGGGTCGAAAAGAGAAAGAAAGCAAGGCAAGATTTCATATGGTTTCGCTGCCCCCGGCATTCTCTTACAACTCTGCACAAAAACACAAAAGCCTCGATCCGTGAAGATCGAGGCCGAGGCTATCCAAAAACTGCGACCTAGTCGCCGGCCACCGAAACCTGCGGCAACGCTACCGTTACCAGCTTGCCGTTCGGAGTGGGCACGATGCCTTTTTCCAGGTCGGCGAGCTTGACGCGCTTGATGTCCCAGGCCAGGCCCAACTGTTTCAGAGCCCAGATGCCGTACCAGTTCATGTCGATTTCATACCATCGAAAGCCGTGCTGTGCCGCGGTGGGATGCGCGTGGTGATTGTTGTGCCAGCCTTCGCCGAAGGTGAGCAGAGCAACCCACCAACTGTTGGTCGACAGATCACGCGTGGTAAAGCGGCGCGTGCCCCAGGAGTGCGTGGCCGAATTCACTAGCCAGGTGGCGTGCAGTCCGACCACGGTGCGCATGAAGATGCCCCACATCAAAAACGGGAGCCCACCGATGGCGAGAAGAATCACGCCCAGCACAATCATCGGAACATAGTGATACTTGGTGATCCAGATGTGAAATTTGTCTTTGGCGAGATCGGGGACGTAACGAGCCAGCGTGGTGGTGTCGTGGTGCATGGACTTGCCCATGAGAATCCAGCCCATGTGCGCCCACCATTTCCCGTCAATGGGCGAGTGCGGGTCGCCATCTTGGTCGGAATACTGATGATGAATGCGGTGCGTGGCCACCCAGAAGATCGGCCCGCCTTCAAGCGCCAGCGTGGCGCAGACGGTCAGAAAATATTCCACCCACTTGGGAGTCTTGTAGCCTCGGTGGGTGAGCAGGCGGTGATAGCTCATGCCGATGCCGAGGCTGCCCGATACCCACCACAAAAACATGGCGACGAACAAAGCCTTCCATGTAAAAAAGAAGAGGGCCGCGATGGCGCCTACATGAAACAGGCCCATGAAGATCGCAGTCACCCAGTTGATTTCACCTTTTGCTGCTTGCCGTTTTTCCAGGCTTTCGAGTTCCATATCCAAGTTCGGCCCCATTCCTTCGTCTTGAGTTCGCGCGTTTTGAGTTCGTGACCGTCTTGAGTTCGCTACCGCACACTCCTAACCTATCAAAGGAAATAGGGTGATCACTGTAATAGTTGTGTAATAGCGGAATGCCCGCCGTTACGGAAGTAGCAGGAACGTCCCCGATGAGAAAGAACAAAGGACGCAGCGGAAGCCGCGCCCTTGGGCACTTCAGGCCGCGTTGCAGCCAGTGTTTAAGCGCTCTTCGGCATTTCCTGCATCATCGCCTTCATGCCCTCTTCCATTTCCGCCGGGGAGAGATCGCGCTTGTGAGTAGCGATCGACCACTTGTGGCCGAAGGGGTCGGCCAGCTTGCCGTAGCGGTCGCCCCAGAACATGTCGGAGACCGGCATGTCGATGGTTGCGCCCGCGCCGATGGCGCGATCGAAGGCGGAGTCCACATCCTCGACATAAATGTGCAGCCCCATGCCGGAGCCGCCGGTGGAGAGCGGCGACATGGACCCGTACTCGGGAAATTCGTCGGCTAACATGAAGAGAGAATCGCCGATGCGCAGCTCGGCGTGCATGATCTTACCGTCCGGACCTTTCATTACGCCTTTTTCTACGGCGCCAAAGGCCTTCTTATAAAATTCGATGGCGCGCGCGGCTCCGCGCACCGTCATGTAGGGAGTGAGAGTGTGGTAACCCTGCGGGATCGCTTGAACAGCCATGATTGGCCTCCTCTGGAAATTCGGGCGAGAAGGATTCTACAACATCCGTTGCGGTTGTTCGTAAAATGTCCGCCTTATGTAAGAAGGCAGCGAGCGCGCAGCGGGGGTGAGCTATGAGTCGGGCCGCCACTTTCGGCATTGTTGGAGGCTATGGCGCAGCCGGAAGAATGGTTGCGTCCGAACTGGTGAAGTCAGGCGCCGGCCAGATTCTTGTCGGTGGGCGCGATCTGGCCAAGGGGCAAGCTCTGGCATCGGAGTTCGATGGCCGGGTATCCGCGGCCCGCCTCGACGTCCTCGACAACGCTTCCTTGGACGACTTCTGCCGCCACTGTTCGATCATCGTCAACTGCGCCGGACCGGTTCTGGCGCTGCAGGACCGCGCGGCCCAGGCGGCATTGCGAGCGCGTTGTCACTACGTGGATGCGGCGGGCATGTCGCTGGTCAAGGAAGGCATGCTTCCGCACAACCGAGAGATCCAAGATTGGGGCTTGTCGTTTGTAATCTCTGCGGGATGGAATCCTGGTCTCAGCGAGCTTGTGCCGGTTTATGCCGATGCGCGGGCCAGAAGCAAGCTGGATGCGATCGAGTCGCTGAGTGTTTACCAGTCCGACTCGGGCGAGTGGTCGACGAATGCTTTGCGCGACGCTGTCCATTTCGTGCGCACTTCAGGGCTCCAACCTCCCGGTTACTTTCGCCAGGGCGAGTGGACGCGTATCAAAATGTCGGAGGCTTCGCGCCGGGTCGATTTGGGTGAACCCGTCGGCGCAGGCCGCTTCAGCTTAATCTCAACTCCAGAATTGAGTGAGGTCGGCCGAGGGCTGAAGGACTGCGATGTTTCCACCTACACGTATCTTTCGGGATTTCGAACCGTCGCGGCGGTGACGCTGATGGCTTTGCTTCCACTCCCGCAAGCGCTGAGCGTGCGCTGGTTCAGTAATATATTTCGGAGAAATCGTTTGCCGGTGGATGGTTTTGTCGTGGCTCGCGTGCTGGGAAGTTGTCAGGGAAGCAAGCTAGCCTTCACTGCCCAGATCGTTTACCGGGATCGCCGCGATTACTGGATTCACGGACTGGCGCTGGCCACCACCGCGCGCATGATCTTCGAAGGCAAAGCGAAGGCTGGGGTTCACTTTCTGGCCGAGGCGGTGGATCCGATCGCGTTCATGGCGGAGTTGCAGAAGGCTGGGGTTGAGCTGCTCGAAAATCTGGACGCTGATCGAAGCTAATCATGGGAACCAGCAGTCTTGGCTCGGGGGCGATACAGCTATGCCTCTTGGCAAAACATCCACCGTCGCGACACGGTTCTTTCGAGCCTTGAGGGCGCGTCGCGCTCTCTATCTGTATTTGTCTGGGAGCGCACTAATTGCCATCCCAAGCATAGCTTTGCGCGTTCAGGCTGTCCTCTTCCAGAGGCGGGCTCTTTCTGTTGTGTCCGTTCTTTCATGCCTACGTGTCGGTACAAGCTCCGAGGCTGAAGCTCTGTCGCAGACCCCGACGCTCAAGGCGGATGGCATGGGTCCTTACGGCGCGCCGGTCTGTGACGCTGACGCGTGCGAGCAATCGGGATATCGTACTCCGGTCTTTCCGACACTGTGCTAACGCGGGTCAGGAGAATCGGCAGCCAGAGTCTCTTTTCGACCTTGAGTTGGTGGGGGTCTCGCCTATGGAGCCTCGATGCGTACGTCAACTCAAGCCGGGGAAGGTCTCGTATCTCAGTTACACCTGATAGTCTCCACGCCGCACCTTGACCCACCTGACACTGTGGCAGGCGAGGTCACATCACCCGAGCACACCGGTGCAAGAGATCCCATTTTGAGTGGAGCGGAGAACCTAGCTTTTCGTGTGACCACTGCCCGTCGGTGGCCTGCTCAGAGCGTTGGCGTCGATTTCAGTCCCGAGGCTCCGAAAGAACTCGTGGACCATGCCTTCGATCTGCGGCCTCGCTGCTTGTGGTCTTTCGAAAGATGCCGTTCCTGGAATCAACTATTACCTGCTATCGAGGGACCACTTCACTCGAACCTTGCGCATAGGCGCGTTCAGAAAAATTTGGTGACGCCTTCCTCAAGCACCACGACGCGGTCCTTAATCCCAGCGGAGCGAGCTTCCTGCTCCAGCAGCAGTAACGGCTCATCGACGGGCTCGTGCGACAGGCGAAAAGTCCCGTAGTGCATGGGCACCATCCAGCGCGCGTTCAAGTCGAGGAAGGCGCGGGTCGCGTCGGCGGGATTGGTATGCACGTTGCGAAAACTTGCCGGGTTGTAGGCGCCGATGGGAAGCAGCGCCAACTCCGGCGAAAGGCGGCGTCCGATCTCGCGGAAACCGGCAAAATACGCGGTATCGCCCGCGTGGTACACCGAGTGCTTGCCCGACTGCAGCACGTAGCCGCCGTAGCCGCGGTGCGAGTCTTTAAGAATGCGAGCGCCCCAATGGCGAGAAGGAACGTGCGTCACCGACAAGCCGCCGTGGCGCGAACTCTTCCACCAATCCAGCTCGATGATCTCGGAGAAGCCCAAGTCGGAAACCAGATCGGTGACATGACTTGGAATAATGATGGAAGGCGACGTTCCGCGCACGCGCAAATTATTTTGCACAATCGCACGCAGCGAGGGCCGGTGAAGATGATCGAAGTGCGCGTGGGTGACCAGCACCAAGTCGATGGCCGGCAAATCGCGCACGCGCAGTCCGGGCCTGCGCAGGCGCTTCAACACGAAAAGCCAGCGCGCGAAGTTGGGGTCGATCATCACGCTCTTGCTGCCGATTTGCAGGAAGAAACTGGAGTGGCCAATGAAGGTCACGCCTAGTTCGCCGTTCGCAACCAGCCGCGGCTTGTGAGTCTGCCCACACAGAGGCGTGACCGCGGAGTGCCGCACCAATCGACCGAACTGCGAGGCGCGTTTGCGCAGTGCCGGACTATGAAGCGTGGCTTTAATCATCCAATGCTCTGAGTAATAGATGAAGGCTGTGGCTTGCCGGCTCTATTTTAGTGCAGTCCGGCTTAGAACGCCCGTCAATCGTGTAGGTTGCGCGTGACCATTTCGATTCCGCGGCGGGATCGGATTAGAATCGTCACAGGAAGCTTTCAGCTTTCAGCCCGTTCGACCTAAGGGGAGGACTTAGAGATTAGTGTTCGCGCGAGGAACGTCTCCGCCGCACGGCTTCAACCCGTGATTGCTTTTGGATTATGGTGGAGCGGCTGGAAAGTGTGCGTGGAAACTCAGCCGTCCCTACGGGAGTGGTTCCTCTTTCCCCGCTTCCCCCAGCGCCAGAGGCGCTGGGCTATTATCAGTCGCCCCTCCGGGGCGGATGCGCGACGCCGGATCGGCTGAATGCTGAGTGCCGAATGCTGAGGGTGATCTTCTGCGACTCTACCGCCGGGAAGGATTCACAATCCAGCGCGAGCGCGGAATCTCGCGCTTGCCTTCATCGTCGAAGTAGAAGTGCATTTCGTGATCGGACTTCGCGCCGGCCACCGACTTATCGGCAGCGCCGTTGAAGCGCGGAGCGCAGCCCGCCGCCGGCAGCGGCGCTTTCGTCGTATACATCGATTCTTTCAGCGTAGTGCCGCTCGGCGCCCGAGCCACCACAAAGACTCCGAAAGGATTTCCGTTCACGTAAAAAACACCAATGTAGTCGGCGACCATCGGCCCATCATCGGAAACCGGCAGCCACGCCAGCCGCATCGGCCCGGCGATTTGCGCGCCCGCGCTCCAGGTCCCTCCGCCGTCGGAGGAGGTCACGAAACCTACATCCAACTGGCACGTCTTTGCCACGCAATTCGAGACCGGATAGTAGTAATAGACAAGGGTCATGTGCGCGGTGCTGCCCGAGGTTGTGGGATCAATGCCGATGCCGGGCAGAAAGTGATCGACCGTGCTGGTGGTCGGATCGATGGGAATGCGCGTCACCGCGCTCCAAGTCTTGCCATCGGACGACGAACTCATGACGATGTCATTCGAAGCGCAACTCTTTCGGAAGCGGCAATCCGACCACGCCACAAATACCTTGCCCGCGCCGGCGATACTCGCAGAACGCAGATTGGGATTTCGTGTGCCGCCGGCGTCGAGGTGGCTATCGATGCTGGCAATCACCTGGCTCTTGCCCCAGCTCCTGCCGCCGTTGCTGGAACGGAACACGTCGATGCCACCGCCTTGAAGAGGAACGATCACGGTGCCGTTGGGCTGCACTA